>JADMIO011678432.1_pt1 | contig 111862 bp, 106 predicted proteins | sample 8958161 | NCBI WGS metagenome assembly JADMIO01 (sample SAMN16585339, study PRJNA669376) | soil metagenome | isolation source: Crop rotation soil | place: USA: Cullars Rotation, Alabama | collected 2011
CACCCGAAGGTGAGCCAGTGTGATTACATTTGCGGCCTAACTGTGGCCAGTCCAGTTACGCTGGAGTCACTAGTATTTAGGTGACACTATAGAAGCGGCCGCGACAACTTGTCCACGTGGAATTCTAAGCTTAGGATCCCAATGTGCTGGAAAGCCGCGCTATTTATATAACAACAACCTATCTCGACTCCACTCGTGCCGATATTCACTATGAATTTCCACTTTCGGAAATTATTTTCGACTTTTACGACAAGCTGAAATCCATCTCCCGAGGCTATGCTTCGCTTGACTACGAATTCCTCGAATATCGTCAATCAGACCTCGTAAAGCTCGATATTATGCTCAATGGCGATCCGGTCGACGCTTTCAGTACTATCGTTCATCGGGATAAGGCGTTCGAATGGGGCAAGAAATTATGCACGAAACTTCGGGAGCTCATTCCACGTCATATGTTCGAAGTTGCGATACAGGCGGCCATTGGTGCAAAAATTATTGCCCGCGAGACCGTTAAGGCAATGCGTAAAGACGTGACAGCTAAATGTTACGGCGGTGATATTTCGCGTAAACGCAAGCTGCTTGAAAAACAGAAAGAAGGAAAAAAACGAATGAAGCAGGTCGGCAGGATCGAAGTGCCTCAGGAAGCTTTCCTTGCCGTGTTGCAGATATCGGAATAGTACAGTAGTAATCCAGGTGTCATAGTAGCTCGGAAATCGTGATACTCCACACTCGGATCCTAATTCAACAAACGAAATTTTTTTCTTTACTAGATGGCACTTATACCAAGAGGAACAAAACCGAAGAAAAAAGAGAGCTTCTGGAAATCGCTCATCTACGCGGCGTTGATCGCTTTGGTGCTTCGCTCTTTCTTTGTCGAAGCCTTTCGTATTCCTACCGGTTCGATGAAAAACACACTGCTTGTCGGTGATTTTCTTTTTGTCAATAAGCTGGTTTACGGAATTAGCTCACCGAAGTATCTTCCGTTAACCAATGTTCCGATCCCGCATTTTACCTGGCATTATAATGATGTCAATCGCGGAGATGTCGTTGTTTTCGAATATCCGGGCGATCGCGACCTGGTCATACCCCGAGAACGCAACATTAATTACATTAAACGATGTATAGCCATTGCTGGTGATACCGTGGAAGTTCGCGGCAAACAGGTCTTTGTAAATGGCAAGCAGATGGAAAACCCTCAGGAGTTTAGGTATAATTTTCCTTCGCTGCCAAAAGGTCATCCGGAAGAAGGAATTTTTCCGATCGGCAACCCCGGTTGGAATCATGATTGGTACGGCCCGATTCGCATTCCGAAAAAAGGCGATGTAATGCAGCTTGATTCTAAAATGATCGATGGCTGGAAGGTCTTTATCGAACGTGAAGGCCATAAGGTCGAATGTGCCGCCGATGGGACGATCACGATCGATGGTACAGTAACTAAAACATATACGGTGGAGCGTAATTACCTCTGGATGATGGGCGATAACCGTGACGACTCTGCTGACTCCCGTTTCTGGGGATTCTGTCCGGTAGATAATGTTGTCGGCAATGCGCTCTTCATTTATTGGTCATGGTACAATCCGCCGAGCCGCAACGAACTCCAGAATAATCCGATGCCTGACGGATACGATCCTGAGGAAACTCAGAATTTCCATATCCGATGGAGCCGGTTGTTTAGAGGTGCGAATTGACGAACGAACTCTCTCTCTATTTTCATATACCGTTCTGCGAGCGTAAGTGCATTTATTGCGATTTCTATTCAATCGAAGATCAGTCATCGCAATCGAGATTCGTCGATGCTATTTGCAATGAGATCCGTCTGAAGGTAGAAGCTTACCCCGAGTTGCGCCAGAGGAAGGTCGGCACCATCTTTTTTGGCGGTGGTACTCCTTCGCTTTTAACTCCGGATGAATTCAACCGCATTGTTACTACGATCGGAAGCGAATTCGATCTTTCGACTCTATCCGAGTTTACCCTCGAATGCAATCCCGGAACCGTCACGTCGGAAAAACTTTCGTCCTATCGTAAGCTTGGTGCGAACCGGCTGAGTTTTGGTGTTCAGTCGTTTCATCAAGACGAACTCGATTGGTTAAGCCGCATTCATAGCGCACAGGATGCAAGAGACGCTGTTCAGATAGCCCGACAGGTTGGGTTCGATAACATTAATATCGATCTCATGTTTGCACTGCCAGGTCAGACGAAAGAAAAACTTCGTTACTCCCTCGCTGAGGCTCTCGCGCTTGGTACCGATCACATTAGTGCATACAACCTTACCGTTGAAGAGGGAACACCGTTAAACAGAATGGTTAAACTGCATCAGGTTAATGAGATGCCGGTCGACGATGCTTCCGATCTCTATGAACTGGTTCAGGAAACAATGGCTGATAATGGCTATGATCAGTACGAGATCTCTAATTATTCTAAAACGAAAGCTCTACGCTGCAAACACAACTTAGTCTATTGGGATGGGTATAGAGAGTATGTGTCTTTTGGCCCTTCTGCGCATGAGTTTTTTGGCGGTGAGCGGTCCTGGAATCTCTCGTCACTAGAACAATACCTTAAGAGGGTAGAATCAAATGAATTGCCCCGTAATAATTCCGAACGGCCGAAACCAGACGAGCGACGTACTGAGATCCTGTTCTGCGGACTAAGATCGATAGGTGTTGACAGAAAGCGGTTCTTCGAAGAATTCGGTGAAGATATTGCAGAACATCCCGAAACCTCTTCTTTACTAACTGAGGGCTATATTGTAGTTACCGATTCGCTTGTGTCACTGACCAAAGAGGGGTATCGGTATTGTGATGCTATCGTCGTCCGGCTAATGGAAACGGTATTGTTATGACCGCAACCGGTCCAAAAAGTCGTTCATTTCTTTGGCTTCTTGTTTGGAAAGTGCCATCATCGGATCCTCCCAATCTTTAGATTCTTCATCTATCTTGCTTAGTAATTCCTGACCTTTTTTAGTGATGATGACATCGACCTGGCGTCGGTCATTTAAACACGATTGACGTTCGACCAATCCTTTTGCTAAGAGCTTATCGACCAACCGTGACGCATTAGACATCTTATCGAGCATTCGTTCGGTGATAAGGTTGATCGTGGCTGGATTCGGGTATTGCCCACGTAGGATACGAAGGACATTAAATTGTTGAGGGGTAAGCTTATAGGCCTTTAATTTTTGCGTAACCCGTCTATCGTACCAGTTTGCCGTAAAGGTAAGATTCAGAGCCAGTTTATGGTACTCGCTGCGAAATTTGGTTTGCTTTATTTCGTCTTCTAGTTTCATTTGCAATAGATATACGTACCAACACTAATTGTTGTTGCATAGATTCTGCCCTAAAAATACCTCTAAATGTAACTTCAAAATGCTATTAGCGTCAAACAATCCGAACCCGTAACCCGAAAATGCGGTTTAATTACGTCTTTGTTAAAACCACGAACGGATGCAATTCAAAAGAATTCATTACCTTTTTGCCGGTCTGAGCTTTCTTGCTGCGCTCATAACGTACATGTTTACAATGCAACCCTCGACCCCGTTTTGGGATTGTGGTGAGTTTGCGGCGGCGGCGTTTGCCCTTCAGGTGCCTCACCCACCGGGGTCACCATTATGGACCATCATTGGGCGTATTGCTATGATGCTGCCTACGTATACCGATGTTATAGCCAGATATAACTTTTTCTCGGTCCTAAGTTCTGCGGCGACGATTCTGATCCTTTATCTCACCGTTGTACGCCTCATCAAACTCTGGCGCGGCGAACCCAAGTCGATGGCAGATGCTCTGACCACATTTGGCGGTGGCCTTATTGCCGCTCTTTGCTATACCTACACCGATAGTTTCTGGTTTAATGCCCTCGAATGCGAAGTCTATGCTTTCGGGTCGCTTTTCATCGCTTTGGTGCCATATATCATGCTTGTCTGGTACGATCATGAAGGAGAAGAACATAGTGAGAAATACCTCTTGCTGGCAGCATATGTCACTGGGTTATCGCTGGGTGTTCATCAGCTTGCGCTTCTGAATATTTTCCCGGCATTCATGCTCATTTATTATAAGCGACGTAAGGACGTGACGATCTCGACCTGGATTGGGATGGTCATTGCTAGTATCCTGGCCTTCTTTGTCAGTTATAAATTAGTGCTTTCGTGGATCGTTGAATGGCTGGGTAATGGCGGCCTATCGGCAGCATTCGTCTATCTGCTCTTTATCGGTGCCATCTATGGTATTTACTGGTCGCAAAAACAGCGTAAATCGCTTTTGAATCTTGGCCTCTGGTCGGCATTACTGATGTTTCTGGGTTACTCGACCTATTATATGATCATGGTTCGCGCGGCTCAGGAGCCGCCGATGAACCAGTGGCATGCTAATGATTTCAAGACGATCACAAAGTTTATCAATCGTGATCAATATGGATACCGTCCACCGTGGCCTCGCCAGGTAGGCGATCCGTCGCGGTATGAACCGACCGATGATCCGACCTTTAAAAATTATACAGGCAACTGGGATTTCCTGTGGCGCTATCAGGTCGACCATATGTATAACCGGTATTTCGCCTGGAATTTTATCGGCCGAACTTCACAGGATGAAGGATCAGGTGCCGATTGGTCGAAGACATTCGGATTGCCATTTTTCCTTGGCCTCTTTGGATTGTATTGGCACTTCAAACGAGATCCGAAACGGGCTTTGACCATTCTGGCTGCGTTTATTTTCTTTGGGTGGCTGACGGCTCTTTATCAGAATCAGCAGGACCCACAGCCCCGTGAACGTGACTACTTCTATGTAGGAGCTTTCTACTTCTTTGCAATGTGGGTTGGCATCGGAGCGACCGGCATCATGGAGTGGCTTCGAGCCCGCAATCAGGTAAAACCAGCAGACGATGGTGAAAAGCGTGAGCCGATCCCTGTGCCACTCGGTGAAGGCAACGTAGGATTACTCGGAGGAGCACTTGCTGCCATTGTAATCCTCGTACCTCTCAACCAGTGTGCCGGCCTTGCCGGTATGGCTATGGGACGATCGTTTGCCGAGGTTTCGAAATGGCATGAGTATTCCAGATCCCATAATAATATTCCGTTTGAATCGGCCTATAACTCGTTACAAAGTTGCGAGCCGAACGCCATCTTATTTACCGCCGGCGATAACGATACCTTCCCGCTTTGGGCGGCGCAGGATTGTTATGGCATCCGCAGAGACGTTCGCATCGTCAATCTGTCGCTCGCAAATATGAGTTGGTATATTAAACAGATCAAGAAGGATGTCTGGAATGGAGAAGGAAAGAAGGTCGAGCTTCCAGGGTTTGGTGATGACATCCTCAATAATCCTGAAGATGCCCGAGGTGGGGTACAGGGATATATCGACCAGCCGAAAAATGTCTCCGTTAATATTACGGCAGAGGCAATGCGCAAATTTACCGGCGATCAAAATGCCGGACCTTCGGTAATGACATGGCGTTACCGTGGTGAAATGCAGCGTCAGGATGGAAACGTCTATTTGGTTGCTGATCAGATCGTCAAATCGATCATCGAAGGCAATATCAATACTCGCCCGATCTATTTTGCTGCTGCCGTACCGCCTGAGTATCAGATCGGTGTGACACCGTACCTTGTTTGGGAAGGGATGGCACAACGAATCGTGCCGGTTACGCAAACGAACCGAGCATTGCAGGGTATTAATGAAAAAGCCAGCGCAAAGGCAGCCCTTGAACCGGTGAAGACCGCTTTCAATGAACCTCATCCTGGCTACCTGATCAATACCTTCAGCGACCCTGATGCTCGCTGGAGCAATGCCGATCGGACCAACTTTGCCGAATTTGTTACCAATGAACGGGCGTATACAATGCTGGCTCAGTATTATATTAATACCAACCGTCCGGAAGAGGCAAAGAAAACCTTAAATAAGCTTGCCGAGCTTATGCCGCCGGAGAGAGTGTTATATCCCCAAAACCTGGCATCGGAAGTTTCCCGTCTCTTTAGTAAAGCGGGAGATGCAAAACAGTCTGAACGGTACAGTAAAATTGCCTTAGCAAGACTCAAGGCTGAATATGGCAATGGCGTCAGTTCCGATCCTTCGGTTCAATATGAATATGTTGAAGCGCTAATCGGATTAGGGAAATATGATGAGGCCTATGGCATCATTCAAACATTGCACGCCTCGGCGGGCGATGTACCATACAAAGCTAATGTCGAACTTCGATATCAGCAGCTTACCGCGATGATGACCGAGCGCAAGGACAAGAAAAAAGCTGTTGAGCTTTACGACCGCATCTTCGCCATATACGGCAATAGCCTTGTTGGCAGCCAATATGAAGATGAGTTTGAAAAGATCAAGCTGCATCTCGATTCGTTGAAGCAGGAATTGGGGATGATGCCCCCGCCGGCTGCACCGGTCGACACATCTAAAAAGAAATAATTGTTGATAGGAGGGCGGCCGAAAGGTCGCCCTTATTGTTTAATCCGTACGATCTGAGTCTGTGTATCTGTCGCTTATAATACCATGTTATCGCGAAGCTGAGCGTATTGGTCCGTCGCTGCAAAAGGTTTACGATTACCTCAGTAAAGCCAGTTATCAAAGCGAAGTACTTGTTGTCGACGATGGCTCTCCGGATGCAACATTCGAGGTTATTACCAAAACAGTTGAATCCTTCCCTGACTCTACGGTTGTGACATTTAAACCGCTTCGCCTTGCTCAGAATCAGGGAAAGGGCGGGGCCGTTAAAACCGGAATGCTGACTGCCGAAGGTGATATCAGAATTTTTACCGATGCCGATCTTTCAACGCCTGTTTATGAAGTTGAAAAGGTCTTAAAAGTGATCGAAAACGGGGGGGCAGAAGTAGTTATCGGAAGTCGGGCTCTCGAAGGCAGAGCCTTAGTTAAAAAGCATCAGCCATGGTATCGTGAAGCTATGGGAAGATTCTTTAACTTGTTGGTCCAATTGCTTGTAATAAAAGGGATTAAAGACACTCAGTGCGGGTTCAAAGGTTTTACTGCTAAGGCAGCAAATCAAATTTTTGAAGCCCAAAAAGTCCTCGGCTTTTCATTTGATGTTGAGATACTCTTTCTTGCTAAGCGATTCGGATATAAAACAAAGGAGATCGCTGTCGAGTGGTATAATGACGAACGGACTACGGTCGGCGCTTTGAGCGATTCCTCCAGAATGTTCTTTGAACTTTTGCGAATCAGAAAACTCCATTCATAATTCTCTCCTAGGGTATCTTTTGATTTATCCGTATTTTTGCTTCAACTAAAAAGATAGTATTGTTGTAATGGCAAAATCAACTCAGACACCTTCGACACTTTCCAGACAAAAAACATCCTCGGTGCTGCCTAAATTGTCAGTGCCGGTCGTGATTGGTATCGTCGCGGCAGTGATGCTGATATTCTACTACCCATTGCTTTTTGGCGGTAAGTTCTTATGGGAAGATTTTGTCGAACAGGAATTCCCCTTTAGAACGCTTGCTGCCTCGAGTCTTGCCCAAGGCCATATACCCGGCTGGAATCCTTATGTCTTTTGTGGAATGCCGTTCATTGCCGATATCCAGATCGCTTTCTGGTATCCGATGAATATGATGCAGTCGCTCTTTGTCTCGGATGGGTACCTCTCACCGGTGGTTATGCAATGGTTTATTGTTCTGCATTATCTCATTGCTGGAGTTGGCATGTTCTTCTGCGTTCGTCAGCTCTTCAAGACCGACGATTGGTCTGCACTGTTGGCTGCGGTAGCGTATGCTTTCGGAGGGTATCTGACAGCCCAGCCGATGCATCAAATGATCGTTTATCAACTGGCTCTTTTTCCCTGGGTGGTAATGCTTTTTATCCGCGGTATCGATGACTGGAAATATGCCATTGGTGCCGGATTAGCTCTTGGAGTTATGTATTTGGCCGGGCACCCGCAAACGTCATTGTATCTCACTTTTTTCCTTGCTTTACTCGGAGTCTATGAGATCGTTTATCGGGTACGCCATAAAGAGCAGGGAAGTATCGATTTTATAACGGTGGTAAGGATGCTGGTCCCGGCAATAATAGCCATTGGAATATTTACAATACAATTATTACCTGCTCAGGAACTGGCTGGATTATCAAAACGTGAAACCATGACCTTTGAAAAATCGGTCGAAGGTTCGCTTACATTCGGTCATCTCTTCACTTTGGTCCTGCCACGACTTTTTGGAGTCAGCGATGCCATGCAGCAGGCAAAAGTTCAATATTGGAATGGGCCCTATTTCCTTTCCTGGGAGACCATGTGCTATATTGGCATTATCCCGTTGATCTTTGCTGTGGCAGCAGCCTTCGGAAATTGGAAGAAAAAGTATGTCCCGTTCTTTGCCTCAATGAGTCTTGTGGCTCTCCTATTCTCGTTAGGCGATCATTTCTTTCTTTACAGGATTTTCTTCTCATTGCCTTTATTCAATGTGCTACGTACCCCCGCTCGTATGATGATGGTCTTTGGCTTTGCCATGACAGCCCTCAGTGCGGTGGGATTAGCTTCGGTCTTACGCGCAGAAATAAGTTCGAACTTTAGAAAAGCAATGTACGGAGTCTGTGCCGTAGTAGGATTTGTTTGGATAGCTGCGTTAATGGGGATATTCTCGCCTCAGACGTTTGCAAGTAAGTTTCCGGAAGGAGCCGCCGCTTCGATAACCTGGGCAGCTAGTCTTGCAGCATTTCCGGTGATCGCAGCGATTCTTATAGGAATTCTTGGGGTCTCGAAAAAACTTACGGGCGTTTTATTGGCAGCAGGTGCTATCCTGGTTACGACAATCGAATTATATACCTATGGGGCCGGACTGAATGCATCGATCGAAGATCCTCGTAATGCCTATCGCGATCAGACACAGGTGATCAATCTCGTAAAGGACGATCAGGCCAAAGAACTATCACGTGCCCGCATTCGGGCTGATCGAATGATGTTAATGAAGCGTAATCAGGGGGCCTATGACCGTTTACAGCTTCTTGAGGGGTATAACCCATTGGTCTTGGCTCGGAATGCTCCACAATGTGTAACCCCAGAAGCTACGGCTGACCTTTTGAATATCAAATGGAGTATTCTTTCGGTTACTGCCCAAGTCGATTTTGGTCAGCGTCCGCAGTATCTGCCCCGTACAAAGCTGTATTACAAGACGGTGGTCAAACCCGATGCCGAAGCCATGAACTTCCTGAAGACAGATGCGACCTTCGACTACTTTAGTACCATTCTTCTTGAAGAACAACCATCGATACAGATTTCGGCAGCCGATCCTGCTGCAAAAGATACGATCAGTAGATATGAAACCGATGAGATCGAGGCAAAGGTCACCACGGCCGAGAATGGCATGCTTTTCTTTTCCGAAATTTATTATCCGGCCTGGCATGCCTATATCGATGGGAAAGAGACAAAATTATACCGAGCGTTTACCGATCTACGGGCAGTTGAAGTTCCTAAAGGTACTCATACGATCGTGTTGAAATATGAATCGGATGCTTTTAAAACAGGATCGATCATAACCCTTATTACACTCGCCGGTTCGATCGTTGCCATGGTTTTTGTTTCCAGAAAACGTCCTGTGGTTGCTTGATCGATGGCAAAACCGACCGTTGAAAAGATCCTGATCATCGCCCTTCCTGGTATTGGCGATGCGCTGCTTTCGACGCCAATGCTTCGGTTACTACGCCAGGCAAAACCCGGGGCAGAAATTCATGTTCTGGTGATGTTCGCTGCCACCAGGGAATTGTTCGAGAACAACCCCAACGTCACCAAAGTACATTACTACGATTTTATTAACGATAGCAAGATCGAAGGTATATTATTTCTACTTCATCTTCGCGGTTACCGGTTCGATATTTCAATAAACATCTATCCGCAAAACCGGAGAGAATATAATATTTTTGCCTTGGTTCTTGGCGCAAAAAAAAGGCTCGGTGTTCGATATAAACGTCGTGACTGGCAAAACCTTAATTGGCTTAATACCGATACGATCACCGAAGACGACTCACTCCATTGTGTTGAAGAGAATGTCAAAATACTCTCGCTTCTTGGGATCAACGTTGAAATAAATGAAGCTTTACTGCCTCGTCTGGAATTGAGGCTTTCTCCTGATCATACGAGCTTTGCCGGCAAATGGCTCGCTCAGCAATCGCTTGAAAAAAAACTCATCGGTTTTCATGCCGGTACTGCACTCTTCAAGAATCATATCCAGAGACGTTGGGCCCCTGAAAAATTTGCAGAATTGGCTAGGCGCCTGAAGCATGAGCTGGGAGTGAGCATCCTGTTATTCGGTGGTCCTGACGATAGGGAAGCAAATCAAAACATCATGAGTCTGGCATCCGATTCAATTATTGAGGTCAACACAAAGTCGATAATGGACTCTATCGCCGTAATGCAGAAACTTAATCTATTCGTGTCCAACGATTCGGCGTTGATGCATATTGCCGGGGGATTACGATTGCCTACGGTTGCGATCTTTGGTCCAACCAACGAAGCATATGTCCATCCATGGCAAACACGTTATGAGATCGTTCAGACGGGTATCGATTGCCGGCCGTGCTTTGCCTATTCGCCGAAACCATTAGTTTGTTACCGTCCTGACCCTTCCGAAGCATTTATTTGCATCCGTAATATTGAGGTTGAAACAGTATTCCAGGCAGTAAAACGACTGTTATAATTAGGCAGAATTTGCTTAAGCAGAGTTCTCTTATCGCCGTAATACTTCGTGTTTTAAATCCACCACCCCTTAGCCGGACGTAGTTTCCTTTTTGTGGAATTTTGCGAACCCAATGCAGATTTTTGAAGGAAAAATAGTTTATTGTATCGACGAGAATAATCCTTTATACGGAAAACGATTAAAAATAGAATCGATCTCGGATGATGGCGAAGTCCAATTTAGTGAAATGCAAACAGGGAATCGGGTTCAAATAGAGTTGTCCCAAACAGGAGAAACACTTCCTCAGAAGCCCGACTCTTCTACTCCTTTACACTAAAAAAAAACAGGCGCTCTTGCGAGCGCCCTTCTTCTTTCTGCCACGGGGAGCTAACTTTTTAGTCAGAACCCAGTACTTCTTTCTTACTATATGTTGATATGGTTTGTCAATAAGGCAAATATGAAAGGTTGTATATATAAAATGGTGCCATGGAAAATTCCTATGATAAATAAGGGTTTATGGCTTTTGCGACGCCGCAAGGGAGTTAAAAAACATACCACCTTTAAGTTAAAATTAAAAATGACCGGGTAGCCAGACGCCTGTGTTAACAAGAAACTTGCTCCATAAAGAAACCCGAACCTGTTTCCCGCGAATTCTGTTTGTATTTATGTCACAAAATGAAGGCTCTTACGACGAGCCTTTTATTTGGGGATGAAATCGGACTAAAACAGTCTGATTGAGAAAAAAATGCTAAGGCTTTCAAAACGAGTAGAATACGGCTTAATGGCGCTTCAGTACCTTGCTAAGAGCGGGGAAGTAGCGACGACGCGGGAGATTTCCGATGCGTCGAATATACCGTACGACCTCCTTGCCAAAGTAATGCAATTTCTCAAGCGCGATGGGATGATCGATTCCTTTCAGGGTGTTCGAGGCGGTTACCGATTAATGTTGGCACCGGCTCAGATATCTCTGGCAAGAGTAGTTAATGCGCTCGAAGAGGAAACCGCAATCACCGAATGCGCTTCGAGCAATCCCGACCATAATCAGTGTGAGATGAATGCTTCCTGCACCATTAAGGAACCGATGCATAAATTGCAAACGACCATAATGGAATCGGTAGGCAAGATGACAGTAGCCGAATTGCTATAAGTAAAGAAATTAAAAGGACAGAAATGGTACAATTACCGATTTATTTAGACAACAATGCCACAACCCGCATCGACCCACGAGTCCTCGATGCAATGATGCCGTATTTGACGGACGTTTATGGAAATGCCGCCAGTCGCAATCATCCGTTTGGCTGGAAGGCTGAAGAAGCCGTCGATTGGAGTCGCGAAACGATCGCGAAGTATATTGGTGCGGACGAAAAGGAAATTGTTTTCACGAGTGGTGCTACTGAGTCTGATAACCTTGCCATAAAAGGTGTTGCCGAAATGTATGCCTCCAAAGGCGATCATATTATTACGGCAACAACAGAGCACAAAGCAGTGCTCGATACCTGTAAAGCCCTCGAGCGCAAGGGCCATCGGGTAACATACCTTCCGGTTAACAAAGAAGGGTTTATCGATCTTAATGCTTTACGCGATGCGATCACCGATAAAACGGTGCTCGTATCGATAATGCACGTTAATAACGAAGTCGGTACCGTTCAGGATATCGAATCGATCGGCCGCATTTGCCGTGAGAAAGGTGTGCTCTTTCATACCGATGCCACACAGGCCGTCGGGAAAGTGCCGTTCGATGTCAATAAGATGAATGTCGATCTGGCTTCAATGTCGGCTCATAAAATGTATGGCCCGAAAGGCGTCGGTGCATTATACGTCCGTAAGAAAAACCCCCGAGTTAAATTAACGGCTCAAATGGATGGCGGTGGCCACGAACGCGGGATGCGTAGTGGTACCTTGAATGTGCCGGGAATCGTTGGCTTTGCAAAAGCCCTCGAACTCTGCATTACTGAAATGCCGGTCGAGGTACCGAAGATCCAGGCTTTAAGAAATTCGCTCTGGAATAAGATTCAGGAATCGTTAGATGAAATCTATATTAACGGACCTGATCCGATCACTGATGCCGAACGCCGCCTTCCGGGAAATCTGAATGTGAGTTTTGCGTTCGTCGAAGGTGAAGCATTAATGATGGGCATCAAGGATATCGCTGTCAGTTCGGGCTCTGCTTGTACCTCAGCTACCCTCGAACCGAGCTATGTGCTCAAGGCTCTCGGTGTAGGCGAGGATTTGGCGCATACGTCGATCCGCTTTGGCCTCGGACGCTTCACTACCCAGGAAGAATTGGATTTTACCATTAAACAGCTCGTTGAGTCGGTATTACATTTGCGCAACATGTCACCGCTTTACGAACTGGCCAAAGCCGGTGTCGATCTGAAAACGATCGAGTGGGCCCATCACTAAAGCCGGGCCCAAAGATTTGAAGAGAAATTAAGAAGCGATTTCGGTTTAATTTTGTTATACTACCGACTTTCTCTTGACTTCTAACCTTCGAATCTACACATTTCGAATCTTCATTATATATGGCACAAGCTGACATTTTTATCGAATATCCGTACGAGCTGTTAAGCTTTATGCGCGAGCAGCATCGGCCGGTCTTTCACAATTCGAATATTTTCTTACGCGATGTTCAGTTCGCGATTCAGGATTATTTCGAAGACCGTAACGGTAAAACGATTCGCAACGATCAGGCTGAAAAGATCGCGGCTGAAGTTGCCAGAGCTTATGTTCAGCAGGGCATTTTCCAGAGGGTGAATCCTCAGGGATATGTGCTGAATTTTCCGGAGCTTGCGACACCGAAAGATGGTGGCACGATTGCCGGCTTAAGCGGAGTCACGCCTGATATGATGCCCCCGGCTAAAGCCGCTGCTCCAGCTCCTGCCGCTGCCCCAGCTGGTAAACCTGTTGCTGCTGCACCAAAACCGGCTGCCACAGCTGCTGCGGCTCCAGCCGCTGCCGGAGCAATGCCAGCCGGAGCCAAGGCACCACCGCCGTGGCTTAAAAAGTAGTTTTGGCGTTTTTAATGCCCAAATGACTAATATGGCCCAAGGATTGCAGTGAATCTAAATCGGACAATTTTCGTATAGTTTTATAGAAGTAAAAAAGGAATAAATATGGCATATTCAGAGAAAGTAATGGATCATTATTCGCATCCCCGAAATGTCGGGACGCTCGATCCGAACGATCCCACCGTTGGTACCGGTCTTGTGGGAGCTCCCGAATGTGGCGACGTTATGCGCTTACAGATCAAGATATCGGATGAAGGCATTATCGAAGATGCTAAGTTCAAAACCTTCGGCTGTGGTAGTGCTATCGCTTCGAGTTCGTTCGCGACCGAAATGATCAAAGGCAAATCGGTCGATGAAGCTTTGGCGATCAAGAACACCACGATCGTTCAGGAATTGAATTTGCCGCCGGTAAAGATCCATTGTTCGGTTCTGGCCGAAGATGCGATCAAGGCTGCCCTTGAAGATTACAAGAAGAAGCAATCGAAGCTTCACGAAGAATTGGTAGCTGCGTAAATAATTTTAGGAGAATACGTCAATGATGGAAGATGTAATGACAATGCCAATGCCCTCGATCGAGGAAACGACCGTGGAAACGGCGTTTGAAAATCCCGAAGAGGAAATAGTGATGACGGAAAAAGCTCGTGCTGAGGTCACCAAGATCATGGCCGCGAATAATATCCCGAGTACCTATGGACTTCGCGTCGGTGTCAAAGGTGGTGGCTGTTCGGGATTATCGTATTCGCTCGGTTTCGACAAAGAAGCTCGCGAAGGGGATAAAACACTGGTGATCGACGGAGTACAATTATTCATCGATCCTAAATCACTCTTTTATCTTTCTGGTACCCAGCTCGATTATACGGATGGTTTGAACGGACGTGGATTTGTTTTTAACAATCCGAATGCCTCAAAGACCTGCGGCTGTGGTTCATCCTTTGGGGTATAATTGAGTATCGTGACCGACTACTTCACGATTCTTGGAGTCCCGAAAACGTTTATCGAAAAAGACGCCGCTCAACTCGAGCGGCGTTTTCACGATTTACAGCGCCGTTTTCACCCTGACCGCGCATCGGTAAAAGGGGATGCAGCCCTAAGTGAGGCACTTGAGCAATCGAGCCGAATCAATCAGGCTTACCGCACCCTTCGCGATCCGCTCGAGCGGACGAAATATCTTCTCTCGCTCTATGGCTATAGCGTCGAAGGATCCAAGCAGGTGCCAATGGATTTGCTTGAACTGGTGATGAACGTTCAGGAACAAGTGGCTATGCTCGAAATGGGTGCGAAAGAGTCGGGTGATTTTAGTATGATAAAACGCGATCTTGCCACTCGAAGTCAAGCACTTGAAAGCGAAATTAATCGTTTGAAGCTACGCTGGGACGAACTGCCCGATCATTCGGATGTAGTAGAGTCGCTCAGTACCGAAGAAAAAAACATTTTCGAAAGCCTGACAAAGTTACTTGCTTCCGGTGCTTATTTGCGAACGCTCGAAGCCACCCTCGAAGCAGCAAAAGAAGGGAAGTCGCAAGTGCTCAAGCATTAGATGCTTCAGAATTATCTTCGTAACCGTGTTTTCGGAGTGTCCGGATATCCGAGTAGACACTACGATACCCGGACACTAGAAAATTACGTTCAACTCGGATTTGTTTATGATCGATCACATTCGCACATCTCTCTCAGAAGCCCAAACCGCGCTTGCCGAATTTTTGTCGAGCGACGAATCCATTGCGAAAATAAACGATTTCGTCGGCTTGCTCACAACGACATTTCAAAATGGCAATAAAGTTTATTCGGCCGGTAACGGTGGTAGCCATTGCGATGCAATGCATTTTGCCGAAGAGTGGACCGGTCGATACCGCAAGGATCGCAAACCGCTTCCGGCAATTGCCTTCGCCGATCCTTCCCACATGAGCTGCACTTCGAACGATTACGGATTCGAACATATTTTCGAACGAATGGTGGAAGCATTTGGAGAGAATGGCGATGTATTCCTGGGAATTACGACTTCCGGCAATAGTAAAAACATTCTGCTAGCTGCCGAGACAGCAAAGAAAAAAGGTATGAAGGTAGTAGGATTGCTTGGGAAAGACGGTGGTAAGATGAAAGCTTTGTGTGACATTCCTATTATTGTCCCCGGTAGCACTACCGATCGGATCCAGGAATTACACATTAAGGTGATTCACATTGCCATCGAGTGTACCGAGCGTAATTTGTTTCCGGAATTATACTAAGATAGAATTTCTCTCATTAACTAAGAATTTTACAAGTTTCCAGTGCCACTTCAAATTTCTCTTCCGGGTCAAAAATCCACTTCCAGAGTCGTAGGAATCGACCTTGGCACAACAAACTCGCTTGTTGCTTATGTAGAACATGACAAAGCAGAAGTGATTTCCGGTCGTGATGGAGGCCTGGTGCCTTCGGTTGTTACCATCGACGATAACGGAACAGTTGTGGCTGTCGGTACGCCGGCAAAACGTCGTGCATTAACCGATGCAGGCCATACGGTCTATTCGGTAAAACGTCTGATGGGGAAGTCCTACTCGGATGTGAAAAAGGAAGAGTCGATGCTGGCCTATCGTCTTGTTCCGCGTGAAGAAGGATTGGTCCGGGTAAAAATCGGTCAGAAAGAATATACGCCGATAGAGTTGTCCTCGTTTGTTCTTCGCGAATTGAAAGAACGGGCGGAAAAGTTTTTTAATGAGCCGGTATCCAAAGCAGTCATTACGGTGCCAGCTTATTTTAACGATGCTCAACGTCAGGCAACAAAGGATGCCGGTCGTTTGGCCGGGCTCGATGTGCTTCGGATCGTAAATGAGCCGACGGCTGCGGCACTGGCTTATGGACTCGATCAGCATCAAAGCGGAACGATCGCTGTCTATGATTTCGGTGGTGGAACCTTCGATGTTTCCATCCTGAAATTGACCAATGGCATTTTTGAGGTTCTCGCTACAAATGGCGATACCTATTTGGGAGGCGATGACATCGACCGCCGATTAATGGAGTTGTTCATTTCACAAATTCAGCGTATCGATCCGACATTCGTCCCCGATCCTGAAGAATTGCAGCTTATTCGGCAGGAATCTGAACGCGCAAAGGTCTGCCTTTCAAAAGATCAAAGTGTTACCGTCGATTTACCGTTACCGCGAATTGATCTGAATTATAGGCGTAACCTCAGTCGTGCCGAAATGGAAATGTTAGCCAGGCCCATTCTTGAACGGACGAAGCAACCGTGTCTCGATGCGATGAAGGATGCGAAAATCACCCCGCGGGATATAGACGAAGTTGTTCTCGTCGGAGGGGCGACCCGTATGCCTGCCGTAAAGGCATTGGTGCAGGATCTATTTAAGCGTAAACCACACGACGAACTTAATCCGGATGAGATCGTAGCTCTGGGGGCGGCGATTCAGGCAAACGTCCTTGCCGGTGGCTCTAATGAAGTATTACTGCTCGATGTAACGCCGCTGTCGCTTGGAATCGAGACGATCGGTGGAATGATGAGTACAATTATTCCTCGTAATACAACGATTCCCACGAAAGCCAAAGAGAACTATACGACGTTTGCCGATAATCAAACTGGAGTTGAGATCAATGTCTACCAGGGTGAACGAGATTTTGTAAAGGACAACCGCCATCTTGCTTCCTTTACTCTTAAAGGCATCCCCCCATTACCGGCTGGTGCAGCAAAGGTTGAGGTTGACTTTCTTATCGATGCCGATGGCATCCTTCATGTTAGTGCCCTCGAAACTCATACCGGCATTGCCCAAACGATCGAAGTAAAACCATCGTATGGATTAACCGATGACGAGATCGAGCGCATGCTTCGCGAAAGCATCATGCATGCGAAAGAAGATATTGCCGCCCGTCGCCTCGGCGAGGCAAAAACCGAGGGCGAACGGATTGCTAATGCAACGGAAAAAGTCCTGGGCGATATTCGGCGAGGTACTATCCAGATCGAAAAACAAAAGCTCGAAGCCTTAAAAGTAGATCGGATCATCGATTCGTTGTATGCGTTGCGCAAGGCTCTGGCCGGTGACGATGCAAAAGAAATGCAAACGCTTACCGATGCCCTGGAGCATACGACGGAATCGCTGGCACAAGAAATATTGAATGCCTCGGTGGCTCAAGCCCTTGAAGGCAAAGCAGCGGAAGAAGTTTAATTTCGTCCTTCGTGACCCGTGAGTGGCGATTCGTTTAACGCACTCATGAGTGACGAATCACGATTCATGATTAACGATTCACGACTCTATATGAAAGCATTTGAATATAAGCTCAAACCCCGTCCGTACACGGACGAAGAAGCAAAGACCTTACTGGCTAAAGTCATCGACGCTGAAACCGCCGACTGGCATTACAACCGCCATCATAAGGGATATGTCGACGCGCTGAACGTCATTGAAAAAGAACTCGAGACAGCCGATACGGCTAAAGCAAATGGCAACTATTCGCCTATCGGAGAATTAAAACGTCGCTGGACCTGGAATCATGGTGGCAACACCCTCCACGATCTTTATTGGGAAAATCTTGGCGGAGATGGCGATCTTACCAAAGCCCCGGATATCATGGCGTTGATCAAACGTGATTTCGGGACTGTCGAAGAATGGCGATCGGACTTTAAGGCCGCAGCACTTGCTGCAAAACTTTCAGGGTGGGGAGTATTGATCGTTGATCAACTTGGATCCGGCCAGCTTCGGAATGTCCTTGTCGACGAACATCATTATGGTGCTGTGTGGGGAGCAATCCCGCTTGTTGCCTGCGATGTATTCGAACATGCCTACTATCATAAAGACGGCCCGAAACGTGGAATATATATCGATAATTTTATTGCTGCTATCCACTGGGGCCGGGCAAATGACCGATATAAAAAATACGCGGCCCGATAAGAAGCGTAAGTGACGCGCTGGCGAATAATAACTTATAACTAAGATTCTAAACTTGGCTACTATAACATATCTGCCTCAGAACATTACACATGAAGCGCTCGTCGGCGATAGTATCCTCGACGTTGCTTTAGCGAATGGCCTCGATCTGCAGCATAATTGCGGCGGTGTTTGTGCCTGTTCGACCTGTCATGTTATTGTCAAACAGGGAATGGACTCTCTGACGGAGATGGAAGACGACGAGGCCGATCAGCTTGATGAAGCTGAAGGGCTGACATTGCAATCCAGGCTAGGCTGCCAATCGCGTATTACCAAAGAGGTAGACATTATCGTTGAAATTCCTCAGTTGAATCCCGCGATAGCTCATCTCTTCCATGAAGGGGCGACAGCCGACTAACATTAAAAACAAAACAGTATGACTTGGTCAGACATTGAAGACATTGCCGAAGCCCTCAATGAGGCTCGCCCGGAAACCGATCCGTTAACCGTCCGCTTTACCGATTTGCGCGATTGGATCGGCCAATTGCCCGATTGGGAAGACGATGTGCAGCATTCCAATGAAGCAAAGCTTGAAGCGGTGCAAATGGCGTGGTATGAATTATGGAAAGACGACCATCCTGAATAATTATTGAGTGTAATGGAAAGTACCGAACGCATACCACTGTTTCCGCTTAGCCTGATTCTGTTTCCTGAATCGCAGATACCGTTGCACATATTCGAGGAACGTTATAAAAAATTGTGCGCCGATATCATTGCTAAAAATGGAGTCTTTGGTATCAATTTTGTCGAAGATAGTGCTATGCATTCGGTCGGCTGTACGGCTAGGATCAGCGAAGTAACGAAAAAATATAAAGACGGTGAACTCGATGTTGTAACCGAAGGAGTTCGTCGCTACGAGATCGTTAAGCTCGAGCAAACAGAGCCAAATGAACTGGCATATGCCACGATCAAATGGATCGACGATATTCCTGAACTGCGCGACGATGCGCTTACGAGCGACACTATCGAGCTTTTTAACGAATTATGCGAGGTAGCCTATAAAGGCTCGGTCGATCCGCTCGATAAAACGATCTGGAAAGCTCAGGATAAGCTCCCTTCGTACGCTATTGCTCAAAAGGCCGGGCTAACCCCGGAACAGCGTCAGATGATGCTAACGATCACCAGTGAGAACGAACGCCTGGCGATCCTAAAAACACATTTGCAGGAGTTATTGCCGAAGGTAGAGGAAGCCGAGCAAGTCCATAAACTTGTCAGTAATGATGGCTATCTCCCAAACTGGAATAAGAAAATGGAATAGCAAGGAAGGGAAGCTTTTTTCAATTCTCAATTTTCAATTCCGGTTTTTAGATTTTCCGTAAATTTGTATATTATCAATCCAATTACCAATGAATAAAAAAGGAAAAGTCGTAAAGAAAATGCATAAGAAAAAGGCTGAAAAAGGCAAGGCTAAAGTTCGTGCCGCCAAAGCCGCAGCAAAAACTCGCAAAAAGGCAGCGTAAGAACGTACAGCGACCACTTTCTTATGAACGACGACAAGCGATTGTCGTCGTTTTGCATTTTGAAGAATTACTATAATTATGCAGTTGGAGAAATTTAACGCTCTTCTCGAAAATTCTCGTACCCTTGTAATGGGGGTACTGAATGTCACTCCGGATTCATTCAGTGACGGAGGGGCCTTTCTAAAGGCAAACGCCGCGACAGATCATGCATTGAAAATGCTTGCAGATGGTGCAGAGATTATTGATATTGGAGGGCAATCAACCCGTCCGCCGGGTAAAACCTATGGAGCTGGTGCGGGACCGGTCGATCAGGATGAAGAACTTCGACGGGTGCTGCCGGTAATAGATTTTCTCGCCAGTGAATGCCCAGGGTGCATTATTTCCGTCGATACGACGAAGGCTGAGGTTGCCCGTCGGGCAATCGATTCCGGGGCAACGATCATTAACGATGTTAGTGGAGGCACGATGGATGCCAGGATGTTCGAAACCGCCGCCAGCCTTCATGCACCAATAATTCTTATGCACGGTTATGGACCTGAGTTTAATAAGGCTTCGATCGAAGAGTATCGATACGATGATGTCGTCGGCCAGGTCGGAAGCTGGCTTGAAAAAAAGGTCAAAGAGGCATGGGCAAAAGGTATTAGTTCTGTTTTGGCCGATATTGGATTTGGATTTGCCAAGACTGCTAATGACAATATTACTCTATTAAAACATCACAAAGAATTCGATCGTCTGGGAGTTCCTATGGTTCTTGGTGTTTCCAGGAAATCTACGATCGGCAAACTTCTTGGTGGGGCGGATCCATCGGAAAGACTATATGGCAGTATAGCAGCCGCAATATATGGAGCAATGAATGGTGCTAAGATCATTCGGACTCACGATGTAAAAGAAACGATGGATGGCTTGAAGGTGATCGACAACATCCGCTAATCGGTCATAGCAAGGAAGGTTAACGAAGCAATCCCTCGAGGCCACGGTAAAAACCTATGTGGATTGTTTGTCGCTTTTGCTTCTGAGTCGCAAAGGCCTCATCGCAGTAACGGCGTTATTTATTGTTTAGCCAATAAAACCTTTTCAAATACCGGAGGTAAGTACTTTACAGAGAGTCTGTAGTTTGTAGCCATTGCCATATCTCCTGTTGCTTCGGCAATCATCGAAGCATGGATATATAGCGTCGGATTGAGCGATTTCATCCTCAATGCTTTCTCCATGATAGGTTTTGCTTCTGTAGCCCGGTTGTTTTTATATAATGTCCAGGCATAGGTATCACAGGCATCGATATTTTCCGGCCGGGATTTATAATCGGCTTCGGCGCTTGCCAGAGCATCACTCAATTCGATATTGTGATCCGCACAGAAAGCTGCGTACTCACGGGCAATATTAGCACCTTCTTTTTTGTGATCGGCAAATTCACGGAGCACCTTTTGCTCCCAAAGCTTTGCATTCGTTCTATCTCCACTGGCTAAATAGACATCAGCCAATTGTTCCATAAACGAATGTGAATCCAACGCAGCAATAGCTTTTTGAAGGTTCGATATTGCTGTCGGGTAATCATGCTTTGCCACGGCTACCATCGCAAGGCCAGATAAAGCAAAGCCAAAGTTTGGTCGCTCCTGGAGTATTCCATTATAAATATAGGCCGCTGTATCTAATTTGCCCTCATGCAAAAAGAGGTTAGCGAGCTGATAAAGCGTCCAGCATCTATTCTCCTGGCCGAACGCCCCGGCATCGGCTGCCAGTTTCATTGCCGAAATAGCGCCATCGAGATCGCCACGGATCTCTCGTTGATAAGAAGCTCTTGAGTATGCGCGTAGGTCGGGACGCGCATTCATCATCTTGTCGATCGAAGCAACCGCTTGGTCATATAATCCAAGTTCGGTATTCGCATCGGCAAGTATGCCGTAGGCAGCCGAGCTGTTAGGATTGATCGCGAGTCCTTTCGTTATGGTCTCTTTAGCATCGGCAAACCGATGCTGGGTCATTTGCATCGAGGCACGAAGCACAAAGACATCAAAGTATTTCGCATCTTTCTTTAAGGCTTCATCGAGTAATCGGTTTGCGACAGGGAAGTAGAAATGATCGAATCCGGATACCCGCGATTCCTGAATATAAACTCCGGCCAGGTCGGAATATTGTTTGGCGACCTCAGGGTGGTTTTTGATCTTCGAGCGTAGTTCGGCAACTGCTGCCTGCGCTTTGCGGTATTCACCGGAAGTGGAGTCCCCCCGGCGAGCCAAAAGGTCGGGCATGACAAGTGCTTGCTCGGTTTGGGTACAGGCAGTTAACGAGAGTGCGATTAGAAGCAGCGAGACGTATTTGGTCATTTCTTTAAGCTAAAAATTTAACTGTATACAAGTCCTTTTGGTCTTTGGATGTTGTATCTCCATAGTGAACATTGGTCTAACCTTCGGGCCCTTTGGGTTTAATTTATTCGGCGATTTTTGCCGCTAAGGGCAGAAAGGTCCACGAAGGCTAAGACGTTAAGTTCTATGGATATTAGGACTTACCTAGGAATCATTTTCGTTCCGAAACGAATACCCCATTATGGACGTTGTTCGCGCCAGAATTATGGCAGAAAAACATACCGAGCATTTAAGAGAAGATATTCGCAATGTGGCGATCATCGCGCACGTCGATCACGGCAAGACTACGCTTGTCGATCAGATGTTGCGCCAAAGCGGCACATTCCGCTCCAATGAGCATTTGGTCGAGCGCGTCATGGACTCCAACGACCTCGAACGCGAGAAGGGCATTACCATTCTCGCAAAAAATACCAGCGTCCACTGGAAAGGATCGAAGATCAATATCGTCGATACTCCCGGCCACGCCGATTTTGGCGGTGAGGTCGAGCGTATCCTCAAGATGGTTGATGGCGTCGTTCTCCTGGTCGATGCAGCCGAAGGTTGCCTGCCCCAGACCAAGTTCGTGCTCCGTAAAAGTTTATTACTGCATCTGAAGCCGATCGTTGTCGTCAATAAGATCGATCGTAAAGATGCTCGCCCGGAAGAAGTACTCGATGAGATTTTCGAGCTCTTTATGTCGCTCGGTGCGAGCTACGAACAGCTCGAATTCCCGGTGATCTATGCTGTCGGTAAGCAAGGCCTTGCCAAACGCCTCCTCGATGAGGAAGCAGTCGATCTGGCTCCGCTTTTCGATACGATCATGAGCGAAGTACCCCCGCCGCCGGGTAATGTCGATGCTCCATACCAGATGTTAGTCGCGAACGTCGATTGGTCCGATTATCTCGGACGTCTGGCCGTCGGTCGAATTTTCCAGGGTACCGTTCGTCCCGGAATGTGGATCACCCGCATCAAGCATGACGGTTCGCTCGAAAAAGCAAAGATCACGAAGTTATTCGCCTTCGAAGGATTGAAGCGTACGGAAGTCGAAGAAGCAAGCGCTGGTGAGATCGTCCAGCTTGCCGGACTCGAAGACGTCCATATCGGTGAAACTCTTGCCGATCCGGAGCATCCGGATCCGCTTCCGATCATCAATGTCGACGAGCCGACGATCGCCATGAATTTTGTGGTTAACGATTCCCCATTCGCCGGTAAAGAAGGGAAGTTCGTTACCTCACGTCATCTTCGCGACCGCCTCGTTCGCGAGCTTCGCAAGAATATTTCCATCAGAATGGAAGAAGTTACCCCCGATACCTTCAAGGTAGCGGCCCGTGGTGAACTTCAGCTTGCTATCCTGATCGAAACAATGCGCCGCGAAGGATACGAGTTTGCAGTTAGTAAACCCGAAGTTATCATGCAGGAGGTCGACGGTGATCTGATGGAGCCGATCGAACAGGTTGTGATCGACGTGCCCGAAGAATACGTCGGTTCGGTCATCGAAGCACTCGGTACCCGTAAAGGCCAGATGGTGAACATGAACACGCTTAATGCTCAGGCTCACATCGAATACACGGTGCCATCGCGTGGGATGATCGGTTTCCGTGGTGAGTTCATGACCATGACTCGTGGTACCGGCCTCTTGAATCAGGTCTTCCACGATTATGAATCGTATAAAGGACCTATTGCCGGACGCTCGCGCGGAGCTCTTGTTTCTCTCGAAGACGGAGAAACGACCGGTTACTCAATGGAAAACTTACAGGAACGGGCTATCTTCTTTGTCTCTCCCGGTACAAAGGTGTATCGCGGTATGATCGTTGGCGAGAATAGCCGTGAAGGCGAAATGATCGTCAATGTCACGAGAAAGAAACATCTCACGAACATGCGTGCCTCTGGTTCCGACGGTGCATTGCAGCTCGATCCGCCGAAGACCATGTCACTCGAGCAGCAGATCGAATGGTTGGAGGACGACGATTACCTTGAAGTAACACCGGAATCGACCCGATTCCGCAAAAAGATACTCGATCCAACCGAACGCTTCCGCGTCAGCAAACGCAAAGCGCAAATGGAAGACGCATAAATTTCAATTTGGAATTGCGAATTAGGAATTATGAATAGAAGGGGCAGCAGGTGGCTGCCCTTTTTCTTTTTAGATGCTTTGATGTAACTTTGTGGCTCTTCGATGGTTTTACTTTTACCTGCACCATCTTGACGTTATGCTTAAATCGTTGTTTTTTTTATTTGCTCTGTTTTTGGCCCCAACTATAGATTATGCACAATCAGCACCCACGATTCAATGGCAGCGGTGCTTAGGGGGAAGCGGGTACGATTTTATGGGCGATCGCCACTCGATTATCCAAACAACCGATGGTAATTATGTGGTCTGTGGAATCGTGAATTCAGTCGATGGTGATATTAAAGCAAGTAAAGGGCAACAAGATATGTGGGCCGCAAAAATAAATAATAAAGGAGATGTTATCTGGGAAAAAAGTTATGGTGGAAGTTGGTCCGATGGGGCTCGTTCAATTAGTCAAACATTAGACGGTGGTTTTATCCTTTCAGGGACAGCATCCTCTGACGATAGCGATGTTGTCGCTCACCACGGAATGAAAGGGTTTATCGATGGATGGATTGTAAAGATAGATTCTATTGGATTAATACAGTGGAGTAAGACGCTCGGTGGATCTGATCAGGATGATATCACTGATATTATACAAACTTCCGACGGAGGTTTTATAGGAGTTGGGTACAGTCATTCTATAGATGGAGATGTAACTAAAAATAACGGGGCGTACGATGGATGGATCGTTAAACTGGATTCCAAGGGCGAAATCGAATGGCAAAAAACATATGGAGGTGATACTTCGGACTATTTTAGGTCAATTATCGAAACATCCGATCATAAGTACCTTGTCGGTGGGTATAGCATGTCAAAAAACGGAGATCTTACTTTCAATCATGGCGATTTCGATACTTGGTTGATAAAATTAAATACCAAGGGTGAAATCGAATGGCAGAATTGTTTTGGTGGCAGTAATAGAGAAATCATCAGTTCAGTGATTGAAATTCCCGATCGTGGGTATCTGTTAGCTGGCACAACGCAATCGGCCGATGGAGATATTTCCGTCTTTCACGGAAGTACCGACGCCTGGTTGGTACAAGTATCCCCATCGGGCAATCTTGTGTGGCAGAAGACTTATGGAGGAAGCGGAAAAGATTATGTCAGTTCATTGATTCATACTTCCAAAAACCATTATTTGATGTCAGGCGCGACCACTAGTACCAATGAAGGTTTTATAAATCACGGGAAAGAAGATGGTTGGCTGCTAGAGGTAGATACAATCGGAGAGTTGCTTTGGCAAGGGTTTTATGGTGGGAGTGAAGATGATTTCATGCAATCGGTTTGCCAAACTCAGGATGGCTCCTATATCTTATCAGGTTATACAAAATCTAATAATTTTGATGTAAATGAAAATCATGGCGGTGGAGATGCCTGGGTCGTTAAACTGGGACCTCATGCGGACGTGAAATCTGTGAGGAATACACAGTTTAAGTTATCTTGTTATCCCAATCCGGCATCCGAGTTTGCAACAATAAGTTTTAATGTTGAAGAATCTACTTCTGTCTCTCTTAGGGTCCGGAATATTCTCGGCGAACCCATATGGCAAACCACCATGTCATGTTTACCCTACAGTCACCATGAACTCCCGCTTGATATAAGCGATCTTGCGACAGGGAGGTATTTCGTCACAATAGAAACCGGTGGGTTTGCTCATACCGTGATGATGCAAAAGGATGGATCTCGATAGTAGGGGCACGCAATGATCCTGCATCTTTTGGGATTCCATATAGAGTAATTGTTACTCCTTGAGGTCGGCAACACTATTGTTATAGATTGCCAACGTAAAATAAAACATTCAACCCTGTGGCAGGCAATTCCTCGGCCTGTTCTTTTACCCTCGCAATCGTTTATCAAGTTTACAGCTATTGCTTTTACCTGATATTGATCGAACAAAGTAATAAAAGCATGGTCAACTTATAGTCGATTGGTCAGTATGAACATTTTAAAATCGTAATAGGTAACTAACCGACAACCTTACACTTACAATTCTCGTTATGTAACGTTCTCAACCCCAAGGAGTATAACCACCCCAACATGTGGATTGTCCGATTAGCCTTACGTAGGCCGTTTACAATTGCCGTTTTCTGCTTCTTCATTTTGCTCATGGGCGTGCTGTCGCTCAAGAGCATGCTTGTCGATATTTTTCCGACGATCGATATTCCTGTTGTCTCGGTTGCCTGGAGTTACACCGGTCTTTCGGCTGAAGACATGGAACGTCGCGTTGTCCTTATCAGCGAACGAGCTTATTCAACGACGGTTAATGGTATTTCACGAATTGAATCCTCCTCGATCCCCAGCATCGGTTTATTAAAGATCTATTTTGAGCCCGGTACGAATATCGGTGCAGCTATCGCGCAGATATCTTCGGTTAGTGCCGGTATTACTTCTATCTTACCACAAGGTATTCGGCCCCCATCGGTCATTCAGTTCAACGCATCGAATGTGCCGGTCGCACAATTAACGATGTCGAGTAATAAAATGACCGAGGAAGAAATCTTTGACTACGGTCTCAATTTCGTACGTATAAGACTATTTACGATTCCAGGTCTGGCCTCCGGCGCTCCGTATGGAGGCAAGAACAGAATGGTCACGGTCGACGTCGATCCGAAGAAGTTAATAGGGAAGGGGCTTTCGGCTGCCGACGTCGTTACGGCGCTTTCAAATTCGAACGTTATTCTCCCCGCCGGTTTTGCTCGCTTCGGGGAGAAAGAATATAATATTGCGATCAATGCTTCTCCGGGGTCGATCGAACAATTCAACGATATTCCGGTAAAAGTTATTAATGGTGCCGTTATTCGTCTTGGCGATGTGGCGTATGTGAGCGACGGATTTGGTGTTCAAACGAATATCGTTCACGTTAATGGCAAACGCTCCACCTATCTGGCCGTTATTAAAAAAGCCAGTGCTTCAACCCTGGCGGTTGTCGAAGCAGCAAAAGAGATCATACCAACGATCAAAGCCGTTGCTCCGGAAGGAATGGAATTCAAGATCGATTTCGATCAATCTAAGTTCGTTCGGGCTGCCATCGAGAGTGTTCTCCGCGAAGGTGTCATTGCCGCTATTCTCGTTTCGTTAATGATCTTCGTCTTCCTCGGCAGCTGGCGAAGTATGGTTATCGTATGCACCTCTATTCCACTGGCTATCCTTACCGGTATCATCGGTCTGAATCTAACCGGTAATACTATCAATATTATGACCCTCGGCGGCTTGTCGCTTGCCATCGGTATGCTTGTCGACGATGCCACAGTAGAGGTAGAAAACATTCACCGCAACCGTAATATGGGAAAGCCATTGACGGTGGCTATCCTCGACGGTGCCCGGCAAATTGCACTCCCGGCCATTATGGCGACCCTTTCGATCTGTATCGTTTTCTTTCCCGTTGTTCTCCTGACCGGCCCCTCGAAATTTCTTTTCACACCGATGGCTCTTTCGGTCGTGATCTCGATGCTGGCTTCGTATGTACTTTCGCGAACACTTGTTCCTACGCTGTCGCGAATGTTAATGGCTGGCGAGCCGGTGCATACCGATCATCCCACTGCTGCCGAACATCCTACCAGTTTATTCGGAAGAATAAACCTGGCTCGCGAACGCGGGTTCGAATGCTTCCAGGAAGCCTATGGGAAAGTCCTGGAAATATTTCTCGCGCATCGGGCCTTTGTGCTGAGCGTCAGCACGGTAGTATTAGCTATTACCTTGCTCCTGACGAATGTCGTTGGTACAGATTTCTTTCCAACGACCGATAGTGGAATGATGAAGCTTCATTTCCGGGCGCCAGTCGGTACCCGACTTGAAGAGACCGAGCAATTGGTGCTTGCTGTCGAAGACACTATCAGGAGCCTTATACCTAAAACCGAACTGGCTTCGATCAATGATATGGTTGGTGTTCCAACCTTTTATAATCTGGCGATGGTCCCATCGGATAATGTAACCTCGATGGATGCCGAAATCCTTATCTCCCTTAAGGAAAATCATCGTCCGACGGTCGAATACATGAAGACGATCAGAAAGGCTTTGGCTAATAATTTCCCGGGTAGTAAATCCTATTTTCAATCGCCGGATATAACCAGTCAGGTTTTGAACTTCGGACTTTCGGCGCCGATAGATGTTCAAATAGAATTTCCGGATCTTCAAAAATCGCATGAGTATGCGATAAAGATCGCCGACAATATGAGGAAGATATCCGGTACCGCGGATGTAAACATCAAGCAGGTACTCGATTACCCCTCGTTACGATTAAATGTGGACCGCCAACGAGCAGCTCAAATGGGCCTGACGGTAAAGGATGTTGCCAGTTCGATGCTTATCTCATTGTCGTCAAGCTCACTACTCGCCCCATCCTTCTTCCTGAATCCGAAAAATAACGTCAATTATAATGTTTCGGTGAGAGTACCGATGGAGCGTATTTTCACACTGGAGCAGTTGCTTTCGAGCCCGATCACCCCTCCCTCCGCGTCGGCATTATTACAAACCATACCTGTTGCACCACTCACAGATGTTCCGAAGCCTCCCGCACAGACCTTGAGCAATCTTGTAACAATTACTAACGAAGTGATCCCAAGTGAGATCGATCACTACACCGTTCAGCGTGTACTGGATGTGACGGCAAATCTCGAAGGCCGTGATCTGGGTTCTACCGTAAGCGATATCCAGGCCTCGATCAATAAGCTGGGCGAATTACCAAAGGGGATGAAGATCACCATTCGCGGTCAGAATCAGGTAATGAATGAATCGTTTACGAGCATGGGCTATGGTATTATCATCGCCATTATTCTCGTCTATTTGTTGATGGTGACTCTGTTCCAATCCTGGCTTGATCCGTTCATTGTAATGATCGCTGTCGTCGGATCTATCTGTGGAATTCTTTGGATGCTAGCGATCACCGGAACGACGATCAACGTTATTTCTCTTATGGGGACGATCATGTCGGTCGGTATTGCCGTTTCGAATTCGACCTTGCTTGTGAGCTTTGCCAACGACGTTCGGGTAGAACATGGTTACGATGCTTTGCGAGGTGCGCTGGAAGCAGGGAAGACCCGAATACGTCCTGTCCTTATGACGGCCCTGGCAATGATCCTGGGTATGCTGCCGATGGCTCTTGGCTTCGGTGAAGGCGGCGAACAAAATGCGCCACTAGGTAGGGCAGTTATCGGCGGTCTTATCTTCGCTACACTAACAACGTTGTTTATCGTACCGGTCATCTATTCGCTCTTGCGAAAAGGCAAACCGACTAAACACGAACTCGAAGAGAAATTCCTCGCCGAAGAACGTGGCTTCGAATACGATCCTAATATGCCGAGCGACGTAGTAATCGATTAAAAGTTTATGGCAGAAAAAAAGTCATTTGCAAAAATTCTCATCGGCGGTATTATCGTCGTGCTCATAGCGGGCGGCGGATACTTCCTCCTGCGTAGTTCTAAAGAACATGCTGTTGAAACCGATTCGAGAGAACGGGTAAAAGAAGCAGCTGAAGGAACACCGGTCCATGTCGGTCAGGTCATTCCCGCCGGTTCCGAACGAACGATCGTCATTCCCGGTGAAGTACGTTCGTTTACCTCCGTTACTCTTTATGCAAAGATCAGCGGGTACCTCAAGAAGATCACCGTCGATAAAGGTGACGATGTTAGAGAAGGGCAGGTTCTTGCTACGATCGAATCGCCGGAAACCGATCAAAATTATATTGCTGCCGAATCCGAAGCGAAAAATAAGCGAAGCATAGCCAACCGCACGGAACAGTTATTTAAGAAAGGTGTGATTTCCGAACAGGAAGTCCAACAAGCAACGTCCGATGCTGCTACGGCTGAAGCCTCGCTTGCTGCGATCGCTCAACTGCGTTCCTATGAGACCATTCGAGCTCCCTTTAGCGGTAAGGTAACAGCCCGCTATGCCGATCCCGGTTCTCTTGTTCAAAGTGCCGCCAGTTCTCAGCCCGGAGCGCTGCCGGTTGTAACGGTTTCGGATGTGACCAAGCTACGAATTTATATCTATCTCGATCAGCGCGATGCTAGTTTTATTAAAGAAGGAGACTCTGTAAGCATTAGGCTTCCCGAACGTCCGAATGTCAATATCCCGGCAACGATCACCCGATATACTGGTGAGATCGATCAACGAACACGAACGTTGCTTGCCGAGATCGATCTGGTAAATAAAAATAATTTTCTATTACCCGGTAGTTTTGTACAGGTATCGGTAAAATTAAAAGCTCAACCCTTCTTACAGATCCCGTCCGACGCATTGATAATGAAAGGCCCGGTACCGTACGTTGCTGTCGTCGATGCGCAAAATACCGCTCATTTTAAAAAGATTGATATCGCCGATAATGACGGTAGAAGGATTCAATTAGCCGGCGGATTAGAACCCAACGAAACGGTTATCCTAGGAGCAGGAGATGCTCTTAAAGAAGGCGATAAAGTACAAGTAGTAAAGAAGTGAACTGTTGAAATCTCGAATCGTTATTTTAGAATATAACTCTGTAGATCCCACCCTCCATGCTCTTTCAATACTCCGGCTTTCCATTCGGAATAACGGTTGCGTACCATTCCGATATTCTTTGCATACCATTGGTCGACCATTGAGGTGTCGGGATGGTTGAGGTCACCTTTATAATCGGTTTCTACAAAGTGAAAACAATTGAATGTGCCGGCATCGGTAGTGATAGAAGTGTTTTCTTCGGCAAGTGTCAAAATGGCTTTATCAACCGTAGAACCGGTTGTTACAGCCTGAAGTACAAACGGTTCGTCAATGGTAAGGGGAGAATGTAACAGATACTGTGTTGAAGATGAATTTGTGTCCGCAGTTGAGTAGAGAGCTGTAGTACTATCATAAAACCAGAAGGACTTATCACCGTCTCGAGACACCTGATACATCTTGACGCCTTTAAAGGTTTGGCTCGAGAGTACTTGAATCGTTAAGAATTCAGGGATAATCCCACTCGGGTCTGTTGGAGAGTAGATGTATTTATATACCCATTTGTTGCCGACATTTAAAGGATAAAGCTCCTGAATTGTGCCCAATTTCTTGTTTTCAGGACTTGAACTTTCAGAACAACCAAACAAGCAAAGAAGCGAGACGAAAAGGAGGAGTTTCATAGTCGATGGTTCTAGCTTCTAGTATGATTGGTCATTTCTTTTTAGGGCTAGTCAGTACAATCTCCTTGTTCTTGGCGGCCGATTGATAGATCGCTTCGACAACCTGCATTCTCATTACGGCTTCTTCTCCTGTCGAGACCGAGGGAACGAGCCCCTTACAATTATTAACGAAATGCCGCAATTCGTTTTCGTACGACTTCTTGAATAATGCAACTTGTGAATCGCTTTTTGCCGGAGTTAGATTTACCAGATTGCCGGCCACTTGTTTAAATACCCGAAGCGGATTAATAAATGCCGAGCCGTCCTTGCCAAAGACATTGCAATAGAAGAAGTCACCCTCACGGTGGAAGGTCCAACTGGTTTCGATCGTCAGGGTTACGCCATCGGCCAGTCGGATAAATACCGCGGCCGAGTCTTCTACTTTCTTAGTAAACTGGTTGTACGTTGTCGCACTAACGGTTGATACCTTCGGATAATTAAGCAACCAGAGGGCCATATCGAGCATCACGATCCCCAGATCGAGGAATACTCCGCCACCGGACTTTTCTTTCTGCTGCTGCCAGCTGGCGGTCGTCGATTGCTGCTTTAACCAGCCGGACTTCATATAGTAAATATTCCCAAGTTCACCCGTCTCGATGAACGACTTCAGGATCATCGTATCCGGACGAAAACGGTTGTTCATACCGACCATTAACTTGCGCTTATATTCCTTGGCCACATCGGCGATCTCTTTGGCTTCTTTGGCCGAACGGGCAATGGGCTTTTCTATAAGCACTTCCTTACCTGCCTGCAAGGCGGCAATGGCCGGAGCTTTATGCTGGTCGGTTGGGGTACAGATATCGACGGCCTGTACTTCACTGCCGATCTCGCTGGTAAGAAGGGCATCGACCGATTTGAAGGTCGAGCGGATTCCGTATCGTTCGGCGATAGCACGAGCTTTCCGCTCGTCCGGATCGACGATCGCTACGAGTTCGACATCCTGCATTTTCTTGATGATCGGCAGATGAATGATCTGCCCGATATTGCCACAGCCAACCAGAGCCAGTTTTATCTTGTCCATTAGAATACAAAAATACGACGAACCACGGGCCAAGGACCGCGGTTTGCGATTCCTTTACTTACCGAACCTTGAACCATAAGCCGGCGGTCACGATTCCCGGGAATTTATCTCGCTTAAAAACCGTAAAGACTTTCGATGAAATACTTCGCTTTTCTAATACTCCTGGTATTTGTCGCTTGTGAAAGCGATGTGCCCGATCCCATTGTCCTTTCGAAGATCGTAATGGTCGATTCAGTGAATATTAAATATCCCGATTCGACAAAAGTTTTAGTACTCGATCCGGTCGATAGTACTGTTCGTTTCGGTATCGTAACTTCTGCCAGTCTCGCCGATTCCGCCATTCTCTATACCTACTCGTTTGCTGCCGTTGGCGATACCATCGAAGCAAGAATGAGAAAGACCTGGTATGCCTACCTGGATACCGTACATTTTCATTACGACAATATCGTTGATACCCTCACAACCGAAGGGACGCAAGATCAATATATCCTGGATTCGATCAGGATCGTGTTACCGGCTGTACGGACCCCGATCGTAATAAAAAAACAATAATTGTATAGGCGTGCCGCGCATGCCCTCTTACGCCTACCCTGAACCAAGACAAGGCACACACAGTGTGCCCTACGGAGATGTTAATAAAAGATTTTATCAACGCCTTTAATACCGTTATTCCGCTCGCTTCCGCCGGTTATGAGAAAGATGCTGTCGGTTTGCAAGTCGGGTATGAAAAAAATGCCGAATTACAAAAGGTATTGCTTGCTTACGAGATAACCGACGAGGTGATCGATGAGGCGATATCCCTGCAAGCCAATCTTATCATAAGTTACCATCCACTCATATTTCCCTCGGTTTCTTCAATTTCGGATTCGACCCGAACCGGTGCCTTGATACGGAGGCTTATTCGGGAAGATATAGCACTCTATGTTATTCATACCGCATTCGATTCGAATTCGAAATACGGCACCAGTGTAATGATGGCCGCAAAACTCGGATTACTTTCGGCTAAGCCTATTGCACCGCTTGGGGGCCTGCTTGAGAAAATAGTAGTTTTTGTACCGAACCAGGTCGATGTGATTAATCAGGTTCGGGAAGCGATGTGGAAAGCCGGAGCAGGGAAGATCAGTGACTATGACGAATGCTCGTTCTTTACCGAAGGCTATGGTACCTTTCGAGGTAATGCAGAGTCTAGTCCTACTATTGGTGTAGCTGAAATTCGTGAGACCGTCAATGAAGTCCGCATAGAAATGATCTATGAGAAGTGGTATCGGCGGCCTATTATTGAGGGCATGACCTCGGTACACCCATATGAAGAGGTTGCCTATGATATACACTCACTGGTAAACCCTCATCCGAAGTTTGGCATGGGGACGATCGGCTTGCTGCCGTCTCCGCTCGACGAGAACGGTCTGCTCGAGCTTGTTTCTTCGACCTTCGAAACTTCGGTGCTTCGCTTTAGTAAAAGCAGTAGGCCTATCCGTCAGGTCGCAATGGTTGGTGGTTCGGGAATGGAGTACTACTCAAATGCCCGCGTTGCCGGAGCCGACGCCTTCATCACAGGCGATATCCGTTACCACGACTTCTACCGTGCCGAACACGATGGGATCCTGCTTATCGATGCCGGCCACTCGGAGACCGAACGGTTTGTAGTCGAAGGAATGCAAAATGCGGTGACGGAGGCCTTAAATGTCGTAAATTTGCAAGGGACAGAACGTGATACCCTTGTTGCCCGGTCGAGCATTCGGCCGAATGCGGTATCATACCACTAATATTAGAATATTGTGAACGAAGTACTAATAGGTTTATATCAATTACAGAGAATCGATAGCGAGCATGATGAATTGGTCTCGAGTCGTGGAGAATTGCCTATCAGAGTAGAAGAATTGCGCCAGGCCCTAGTCGAACGCGAAAATATTCTTGCCGATATCGAGCATTTTATCCATGATCGCCAGGCCCAGTTGCGGACCATCGAATCCGACCTTAGCGATTTTCAGGAAAAACTCGATAAGTACAAAGGGCAACAGTTCGATGTGAAGACGACCCGTGAGTACGATGCGATCACCTTCCAGATCGAAGATGCCGAACGGCGTTTAGGCGAAGGCAGCCAAGCCATGGCCCGGATCTCGATGGAAGTCGAGAATGCGATGTCCGATGCCGATGCCGCTCGTGCCGATGTGGCTCAGCTCAAAACAGAATTTGACGAATCCAAGCGCCATCTCGAAGAACTGATGGCTGAAACCGCCGAGGAAGAAAAGAAGCTCTTAGCCCGCCGCGCCGAAGTACTGGCAAAAGTGGAAGAGCCGTTCCTTTCTATGTACGAACGTGTTCGTCCGGCCAAGAATGGCTTAGCTGTTGTCAGCGTCCATGCCGGCGTTTGCGGTGGCTGTTATAATGCCATTCCGCGCCAGTTGGTTTTAGAACTTAATCGCGGCGAAAAGCACACCGTCTGCGAATATTGCGGTCGTATTGTCGTAGGTGAATCAATAGCCGTAGCCGTCGATGGCGAACGCCAGGAAGTAACCTACGAAGTCGACGCAGAAGAAGAGGAATAAGTCTTAGGTGTTTGGGATTAGGTGTTAGGGCATCAGATACAATGCTATATCTAAAACCTACTCCCAACGACCTAAGTCGCAACACCAATTTTGCTTGCCATCGGACGGTCGCTCATCTTCGGATGGGAGGAAAGTCCGAACTCCACAGAGCAGCGTGCCCACCAAGGAAACAAGTTGGGGCGGCGAAGAATAATCGCAAGAAAACACTTTGCCGACAGCGCAGTGTCGCAGAAAATAAACCGCTCGCAAGAGTAAGGGTGAAACGGCGGGGTAAGAGCCCACCGCGTTTGGAGTAATTCAATCGGTCACGATAAACCTCGCGCGGAGCAAGACCACGTATGCGTCCGATCACTTCATTGTGATGCCTGTTAGCTCGCAGGATGGATGCGGGTAGGTCGCCTAGATAAATGACCGTCTCCTTTACTTCGGTATTGACAGACAGAATTCGGCTTACAGATGGCAGGCGATTTGTTCTTAAGAGAAGGTCCTTAGCTGTTAAATGCTTGCTACCACCCCTCAATTATACTTATTCTTATAATCAATAGGCGACAACCCGGTTATTTTTTTAAACGTGGTCCTAAATGCTTTGGTATCCGAATAGCCGACGTCGTACATGATCTCATTCACATTCTTACGGCTGGTTTCAAGGCTTTTCTTTGCCGCTTCTATTTTTACCCGTTGCATATATTCTACTACAGTATTTGATGTTGCCTTCTTGAACCTCCTTTCAAATGTTCGTCTTCCCATTGCCGTCATGGCGGCTAATTGTTCTACCGTTATCTTTTTCTGGAAATTCTTTTCGATGAAGGTTTGGGCTTCGATGATGGGTTCATCTTCGTGCGATTTTTGTCCGGAGAAGATCGTAAACTGCGACTGGCTGCCGCGGTCGATCTCGATCTCATAGATCTTCGCACAAAGCACGGCAACATCGCGGCCGGCATATTTTTCGATGAGATAGATGATCAGATTCCAAAACGAATTCGCTCCGCCGCTGGTATAAACCCCTTTTTCATCAGTAATGATATGTTCTGAGGTGAGATTCAGATCCGGAAACATCGCCTTAAACTCATTCTCAGCAAGCCAGTGCGTCGAACACGACTTACCCTCAAGCAACCCTGTAGCAGCCAGCAGAAACGTCCCTACGCAAAGACTCGCCACCTCGGCGCCGTTCTTATACTGCGATACGATCCATGGAAAAAACTCTCTGTTAGCTGCTATCACCTCGGCTTTGTCCCCGTTAACCGCCGGAATAATGATGAGATCTGGCTTTTTAGCGTCGCTAATAGAAACATCAGGGGTAACCGTAAATAATTTATCGTAAATCTGGGGTTGGAGGTCGATTCCGACAAGCTGGATCTGAAATAGTGGCTGTTTGCCCATATTTACAAGCATTTCATTGGCACGCGTAAAGGCAATAAACGAGCCTTCTATGCATCCAAGGGCAGTTGCGCCGCGCGGAACGAGTACTGAGATGTTTTTCATAGTGCAAATATACGACAAATCATTGTCGTAATCAACCCCTAACAATGCCGTTTTCACGCCTCACAAGTAGGGTCACTAACCGAGTATTTTTGTATCGTTAACTAACTTCAATTCAAAAATGACTCAAATCAACGCCTATCTAAACTTCACCGGCAATTGCCGGGATGCAATGACCTTTTACAACGATTGCCTCGGCGGCGAACTGAACATGCAGACCGTTGCCGGTTCGCCGGCCGAAGCTCAGTGCCCGGCAGCAATGAAAGATTATATCCTTCACTCGACGCTCACCAAAGGGAATCTGGTACTTATGGGCTCGGATATGTCGGATGCTGAAGGAATTGTAAAAGGGAATAATATCGCACTTTCACTTAACTGTTCGAGCGATGTCGAGATCAACTCATTCTTCAATCAACTTTCGGCAGGTGGTACCGTCATTCATCCGTTGACGGAGGAATTCTGGGGAGCGACCTTCGGAGTATTCACCGATAAGTTTGGCATTCGCTGGATGCTCAATTACGACAAGAATATTCAGGTAAGTTTAAATCACAAAAGTTAATAAGGAGAAAAGTTATGCAAACCAATTCAATTTCACGCAAACGCCTTTGGACAGGCCGCATTCTTAGTGGTATCGTTATTGCATTCCTACTGTTCGATGGCATTATTCATGTTGCAGCAATTCCTGCCGTTGCAGAGGCATCGCAGCAAATGGGATTCCCACTCGACAGTATTCAGATCCTTGGTGTAGTTGAGCTGCTCTGCGTCCTGTTATACATGCTACCCCGCACATCGATCATTGGAGCAATCCTGCTTACTGGATATCTGGGTGGAGCTATGGCTATCCAGGTAAAACTTTCGGCGCCGCTCTTCAGCACATTACTCTTTCCGATCTATATCGGTGCCTTGCTGTGGGGCGGGTTGTATCTGATCGGGAAATTCCGTATTCAGCAATTACTGACTGTGAAATAATAACCTATAACCTATTATCTATACGACAATGAAAAAACTTAAACTGCAAGTACAAATGACGATCGATGGTTTCGTCTGCGGGCCAAATGGAGAACTGGATTGGATGATCTGGAATCAGACCGATGACATAAAGAAGTACGTCACCGCACTGACGGATTCGATCGATACGATCTTACTCGGCAGAAAAATGACGGATGATTTTATAAACTATTGGGAGAGTGTGAAGCCTGAAGACCCGGCTTATCCATTTGCTCGCAAAATGGTAGAGACTCCCAAGGTCGTATTTTCCAAAACTCTGACCGAATCCAAATGGGCCAATACGGTTGTGGCAACGGGCGATCTGACGGAAGAGGTAAATAAGCTCAAAAATCAGGACGGCAAGGACATTATCGTCTATGGCGGAGCGGGGTTTAATACTGCTTTAATAAAAGCAAATCTGATCGACGAATATTATCTGACCGTTAATCCGGCGGCGATCGGCAAAGGCCGTAGTATTTTTGCGGGGCTCGAAGCAACTCGCTCCTTTACACTAGCCGAGTCAATCCGGTTCGACTCTGGTGAGGTATTACTGAAATATTTACCAAACCGTTAAAAACTACCATGGCCGTTACAAAACAATTACTCGAAGAGATCAACCGCGCATTCGAAACCAGCAACTATTCGTATCTTGAAGCGCATATTACCGACGATGTTCGTTGGACGATCGGTACCAGAATCCAGGTGAAGGGCAAGAAGGAGTTTATCGAGGTCTGCCGTTCGGCTCCGATCGTCGATCCCAAATTTCTGATCACGAACATGATCGTCGAAGGCGATAGAGCAGCTGTCGAGAGTATTATGGTTGCAAAAACACCGGAAGGCAAACAGTACCAGCAGGCAGTATGCGACATTTACCACTTTGTCGGCGATAAATTTGATCAGCTTACATCGTACCTGGATACCGAATATGATAAAGAACAAATGGGTGATAAATCAGTAGCGGCATAATAAACGACGGAAAAAGACATGATACAACTAAAAACCAATAGACGGGATTTTATTCGCAAGACCGGCGGTGCTTTTATGATGGCTTCGCTTAGCGGTGGACTAAGCCTTGCCGATGTGATACCTGCCGAAGCGGCAGCGATCGCCAAATCGAAGCCCACGACCGGATATGCACCGGTTAACGGATTACAGCTCTATTACGAGATCCATGGCGAAGGAAAGCCGTTAATCTTATTACATGGCGGCCTCATGGCGATCGAAGGATTCGGGCCTGTCCTGACCATGCTGGCCAAAGGCAGGCAGGTGATCGGTGTCGATCTACAGGCTCATGGCCGCACGGCAGATATCGACCGTCCGTTCAGCCTTGAAGCAATGGCCGGAGATATTGCCGGCCTCATGAAGCATCTCGGCCTGAAAAAAGCCGATATCATGGGGTATTCGTTTGGTGGCGGAGTTGCTCTTCAAACAGCTATTCTTCATCCTGAACTGGTCAACAAACTCGTGCTTGTCTCGACGCCATTCCGCCGCAATGGGTTCTATCCGGATATTCTTGTTCAACAAGGTTATGTCAGCGCGGCAATGGCAGACCAGATGAAACAGACCCCGATCTATACGTTATATGCTAAACTGGCTCCAAGACCGAACGACTTTCCAAAACTCCTGGATAAGATCGGTGAATACATGAAGAAAGATTTCGACTTATCTAAGCAGATAGAGGGTATTACTGCGCCAACGCTTATTGCCGCCGCCGATGCCGATATCTTTCCACCGGCTCATGCTGTCGAGATGTTCGGATTGCTCGGCGGAGGAAAGCGCGATGGAGGGTGGGACGGATCGGGTAAGCCAAAATCCAACCTCGCCATTATCCCGGACCAAACGCATTATATGATCGGTGCAGACCCCAGACTTGCCGAAACAGCAATAACGTTTCTGGATAAGCCTGTTACGGCTGCTGCTAAATAACTTTTATTATCATTCACTTTTCATTATACTAATTCAAGGAGATACAGATATGAATCCCGTGGTACATTTTGAAATGCCGGCTGAGAATCGTCAGCGCATGGCAGACTTTTATTCGAAAACCTTTGGCTGGCAGACCCAGGTCCTTGGTGAGGAAATGGGAGGCTATGTATTAGCTTCGACTGTCGAATCTGATGAAACCGGCCGCCCGACAAAACCCGGTGCGATCAATGGCGGTTTCTACCAGAAAACCGACGATCCGCTTTCACATGCTCCATCAGTCGTTATCGGAGTGGAGAACCTTACCGAGCACATGAAGAAAGTAACCGAAGCCGGCGGTAAGATCATCGGCGAGCCGATGCCGATTCCCGGAGTAGGGCTTTGGGTCTCGTTCTACGATACCGAAGGTAATCGGGTAAGCATGCTTCAACCACAAATGTAATTAATACTACTATTATAATGCAAAAAGTAACTACGTTTTTAATGTTCGAAAAAGGCGCTGGCGAAGCGATGGAGTTCTATACTTCCATTTTCAAGAATTCTAAGATCGTCAGTAAGATGGAAATGGGCGGCAAGGTCATGGGTGGTACCTTCGAAATAGAAGGGCAGCAATACCATACCTATGATGGGGGTGAGTACTTCAAATTTACCGAAGCAATGTCGCTGATGGTTAATTGCCCTACTCAGGAAGAGATCGATTACTATTGGGAAAAACTTACAGCCGACGGTGGTGCGGAATCCATGTGCGGCTGGCTGACCGATAAATTCGGTGTGTCCTGGCAGATCACCCCACCTCAGCTCATGAAAGCAATAACCGATCCGGATAAAGAAAAAGCAGATCGGGCCTTTCAGGCAATGCTTAAAATGAAAAAGATCATTATCGCCGATATCGAAGCGGCGGTAAAAGGATAATCGGAGCAAAAGGGCAGACACCGTTGTCTGCCCGCTCTATACTCGGGTGTGCATCCTGCCGAACAAATTCGTGTAGCTGAGCGTTAGTCCCGCGCTCACAATATTAAAGCCCGCAATGAAGTTTTTTCTTGTCTTTACAGTAAGTGTTTTATTCTTTGCATCGTCGGTTCACGCTCAAAAGAATCTTGTCCCCAATCCCAGCTTCGAAGAATACGAACAATGCCCCAGTAACTATGGGAAGGAAAATTACATCGAGGCAAAACATTGGTCCAATTATCATTACACTCCGGACTACTTTAACGAATGTGCGACTAATGAGAATGTAGGAGTACCGAGTAATTTTTTTGGGTTCCAAAAAGCTTCCGATGGAAAGGCGTATGTCGGCCTGACCGTGTATCATAACAGTGCCCCGAATGAATTGCTTGGCATGGAGCTGATCGAACCCATTAAAAAAGGGAAGCGCTACAAATTTTCTATCAAAGTATCGTTGGCAGAAAAGTATTCGAATTATGCCACCGATAATATCGGCATCCTTTTCACGAATACGCCCGAAACGGCTCATGATTGCGGCCGGTATCATTTTAAGTCCGATAAGGTCATTAAAGATGCCGATAGCTGGACCACGATAGAAGGCATCTTTATTGCCGATTCCGATTATAAGCATATGCTGATCGGTAATTTCTTCGACCGGACCAAGACGACGATCGAAAAAATTGCATCCGATCGGTATGAGGCTTCGTATTATTTCCTTGACGAGGTCTCGGTTGTTGAACTTTCCGACATCTCTAAACCGGCTGAGTTCAGTAATAAAAGCACGCTTAAAAAGGGAAGTACGTTCATCCTGAAGAATATTTTCTTCGATGTAAATAAAGATATTCTTAAAGCTGAATCTTATAAAGAACTGGACCTGTTAGTTGCTCTTCTTACCGAACACCCGAAAACGAATATTAACATTGTTGGTCATACCGATGCCGTTGGCAAAGACGAGGATAATTTGGTGCTTTCAAAAAAACGATCGGTTGCTGTGCTGAATTATTTGGTTTCAAAAGGAATAGCGAAAGAGCGATTGCAATCGATCGGCATGGGAGAATCCGATCCGATAGCAACCAATAATACCGAAGAAGGCCGGGCGCAAAACAGGAGAGTTGCCTTCACGATTCAATAGGCAATTCCGCGTCCTGTTTTGCAATCAACCTTTGTAGCGGTTCAATACCGTATTAATACTTTACATCAATCTTGCCGGCAGAAACAGTAACCGTATTCCCGGCGCCGTTCTTCGTGACAAAATTGAATGTTCCTTTGATCTGGTTGTCTTTGACCGTGGTTAGTGTTATGCTCCCGCTCACAGCAGTGTAAACATCGGTAATAGTATAACCCGGATAAGCAAGGCCGTAGCCACTTATAACACTTACGGTCGAGTTCGGATCGACAGTAGTAAATACCTGATTATCGACAATAGCCTGGCTGCTTGCCAAAGTGAACTCAATAAAGTTAGCTTTGCTATTTGGTGTGGTCCAGTCGATCGCTGAAATAGTGACAGTCTTACGGTCAGACGATAACGTAGACGATGCCCCGGATCCGTCTTTTTGCGAAGGGTAGGCTCCCTCGACTTTGAAGGCTCCCGACTCCGAACCGGAATAAGTATATTCAACCTTGCTTGGTGAACCGGTAGTATCGGTAGTGGTGTCATTCGCGCAGCTGGAAGCGATGAATAACAACGTAAGTAAAGAAAGGAAATAAATAGATTTCATATCGGGTTAGAGTGGTTAATGGTATGGATGCTAACAGTATTTATCGGTTTTTACTCCGTCTGAGTATCGAACGGGCGAACAGATCGATATGTTCAAAGTGTAATACAATATAATGTCAGTATGAAGATTGTCAGAGTGACCTATACTACCAAGCCGGAATATTCCGAGCATAATCAGAACAACATTAAAACAGTTATGAGCGACCTGCAACAACTCGCTCATCCCGGTATCAATTACAACTCCTGTTTGAATCCGGACGGTTCGACCTTTACCCATACGGCTTTTTTTCAGACGGACGAGGATGAAAAGATCCTTCTAGGGCTGCCTTCCTTTAAAGTATTTCAGGAACAGCTTAAAGCAGGCGGACTGACCGCCCCCCCAAAACAAGAGTTGTTGACACTGGTTGGTGCTTCATCCGATATTTTTTAAGCAAGCAATCCCATGGAGTATAAGATCGGCACTAATGAAAAACCGATGGCCTTGAAAACGCCTCCGCTTTCTTCAGAGTATACAATGCATGTCGACGAGAAAGACGGTAAAAAAATATTAGTGTGTACAGTCGGTAAAACGATTTTACACTATGATTACAGATGTCTGGACGATCTGCATGCAATGCTCAAAAAACATGGCGATTGGATGGAGTTAGGAAGCGCCGACGAACAGAAGCCGGCAAAAGATGGTACTGTCGAGGCCTGGGGCCGATCGGAGAAGAATCCTATCGGTGGATGGTATGGATTAAAGAAAGGATTTCGCGGCCGGTTTGGAATGTATATCCCTCCGCTCATGGAACAGCTCGGGCTTGCCGAAGTTACTCACGAAGCCCGCGCGAATAAGATGCGGGCAAAATAAAGGATAGTTGTTCGCCGCTTATTGTAAATGGACGATCTGTTGGGTGGCGAACGTTTGACCGCTTCTAACGCCGATAGACTGAGTATACCTGGCCGGTAATTCTTTGTTCTTGAATTTCCAGCTGCCTGCCTGATCGGTCGAACGGTAAAGGCCGGTGTCACAGGCTATAAGCAATGTCCCGGCTTTTGTTGCGCTGCCATCACCGGTGCCAATGCTGCCGATTACAGTGTGCTTTCGGCACAGTCCCAGAACACAGCTTCATATTGAAGGTTTCAGAGGCTACTTAACCCTTCTTTAAAATAATTTTAAAGGGAGTAATAATTCTTTGTATAAAAATACCTTGGATCGGAGAATATAGTATTATAGGGATTGGCACGGAAATTGGTATAAGGCTTATTGTGCTATGATGGTCCTTCCGAAAATACTCTTCATTCCCCAACCAGGATTTAGGGTATCCCGTGGCAAAGGGGGCATTCGACAAGAATGTCCCCTTTAATTTAATGGCCAGGGGAATGTGCTTTAATTAAACAGCGGTAGCCACGGCTGCTTGAAAGAAAGTAAAGGGAAATTGCAAATGGTTATACAAAATGATATACTTTACGAACCCGCGGGGACTGACGCCGCAGGGGTCTCGCTCTTAGGGTTGTCAAATAGTGAGACAATGATGAGTTGGGCGTTCGAGCATTCTTCGAATGCTCAGTTAATTACAAATCTAAAGCATGAGATCGTTGCTGTTAATAAGACCTTTCTCGACTGGTACGAGTTTTCAAAAGAAGAGACTATTGGTGAAAAAGCCGGGACATTATTACGAAGCCGATCATTAGGGCCTGAATTAGAAATACAAATTCCCAAAAGCCTCGATTCGACCGGGAGTTGGCAAGGGGAAGTCATTAGTCGTTCGAAAAGTGGGATCGAACGGCCTTGTTTACTATCGGTAACTTCAATCTGCTCTTCGACAAATGAAAAGATCGGTTACCTGGGAGTCTTTATCGATCTAACCGAACGAAAATGGCTCGAGGCTCAAATGATCAAAGATGAAAAGCTTTCGAACATTGGGGAGAGCGTTGCAACGATCATGCACGAAGTTCGCAGCCCGCTAACAGGAATTTCGATGAATGCTTATATGCTCGAACTTGCTATCGAAAAAGGCAATCAGTGGGGGCCGATCGAATTCGAATCGATTCATATGATCTCCAAGGAGGCCCGCCGGCTTCAGTCGATGGTAAAAAATACGCTTGACTATGCTCGCAATACCCATATGCAGCCGGAACGCATAGCCATGCGTACATTCTATATGGAGATGAAAGCGTTGCTTGACTATTCAGCCTTGCAGAAAGATGTCCGGATTCACCTAAAGCCGATGGACCAAGAAATATCAGCCGAGTTCGATGTCGATCTGATGAAAGAAGTCTTCTCCAATCTTATTCAAAACGCGATCGATGCTGCTTCGCTAAGCTCCGAACGTGTTGTTCGGCTCGGTGCTCGTATCGGCGAAGCTCCTAAATGGAGATATGTCAGTGCTTCTTCCAGAGTCTTATTGTTCAATGTCGATAATTCCGGTGAACAGATACCCGAAGAAACCGTCAAAAAATTATTCAAACCATTTTTTACTACCAAAAAGGATGGAGTTGGGCTCGGGCTAGCGATTGCCTCGAAAATTGTCCGTCAACATTTTGGTGTCCTCGGGCACTATAATATAGATGATGGACCTTATACAACCAGATTCACGGTGATATTACCTATCTAGAAACACGATGGAAAGTATACAAAAAAAAATACTTATCGTCGATGACGATGCCACAATTCGGCGGACACTGGAATTATTTCTTACCGCTGAAGGATATGCGATTAGGAGTTCAGCAAATGCTGAGGGAGCTATGGCCGCTATTGCGCTTGATCAGCCGGATATTATTCTAAGCGATGTCTATATGCCTGGCAAAACCGGGCTCGAGATCCCATCAATGCTTAGAGAACTTGACCTGACTATTCCTATCATTCTTATTACCGGGCAGGATGATCTGGTCACAACTATTAAAGCAATGCAGGAAGGGGCATACGATTATCTCACAAAACCGCTCGACCTCAATTTGCTTAAAACAATTCTTTCTCGGCTTATCGCAACTCAGGAATTATCCAACCATGTCGAGCTGATCGTTGAAAAGGGCACCCAGGAATATCATCCGGAGAAAGTTATCATCGGCCGGGATCAGAAGATGATTGAAATATTCAAGATTGTCGGTAACGTAACCCAATCACGAGTTACAGTTCTGATCGAGGGAGAATCCGGGACCGGAAAAGAACTGATCGCCCGTTCTATCCATTATAGCTCGAAATGGAGCGCCGAACCGTTCGTGGCCGTCAACTGCACCGCTCTTGCCGAAACGCTATTGGAGTCTGAGCTTTTCGGGCATGTCCGAGGATCGTTCACCGGAGCTATCGGTGATAAGCGCGGTAAATTCGAACTGGCAAATAAAGGGACGATCTTCCTTGACGAAATTGGTGAGATTTCTCCGATCCTTCAGGTGAAGTTATTACGGGTACTGCAGGAACGTGAATTTGAGCGAGTCGGCGGGGATAAAACAATGAAAATGGGCGCACGGGTGATCGCAGCGACCAACCGTGACCTCGCGAAAGAAGTCGAAGCCGGACGATTCAGAGAAGACCTTTATTACCGACTTAATATCGTCTCGATAAAAGCCCCACCGCTTCGTGAGCGTAAAGATGATATTCCCATGCTCGTAAAACACCTGCTTCAGGAAATTAATAAAGAGTTACATACAAAAGTATGGAAGGTAAGCGACGGAGCAATGGAGCAGATAACCAAGCACGATTGGCCTGGTAATATCCGCGAACTTCAAAATGTCCTTACCCGCGCCGTGGTATTGGCAAAATCCGATATTATTGATAACACCCTGCTATCGGGACTCTACCAGCCCCCGGCTGTTGTCGAGGATAATTGGCGGCGAACCCTTGCCGAGGTTGAGGATGAACATATGTTAAAAGTATTTAAAAATACCGGCGGTAATCGGGCAGAAGCGGCAAAAATATTGGGCGTTTCCAAACCGACGTTATATCAGCGCTTTCCTTTGAATAGTAAAGACGATAAACGTAATGGCGATAGTAGTGAATAATTTGTGAGATCAGTTATTCTGTCGTCTTCCCGTCAAACTCTTCCTCGTTCTCCTCGGCTTCTTTTTTGGTAGCCCGAACGATCCCATCTTTATGGTGGGGCGGTGCATAGATGGTGTACATCTTCAGTGCTGCAGTTTTATCGGTATTAATTATATTATGACGGGCTCCGGAAGGAACGACGATCACATCGCCATCGCTAACCTTGTATTCGGTACCATCGATAATACATTTCCCATTGCCGCTCTCAAACCGGAAAAACTGGTCGTTCTCACTGTGAATTTCCTCGCCGATCTCCTCTCCCACTTTGAGAGTCATCAGCACGAGTTGAAGATGATGCCCGGAATATAAGACCTGACGAAAATTGTCGTTTGCAAGTGTTGCTCGCTCTATATTAGCCGAATAACCTTTCATGAGTTCTGGAATTGTAAAAAGTGTAATCTATTATCGAGTACACCATTCGGACCGTGAGCGTTTTAAATTACTTCTCTCTGCTGCCGCTGCTCAGCGCTGCAATGCATTCCTCGCGAATCGACCACAACTCCTCAATAGAATAGGGGATGGTACTCTCTCTAGCCAGCCATTCTTCAAAATACGTTTTATGGTAGGCAATTTTAAAGTCGGTTATTTCTTCAGGAGAAATTTCAATTTCAACGATAAGGTCATCGGCAAACTCTATCGATGGGACTGTCGTATAATCGAGTATCTGGTCCCCATATCTTAGGTAAGTATGAGCTTCAGGGATATGATCCAGGTGATAGGTATTGAGTGTTGCAGCGACGGGAGGGGTATTGCTGCCGGTTATTCTGAAAATACCTAGCATTAATTCAAAACCACGCACGTGATTTTCATCCACTAACCGTTTGAGTAACGCATGTTTCGTGCTGCAGGTCCCGCGCATGTCGGTGAATACTGTAAACTGGTCATTACGATCATGATTGCGGCCATAGGGGAGCTTATGGATAAAGGCCGATGCAGTATAAAAACTGGTAATGCCTCTGTCAAGAAAGGCCCTGGAGATCGGTTCGGTAGAGGTGATATCAAAATCCGGAAATTCCATGGTTTCTCATAGAACTTTATTCTACGGTTATTAGGTTCAATATCACCTCTTCATACCATCATTACATAGGGATATTGTTTCCACGGACTTGTCAGACCGTTTTGAGTAAATAATTCTTGTCGGGCTCGAACTCTTCGAGCCCTGATGTTATTTGTAGAGCCTTCAATACCTAATACTAGTATAAGTATATCATGAGTGCCAAAACCAAAAAAGAGCTTATAAACGAATATAAACAACAGAAGCAGCCGATGGGGGTCTTCCGTATTCGGAATACCGTTACCGGAAAGATATTCGTTGGCAGTACCATGAATCTTGCCGCAATGTGGAATCGTCTCCGACTGCAACTCGATACTGGGTCACATCCGATCGCCGATCTTCAGAACGACTGGAAACAACTAGGAGAGCAAGCGTTTAAGTACGAAACCGTTAGCGAACTTGAACATAAAGAAACCGAAGCCACTGCCGATTATCAGGCCGAGTTGAAACTGCTCGAAAAGATGTGTATTGAGGAGCTCCAGCCATTCGGTGAGAAGGGATACAATAAACCTCAGATAGGTGCCTGATTTTTCTATTATTAGAAGACACACGAATGATCGACTATCTCAAAGCGATCTATATCGGCCAGTTCGAAGCGGCCCTGGCGATGATGAAACAACGCATCGAAGCTTGTCCGCCTGAATATTTCGATGCTCCCATTGGCGATGCTACTTTTCGTCAGATGGCATACCATGCCTTGTTCTGGCTCGATTATTACTTAAGCGTACATGAAGATGAATTTGTCGTGAGCGACTTTGTACTTCATGGCGGTGACGAGCGTAGGCCTATTTTAAGCGACGGTCTTCCGAAAGAAGAAACATTGAGCTATATCAATTATTGCCATACCAAAATTCTAACAACCATCGATGCCGAAACAGAAGAATCGCTCCAGGACGGCTCGGGATTTCCTTCTATTTTCGTTAGGACTAAGCTGACACGAGGAGAGTTACACCTGTATAATTTACGACATATACAGCACCATACGGCTCAGCTTAGTACATTACTACGTCGGATTTCAGATGAAAACAACCTTTCTCTAAAACTACCGTGGGTCGGGACGGGATGGCAGTAAAAAAATATCTATGAATATCAGAATAGAACAATTAACCGAAGTAAATTTTACAGATTATGAAACCCTGACTAGCTGCGAAAGCGGGGGAGGTTGTTATTGTGCTTTCTGGCATCAGAAGATCACCTCGATGCAGGAGTGGGACAGCCGTAAAAAAGAAAATCCGCTCCTTAATCGGCAGATCGTCCTCGATAAAGTTCGTACCGGCTATCATGTTGGTGTTCTGGCGTACTGTGACGATATATTGGCCGCCTGGATTTCTATCGGACCGCTTATTGATTTTTACTGGACCTGGAAACGCATCGCGCAACTTGGAGAAGCCGCCAAAGAAATTGCTGCCATTATGTGTTTTACAATTGCACCCGATTTCCGAGGCAAGGGGCTTCAGGCTCAACTGCTCAAAAGCCTTATCGCTTATGCAGCGCAACGTTCGTGGAAAACGATCGAAGCCTATCCGTTCGATGAGAGCGCTGTCGAGAAACATGGCGATGCCGTGATCTGGCCCGGTATTGCTAAAGCATATTCCGATGCCGGATTTACACGTATATCGCCCCACTGGCTTAGCGGGCCGGAAGCCGAGCGGTCGATCTTTCGTATCGAGCTCGACACAAAACTATGACTGTCCCTTATACTCAAATACGAATTGCCAGGCCGACGGCAAACCTTGCCGAGATCATCCGATTCTATGAAATTGGGTTGGGTCTGAAGAAGATCGGTAACTTTGAAGATCATGATGGTTATAGCGGCGTAATGTTCGGCCTGCCGGATGAAACTTACCATCTCGAATTCACCCAGTATTCATCTCCATCGTCTCTTCCTTCCCCTCATAAAGATAACCTATTGGTGTTCTACTATCCCGACACCACCAGTCGTAATACGGTGGCGAATAAATTAATTACGATGGGCTATAAAGAAGTTGAGCCCGAAAATCCTTACTGGAAGACTCATGGCATAACAATCGAAGACCCTGACCGCTGGAGAGTCGTTCTTATGGATATACCCGGTTTTAAAGCGTTATCCTGACTGGTACTTCATCCGCTTTGCCTGCCTACGGCGTACCTATAAGAAAAGCAATGAAGTATACAAAAAACATATTACTCTATCTTACCGCAGTTCTTCCCGTTATTCTTAGCGGCTGTGAAGTGATCGGTGGGATTTTTAAGGCCGGCGTCTGGGTCGGGATCCTTTTCGTCGTCTTTATCCTGTTTATCATTATCATGGCGGTTTCCTGGTTCGGAAAAAAAGGGTAGTGGTAGCTCTATGAATAACAATTAACAAAACAATCGCTGTGGTTCTGTGTTGGCAGATCCATGGCGAGATATTGTTTTGTAGTGGTACTCTTTGCGACAGGGCTGTATGCCCAGCAGAGGACCTATACAAAAAACGATATCCTGCATATTGCCGATAGCCTAATATATCGGTATTATCATGAGCATAGGTGCGATACACTGCTGAAGATCTCCGAAGAGAATTCGTATCTGTCCTATCCCTACAAAACTCACCGCTATGCCTATCCCCGACTAATGTCACCTGGGCAGTTCGATACGGCTACTTCTATCGAATACAAAAAAATACCATTCTCCGACCTTCAGCAGCATGTCACTCCGTTCAATCTGGTTCTTAGCTATCGATCACGGTTGCCGGAACACCCCGATGCTGTTTGCGAAGGACAAATGAGTCTGTATATCGACACGGCGATCAAGGCCGATCTTTATTCAATGCAGGGCATTGTCCCTAAAGTTATTCGCTGGGGGAAACCATACGTGATGACCGATATTCGTACCGGCTTGCATCAGGTATTGCCCGTAGCATATAAAATACTAAAACAATATTTTTCAGCCCAGGCCCTGAAGCAATGCGTTCAGATCGATTATGAAGTCGCTAGTGTAACCCGCGTTGTTCCGGATGGCGGCTATTTTATTACGCCTGCAAAAGATACCTTTGTCGTTGTCGATCGATACGCCTTCCAATTCAATGTCTTTCCCTCTGACTTTCCCGAGGCTCGGCAATGGATCCGTCTCGAACTCGATGATAAACTTCATCTGATAGACTCTGCGTCATTGCGACGATTTGTCGATCAATTCCCGTCGTATGTATTCGATGCTACTCCATCGCATATCCTGACAAAAAAGAACGCACTCGACCGCGTTCTGGAATTAGGATTGCCGGAAGGAAAAGAGGACGTGAAATACTTTTACAGCATTTATCTTAGGCAAGACAAACGCTATGTCTGGGATATATTCAGCATCCAACGCTATCTACAAAATGCTGGAGGTTTCGGCCCCTGTACTACCTGGCATGGCCCACGAATGGTGATCGATGCAATTACCGGGCAACTGGTAGAACGTCTCGAAAACCAACAGCGAATGGAAGGATGTTGGGACTGACTACGATGTCTATGAAAGTAGTTTGTACTATGTCATTGCGAGCCATAGGCGAGGAATTTGAGAGGACACAAAACTAAAGGTAGTACATTGTTATTAAAAGATCGGCTATAGTGTTGGAAGTTGATATTATTGCCATTCGATAGATTACTGAACTTCTACTCACAAGAGCAGGTTGCATATCTCCCCTCGAAGTAATTTTCCTGTTGCGTTACTTACAAGCCGTAGCTGACGCGGTGCTATGATGAATTCCATTTCTTTATGTCTCGCCTCGGCAGTACAGAAGATCTTTCTGTACACAAAAAACTATATGGGCTCGATCATTTACGAGCCCTGGCTATCACATTAGTTTTTCTTTTTCATTATGGAAGGTTGTTTCCGCACCCACAATGGGTCGAGGCAATAAGTAAGTTCGGATGGACGGGTGTTGACCTGTTCTTTGTCCTTAGCGGGTATTTAATTGCTTCTCAGTTATTCCTAAGGATAACACGAACTGGGAGCTTCTCCTATAAAGAGTTCTTTATTAAACGATTCTTCCGGATCATTCCTGCTTATCTGGTCGTCGTTGCTTTGTATTTCTTATTCCCAATACTCAGGGAAAGGGAAGGGCCGGCGCCGCTTTGGCGATATCTGACCTTCACACAAAACTTCGGGCTCGATCTCAGAATTCATGGCACCTTCTCCCATGCCTGGTCGCTCTGCATCGAAGAGCAGTTCTATTTCTTCCTGCCATTAGCATTGCTCGTGCTCTTATCTCTTAAGCAAACACGAAAAGGGTATTTGGTGCTGATCGGCGTCTTCATTGCCGGATTCATTCTGCGACTCTACTCCTGGAATACTCTCATCACTCCGTTATTAGAAACCGATGGGTTTGGCCTGGCGTGGTATAAGTGGATCTATTACCCGACCTATTGCCGATTGGATGGATTGCTAGCTGGTGTATCGATCGCAGCAATATTCCAGTATGCACCGCGAATAAGAGCATGGATTGAACGCCGAGGTAATTTTTTCTTTGTCATGAGTTTATGTATTTTAGCAGGTACTTATTTTCTATGCCTCGATGAATTTAGTTTTGAAGCCTCGATCTTCGGCTTTCCCCTGGTAGCGCTAGGATATACCTGTATGGTTGTGGCTGCCATAAGCCCGGGTTGTTTTCTTTACAGGATCGATTCGAAATTAACGACGGCAATAGCAACGCTCTCATATGGTATCTATCTAACACATAAGATTATAATTCATGCTACTCAAGCCTCTGTTATAACAATTGTCGAATCAGATAGTAGTATTTTGTTTCTTGTTAGCATCGTAGCTTCTGTATTGGCTGCGTGGGTGTTGAACATTATTATTGAAAAGCCAATGCTTCGGTTGCGAAGCAGCCTGGTTTTGGAGGATGGATAGAAAGAGAAAAACCCCTACGAAGGTAACCCGATAGACACTCTTGACATAATCGGGCTTACATGTTAGCTTACGAAAGTTATATTTATAGAATTGAAAAAACTAGATTAGCTCCCGGCCTGGAATCTTCTGTTTTGTAGATCGAGAACAATTATTTGCTCGATCATTCGTTCGGTTGACAAGTGATTTTTTTTAGCCAACGCCTTTAATTCTATGGAAAGGTCGGTTGGCAGTATTAGCATAATCGGATCGCCAATATTTTCAAGATTTGCCAGAGGGGGGACTTCAATTAACTTTGTAGGGTCAATATAATCAGTCGAGTCGTGACTAGCCCAAAATTCCCGTTCTTCATCTTCGGTACGAAAAGCTGGTATGTTTTTACTTTGCTTGCTCATAAATTTCTCGTTCTTTTCGACTCATCTTCCTGACTGAAATAATTCGAATTTTTGTACCTCTAAACGTATATGAAACGAACAGTCTAAGTCCTGCATTAGTTTTTCCGTAAGCAAGGAATCGGTCTTCGGATTTAGAATGCTTTTGGTCATCGTAAATAAGTAAAGGTCTGTTTGAAAAGACTTCCTGAGCCTGCAGTGCTGTAATATTATGCTTTAACCAGTTTTTATAATAATTATGAAAATCCCAGTCAAATCCATCACTGCTTCTTAATAATTCAATTGGATCTTTCATTTTCTTTTTTCATAGTTACAGCGCAAAATTACGAAAAAAAAAATTCTTATGAATAAAAATTAATCCACCCGCATCCCCTTAAAAAACATATACTTGTAAAACCGACACTTAAAATGTCAAATTATGTCAAAATATGCATTTGGAAATCGCATAAAAATTTCGTATATTTGTATGTCGAAGTTCGACCACTTCGCCCCAGACGCCTCTTATGAAATGAAGGGGAAAATTTCCGAGAGCCGGCTTTTGCCGGCTCTTCTGTTAAGGAGAGGAAAGTGTGGTGTGCACAGTCTTTTGGTTGAAATATATGGTAGTTACGAGGGTATATTGCACGGATAGAGTAGGTTCTAGGTGCTTGGTATTGGGTGTTAGGTTGTAGGGGGATTTCTCAGGAAATCCTCGGAAGCGAAACCTTAATTCTTCGGCCAATGGTCTTCACAGAAAACCTAAGACCTATCCCCGAACACCTAAGACCAGTATCTTATTTAATGTGGAAAAATAACTCCACAAAATGGACTTTTCAGAGGCAATTTTCTGTTGTATGCCGACTGCTAAAATCGCTGTTTTTTAAGCGTTTACTTACCTTTTAATGTCAACCATTACTGAAAAGATTTTACCTCGCGGACTCGAGGACGAGATGCGCGAGAGTTATATCGATTATTCGATGTCCGTCATCGTCAGCCGTGCCTTGCCTGACGTTCGCGACGGCCTCAAGCCGGTTCATCGTCGCGTCCTCTATGGAATGAACGAGCTGGGGATGCAACCGAACCGTCCGTACAAGAAAAGCGCTCGTATCGTCGGTGAAGTGCTTGGTAAATACCATCCGCACGGCGATACCGCTGTCTACGACACGATCGTCCGTATGGCGCAGGATTTCTCAATGCGCGGCGTTCTTGTCGATGGCCAGGGTAACTTCGGCTCGATGGACGGTGACTCTCCGGCCGCTATGCGTTATACCGAGGTCCGCCTCACGTCGCTGGCAACCGAGATGCTTCGCGACCTCGAGAAGAATACGGTCAACTTCGGCCCGAACTTTGACGACAGCCTTCAGCAGCCGCTTGTCTTACCGGCTGCCTTTCCGAATTTATTAGTCAACGGTGCAACGGGTATCGCCGTCGGTATGGCGACGAACATCCCGCCGCATAATCTCGGTGAAGTTATCGATGGCTGCCTGGCGTATATCGAGAACCCGAAGATCACCAGCGAAGAATTAGCAAAGATCATCATCGCTCCGGATTTCCCGACGGGCGGCCTGATCTATGGGTATGAAGGCGTTCGCGATGCGTATGCCACCGGCCGCGGTCGAGTTATCGTCAGAGCACGGGCAACCGTCGAGACGCAAAAGAATGACCGCGAAGCGATCATCGTAACCGAAATACCGTACATGGTCAACAAGGCGACGCTTCAGGAGCGTATCGCCGAAATGGTCCACGATAAGAAGATAGAAGGTATTTCCGGTATCCGCGACGAGTCGGATAAAGACGGTGTCCGTATCGTATTCGACCTTAAGCGCGATGCCATTGCAAAAGTAGTGCTGAATAATCTCTACAAGCACTCCCAGATGCAGACGACGTTCGGCGTTATCATGCTGGCCCTCGTCAATGGTGTTCCGAAAGTTCTTCCGTTGCGCGAAATCATCCGACATTATGTCGAGCATCGCAACGAAGTTGTTCGCCGCAGAACGCAATACGACCTCGAACAGGCTGAAAAGCGAGCCCATATCCTCGAAGGCTATATCATTGCCCTCGATAATATCGACGAAGTTATTCAGGTCATCAAAAAGTCGAAGGATGTCGAAACGGCTTCGGCAAATTTGGTCAAGCGTTTCAAGCTGTCCGAGGTTCAGGCGAAAGCCATCCTCGAAATGCGCTTACAGCGCCTTACCGGCCTCGAACGCTCCAAGATCGAAGCCGAATACCGCGAGCTGATCCAGCTTATCGAAAAACTTAAAGCGATTCTCGCTTCGACAAAACTTCAGTTTAAGATCATCGCCGACGAACTCGGTGAGGTCAGAAAGAAATTCGCCGATAAACGCCGCACCGAGATCATTTACGACACGAAAGACTTCACGATCGAAGATATGATCGCCGAAGAAGAAGTCGTCGTTACGATCTCTCATACGGGCTTCATTAAGCGCTTCCCGGTTTCCGGCTATCGCCGGCAGGGAAGAGGCGGTAAAGGAGTCACCGGTGCCGGTACTAAAGAGGACGATTTTATCGAACATATGTTCACGGCCTCGACTCACCAGTACATCATGTTCTTTACTGATAAGGGCAGATGTTATTGGCTTAAGGTCCACGAGATCCCGGAAGCAAGCCGGGCATCGAAAGGCCGCTCGATTGCCAATCTTCTCGAAAAACCGTCGGACGAACATATCACAGCGTTTATTAACGTAAAGGTCTTCGACGATCAACACTACGTTACAATGGTCACCGAACAGGGGACTATCAAGAAGACGGTTCTCTCGGCCTATGGCAACGTCCGTAAGTCAGGTATTCAGGCAATCACACTCGACGATAAAGATACCCTCGTCGATGTCCGTTTAACCGACGGCAATCAGGAAATCATTATCGGTACCCGCGAAGGTATGGCTTGCCGCTTCGAGGAGAAAGATGTTCGCCACATGGGACGTACTGCCGGAGGTGTCAGAGGCATAACTCTTGATGCCGGCGACCGGGTTATCGGTATGATCGCTCCGAAGCGTACCGGTACAACGGTTCTTGTCGTTAGCGATCAGGGCTATGGCAAACGCAGCGATGTCAGCGATTACCGCCTGACCCGTCGCGGTGGCAAAGGTGTTATCACGATGAAGGCAACGGATAAGACCGGTAAGCTCGTCGCGATCAAGGAAGTTGTCGATAACGACGATCTGATCGTAGTAACAAAAGACGGCTTGGTGATCCGTTCGCACATGACAGAACTCAGAGTAATGGGTAGAAATACTCAGGGCGTAAGAGTTGTCCGACTCAACGATGGCGATGTCGTCGCAGCCGTAGCAAACGTCCCGGCCGATGAAGACGAAGCCCTCGAAAAACTCGAGGCGGAAATTCCGGTCGAAAAGCCAAAAGGCCCACCGCCGCCAAAACAGGCTGGGATATTCGAAGGGTAAAGAACCTTGATTATATTAGATTTTAAGGATTTAGGAGATTATACTTCTATAACCCTTTTAATCCAACTTGCATAACTCTACTATCTTTTAATCTAGAGTAATATGTCTTAAAATCGAACTTTTTGGCCGAATAACCGTTTATACTCGGCTCTAAAATCGTGGGAGTTCGCCTTTGGTGGACGCCTGAACCACTAACCAAATACTCAAATGGCAAAAAAGATCACAGGTTATATTAAGCTGCAGATCCCCGGAGGAAAGGCAACGCCTGCTCCGCCAGTTGGTCCCGCTCTTGGTCAAAAGGGTGTGAACATCATGGAATTCTGCAAGCAGTTCAATGCAAAAACGGCGAAAGCCGACGGCATGATCACCCCCGTCGTCATCACCGTTTATTCCGATAAAAGCTTTACCTTCGTAACAAAGACGCCGCCGGCGGCTGTGTTGTTATTGAAGGCTGCAAAGCTTGAAAAAGGCTCGAAAGAGTCGAACCGTTCGAAGGTCGGCAAAGTAACCTCGGCTCAGGTCAAGGAGATCGCCGAGTTGAAAATGCCCGATCTCAATGCTGCTTCGTTGGAAACAGCAATGAGCATGGTAGCAGGAACCGCCCGCTCGATGGGCTTAACAGTGGAGGGATAAGACCATGGCTCAGCACGGAAAACGTTATAACAATCTTAAGAAAAAAACAGACGGTCTGAAAGAAATGCAGATCGGTGAAGCAGTCAAACGAGTTAAAGAACTCGCTACGGCGAAGTTCGATGAGTCGGTTGATATTGCTATCAATCTCGGTGTCGATCCCCGTAAAGCCGATCAGGCTATTCGCGGAACGGTCGCTCTGCCGCATGGTATCGGTAAGACGGTTCACGTAACGGTCGTTACGAAGAACTCAGAAGCCGCTGCCAAAGCAGCCGGTGCCGATGAAGCCGGTTTCGAAACCATCCTTGAGAAGATCAAGGGCGGCTGGACCGGTACCGATGTGATCATCGCAACTCCGGAAGCGATGGGCGAACTTGGTAAGCTCGGCCGTATGCTCGGACCCCGTGGTTTAATGCCGAACCCGAAATCGGGTACGGTTACAGCCGACGTTGCAACCGCAGTGAAAGAAGTTAAAGCCGGTAAGATCGAATTCCGCGTCGATAAGCAGGGTAATGTTCATTCGACCGTCGGCAAAGCATCGTTTGATGCGAACAAGCTGACTGATAACATTAATATGTTTATCGCTACGATCCTTCGTGCGAAACCCGCCAGTGCCAAAGGGCATTATATCAAAGGCGTGGCGATCAGCTCGACAATGGGACCGAGTGTCAAGATCGATACTACCGAAGCCCAGAAGGCTCATGCCTAATTAACTGTTCATAGTTAATCTAAGCAAAGCCGGATGATCTTCATTCGGCTTTGCAGCTTTATAGAAGAAGCTATGGGGTATGCTCTGATAAAATGAAAAAAAAATCTTTATTTATCGTTCTGCTACTCTGTTGCTTGCCGTCACTAATATGGGCGCAAAGCATTCGTGACAGGCCCGATCTGACGTTCGGCCCTAAACTCGGATACACCTTCGGCAAAAATGGCGGCTTTACCTGGGGAATAGAGTTTACCTATTTCCTGCCGATCAAAAATTACGATTATCGTTTCGGTATTACCTTCGATTATACTGCCTGGGGGCCAAGTAATGTCAGTTTTCATCTGGGCGGAGAAGTTCTTGTCGACGATGCGGTTGGAATAGATATCGGGCCGACGGTAGCCTTTATTAGAAATCGAACTTCTATCGGTGTCTCGGGAATCGTCTTTGGCGGTATTGTCGCTTACCCATACTATGAGTATTTGATCTTGCCGGAAAATGACTACTCTTCGATCGGCACGTATATTAAATTTCCAGTTATAGGCAAAGTCAAGGTTCTTTAATAAGAAAAATCGTACTTCATGGCAGGATATTCAGGAACGCCGCTTCTGAAGAAACTCGGTATTAAAGACGAGTTTACGATTCGGTTTATTAACGAACCGGATACTTTTCGCGGCTTGCTTAACTTACCGGGCTCAGTTACTCTGACGTCCTCCAAAAAGAGCAATCTCGATCTGGTAGTCTTCTTTACCAGCTCCAAGGCTGAGTTAATAAAGCAACTATCGTCACTGCAAACGATGATAAAAAAAGACGGTACTATCTGGATAAGCTGGCCGAAGAAAACCTCGAAACTGGCCGGCGATCTGAACGAAAATATCATAAGAGAGATTGGATTAGCGACCGGTTTAGTCGATGTTAAAGTCTGTGCTATCGATGAGGACTGGTCGGGACTAAAATTTGTTTACAGACTAAAAGACAGATAATGCATATACCACAACGTACTCAATACGCAGGCACTCTGCGGGCATCTCATGTCGATGAACACGTCACGGTCAACGGTTGGATCGATTCCCACCGCGATCTTGGCGGCTTATTGTTTTTCGACGTCCGAGACCGTTCTGGTATTCTGCAATGTGTGGTTGAACCTGGCAACGACTCGGCAGCCCTCTATGAAGAAGGGAAGAAGCTTCGTTCGGAATATGTCGTCAGTATCGAAGGCAAAATCCGCAAACGGTCTAATCCGAATTCGAAAATTCCAACCGGCGAAGTCGAACTGCTCGTAGAGTCCATCGTGCTTCTTACAGAGTCCGAAGTCCCGCCTTTTGTAATTGAAGAAGAAGTAAAAGCGAATGAAGATCTACGGATGAAATATCGCTATCTCGATCTTCGTCGTCCGAGTATGCAAAAAAATCTGATGACCCGGCATCGGATCACGAAGTCGATTCGCGATCATTTCGATTCGCGTGGTTTTATCGAAGTCGAGACCCCGATGTTGATGAAAGCAACTCCGGAAGGCGCACGCGATTTTATTGTTCCGAGTCGTTTGCATCCCGGTGAATTTTATGCCTTGCCGCAATCACCTCAGATCTACAAGCAAATTCTGATGGTCGCTGGACTGGATAAATATTTTCAGATCGTTAAATGCTTCCGTGATGAAGATCTTCGGGCCGATCGTCAGCCGGAGTTTACCCAGCTTGACGTCGAGATGAGTTTTCCGGACGAAGAGATGGTCTACGATGTCATGGAAAACTGCCTTAGGAAAGTCTGGAGCGATCTGGGCCTCACCTTAGGTCAGTTTCCCCGCTACACATATAAAGAAGTGATGGAGCGCTTTGGATCCGATAAACCCGATCTTCGTTATGAACTTGAGATCACAACCTTAGCGGATATTCTACGCGGTAAAACAGAGTTTAAAGTCTTTAACGATGTCCTGCAAAAGAAGCAGGGGACAATCGGTGCGGTAGTCGTTCCTGGAGGTGCAACCTGGAGCCGCAAGCAGATCGACGAACTGACCGAACTGGCAAAAAAATATGGTGCCGGGGGATTGGTTTGGGCTAAGAAAACCGCCGAAGGAGTCGATTCGAGTGCAAAGAAATTTCTTACACCTGAGCTTCATACTGAGATTGCAACAGCTTGTAAGATGAATGAAGGGGATCTTGCTCTGATAGCCTGCCACGAAAAATGGAGCCGGGCTTATACGATCCTAGGTGCTGTACGTATCGAGATCGCAAAACGTCTTGAACTGACGAAAGGCAAAGAATTTGAATTTGCTCCGCTTTGGGTTCTCAATTTTCCAATGTTCGAACTGGAAGAGGAAACGGGTAACTATCTTGCCATGCATCATCCCTTCACTTCTCCGGTCGTCGAAGATTGGAATAACAGGACCGAAGATCTGGCTGCCATCAGGGCACGGGCCTACGATATCGTCATGAACGGTTACGAACTTGGCTCCGGCTCGATCAGAATTCACGATAGGAAACTGCAATCGGAAGTCTTCGATATGCTCGGTCTTTCTGACGAAGAACAGGATAAGAAATTCGGGTTCATGCTTAATGCCTTCCGCTATGGCGCACCTCCGCATGGAGGTATGGCTCTCGGCATCGACCGGATCGCAATGCTATGCTGTGCCACGAGCGATATTCGCGATGTGGTGGCTTTCCCGAAAACAACATCGATGCAGGGGTTGATGGAAGATTGTCCTTCGCAGATTAATGAATTCCAACTTAAAGAGCTAAAGATTTCTCTCGTCTCAAAGAGTTAATGTCATCTCTGGTTCGTAAATGAACGTTAGAGTAATTACCGAACCTGCCGACGAACAGGTTGCATTCTTTGCCGACCTGAAAACTCCGCGGCAGCCTGGGATCTGTATTGCCGAAGGGGAGAGGATCGTGCCCCGTCTGTTTGCTTCAGACCTCGAAATCATTTCACTTTATCTTACTCAGGAGCACTACGATAACAAGAAGCACCTGATCGAAGCCCATAAACAGCAGGAAACAGCTCAACTTATTCTTGCCCCAAAAAGTGAGATAGAAAAAGTCGTTGGTTTTCCTCTTCATCAGGGCATCATGGCAGCGGTGCGAATTCCTAAAGAACGGTCGCTTGAGGAATTACTGACAATAAGCCAAAAGCCGCAGTTATTTATTATTCTCGATACCGTTGCCGATGCGGAAAATATCGGTGCCCTTTACCGGACCGCTCTGGCAATGGGGGCTACTGGCATAATTGTCGATAATAGATCGGTCAGCCCCTGGATCCGTCGAGCCGTTCGGGTCTCAATGGGCGCAGTCTTCACCTTGCCGACAATTACTTCCACCGATCTTTTAGAAACCATAACCTATCTTAATAGGCGGGGAATTACGACTATTGCGGCGGAAATTACCGATACCTCGAATAATATATGGGACCATGATCTTAGCGGAGATGTGCGATTGTCTTCGGTTCTGAGGGATATGGGGTTAGAAAAGAGATACTCGATGCTTGTAGCGACCATCTCGAAATACCCATGACGGATGCAGTAAATTCATTAAATATTTCAGTTGCTCAGGGAATGGTGCTTTATGAGGTGCTTCGGCAGCGTAAAAAGATCGATTATTAATACTTGTTCATTCTCTGAAAACTGCGTCACTATCTCAAACTCCCAGCCGTTAGTTATACATTCATTCACTAAACCTGTAGAAAGGGATTACTCATGAAAACGTATTTCAAAACACTTGCTCTGATGGCCGCTCTTGCGATCATCGGCGTCTCGAACAGTTTCGCTTCGCATGTCGATTTCTATCTGAAGATCGAAGGTAGTAATGGTTTTTCAAAGATCGTAAAACTGAATTGCCCGAACGGTGCTTGCACCACTTCGGTAGACGGTTTGACGGATGGTCATTATACGTTTACTCTTTGTACTTCAACCGGCACACCGCTGGCAATGAAAGCAAAAGAGAAAGCAAATCGCACCAAATGCACGATGACGGTCACCTCACGTGAATCTTCAACCGGTATGGCCACAGGGAAGACGGCCACAACTACCGGTGTCGTTTCACCGCGCGATGCAGCCAGCGGCCTGCCGACCGGCAAACGGATGCACAAACCGTTCACGATCACGAAAGAACTTGATAAAACGTCTCCTGTTTTTGTCGCAGCAGGCGATGTTGACGGCGACGGAAGCTTTGATATCTCCTTCTCATGTGTCACCGGCGGAATTTCTGCCCTCGACGATTGGGAAGCACCGGTCACCAGATAAGTTAATACCACCAACAAAAAAGCCGCAGAGTTTGCGGCTTTTTTGTCATTCTAATTTTTTTTTAATTAGTTTCTTCGCTTATAGCATCGGTTGTACCTTCGTCTTCGAGGTCTTCGGCATGAGTTATGCCTGCTTCTTTCATTACATCCTCGATCGTTGTCGGATGGGTAACGACGGTCTTCGATTCTTCACCGGCTGTTTCTATGTTAAACAGTAGTTCGGCGCCGTTGCCGGCCATATCGACTTTCACCATCGATCCTTCTTTGACCGAGCCTTTTAGGATCTCTTCGGCGATTGGATCTTCGATATATTTCTGCATCGCCCGGCGTAACGGACGAGCACCGAATTGTTTGTCATATCCTTTATCGGCAACATAATCGAGCGCTGCCGGTGAAAGCTCGACCGAAACACCCATCTGCTGAACGCGCTTGAGCAATTTGCCAAGTGAGATCTGGATGATCTGAACAATATCTTCTTTCGTCAGCTGACGGAAAACGATGGTCTCGTCGACACGATTGAGGAATTCCGGATTAAAGAGGCGCTTGAGCGACTCGTCGATCTGATCCTTCATCCGTCCGTGCTCGTCGGCATTTGACGATTCGCCAAACCCGATCTTGGGCTGCTTCTTGATGTCGCGCGAGCCGACATTCGAAGTCATAATGATGATCGTGTTCTTGAAATCGACCTTGCGTCCGAGTGAATCGGTAAGCTGGCCATCATCGAGCACCTGCAACAGAATGTTAAAGACATCCGGATGTGCTTTTTCGATCTCGTCGAGTAAGACAACCGAATACGGTTTGCGACGGACTTTCTCTGTCAGTTGGCCGCCTTCTTCATAGCCGACATATCCCGGAGGAGCACCGACAAGCCGCGACACGGAGAATTTTTCCATGTACTCCGACATATCGATACGGATCAGAGCATCTTCGGCATCGAAGAGATACTTAGCTAATGCCTTGGCAAGTTCCGTCTTTCCGACGCCGGTCGGGCCCAGGAAGATAAAACTTCCGATCGGACGAGCCGGATCCTTGAGACCGGCACGAGTACGACGAATAGCCTTCGAGAGCTTTTCGATCGCTTCGTCCTGACCGACGACTACCCCGCGAAGAGAATCATGCATCTTCAGAAGTTTAATGCTTTCGCTTTGAGCGACTTTGTTAACAGGAATACCTGTCATCATTGCCACGACATCGGCAATATCGTCTTCGGAAACTTCATAGACCTGCGAACCGAGTTCGGTCTCCCATTTCTGGATAGCAGCTTCCAGCTCCTGCTGGTACTTCTTTTCCAGGTCGCGAAGTTTAGCAGCTTCTTCGAAATTCTGAGTCTTGACGACAAGATTCTTTTGTCCTTTAACGTCTTCGATCTTATGTTCGAGATCTTCGACATCTTTCGGAGCATGAACATTTGCCAAGTGAACTCGTGAGCCGGATTCGTCCATTACATCGATGGCTTTATCGGGCAGGAAACGGTCTGTAATATAACGATCGCTAAGACGAACAGCGGCTTCGATCGCTTTTTCACTGTAATGCACCTGATGATGCGATTCATACTTAGAAGCGATGTTCTGCAATATCTGAATGGTCTCGTCGACTGACGGCGGTTCGACAATGATCTTCTGAAAGCGGCGATCGAGAGCGCCGTCTTTTTCGATGAATTGACGATACTCATCAAGAGTCGTTGCGCCGATGCACTGGATATCTCCACGGGCAAGGGCAGGCTTGAACATGTTGGAAGCATCGAGCGAACCTGAAGCTCCTCCGGCACCAACGATGGTATGTAACTCGTCGATAAACAGAATCACATCTTTCGCTTTTTCAAGCTCGTTCATAACGGCCTTCATCCGCTCTTCGAATTGTCCGCGGTATTTGGTACCGGCAACAAGAGCAGCGAGATCAAGTGTAACGACCCGCTTATCGAATAACACTCTAGGTACTTTCTTCTGGACGATACGTAAAGCAAGCCCTTCAGCAATAGCCGTTTTACCAACACCGGGTTCGCCGATAAGAACAGGGTTGTTCTTTTTGCGGCGCGAAAGGATCTGGGCAACACGCTCGATCTCTTTCTCACGACCAATGATCGGGTCGAGTTTATCTTCGCCCGCAAGCTTTGTCAGATCGCGGCCAAAATTATCGAGTACGGGTGTCTTTGTCCGTTCGGGTTTTTTCTCACTTGTCTGGGGTTTCGGAGCAGAAGTGGCGCGGCCAGAAATAATATTATCGAGTTCGGCGCGAACCGAATCGTAAGTGCAATTAAATTGATTTAAGATCTGAGCGGCAATATTATCCTCGTCCCGAAGCAGCGACAGGAGCAAATGCTCCGTCCCGATCACTTCGCTTTTATAGAGTTTAGCTTCGAGATAGGTGATCTTCAGCACCTTCTCAGCCTGTTTTGTTAACGGGATGTTGCCAATGGTTAATGTCGCTCCGCCGGAGCGAACGGTGTCTTCGACGGCCTTCTTGATCTTATAGAGATCGACGCCGAGATTACGAAGGATCTTGACAGCAATGCCTTCGCCTTCACGGATGATACCGAGCAGCAAGTGCTCGGTGCCGATGTAGTCATGTCCGAGGCGTATCGCTTCTTCACGTGAAAGGCGAATAACATCCTGAACCCGGTTCGAAAAATTTCCCTCTTGTGCCATAATCGTAGCCTTAAATTTTTACCCTCTATTATAAAGACGAAAACGTGAGGGGGTTTGTTACATCAACAACTATGAGTTTCGATTCATTATTCCATCTCCTTCAAAATTGTTATACACAATTTTCGAGAGAATGGACGTTTTAACGCTTATCTTATTTTAACAACAGAGTGCGCCCGATCACGGTTCGTTCTATCCAACTAGCTTTTACGGCAATAGTTATGGTATGTTATACTACTATCGCCGGCGCCCAAAAGTGTGGAACCCAGGAGCATTTGGTCTCTGTCCAGGCGCAACAAAAACATGGCATTTTTGCTATCGAATCGGCTCCTCAGATGCAGGATTCTATTATCTCACCCTCGGGAAAGTTTAAGATATTCTTCGATCGAACCGGAGCAAATCTCACTACTGATGACTATGTCCAGGCTGTCGCTTCTTATGCCGATAAAGCAGCTCTTTTGGAAGTTGACACCTTAGGAAATCCGAAACCACCTCCGTCTTTTTCCGGGGACCCAACCTGGCATATTTACCTGATCGATAAGGGAAGCTCCGGCATTTATGGGCGTACTGTTCAATCGACATTAAGCCCTTTTGCCTACTCAGCGAACAACAATTTACCCTTATATCAAAGTTATATAGAGATAGATAACGATTTTCCCGATTCACTTTTTAGAACATCCGGTATCGACGGAGCGCGTATCACAGTATTTCATGAATTTCATCATGTTATCCAGTTCGGAATTTATGGTGCCCCTATAAATGATGGTAATTTTCGTGAAATGACCAGTTCGTGGCTTGAAATGCGGAGCAGCCCCGAAATAAAAGATTATCTCCAGTATGTGCCCAAATATTTACAGAATATAGGCGACTCGTTTAACCGCGTCGATGGGGAAGGTTACGGACAGTGTATCTGGATGCAGTATCTGGCAGGGAAGTTTGGCGATAGTGCGGTCAGGAAGGTTTGGGAATGGTATTCTGTTAGGCCGACAAGTACAGTCGCGAGTTTTCTTTTAGCGTTCGATTCTGTCCTAGTTCATAACGGTTCAAGCTTTTGTTCTGAATATAAAGGGTTTGGCTCAGAATTGATGACGGCGTTGATGCAAGGGGGAAGCCGTCTGCATCAGGGAAAAACAACATTACCTGATCTTGGTCTTTACCCTAAAGATAAGCTCCCTATCTTTCAATCGGACACCTCGGTGGCTGTTCAGCCTGCTTCCCTTGCTTTTTTTCAAGCGACAGCGACCAATACCTATGCTCTTGTTCTCTCAAGAAATACCGATCTTCGCGAAGTTGCCCTAGCTACCGTTTCCTTCGCGGCTGATAAGTTTGACGTCAATTTGACCTTTCCTTCTACTTTTTGCGATACAACTTTCAATTTCCAGAATGTTAATGTGACCGTTTTTCCTCAACCATTCATAAATAATGGACAGGACTACGTTCGACTTCTTGCTTCAAACAGGGGGTATAAACCCATTTCGTCTGATCTTAATATCTATAATGCTAATAATGAGTTAGTGCGACACATTGAAGTATTACCTGAGCCATTTGCCAACGGATATTTTCATCTTTGGGATGGGAGGGACGATATGGGCAAGTTAGTAACTTCTGGTATTTATTACTATCATATCGAGTCAGCACCTGATGAATTTAACGGTAAAATAGCAGTGGTAAGAAAGTGACCCTAGGGAGCAAACCGGGCAATAACGCCATTAGGTGACTCAATTTTAAGCGGCAACCCCAAACGCAAAATCATTGTTACCAACCGCCCGGAATATCCGGGTTAATGGCTATTTTATAATTCCTACTCTTAATTTTCGTAATTTATGGCATCGACCAATGATTTTCGTGTCGGAGCAGTCCTTCGGTGGGAGGGCGGCGAACTCTTTAGAATCGAAGAATATGAGCACCGGACACCCGGTAACTTACGGGCATTCGTTCAGGCAAAGATGCGCTCGTTGCGCAGCGGCAACCTGAAGGAATTTCGTTTCCGCTCCGGGGAGACCGTCGATCTTGTCCGAATGGACAAAAAGCCATTCCAGTTTCTCTATAAAGACGGCGAGGATTTTGTCTTTATGGATAACGAGACCTACGAACAGGTGACGATCCCCCTTCTAAAAGTGGGCGATGCGGCAAATTACCTGAAGGAATCGGACAATGCCGATATTCTTTTTTCAGAAGATGGCGAAGTCATTTCCGTTGATGTCCCATCGGCAGTAGTGCTTAAGATCGTTGAGACCGATCCGGGGATGCGTGGGGATACAGCCACCGGCGGTACGAAACCCGCGAAACTTGAGACTGGCGCCGTAGTCAACGTTCCACTCTTCTTAAATGAAGGGGAGATGGTCAAGGTCGATACCCGCACGGGGCAGTACCTTGAGCGCGTAAAAGTAAAATAAAATTTTCTCTCATTTCTGGGTGCTGCAATGCGGTGCTGAAGTGATCCTACCGCTGTTAAACGGTTAGCGATTGTTTCATCAGTTAACGCCCCCAGGCAATGACACGTCTTTGTGGAGGATAGATATGGATCTGAGTTATTTAGAAAAAGTTGTAAAACTGTTCGACGATAGTACTCTTACCGAACTGGAGATCGAGGAAGAAGGGACGCAGATACGTCTGGCCCGTAAGGGCGAGCCGGCTCCGGCACCGATGGCGTATTATCAGCCGCAAATGTCCTATGGTGCTCCAATGGCAGCTCCTGCCGCTACGACAGTAAGCGCTCCAGCAGCACCTTCGGAAGCTGTAACGAGCACGGCTTCTTCTGCCAAAACTCATGACGTTAAATCTCCGATCGTTGGTACATTTTACCGTGCTCCTTCACCGGATGCCGATCCGTACATTCAAGTTGGCCAGCGCATCGAGTCGGGTACCACCCTTTGCATTATCGAAGCAATGAAGCTTATGAATGAGATCGAAAGCGATGCTACGGGCAAAGTGGTGAAAATTTTAGTGGAAAACGGCCAGCCCGTCGAGTACGGACAAACCCTGGTTGTTATTGAGTTGGATTAACCTCAATTACAACTGCCGGACTGGAAATTACGAGTCGATCGATTTCTGGCTTCGTCATTTGTAATTCGTAACTTTCACGAATGTTCCACAAGATCTTAATAGCCAACCGCGGAGAAATAGCCCTCAGGATCATCCGCAGTTGCCGGGAGCTAGGAATCAAGACGGTTGCTGTCTATTCCGAAGCCGATAAGCATTCTCTTCACGTTCGTTTTGCAGACGAAGCTGTCTGCATCGGCCCTCCGGCTGGAAAACTCTCCTATCTGAATATTCCTCAGATCATCAGCGCCGCGCATCTTACGGGTGCCGAAGCAATTCATCCCGGTTACGGATTCCTTGCCGAAAATGCAGAATTCTCTGATATCTGTACGGCCTCAGGCTTTACCTTTATCGGTCCGAATCCTGAGATGATCCAGTCGATGGGCGATAAAGCTCGGGCAAAAGACACGATGAAGCGAGCCGGAGTGCCTGTTGTGCCCGGATCGGATGGCGTAGTTAAAACAATTGACGAAGCATACGATGTCGCAAAGCAGATCGGATATCCGGTTATGATCAAAGCGGTCGCCGGCGGTGGCGGCAGAGGGATGCGACTGACGTTGAAGGAAGAAGATCTCGAGACGAATTTTCAAATGGCAACATCGGAAGCTGCCAATGCCTTTAATAATGGCGATGTGTATATCGAGAAGTTTGTAGAAAAACCCCGCCATGTTGAAATTCAGGTGTTCGGGGACACTCATGGTAACGTTGTTCATTATAACGAACGTGAATGCTCTATCCAGCGCCGCCATCAGAAATTAGTTGAAGAATCTCCATCTCCGGTAGTTACCGAAGCGATCCGTCAGAAAATGGGAGAAGCTTCCATCAAAGGCTGTCAGAGTGTCGAATATGTCGGTGCTGGTACGATCGAGTATTTACTCGATGCTCACGGGAATTTCTATTTTATGGAAATGAATACCCGTATTCAGGTCGAGCACTGCGTGACCGAACAAGTGATCGGTATCGACCTTATTGCACAGCAGCTTCATGTTGCAGCAGGTGGGCGTATCTCTAAGAAGATACTGAAGCCCGACGGTCATGCCATTGAGTGTCGAATCAATGCGGAGGATGTTGAAAAAGATTTTCGTCCGTCGCCGGGGATGATTTCGAGTTTTCATGCCCCGGGTGGTTATGGCGTCAGGCTCGACTCCCATGTCTATGCCGGCTATTCCATCCCACCATATTATGACTCGCTGATCGGCAAATTAATTTGCTGGGGGTCCGATAGGGAAGAAGCGATCGACCGGATGCGTTCGGCATTAGATGAGTTTGTGATCGAAGGCATCAAGACAACGATACCGTTTCATAAAGCGTTAATGCGCAACGAGCAATTCCGCGCCGGCGATTTCGATACGAAATTTTTAGAGACGTTCGATTGGAGCGTCGTAAAGTAATCAATTTTTAATTCAAGTAGAATTACTATGACTTTTCCTGAGAATCTTACCTATACCAAAGAACACGAATGGATCAAAGCCGAAGGCAATGTCGCCATTGTCGGCATTACTGATTTTGCCCAGGGCGAACTTGGTGATGTGATCTTCATCGACATCCCGAATAATCAGGACGTTACCGCCGGTAATTCTGTCGGAACGGTAGAAGCAGTAAAAACTGTCAGCGATATTTACTCTCCTGTTTCAGGGAAGATCGTTGAAGTTAACACGGCCCTTAACGATGCGCCTGAAACCGTAAACAAAGATCCTTATGGCGATGGCTGGCTCTTAAAAATCGAAATGTCCGATCCGGCCGAATTAAAGCAGACACTTTCTGTCGGCGATTATAAGTCATTAATTGGACATTAATCTTCTGGGTAGGGGTTGGGGGTTGAGGGTTGAAACTCCCAACCCACACCCCGCAACCCTCAACCCGCTACAGTGAGCGACCGGAAAAAACTCACTCTCCTGATCCTCATTACGATCGTCACCCGCCTGGCGCTTGCTTTTCGTCCTGAAACACAACTCACCCAACGGCTCTACCAGGAAGATGCCTATTACTCATTAACGGTTGCCAATCATCTCGCCCATGGACATGGATTTTCTATCGACGGCGTTCATCCGACGAATGGCGTTCAACCGTTAATCGTCGTTTTATACAGTGCCTGTTTTCTTATTTCCGGAGCAGATCGCTGGCTTGGCCTACGATTAACTTTCTGTTGGGTTGCTATCCTGGAGTCGCTCTGTGTCTATCTTATATTCAAGGCGATCCGTACCTTTGAGAAAGAAAATAACCGATCTCGATTTGATCCTGCAATCGCTGGTGCTGTGATCTGGACGTTTCTCTTATCAAACCTGATCCATAATGCGATCGGGCTTGAAACAGGGCTTTATGCGATGATGATATTGTGGGCCCTGTACTTATATGGTCGCATATTGGAAATTGAACGTAAGGGAAGCGAAGTATCAACCTGGAGATGGATAGGGCTTGGAGCGCAGTTAGGGCTACTGGTTCTTACGCGAATCGATGGGGTTTTCGTTGTTGCAGCACTTTGTGCCGTAGATCTTCTCAGCCGTCGAAAATATGTTCAAGTCATGGTGACGGGCATAGTCGCCGTTATTGTCAGTTCTCCGTGGTGGATCTATAATTATACTACGTTCGGCAGCCTGATGCCCATTAGCGGCCAGTCGGAATCAATAGGCTCTGCCTTGATGCTAAATATTCAATTCTCACTTACTACGATAGCTAATGCTTTTCTGATCTTGTTCTATCAGGAAGCTGACCTTTCGCTAAATGTCGTACGCATTGTAGTTGTATCGCTGGTGATTGTCATTAGCTTATTGCTTTGGAAGCGCTATGGTGTTTCTTACGTTCGCAGCCGTTACGAACAGCGTCCTTTACTTGCTCTCGTTTTGGCCTGTGGTTGTTTGGTTGTTTATTATACCTTCTTTTTCAATGCACCGCACTTTATCGGTCGATACTTCCATCCGGTAAGGATTGCCGTTATCCTTATGGCCGTTATGCTGCTGCCTTTCATTGTTGAACAGTGGAAGCAGGCGTCCTGGCGTTCACCCATCAGAATTCTTTTTTCTCTGTATCTTGCAATTGGAGTGCTATATAATGGGGCTCATTATATTTATAACTTTACCACGAAAGATATTAACCCGTTATATTTGGCTGGCAAGTGGGCTCTCGAACACCCTGACCATAAAATAGGCATGACCTCTTCCGGGACTGCCGGTTTCATGTCCGATAATGTGGTAAACCTCGATGGCAAAGTAAATTACGATGCGCTGCTGGCTCGTCATCACGACTCTCTTGGGTACTATGTCGTTCACTCCGGTATCGATGTCCTTGCCGATTGGGAAGGAAATGCCCGGCCGATAATTGAGCAGGCGGAAAAAAATAGTGTTACTTATATTAAAACTGATTCGGCTGCTGCCACTGGATTATTCTTTTACCAACGTACACAAAAGTAATTACTTGATTACGACTACATTGCTTCTAAAGGTCTCTTGTTCTGTCTCTAATGTACATTTGTAAACACAAGGAAGTAATGGGTGTTGCCTAAAGCAATGGAACTAAGCGTACTCCAAAATCCTTTTATGCGCTTCGTACAACGAAATTCACACCCGCAAGGGCAGTGAAAAACGAACGTTTTTTTTTTGTATCCAAACAAGCGGGTACTAAAAAAAGCGTTTTTTTTTTATACTGCTTGAATTATGGCGCATTCTGGTGATTCCGTTCTTATCCTTGATTTTGGTGCTCAATATACCCAGCTGATCGCCCGTCGGGTCCGCGAACAGGGCGTCTACGCCGAGATCTTTCCCTGCAATGCTTCTCTCGAATCGATCCTCGAATACAATCCTTCGGCTATTATTCTTTCTGGTGGACCTGCCAGCGTCTATGCACCGGATGCTCCGAAATGTGCAAAAGAGATCTTTACTTTAGGCAAACCTATCCTTGGAATTTGTTATGGATTGCAGGTCATTGCCTACGAACTCGGAGGACAGGTCGATAGCAGTGCCAGCCGTGAGTTCGGCAGGGCAGAGCTCATAATTGATTACAGGGACTGCCCGCTCTTTAGCGACCTTCCGGGAAAGACGAATGTCTGGATGTCGCATGGCGATAAACTCACAAAGCTGCCCGAAGGATTTTATATCGTTGCCCATAGTAAGAATTCTCCGATCGGTGCTATTGCAAACGATGAGAAAAAGATATATGGCGTTCAATTCCATCCTGAAGTCGCTCATACTACTGGCGGAGCACAGATCATTGCCAATTTCCTTTTTGACGTCGCCCATCTGAAAGCAAATTGGAGCGCGGCAAATTTCATCGAAGCAACTATCGAAGAGATTCGTGAAGCGGTAGGGGATAAGACCGTAATCTGTGCCTTATCCGGTGGAGTCGATTCTGCCGTAGCGGCCGCACTCGTTCATAAAGCTATCGGTCACCAGTTAAAGTGTATCCATGTCGATAACGGATTAATGCGCCGTGGTGAAAGTAAGGAAGTTGTTCATACCTTCCGGGATCACTTTGGTATCGATCTCGATTTTGTCGATGCCAGCAAATTATTCCTCGACCGTCTTGCCGGTGTGACCGATCCCGAGCAAAAACGCAAAATAATCGGCAAGGCATTTATCGATGTGTTCGTCGAAGAAGCAAAGAAGTTTTCCGGTGCCGGATTCCTGGTGCAGGGCACGATCTATCCCGACGTAATCGAGTCGATGTCCTTCAAAGGTCCTTCGGCAACGATTAAGTCTCATCATAATGTCGGTGGATTACCGGAGATCATGTCTCTCGATCTGATCGAACCGCTTCGCGAGTTATTCAAAGATGAGGTTCGTAACGTTGGCCGCTCACTTGGTATACCCGAGCAATTTATCGAACGTCATCCGTTTCCCGGCCCCGGTTTGGCGATTCGTGTGATCGGTGAAGTGACAAAGCCGAAGCTCGATCTTTTGCGTTCGGCCGACGCTATTTTTCTCGAAGAACTTCATTCTAATAATATTTATCATTCGGCCTGGCAGGCGTTTGCAGTCTTATTACCTATCCAGACCGTCGGTGTGATGGGCGATGAAAGGACCTACGATTCGGTCTGTGCAATCAGAGCTGTAACCAGTGTCGACGGAATGACAGCCGACTGGGCTCGATTGCCTCATGATATTCTCGCCATTATTTCAAATCGTATTTCAAATGAGTGCAAGGGAATCAGCCGAGTAGTCTACGATATTAGCTCGAAACCTCCTGCCACGATTGAGTGGGAATAGGGTCTAAAAGACAGAGGGCATTTGGCAGCAAACCCTGGGTCTGCAAAATACAACTGGGTATTTTAGCAGGAATTCGAAGGTTGTTTAAAACAACCCCGGCCCATTTTCTTGTAATTTAAGGTAATTTGAGAGTTTTTGATTGCCAGAGCACAAAATGTAGTATTTTTGTAGCGCTGGGAGGAACACTCAAGGTGTTTAGCTTTAATTAATGAAAACAAAGGAGTTCCAACGTATGAATTCTCTTAAGCAATGGATCGCTCTTGTTGCCATCGCCGCGGTGGTTACTGGGGGATTATCGAGTTGCTCTAACAAGGCAACCGAAGAACAAATGAAGACGCTCCGCGAGCTCGACCAGAGCCGTGATGCACTGAGGATGGATCTCGATCGGGCGATGCAGACGCTTCGCGACGCTCAAGGTAAATTAGCAGCGCAGGATCGTGAGCTTGCCGATTGTAACCAGCAGACAGCTGCGGTGAAAGCCGGACTAGCCCAATGGCCCAATGTTTGGCCGGATGCCGCCGATTGGAATCCGCCTCCGCCACCACCGGCTCCAGAACCGACAAAGAAAAAAGGCCGCAAATAATACAGGAGGAAACCTAATATGAAAAAGACCTTAATCTATTTTATCGCTCTCGTTGCCATTTGCTTCGCTTCGAACGCCTTTGCGCAATATCCTGAGAATTTCACCAAGGATCAGGCCGATTCCACCATCGCCTATCGCCGTGCCGAAGTCGATAAGCTCAAAGCAGATCTGCAAGCAACCAACGACCAGATCGCCAAAGCGAATTCCGATCTTCAGCAGCGTATGGCCGATAACGACGCCTGCCGTAATAACCTGTATGCCCTTTGTGGCAGCGATCGTAATGGCTACAATGCCTATCGCGAACGCCTTGCCCGTGCAGAGCAGGAAATGAACGCTCTTCGTTCGATGACGCCGGAACAGCAGTCGAACAATAAGAGCAGAGTCGATGCTCTCGAAACCGAAATCCGCGGCCTACGTGGCGATAAGTTAGTACTTATCCCCGATCATAAGAGCCGTGTCTTAGCGCTTTCGAACAGCTTCATGCAAATGAAACGCGGTATGATCCCACCGGAAAAGACCTACACGGTCGGTACCTGGGCTAAAGATCGCGATTGCCTCTGGAACATTGCTAAAAAGCCGGACATCTATAACGATCCGTTCGCCTGGCCGAAAATTTGGCACAGCAATGAAGACCAGATCAAGAATCCCGACCTGATCTATCCCGGACAAACCCTGAAAATCTCAGGAACACCGGTAACCGAACAGGATAAGGATCTCACCGGCTATCGCCATCGCCGCCACTAATATTACCTTGAGTTAGTATTTACCGAAAGACCGTCTTTGCTGTTAATGCAAAGACGGTCTTTTGTGTTATTATAATCACCATGGAAGTAATCGAGCGTAAAATCAAACTTTCTCCATCGCAGGCCCCGACCATTTTCGGGCCGGCCGATCAATTTCTACACCTGATCGAACAACGATTCGATGCCCGAATTATCGCTCGAGGCGATACGATAAATCTTCTGGGTTCTCAGCAGGAAGTTGCTATGCTCGAACGGCTCTTCAAAGAGTTGTCGTTCGTTCTGACGAAATCCGGGTCCTTATCTAAAAATGATGTCACGAATGTCATCGATATCATAAGCGCCGGAAAAGAAGTAGCGCAGAATGTCGACGAATTGGAGTCGATCGTCCTCTTTACCCATGATAAGCCGATTCGCGTCAAGACTCCGACGCAGGTTAAATATTATAATGCCGTAAAGAAGAACGATATCGTCTTTGCCATTGGCCCGGCCGGTACCGGCAAAACCTACCTTGCTGTTGCAATGGGAATTGCCGCATTAAAGAATAGAGAAGTTAATAAGATCATTCTCGCGCGCCCGGCTGTCGAAGCCGGTGAGAGCTTGGGATTTCTCCCTGGCGATCTGTCTCAGAAAGTCGATCCGTATCTTCGCCCGCTCTATGATGCTGCGGAAGAAATGATGACGGCCGATAAATTGAAGAATTATGTCGAACGTAATATCGTCGAAGTCGTCCCGCTGGCCTATATGAGAGGACGGACATTAAATAATGCTTTTGTGATCCTTGACGAAGCTCAAAATGCGACGACAATGCAGATGAAAATGTTTCTGACCCGTATTGGCATCGGCTCGAAAGCAATTATTACCGGCGACATTTCCCAGATCGACCTTCCGACCCGTTCACATTCGGGATTGGTGGAGATCCAGGATATTCTACGGGGGATCGAAGGGATCGATATGGTCTATTTCGATAAAGGCGATGTGCTCCGTCATCGGCTGGTTCGTGAGATCATTCAGGCGTACGAACAACATCATGCTAAAAACGATAAACCCGGTGCGTAGTAAGTATTTCTCTCTTTCTTCGGATTTCTAACTATTTAAGTCGTGGATCTTTTTTCCATAGGTTTTTTAACGATCACCTGGATAGACATCCTCGACGTCCTGCTCGTCTCCTTTTTATTCTATCGATTATATGTAGCGATGCGGGGTACTATCGCTGCACAGGTATTCCTCGGATTGATCTTTGTTATTGTCGGTTCTATCGTTGCCCGTGCAGCCGATATGAGGGCCCTGTCTTGGATATTAAAAACGCTGACCGATATCTGGGTTATTGCGCTTATCGTATTATTCCAGCCTGAAATTAGAAGGTTGCTTTTATTTCTGGGGCGTAATCCGATCTTCAAGTTCTTTGTCCGTACCGATGTTTCCGAATATGCAGATATCATTGTCCGGGCCTTCGAAGAATTGCGGATGCGCCATGAGGGCGCGCTTATTGTTATTATTCGGGCGACCGATATAAAGTTGTTTGTCGATACCGGCCTGCCGCTTCATGCCCAGATTTCTAAAGAATTGTTAGTAAGTATTTTCAATAAACGGAGCCCGTTGCACGATGGTGCGGTTATTATTAAGGATCGTTATGTCGAGGCTGCCAGGTGTACCCTGCCTTTATCTCAGGTAGAATCATTGGGAGAAAAAATGCTTGGTACCCGTCATCGGGCAGCACTAGGCATATCGGAGCAGGCCGATGTTATTGTGTTGGTGCTCAGCGAAGAGACCGGAGAATTCGCCTTTGCTAAGAATGGACGTCTGTCGCTTAATTTAACCGGCGACGAACTTCGCGAACGGATAACCGAATCAATTGCGGGCCCGATTCAAACGAAACCCGAGACCAGTGTTGCTCTGGCCGGTTCGGCAAAAGATTATGCATACGAATCGAAAGAGGGAATGGATCGGTAAGAAGGATGCTGCTGATTCTAACTTTCGGTTAATATTCGACGAGAACTACACTTGATTACAAAAACTCCAAAGCTACAATCGCTTTCGAATCATTTCTCCCACGAACGTAGGCAGATGATCGAATTCCTGCGTTCGCATGGGATCACGGATCCGTCCGTCCTACGGGCAATGGAAGAAATCCCGCGCGATAGATTTTTGGAAAGTCATTTTGCTGCTCGCTCCTACGAGGATTCGGCGCTGCCGATCGGTTCGGGACAGACTATTTCTCAGCCTTATACCGTCGCGTATATGACACAGGCGCTGCATCTGAAATCAAGAGAAAAGGTCCTCGAGATCGGTACTGGTTCCGGGTATCAGGCCGCCATTCTCCGGGCCCTGGGATGCCGGGTGTTTACGATAGAGCGGCACCAGGAGCTGCTTTCGACAGCCCGTAAACGATTTGAGGAATTTAAATTCAACGACATTATTTCTCGTGCCGGGGACGGATCGAGAGGCTGGGATGAGTATGCTCCTTACGATGCGATCATAGTGACGGCCGGGGCTCCAGATGTTCCTGAAACGCTTGTGAAACAGTTAAATCCCGAAGGTGGGCGGCTGATCATTCCGGTGGGTTCCATGGCGATGCAGCGAATGTATCTGATCACGAAGAATGGTGAAAAGCTCGAGGTGAAGGAATTACCTGAATTCAAGTTTGTCCCATTGATCGGTAAAGAAGGCTGGAAAGAATAATTGCAGATCGAAGTTATCACCGGCCCAACCGCCAGCGGCAAAACATCGGTAGCGCTTGTAAAAGCTCGATCCGATTCCAGAATTGAAATCGTCAATGCCGATGCTTCCCTCATATATAAAGGCTTTGATATCGGTACGGCAAAGCCGACCATCGAAGAACGAGGTGAAATTCCTCATCATCTGATAGATATTCTCGAGCCGGACCAGCCATATAATGCTGCCGATTACAGTGATCGCGCCCGTGCAGTTATTCGAGAGATCATAGCCAGAGATCGCCAACCCGTAATTGTTGGCGGTACCGGCTTTTATATCGATGCATTATTTTTCGGTTTGGCAACAACCGATGTCGATGAACAAACTCTAAAGCAGTCCCGGGCGGAATACGAGTCCGAACTGGATATCTCAGGTTTCGATGCCATGCTCGAAAAATTAAAGCCCGTCGATCCTGTTATGTTCGAACAGATTTCCAGAGAGCGTAATCCACGTCGGCTACAGCGGGCATGGGAATTCTATCTCGCTACCGGCACCCCTCTTGGTGAGGCCCGTAAAGTTCGATCGGATGCTTTTGAACATACGCCTATATTTACTGTATTATTGCCTGAGAGAAATATTCTGCACGAACGGATTGCCGCTCGAATCGATGCAATGTTAGATAATGGATGGCTTGAGGAACTTGAAAATCTGTTGGCAACAGGAATCACCGAGGAAATGCCGGCAATGAAAGCAATTGGCTATAAAACATTGCTGGAAGTTCTTCGTAGCCGCAAATCTATTGCCGTTGCCCGGGAGGAAATACTCATTCAAACCAGGCAGTATGCTAAACGTCAGGTTACCTGGATGAAAAAATACGTCTAATGATTATTTCGCTACATACGATCAAGCTCTTTGCTCATCATGGTGTTTATGAAGAAGAACGCCTTAAAGGTAATAATTTCGAGATAAACCTTTCGGTTGTCATCGAAATGCCACCGGCGGTCGAAACCGATTTGCTGGAAGATACGGTCGATTATACTGCTTTGGCCGATATGGTCTATCGAATATCGGCAACAAAACAGTATGTGACCATCGAGGCCTTCGCTTTTGACATTTGCACTGCGATTCTCAAACGGGATAACCGGATCGAATCGGTTACGATCGATCTCAGAAAACTGAATCCCCCAATGGAAGGCGATATTGCCAGTGCAGGTATCACTTTTACCTTAAGTAGATGATACGAACGATCTATATTGGAGTCGGTACGAATATCGAACCCCGCCTCGAACGAATGAAGCAGGCTTTTTTTCGGCTTCGTAAATTCGGGCGAAATATTGCCTATAGCTCAATGTATGAATCTGAGCCGGTAGGGTATAGCGACCAGCCTGATTTTTTGAATGCGGTTGTGAAGTTCGATAGCGATATGGAAGCTGTTGAACTTCATTCTAAACTAAAAGCTCTGGAAATAGAACTTGGCCGTCAAGAGCGGGAACGGTGGCATGAACGGGAGATCGATTTCGACATTCTTTTCTTCGGCGGTGAAGTGATTTCTACCGAAGAGCTGAGTATCCCTCATCCTTCTATTTCCGAGCGAGTATTCGTTCTGGTACCGTTAGTAGAACTTGCTCCGACGCTTAAGGATCCGGTGACCTCGAAATCAATGTCAGAGCTTTTAAGCGATTTAGGAGATCGAGCATCTTCAATTCACGTATTTTCGCAGTCGCATCGTCTTTGATTTTAAAGCCCCTCGACAATGAGCGACATCCGTTACATCGCTGTAGAAGGACCCATTGGTGTTGGCAAGACAACGCTGGCTGAAATGCTTGCCGATCGTTTTCGAGCTAACCTGATCCTTGAACAATATGAAGAAAACCCGTTTCTGGAACGCTTCTATAAAGACCGTCGTGGATCGGCGTTTCAGACCCAATTGTTTTTTCTTCTCTCCCGCTACCGCCAGCATCAGGAGTTGGTCCATACCGATCTGTTCTATCAGAGTGTCGTCAGCGATTATCTGTTTGCAAAAGACAGAATATTTGCCGAAGTGAATCTAAACCGGGATGAGCTAAAGCTTTACGATGAAGTACAGAGTGCTCTTCAGCGGTCGTTGCCGACGCCTGACGTTGTCATCTATTTACAAGGTAGTGTAAGCCTGCTGCAACAGAATATTCGAAAACGGAGTCGAACCTTCGAGCAGACCATCTCCCATGAGTATCTTGAGGAAATAGTTACGGCCTACAACGACTTTTTTTTCCACTACCGCGATACCCGTCTTATCGTTGCCAGTTGCGACCATTTCGATTTTCTTGGCCGTCCCGATCATTTCGAACAGCTCGTTGATACGATTCTTCGGTTTCCTTACCCACCGGTCGAATATATGATATCCACGGATTCCTTCTTCTCCACGTCCGAAGCGTAGGAATGACTAGCGCGAATGTTAAGTTATCATAGTATTCAACTCAAACTGTAATACCACTTGCGCCTCGTTCTACAACTTGTAACTCTCTTTTTTGTCTATTTGATCGTCTATCGTCGACTAATCGAGCCTTTCATGGAAGGATATCGAAATAAACGACAGGTCTATAACGATCCGACGGTAAGCGATTCGCTAAAGAACAAATCGGCAACGCGCCATCCATCCGAGATCGAATCGAATGCCAAGATGGAAATTCTCGATGCCGAATTCGAAGAAATAAAACAACCGGGTGAATCGGAACAACCTGACAATTCCTAACTTCCTTTGCTGTTTGCCCTCGTCTTCTTATTTTTGTAGCTCATCATACTACCGTTATGAAAATTAAAATATTATTACCGCTGGCAGTTTGTCTGCTTATTCCGGTGCTTCTCTCCGCTAAAGTACCTGTGGAGCGATATCCGCACAAATTATATTCCGGATTGAAATGGCGCTCGGTCGGACCCTTCCGAGGTGGTAGGTGCCTTACGGTATCCGGGATCAAAGGCAAATCGAATGTTTACTACATGGGTGCTACCGGTGGTGGAGTTTGGAAAACGGACGATGGTGGTAATACCTGGTTTCCGATCTCAGATTCGACTTTTAAGACAAGTTCGGTTGGCGCCTTAGCCATTGCACCGAGTGATCCGAATATTATTTATGTCGGAATGGGTGAAGCTGCTATCCGAAATACGATCTCTCTGGGCGACGGAATGTATAAGTCTACCGATGCCGGAAAATCATGGAAATATATTGGTCTTGAAAAATCATATTCTATTGGCAGGATCGTTGTTCATCCTACTAATCCGAACATTGTTTTGGTTGCCGTTCTCGGCCAGGTCTTTGGAAAGAATAAAGAACGAGGTGTATACCGTACCACTGACGGTGGCAGTAGCTGGCAGCAGGTACTCAACAGAAGCGATAGTACCGGGGCGATCGATATCAAAATGGATCCTTCAAATCCCAATATTCTTTATGCTTCGCTTTGGACAGCTAACCGGAAGGCCTGGTCGCTAACGAGCGGTGGTGTGGAGAGTGAGTTATTCAAATCCACCGATGGCGGCACGACCTGGAATTCACTGTCGCACAATCCCGGGATGCCTAAAGGACTGCTTGGGAAAATTTGCATCTCGATCTGTCCGTCGAATCCCGAGCGGATCTATACGATGATCGAAAACGAACATGGTGGAGTATTTCGATCGGACGACGGAGGGAAGAAATGGATGCAACTCGATACGAACAACAATCTGACTCAACGTCCATGGTATTTCAGTTCACTATTTGCCGACCCCAAAAATCAGGATGTGGTCTATGTATTGAATGTTGAATTCTGGAAATCGACCGATGGCGGAAGATCATTCTCGAAGGTTGGGCAGGAACATGGAGATAATCACGATCTCTGGATAAACCCTGACGATCCGGAGAATATGATCATCGGCTGCGACGGAAGTGCTGCTGTAACGTTCAATGGTTGTAAAACTTGGTCGAAGCTGGCCTTGCCAACCTCACAATTTTATCATGTTAATCTTGATAACGACTATCCGTACAATATTTACGGAGCCCAGCAGGATTGGGGATCAATAAGAATTGCCAGCCGAACGACCGGTGGTGATATCACCAATAGAGATTGGTACGGAGTTGCCGGTGGTGAAGCCGGTTATATTGTACCCGATCCAACCGATCCAGATATCACCTATGGTGGTGAGTACGATGGTCTCTTAAGTAAGTATACAAAATCCACCGATCAGTATCAGATCATTTCACCTTATCCTGAATCGTGTCTGGGTGAAGGGGCTTGTGTTAAAAAGTACCGCTTTCAATGGACCTACCCGATAGCATTCAGCCCATTTGACTCTAAAACATTTTACGTAACCTCGCAATTTGTTCATAAGACAACTAATAACGGACAAAGTTGGGAGATACTTAGTCCGGACCTGACACGTAATGAAAGTGAGATGCAATGTTCCAGCGGTGGGCCGATCACGAAAGATAATACCGGAGCAGAGACCTATCCCGATATTTTTGCTTTTGCGCCATCACCGGTAAAACAGGGAGTATTATGGGCAGGAACTGACGATGGGCTCGTCCATGTCAGCACCGATGAAGGAAAACATTGGCAGAATGTTACTCCACCGACGCTGCCGCAGTGGGCCATTATCTCGATCATAGAAGCTTCGCATTACGATGCCGGCAGTTGTTATCTCGCTGCCCATCGATATAAATGGGACGATCGACACCCGTACCTTTTCAAAACTTCCGATTATGGAAAAACCTGGAAGCAAATAACAGATGGAATTGCCGACGAAGCTTTTACCCGTTGCGTGCGAGAAGATCCACACCGCCGGGGTCTGCTCTATGCGGGTACCGAACGTGGCATCTATGTTTCGTTTACCGATGGAGATACCTGGCAGTCATTACAATTGAATTTGCCGATCACACCTATTCATGACATACAGGTACAGGCTCGCGATAACGACCTTGTTATTGCTACACACGGACGGTCCTTTTGGGTGCTTGATGATATAACACCGCTTCATCAGATGACCGATTCGTTGATTTCGGCAGATGCCTGGCTCTTCGCTCCAAGAAAAACGATTCGCATGGATGGTGGTTTTGCCGATACGGCGATTAGTACGGGACAAAATGCACCGAATGGCGGCATGGTCCGATATTATCTTAAAAAGAAACCATCGAGTGAGATCAAAATGCTCTTTCTTGCGGAAAATCGGGATACGATCGCTCTTTATTCGAGCATGAAAAATAAAAAGCGTGAACCGGTAAAGATCAAGAAAGAATTTTATGAAGATCCGCAGGTGAAACGGCCGGGTGTTTTATCTACCGATTCCGGTATGAATACGTTCGTCTGGGATCTTCGCTATAATGACGCCGAAGAAGTCAGTGAAGAGACCGTGATGATGGGTTCGTTATCCGGACCAAAGGTAATACCGGGTAATTATATAGTGCAGTTGCTTCGCGGCGATACGCTTTTAGGTGAACGTCGGTTTGAAGTATTCGAACAGCCGAAGATAAAAGTAACGCAGCAAGACCTGATCGCTCAGAACAAACTAGCGTTACAAATAAGAGATACCATTACTGCGATTCATAAAGCGGTCAAGAAGATCCGTAAGATCCGTGCAACTGTCGAAGGCTTTCTTTCTTCATTCATAGATACAAATGAAGCAAAGCCATACAAAGCTTCGGCACAAGCATTGCTCGATACTCTTCAGGAAGTGGAAGATATCTTTATTCAAAGCAAGATCAAGGCCGGCGAAGATGTTCTCAGATTTCCGATCAGGCTCAACGATAAGCTGGCGTTCTTGTACGATGTCGTCAAGAGTGCCGATGCTCGTCCGACCGATCAGGATTATGAAGTGTTTTCCGATCTGACGCATTATGCCGACAGGCAGTTTGCCGTTCTAAGACGATTGGATGAAACCCTGATCCCTTCGTTCAACTCAATGGCCGAACATGGTCGCCGTCCGGTTATTGACCTTAAAAAATCCTGGTAATGCGACTGGCTGCTATCGATCTCGGAACAAACTCGTTTCACCTTGTCATAGCCGAGACAAAACCGAACGGCTCGTTTCGGATCGTATCGAGCGAGAAGGAGATGGTCCGTCTTGGTGAAAGCGGTGCCGATATGAAATACCTTACTCCCGAAGCAATGGAGCGGGGTATTAATACCTTACGACGCTTTAAGGCGATCATCGACTCACGGAAAGTAAAAGAGATTCGCGCTATTGCTACGAGTGCGATCCGTGAGGCCGAAAACCAGGATGAATTTATTCGCCGGGCACGTGCCGAACTCGGTATTCGGATCGATGTTGTTTCCGGTTTTGAAGAGGGCCGGCTTGTGTATCTTGGAGTCCTTCAGGCACTACCATTGTATACAAAGAAAACACTGGTCTTCGATATAGGCGGTGGTTCGACGGAATATGTTCTCGGTGAACGGGGGATTCCTAAATATATAGCCAGCCATAAACTCGGAGCGATCAGATTAACCAAACATTTTAGTTTGTCGGATCGGCCAAGCAGCAGAAGTATTGAATCGGCCAGGAAATTTATAGTTGGAGAATTGACCCAGACGGCTTATGAAGTCGATAAGCGCCGTTTCGAAGTAGCTGCCGGTTCGAGCGGCACTATACAATCGGTCGCAGCAATGATCGCTTATCTTCGAAGTCCGTTATTAAATTCATCGACGCTTCGGCTTAATAATTTTACCTTTGCCCGTTCCGAGGTCTCGGAAGTTGTTCGAAAACTTATAGCAGCTTCTACGACTGCCGAGCGCAAGCGCATTTCCGGCCTAGATGAGAAGCGTGCCGATATTATTCTTGGGGGCGCTTTGATCCTTGAGGAATCCATGAAACTTCTCGAGGTAGAGGAAATGATCGTTAGTGCTTATGCCTTGAGAGAGGGGATCATTTACGACCACCTACGGCATCATCGCACGAGCGATGGAGCACATCGGAAGATCGTTAATGTCCGCGAACAAAGCGTCCGCCATCTCGGGGACGTTTGTAATTACGATGAAAAACATGCCGAACAGGTTGCCGAAGTTGCGCTCTCGATTTTCGATCAAACGAAATCACTCCACAAACTAAAAGCGGAGGCACGTGAATTCCTATTCTATGCAGCTCTTCTGCACGATATCGGGTATCACATTTCCCATAGCGAACATCATCTTCATACCTATTACATTATTAGTCATGCCGATCTGTTGGGCTTTACTCAGGAAGAAATAGAGATCATAGCAAATGTTGCCCGCTATCATCGTAAATCTCATCCGAAGTTAAAACATGAAGGTTTTCTCCTGCTTCAAAGCGACGAGCACCGGGATATGGTCAGAAAATTAGCCGCTATTTTACGAATTGCCGAAGGATTAGAACGGGGAAACATCGGTCTCGTTAGAACCGTAAACTGCCGCTTGGGTGCTTCAAAGGTAACAATGGAGCTAAAACTTAGACGGGGTTTAGGCCGTGACGCCAGCCTTGAAATATGGGGAGCGGAGCGGAAGAAAACCTTGTTTGAAGAAGTCTATGGCCGTGAAGTGCGTTTTATTGCATAAAAACGCCCTTTTATCCATTTCACAAGTTTTCGTTGCCGAGGGACTGCTGAGTCCGATGAAGTAATCTTATGCTGTATATACAGAAGCAGCAGGGATTGGCAACAACGAATATTTATACCAATGTTAAAATTACTACAAAAAGTTTTTGGATCGAAAACCGAGAAGGACGTTAAGGCCCTCCTTCCGATCGTCGATGAGATCAACGAAGAATTTGCAAAACTGCAATCGCTTTCGGACGACGAACTCCGCGGCAAAACAGCCGAATTCCGCGCTCGTATTCACGAATCGATCGGGCCAATGGAAGAGGAGTTGGTATCGCTTAATGAAGAACTTAAGCAGGATATCCCTCATGAAGAACGTACTTCTATCTTAGACCGAATCGGTGAACTTGAAAAAGAGATCGATACTGTTACCGCTAATATCCTCGACGAGTTATTACCGGAAGCGTTCGCGGTCGTTAAAGAGGCTTGCCGACGCCATGTCGGAAAGTCCTGGCTGGCGGCCGGTCAGGAAGTCAACTGGGAAATGGTACCCTACGATGTCCAGCTTATCGGTGGTATGGTTCTCCATCAGGGCAAGATTTCTGAAATGGCAACAGGTGAAGGAAAGACCCTCGTCGCCACATTGCCGATGTACCTAAATGCCTTACCGGGCAAAGGTGTTCACCTGGTTACGGTTAACGATTACCTGGCTCAGCGCGATTCCGAATGGATGGGAAAGATATTCGAATTCCTCGGGCTCAGCGTCGGAAAGATCCTTCAACCCATGCAGCCATGGGAGCGTAAGCCGCAGTATGCCTGCGATATTACCTATGGGACGAACAACGAGTTCGGCTTCGATTATTTGCGCGACAACATGGTTACGCAGGTCGAGGATATGGTACAGCGGCCGCATAATTTTGCGATCGTCGACGAAGTCGATTCCGTATTGATTGACGAAGCCCGTACGCCTCTTATTATTTCTGGCCCGGTCGAATCGAGCGATCATAAGTTCGACGAGATGAAGCCCATGGTCGAAAAGCTCGTCAATGCGCAAAAGAATTTAGTCGCAAAGTTTGTTGCCGAAGCCGAAATGCTTCTGCAATCCGGCGATGCCGAACGAAAGAAACAAGCTGGAGTGCTGTTAGTCCAGGCTCATCATGGAATGCCCAAAAACAAGCGCCTGATGAAGCTCTTGTCCGATGGTGAGACTCTCAAGCTGATGCAGCAGACCGAGCTTGAGTATATGCGCGATAACAGCCGCAATATGCATCTTATCGATGATGAATTATATTTCGTCGTCGAGGAAAAAAATCACCAGATCGATCTTTCGGAAAAAGGCCGCGATAATCTGGCTATTGCCGGCGGGGGAGATCGCGACCTGTTCGTTCTGCCCGATATCGCTACCGAACTCTCGATGATGGAGAATCAGGAGTGGACCGCTCTTGATAAACAGCAAAAGAAAGACGAACTTACCCGTATCTATGCCGATCGCTCCGATCGCCTGCATACGATCTCGCAGCTATTACGGGCGTATTGCCTTTATGAAAAAGACGTCGAATACGTCGTTCAGGATGGCAAGGTAATGATCGTCGATGAATTTACCGGCCGTATCCTTCCCGGACGCCGATATTCAGAAGGCTTACATCAGGCCATTGAAGCAAAGGAAAGTGTTGTCGTCGAACGCGACACCCAAACGCTGGCAACCGTTACACTCCAGAATTATTTCCGCCTTTATAAAAAGCTTGGCGGTATGACCGGAACTGCTGAAACGGAAGCCGGAGAATTCTACGATATTTATAAACTCGACGTGGTCGTCATTCCGACTAACCGAAGTGTAACTCGCGAAGATCGTAACGATAACGTCTACCGTACGAAACGCGAGAAGTACAACGCGGTGATCGAAGAGATTCAGCAAATGCGTGCTGTTGGCCGCCCGACACTGGTCGGAACGACAAGCGTTGAAGTCTCGGAGACGATCGCTCGAATGCTCAAGCGGTTAAATGTTCCGCATAATGTTCTCAATGCCAAACAGCATGCCCGTGAAGCCGAGATCGTTTCGAATGCCGGACAAAAAGCATCGGTAACGATCGCAACCAACATGGCCGGTCGCGGTACGGATATTAAACTTGGTGAAGGCGTGAAAAACGCCGGCGGCTTGCATATTATCGGTACCGAACGCCACGAAGCTCGTCGTATCGATCGTCAGTTACGTGGCCGTGCCGGACGTCAGGGCGATCCCGGTTCGTCTCAGTTCTTCATTTCGCTCGAAGACGATCTGATGCGTCTCTTCGGGTCAGAGCGTATTTCCGGTATCATGACGAAAATGGGTATGAAGGAAGGCGAGGTCATTAACCATTCGATGATCACGAAGTCCGTTGAGCGTGCCCAAAAGAAAGTTGAAGAGAATAATTACGCGATCCGCAAACGCTTGCTCGAATACGATAACGTAATGAATTCTCAGCGCGAGGTTATTTACGATCGCCGTCGCCATGCCCTTTATGGACAGCGCTTGAAAGATGAAATTCTTGAGATGCTCGAACAGGCGATCGGCGAGATCGTCGATACGCATTTCGATCAGGGCCAATACGAAGAGATCCATGACGAGGTCCTGACAAAGTTCATGACCGATGTTCCCGTCGATCAAACCAATTGGGCGACGATCGGTGCGGAAAGAATTAAGGATCTTTTGATCGAAGAAGCAAAGGCTTTCTACAATCGCAAAGAAGAGCAGTTAGGCCCCGATCTGATGGCTAATCTCGAGCGCTTTGCCACGCTCCAGGTTATTGACGAAAAGTGGCGCGATCACTTGCGCGAAATGGATGAGCTTAAGGAAGGTATCGGGCTTCGTGCTTACGGACAGAAAGACCCGCTGATCGAGTATAAGCAGGAAGGCTATCGCATGTTCAGTGAAATGCTGAAACTCATTCGCGATGGTGTTCTCGATATGACCTTTAAACTATATCCGAATGTCGAGCAGCCGGAACAGGCCGCTCGTCGCATGATGCCAAACCGCCCGGCCAGTTCACGCCGGATGGTTGCCGTAAAACAGGATTATCATTCTACTGTTTCGGCCATGCCTGCTGAGATCGGTTCGGCCGAACCGGGAATGCCTCCTCCGCCACCGCAGCAACGACAAGCCATTCAACCGATAAAGGTTGGGCCTAAAGTCGGACGCAATGATCCTTGTCCTTGTGGCTCCGGCAAAAAATATAAGAACTGCCATGGGGCAGGTCAGTGAGCTGAACGTGATTCGTGATTCGTGGTTCGTTATTGGTAATAAAAAACGGACCACGAAGCGCGAGACTCGGATCACGATCTTACTGTTCGTCTTACTCTCCTTTACTTTTTTATCCTCCTGCAATCGAGGCATCACACCCGGCGTCTTGCGCTTTTCTCATTTTTGGTCTGAGCCCGGCCAGCGGGCGGTCATGGATTCTGCCATCGATCAATTTCGAAAAGAAAATCCTGATATTTCCGTTGAAGTCTCCGAATTAAGCTGGGGCGATGGCAAAACGAAGTTGATGATAAACTTCAATGCTGAGACGGCACCGGATGTCATTGAATTCGGCAGCGATTGGGTAGCTGAGTTCTCTTCAAGTGGGGTGCTTGAGGATCTATCAGGTGATGATACACTTAACTCACGAGTAGCCCTTGCACCCGATTATGCCCATGAACCAGGCCTGTGGAAAAACAAACTCTATGCCGTTCCATGGTTCGTCGATACAAGAGTATTGTTTGTCAATAAAGATCTTTTGACCTCGAAGAATGTCGATAGCGACTATGGTTCGTCATTACTTGATTGGAGTTCCCTATACGATCATGCTTCCAAAGTTCAATCGCAGGCTAAGAATTCATCACCGTCAGGTGAAACCGGATATGGTATTGGAGTAAACGGCTCCGATGCTCACCGTCTTTATAAAAAGATCCTACCACAGATATGGTCAAATGGTGGGGGAATTCTCGATGCAAGTGGCAATCCCACTTTTTCTCGCCCGGAGAATATAGAAGCCCTTGCTTTTTATGTCAAGCAACTCGAGGTCGGTGTGCTCGAAACACAAAAAAACCTTGACGATCTGTTTAAAAGGGGGAAACTGACCTTTCTTTTTAGCGGAGCCTGGTTACTGAAGCCTCTTGCAAAATCCGATTTCAAGTGGTATTGTGAACAATTTCCAGGTAACAACGGGCATCCGGGTATTTCCTTTGCCGGCGGAGAATATCTTGCAGCTAATGCACACTCCGGCATGAAATCTTACGCGGCGAAACTTATAGCCTTTTTAACGCGACCGGATATCGAACTTCGACTAGCAAAAGCCTTTAATATCTTTCCGGCAACCAGCCAGCTGCAGAAAGACAGTTTTTATCTTACCCGTAATCAGGGCGCGGTCTTCATCGAACAATTAAAAAATGCAAAGATGACACCGGTCCATCCGAAATGGCTTGAGATCGAAGCGATTCTTGAAGATGAGGTTGCCCAGGCCCTCTATAAGAAGAAAACTCCTGAGGAAGCGATGAAGAGTTGCGACGTTCGGGTAAAAGAATTGTTAAAAGAACCGTGAGTACATTCAAATCAGGATATTGTGCGATCGCCGGCATTCCGAATGCAGGGAAGTCGACCTTGCTTAATGCCTTGCTTGGCACCAAGCTTTCCATTATTTCGGCCAAACCTCAGACAACCCGCAAACGGGTTCTGGGTATTTTCTCGTCGAAAACCGAACAGATCATCTTTCTCGATACCCCGGGTATTATGCCCCGGCCATCGACACTTCATCATCGGGCCTTACTGGAAGAAGTGAAGCGGTCGTTCGACGATGCCGATGTGATCGTCGTCCTTGCGGAAGCGAATAAACCGATCGACAAAGCGTTGCCCGATCAGTGGAAAAAGTATGTCGAACTTGCTAAGGAAAAACCGCTGATTCTGGCACTATCGAAGATCGACCTTGTCAAAGACAAGAAGGACCTTTTCCCGATCTTACAGAAATACGGAGAATTGAATGTCTTTACCGAGATCATACCGTTCTCCTCGAAGATCAAACATAATATTAAGCATTTTCCCAGCCTGCTGGCGAAATACCTGCCGGAAGGAAAACCATTTTTCGATACCGAACAACTTTCGGATCAGAACGACCGGTTCTTTGTCAGTGAATTTATCCGTGAACATATCTTCAAGCAATTCCGCGATGAGATACCATACTCCACTGAAGTAGAAATCACCGAGTATGCCGAACGTGAAGCAGGGAAGTGGTATATCAAGGCTGATGTGTTGGTCGAACGCGATAACCAAAAGTCGATCTTAATTGGTAAATCGGGTGAAGCATTGAAAAAACTCGGCTCGGCAGCTCGAAATGAGATCGAGCGGTTTCTTGGGCATCCGGTCTATTTAGAGTTGAATGTGAAATCCAGAGCCGATTGGCGTAACGACAAGAAAGTCTTGAAAGAAATGGGGTATAACGTTTAGGTTAACTATGAATTCTTTTTCTCCATTCATCGGTACCAGATACAATCCTGGGCAAATCAAACTTAACGATGTCGTATCGCCGCCATATGATGTCATTTCTACGGAACAACGCGATGCGTTTTACGAGAAGGATGAGCATAATGTTATCCGTCTTGAATTAAATCGCGATGCCGATCCTTACAAGAGTGCTGCTGAATTTTTCAAACAGTGGAAAACCGAAGGGGCGGTGATTCAGGAAGCAGCTCCCGTGTTTTATGTTTATTATCAGACCTTCAGAACGCCCGAAGGTACACGAGTTACTCGCCGGGGAGTGCTTGGAGCACTGAAGGTATCGCCCTATTCCGAAGGCAACGTCCTTCCTCATGAGCAGACGTTACCTAAAGCAAAGAAAGACCGTTTCGCATTACTCGAAGCTGCGAAAACACAGTTCAGCCCTATCTTCGGACTTATCGACGATGAGGTGCAGGTATTCGACCATACGATCGATAGTGTTACGGCAACCGCACCGTTAGCTGATATTGATGAAATGCTTCCGAACGGTGAAACGGTACGGCATACGCTCTGGAAACTGACGGATCCCGCATTGATCACTCGTCTTGAAAAACTGGTTGCCACTAAAAAGATCGTCATTGCCGACGGACATCATCGCTACGAGACAGCCGTTGCTTTTTCCGAAGCTCATTCTGAAATTCCGGGAGCCGACAGGATAATGATCTATCTCGCCAATCTCCGAGCGGAAGGTACAGTTGTCCTTCCAACTCATAGGATATTATATGGCCTCGATGGATTTAATCAATATACTTTTCTCACAAATCTGGAAAAGAATTTTACCGTTTCTATCTGCCAATCCAGAGAAGAAGGGTTGAAATTGCTTTCCGCGGGAGCTTTCACTCTCATACAATTTCCAGAACCTCCGCACTGGGTGGTAGTTAGTAATAGTCCTGATGGCGGACAAAACGGCGTAAATAGTTTATCGAAACTGGCGGTCTATCGGCTCCATGAGGAAATATTAAAACCTGTAGCCCATTTAACTCAGGAGCAGATCGATGCCAAATCGAATCTACTCTATCCTCATACGATCGCCGAACTCGATGAAATGACCACCAGGCAGGATTATAATGCGGCTTTTATCTTAAATTCGGTAACACCGGATGAAATGATGGCAGTAACAGGTGAAGGGGCGTTTATGCCTCAGAAATCGACATATTTTTATCCTAAACTGCTTTCGGGGTTAGTATTTTATGAATTTGGTCTATAAGAGGTCGGCAACCGACAACCCTAAACCCTTGTTTAGCTCTGTCTTATAACTTTAACCGCAATGGCAGAGCATTCCTACGGCTTATTAAAAGGTAAAAAAGGTATTATTTTCGGACCGCTCGACGAATCGAGCATTGGCTGGCATATTGCCACAGCCGCCTATCGCGAAGGCGCCCAACTGGCGATCAGCAATGTGGCTCTTGCCTTGCGTATTGGCAAGCCGCAGGAATTAGCAAAAATGTGCGGCGATGCTCCGCTCATTCCCTGCGATGCTTCCAACCAGGAAGAGATCAATGCCTGCTTTAAAACGGTCAAAGAACAATTTGGTAAGATCGACTTTTTTGTCCATTCAGTTGGGATGTCTACGAACATTCGTAAAGGGATGTCCTACGAAAAACTTAACTATGAATGGTACCTGAAAACGATCGATGTTTCCGGACTTTCTCTCCACCGCCTGATCACCGGAGCACTCGATAACGATGCGCTAAACGATTATTCCAGCATCCTTGGCATTACCCACATGGCTGCTCAGCGCCCGTTCACGACTTATACCGATATGGCAGAGGCTAAAGCCGTCCTGGAGTCGGTAGCCCGTAATTACGGTGCGCGCCTCGGAGCAAAAAAGATCAGGGTGAACACTGTTTCTCAATCGCCAACCTGGACCCGGGCTGGTAGTGGAATTCCGGATTTCGATAAAATGTATTATTTTGCCGATCTTCTGGCTCCGCTTGGCAATGCAACAGCCGAAGAGTGCGGTGATTATTGCGTTACGCTCATGAGCGACCTGACCCGTAAGGTAACGATGCAAAACTTATTTCATGACGGCGGGTTCTCGCTAATGGGATTAACCCAAACAATGCTGCATCTGCTTGATGCTGTCATGGAACCCGAAGCAATGCAAAAGGCCGGGTTTACGGCAGAGCAGATCGAACGTATCATGAGCCGCCGTAACCAACAATCGTGAAGTTTCTAACTACTATCATATTTCTTTGTATTGCAAGCGTCCTGTTTGCGCAGAAAGCTGCACAGCCAAAAACTGCTAAAGTAGTGAAGAATGCTCCTGTCATTGTTTCTGAGATATCTCGATTAAAACAAGAAGGAAGATGGCAGTTTCCTATTACGAAAATGTGGGACGATGCTGTCGCTGCTTCAAAGCGTACCGGTAAGCCGGCGATGGTTTTTAATGTCGATTTTGTCGATTCGGCCAGTATAAGTTTTCGTGATAAACTACTCGCCGATCCACAGGTTCAAATATTTCTTTCCAAAAATTTCGAGTTAGCCATAAACGATTATGCAGTCGACCCGCCTCCTTCGGTTGGTTTCGACAGTTTGCGTAATCTTGGCCGCCGTCTCGATGCCCTGGAGAAAGGTTATGCCATTGCTGTTCGTCCGACTGCGATCATTCTTCGATCCGATAGCATCGAGATCGAACGAATCCCGTTGCCGAATTTACTGACGCCGCAGCAATTTATTACGATCGCCGGTGAATATTTGGAAGGGAAGAATACCGTACAGTCGTTACGAAAAGCATTTTGGTCGGATACCAATAATCTGGATATCCGTAAACAATATCTATCCCGCCTGACGGCCCGGGCAGAATACGATAGTGTGATGTATCAACTGAACGTGATCTCTAAGATGACTGCTCATCCGGCCGAGGCACGAGAAGCGACGCAACAGTATGCTTATCTCAAGATGAATGTCGAGGGAAAAACGCAGTATTTAAAGCAATGGATAGTCTCTCTTCCGAAAATGGGTGACGATAGCCTTGAAGCATTGCAGGGGATACACGATCTGCTTGAGTTCTATCAATCCAGAAAGAAAGCCGATAGCCTTGCTGTCATTTATGAGCAATTGTTTGCTTATACGGGCGTTCGCGATCCGGAAGTCATCAATAATTATGCCTGGGATATTGCTACATACAGCAAAGAGTGGGATAAAGCATTGATGCTGATAAATGAGGCATTGGCAGCGAAGCCGGCCAATCCGGATTTTTATGATACAAGGGCTCAGATCCAGTATTCGTTAAAAAAGTATTCCGAAGCGATCGAAGACGAAGCGCGAGCAATGAAATTAGCTCCCAAAAAGGAAGACAAGGACTTTTTTTTAGAACGCCTGGAATATTATAAAAGAGAATTGAAAAAATCACAAGAAAGCGATCAATCAAAATAATTATGAGCGAGACTCTTACTTCACAAGACATTCTGGCAGAATTAAAACCACAAAAAGCAAATCCGAAAGCAGGAAAGCTTTTTATTAACGGAGAATTTGTCGATGCCGTAAGCGGTAAGACCTTTAACACGATCAATCCGGCAACCGGCGAAGTCATTGTTCCGATTGCCGAAGGCGATAGTGCCGATGTGGACAAAGCCGTTACTGCTGCCCGGGCTGCGTTTGAAGAAGGCAGTGAATGGCGTAAAATGAATTCGCAGGATCGCCAGCGTCGTCTCCTGATGCTTGCCGATCTGATCCGTCTGAATATCGACGAGTTGTCCGAACTCGAAACCCTCGATACCGGTAAGCCGATTTTCGAATCGTCGAAATTCGATATTCCTCAGGCTGCTGAGTGCTTTGAATATTATGCCGGCTGGGTGACGAAGATCACCGGAGAGACCATCCCTGTTTCTCATGGCGGCGATGCCTTCGCTTACACTCTTCGCGAACCGATCGGTGTTTGCGGGCAGATCATTCCCTGGAATTTTCCGCTTCAAATGCTAGCCTGGAAGGTCGCTCCCGCGCTTGCCTGTGGTAATGTTGTTGTATTAAAACCGGCAGAGCAAACACCCTTAACGGCTTTGCGCTTTGCCGAGTTGACACTGGAAGCGGGTATTCCGCCTGGAGTTTTTAATGTAGTAACCGGTTTCGGACATACGGCTGGTGCAGCTCTCGTCGATCATCCGGGCGTAGATAAAATTGCTTTTACCGGAAGTGTGGAAGTCGGTAAGCAGATCATGATGAATGCGGCTAAAACGTTGAAACGCGTTTCGCTCGAACTCGGCGGTAAATCGCCTAATATCGTGTTTGCTGATAGTGATTTGGAACTTGCCGCTAAATATGCCTTAGGTGGTATCTTCTTTAATCAGGGAGAAATGTGTACGGCAGGTTCGCGTATTTTCATCGAAGAGAGCGGTTACGACCAATTCATGTCGGTCCTGACCTCACGGGCAAATAAAATGGTTGCCGGCGATCCTCTGCATCCGAAGACCCGCCTGGGCTCGCTGATCTCATCCGAGCATTTGAAAAATGTTATGAGTTATGTCGAGATCGGCAAGTCCGAAGGAGCGACCGTCGTTGCCGGTGGCGATCGGATCGGTACCAAAGGTTTCTTCATGAAACCGACCGTTCTTGATAATGTTACGAATTCGATGCGGGTTGCCCAGGAAGAAATTTTTGGACCGGTAGCAAGCGTCATCAAATTCAGCAATGTCGAAGAAGCTATTCGAGAGGCTAATAACTCCCAATTCGGCCTTGCGGCTTCGATCTGGACAAAGGACATTAAAAAAGCGCATAAACTTGCCCGCTCGGTTAAAGCAGGCACAGTTTGGATCAATACGATCTCCACAACCGATAATGCATTGCCCTTCGGAGGATATAAATCCTCGGGATTCGGTAGGGAATTAGGTCGGGCTGCGATCGATCTCTATACCGAGACAAAGAGTGTTTGGGTCGACCTGAATTAAGCGACATAAAAAGTTATGAGTATAAATTTATGAGTATTACCGAGTTACAGAAGTTAAACGACATTTATAACTGCTATCTCAAAGTATTCGATAGTCCGGTGCGTCAAGTCCCGGACGGAAAACTTCAGGGAATAACGGTTGCGGTAAAAGATGTCCTCGCCTTAAAAGGCGAACGTTTAACCTGTGCCTCAAAAATACTTGAACCGTTTACATCGCTTTATTCGGCAACTTGTGTCGAGCGGCTTTTGAATGCCGGCGCTTCGATCGTTGGCAAAACTAACATGGACGAATTTGCGATGGGTTCGTCCAATGAAAATTCGGCCTTCGGTGCTGTCAGAAATCCCTGGGATGTTTCCCGAGTCTCGGGTGGCTCATCCGGCGGTAGTGCTGTTGCTGCTGCGATCGGATCATGTAATGTAGCCTTAGGTACGGATACTGGTGGCTCGATCCGCCAGCCGGCAGCTTTTACAGGTACTGTTGGTTTCAAACCAACCTACGGACGAATTTCACGCTATGGGTTAGTTGCATTTGCGTCTAGCCTGGACACCGTCGGGATGTTTTCACGAACTCTTGACGATGCTGCCAGAGCGCTGGAAGTAATGGCTGGGTACGACGAACATGATGCAACAAGTGCAAATGTCGCCGTCGATGAATATAGTCAGGGACTTACACGGGATGTAAAAGGATTGCGAATCGGTATTCCGAACGAATATTACGGAGAGGGAATCGACCCAGATATCAGAGAAGCGATCGAAGGAGTTAAAGAAAAATTGACGGCTGCTGGGTGTATCCTGGTGCCGGTGTCGATGCCTCATACGAAGTACTCGATAGCAGTTTATTATATTCTTACTTCAGCCGAAGCTTCGAGTAACCTGGCTCGTTTCGATGGTATTCGTTATGGATATAGAACACCTGGCGTTGAATCACTGGCCGATACCTATATAAAATCTCGTTCGGAAGGTTTTGGTACTGAGGTCAAACGGAGGATCATGCTCGGGACATATGTGCTCTCAAGTGGGTATTACGATGCTTATTATAAACGAGCACAACAGGTTCGCCGGCTGATAAAGAACGACTTTACGGTTGCCTTTAAGGAAGTAGATGCCCTCCTTACACCAACCACTCCGACAACGGCATTCAAGATCGGTGAAAAAGTCAGCGATCCGCTGGCAATGTATCTGAACGACATTTTTACCGTTAATGCAAATATTTCCGGCTCTCCTGCAGTCAGTGTGCCGGTAGGACTCGATCGTAATGGGCTTCCGATAGGAGCTCAGCTGATCGCCAATGACTTTCAGGAAACGACTCTTTTTGCCTTATCCAAAGAAATCCACCGAGATATTCTCAAAGAGTTAACACTCTCTTAATTCTACACAAAGTTGCAAATTCCAGTCGCCTAAGGGTAAAAATTCGTAACTTTGCATTTTGAACTTCACCCCTATTCTCATCAAATAACCACGATGAAATTTTCAGCAAGTATCGGCGACCTTCAGCAGATTTTACCGATCGTCACGGCGGTTGTCCCTTCACGCTCGACCCTTCAACAGCTTGAAAACATTCAGCTTGAGCTGAAAGCTAAAAAACTTACTTTAATGGCCACTGACCTTGAGGTCAGCGTTCGAGCCTCGGTAGAAGTAGCGGCAAAGACCGATGGGGTTCTTGCAGCAAATGCCAAACGCCTTTCTGAAATTATCCGATCGCTTCCTGACGGAGATCTTAACGCAACGCTCGATAAAACAACCCGTCGCTTACAGCTGCAAAGTGCCCAGGGTAACTATACTATGGCGACCTTTGCCGAGAGCGAGCTGCCGGATATGCGCCAGGAGTTCAAACCCGAAGGTTCGATCACCGCAAAAGCAAGCGACCTGAAGAAAATGATCTCCAATGCCATTTTTGCAGCCAGTACGAACGAATTCCGTGCTGCAATGATGGGCTTACTTTTCCAGTTTTCTCCGGATGGAACAACCTGTGTTGCCACCGATGGCCATCGTCTGGTTCGTATCTCCAACCCGGATCTTAAGAGCGATAGCGAACGGGATGTTATCGTCCCCGCAAAAGCAGTAGGTTTGGTTGCTAAGGCCTTTGGCGATGATGGTGATGTTACGATAAGCTTTAGTGCGACTCAGATCGAATTTGCCAACGAAACGACTTCTATCCTTTCGAGACTGATCGACGAACAGTATCCAAACTACGAAGCTGTTATCCCGCGCGAGAACGAAAAAGCAATGACCATTGCCCGACAGGCTCTGCTCTCATCGAATAAGCGTGTAATGATCTTTGCCGATCCCGATACCCGCCAGATCAGAATGCATCTTAAGAAGGACGAGCTCGTCATTCTTGCCGATAATGCGGACGAAGGATCGAACGCCGAAGAACATATCCCCTGCGATTATTCCAACGACGAACTCCTAATCGGATTTAATGGTAAATTTATCGATGAAGCGGTTGCTCACGTCGACAGCGAAGATGTTTCGTTGAAATTTTCCACTCCAACCCGCGCTGTAATTATTGAACCCGCAAAACAATCGAACTTTGACGTGCTGATGCTGGTAATGCCGGTACGCTTGTCGGCATAACATCCTTAGTGTTCCAGCCGTCCTTGGTGATCGTGTGTTCATCTAGACTGTTTCGCTGCAAAGATCACGAAGGTATAACGAAGGTTCACAACGGAGTAGAACATCAGTGAATTGTACCGAGCTTTCGATCTCCCATCTGCGGAATCATGGTCAGACGTCGCTGCCGGCATTCGGTTCTAAATTTAATATTCTCATCGGGCCCAATGGAGCAGGGAAGACTTCAATCATCGAAGCGCTTTCGATAAGTGCCTTAACGAAGAGTTTTACCGGTGCTCTCGACTCCGTTCTTGTCTCTTCCGGAGCTTCACAATATGCGATCGATGCCCGGTTCTTGTCCGATAATAATGTGCCGCTTCATGTTTCTATTAACTGGACTTCCGGACCTCCGGCAAGAAAAACGATCGTCTTAAATAACGATAAGATCAGGCGTTCCTCCGATCTCGTTGGCCGTATTCCTATTGTTGCTCTGACTCCTGACGATAAGATCGTAACCAGCGGTTCGCCGGAAGAACGAAGAAGGTTTTTATCTATCGTGCTTTCTCAGGCAAGCAATTTATATCTCGAAGACGAGATCGAATTGCGTAAGGCCTTAAAGCACCGCAACTCGTTACTTAGCGACTGCCGGCAACGTAATATGCCACTGGCCTCGGCACGAGGACTCATTGCCCCCTGGACCGAAGTCGTCATTGAACGTTCGTCGAGAATAATGAGTAGACGCGCAGCTTTTATTTCAGAATTCAGGCCGATTCTCGAAGAATGTTACAGAAATCTTTCGACAGCAAAAGAAACCCCTTCGTTACGATATTTGCCAATGAATCTTGAGGAGGAAACCACGGATTTCAGATCGTTACTGGAACGGGAATTCCAGAAACTCGAAGGCGATGAACTCCGACGGGCAACGACGCTGGCCGGAGCCCACCGCGACGAATTGATCTTATATATCGACGACAAGCGAGAAGCACGACGCTATGCTTCACAAGGCCAGCATAAGACATTATTAGTTTCGATGAAGCTGGCTGAATTTAATTATCTGGCCGATGCAACAGGGGAGACCCCCATTTTACTCCTCGACGACGTCTTCAGCGAACTGGATGCCGAACGCTCGAAACAATTATTGGCCATTATTTCGACAGGAGACTTCGGGCAGGTCTTTATTACTTCGACTACCCGGGAATCCTTTACTCATCTTATCGAAGATGCCGATGGGAAGGTCTTCACTGTCGTCGATGGGATTGTAAGATAACATTCATTGTCAAATTCCATAAATAACACATTGTCAATCCTTACCTTCGTAATTTTGTACGATGAAATTTCCTAAAACACTGACCTCGGTCCTTCATGATACGCTTCGGAGCTATCAGCTCGACGAGCAAGCCAAGCGTTATGAAGCTTTGACCAATTGGGAGACCATTGTTGGCGAAAAGGTTGCGTCGGTGACAACTCCGGATCGTATTAACGGATCCAGCATTATTGTAAAAGTAACTTCTTCGGTTTGGAGGTACGAACTAAGTATGCGTTCGGCCGAGATATTGCGAAAGATTCATCAGTATACCGGCTCAAACGAAATAACCGAGATTATCTGGAGATGAGATTCTTCTTTTTGTTGATAACTTCTATTTTAAACTGAACCCTCGACATCGTTTTTTTTGTATATTTGTACACCTACAATCTTGATCATTAGTTAGTTTGCGTCGTGAAATGAGATTCCCCCAGTGACTATCCCCAGATAGGTTGTTTTAATTTTAACAAGTCAGAAAAAATAAAAATTAGTTTGTGTGGGCGTTTGTGTCAAATTGTGGCACATTCCAAAATAATGTCGTATATTTGTCCCGTTATTTCTGCGCTCCACCTTTTGACGTAAGATTTACCACGGGAACAAGTATCTAAAAGCAGCAACCAATTCTAAGTGCGGTGCCCCTCACGGCATGAGCATTTAGGTCTATAAGATGAAATTTTTTCTATTGATCGTTGCGGTCCTAACCGTAGCGTTCGGTCGTACTTTTGCGCAGCATTCGCTCCAACTTGACGATGGAGCGGGACATTACTCTGTTATTACTGCAGCTACCAGCGGGTCTGTCACTACCTTCCAACTTCCGGCAGGTGGTGGGACATTGCTTACCTCTTCAAGTTTAAATGCCCTTAGCTGGATGCTCGGAGGCAACTCCGCTACCGGGACAAATAACAAACTAGGTACTCTCGATGCAACCTCCTTACTTTTTATTACCAATGGAGCATCGAACGTTCGCATGTCGATCGATCCGATCGGTCTTGTTAGTATCGGAGCAGCAAATGCATTTCAGGTCGATAATAGCGGTGACCTCATCTCCATTAAAGGCGTAACCTATAGCTGGCCTTCGGCTCAGGCTGCAACGGCCGGAATGATCCTATCGAACGATGGTACCGGTACCTTATCCTGGGTTGCCGAAGGGTCGACTATTTCTCCAACCTCTAATTCCGATTATACAGGTGGAAGCGCCTTGAATAATGTCACCACCAATGACTTGTCGCTTAATATAAATGCCAGTTATTTTCGCATTAGCTCGACGGTAAATACGGATATCACCGGCATTGTAAGTACTGGAGTGGCAGATGGCCGCTTGCTTATCATCGTCAATGTCGGTTCGAACACGATCACGTTAAAGCACGAAGATGCTGCTTCGGCTAATGCCAATAGATTCGATCTACCGGGGGGATCAGATGTGATCCTTGGCTCCCGAGGTACAGCAACCCTTATTTACGATGCTGCGGATGCCAGATGGAATTTGATCTCAACTAACTAATTTTTCTTTCTACTAATTATCTTACATCTTATATGAGAAAACAACTACTCTTCATTGCGATCTCGATGGTAGCTCTGCATACTGTCGGACGGACGCAAACCTACAAGGCGGACTATGCTACGAAAGTGGTTCTGGCCGGTGGGCAAACATCGACAGCTAATACGCTAATGATCGTCGCACCCACGCTCTCGACTGGATATACCTTTACGTTGCCTAATGCTCCGGCCGGGACGAACGGATTTGTCCTGACAGGTAATACCGATGGTACTACATCCTGGGCCTCGGCAGGCAGCTTGTCTGTAACTCTCGGGGGTGACGTCACCGGCCCTTCCGGCAGTAATACGGTTACAAAGATAAATGGTGTTGCGCTTGGATCGACCACCGCATCAGCCGGTAATTTATTGATAGCCAGTGGCACTCAATGGGTTTCGACTGCAATGGGTGGCGATGCTACGATCAACAGCAGTGGTGCGCTTACGATCGGAGCAAATAAAGTGACCTATGCAAAGATGCAGGCTACATCAACGAACGGAGTGTTGCTCGGAAGTCCGTCGGCTGGCACAACTATTGGAGAAATAACAGTTGGTACCGGATTAGCGTTGAGTGGTACGACGCTAACGGCATTAGGTTTTACCGGTTCGCTTTCCGGAGATATTACCGGTACTCAAAGTGCGACACAAATAAATTCGGCAAATGCCGGTATCGGTAACCGCCTCATTGCTGCAACAAATACAGCTACCAGTGGTACGATCAATGGTGATCTCGTTAATATCGATAACACTACGCTAACGACGTCGTCACACACGCTACAGTTAAATTTGGCGCATGCCAATACCTGGACCGGTACACAAACATTCGGTGCCATTGCCGCTACCGCAAGTTCTCCGACAACTCTTGCAGCCAATACGAACGATTGGGCCTTGAGCACCTCGAATTCGTATTTCAAAGTCTCCAGTTCGACCGACGTTAATCTTACGGGTATTGCCGGAGGAATCGACGGCCGGACGATCGTTCTGGCTAATACCGGCTCGAGCAGTATCGTTTTACAAAGTGAAAATACCGGCTCGACAACAGCAGCCGATCGTTTTCATTTTCCGGGTGGAGACAATATTATTCTCGCACCGGATGGCAGTGTAACACTTATCTACGACGGTACTCTTGCACGCTGGCGTTTTGTGAGTGCTAATTAACAGCAAGTTGACTAACATGGGGTGAGGCGGCAGCACCTATCCTTACCCCAGACTCCCCACATTATCTACCCCATAACAGAACTATGTCCTTTCAAAGGATTGTGTATCTCTTTGCATGGTTGAGTTTGATGCCAATGCTTGGCATCGCTCAAACATTTTACTCGCTGGCCGGAAGTAAACTGATATTGGGTGGGGGTACGAGTGGCACTACCCAACTCACATTGTTGGCTCCGTCATCGGCATTTACACCCTATACGATAACCTTTCCGGCGACGACACCGACAAATACCTACCTGCTTCAAACCAACGGGTCGGGACAATTGAGTTGGGTGAATCCCACTTCACTCGGATTGCTTAGTTCTATTGTCGTCGATGCGCCCCTAAGTGGAAGTGGTACATCGGCTAGTCATTTGACATTTGCCAGTCAGACAGCTAACCTTGTTCTGGCGTCACCAGATGGATCAAGTGGTGTACCATCGTTTCGGGCTTTAGCTTCGGCTGATATCCCTAACCTGAATACGTCCAAATTAACGGCCGGAATATTACCATTTGCCAGAGGAGGGACGGGGTTGGGAAGTTATACGCTCGGCGATATTATCTATTACAATGGTACGGTCCTTACTCAACTAAATGGCAATACTACAGCCACAAAACTTTTTTTAACTCAAACTGGAACCGGTGCTGTATCTGCTGCTCCGGCATGGGCGGGAATTGTTGCGGCCGACATTCCAAATCTGGATGCTTCGAAAATAACAACTGGTGCTCTCACCGTAGCTCGTGGTGGTACCGGGCTGTCAACTCTTACAGATCATGGGGTGCTCGTAGGCAGTGGTACTAATGCCATTGATGTGACTGCTGCAGGATCGGCAGGCCAGATATTCGAAAGTGGTGGTTCGACAGCTGACCCTTCCTGGGTAAGTGCACCGATCGGTATATATGGCGATGGGTCCGATGGTTCTATAACATTTGATGGAACAACCACCATTCTTGGTGTGGCTCCCGCAGGAAGTGTTTATACTCTTGCCCGAGACATTTTTCCGAGTTCGATGACCGTCAATAGTGGGGTGACCATCAAAACAAATGGCGTCAGAATTTATTGTACCGGTACGATCACCAATAATGGCATAATACAAAATAATGGAAATGCTGCTGCTAATAATACAGCCGGGGCAGCAACAACTACTACTAATATTTTAGGTAGTGGCCAGGCGGGCGGTGCTGGTGGGGGCACTGGTGGGTCGACTGTGGCGGTAGCCGCTTCGGCCGGAGGCTCAGGTGGTGTAGGGGGAATTTCGGGTGCAGGAAATGCAGCTGGTACCGTCGGCGGTGCCACTGCTCCCACGGCGGCAAACGGTGGTGCGTCCGTCTTTCATTCTTTCAATACTGCAAATACAGGTTTTATACTCAATACTACGGTCTTAAAGATCAATGGTGGCACTGGTGGTTCGGGTGGTGGCGGTGCGGCAGCTAATACCGGCGGTGGCGGCGGTGGCGGCGGTGGTGTTGTTCTCATTAATGCCTGGAAGATCGCTAATAATAATACGATTTCAGCTAACGGCGGTGCTGGTGGTAATGGTACAGGGGCTAATGCCGGTTCGGGCGGCGGTGGCGGTGGCGGGCTTGTTTTACTTATATATCATAGCTTTTCCGGAAATGCCGCAACAGCCACCGGAGGAGCTGCCGGCTCGGCAAAAACAGGCACAGGTGTCCTTGGTAGTGCCGGAAGTAACGGTGTAGTAGTATCCCTGCAAAATTAAGGGGGCTTGCGGGCGAAATATTAGCGTCCTTTTTGGTGTTACTCTCGCCAGAATTATAAGACTTTCTATTTTAATGGCGAAAAAGACCGCACCGATAACAAAGCGGACCACTTCTATCACACCCGAAAAGCCTTCAATCACGAAGAATGGCAGTGCTTTGCCTTTCTCTAAAGAGGAGATTGTTGCCGATTATAGAATTGCCCATCAATCTCGTTTGGCAAGTCTCTTAGGCAGAAGAGAAGTTCTTACCGGCAAAGCAAAATTCGGCATTTTCGGTGACGGAAAAGAAGTACCTCAGCTAGCCATGGCAAAGGTCTTTCAACCCGGTGATTGGCGTTCCGGGTATTATCGTGACCAAACGTTAATGTTTGCCTGCGGCACCCTAACTATTCAGCAGTTTTTCGCCCAGCTCTATGCTCATCCGGATATAAAGGCCGATCCGGCAGGCGGCGGTCGAATGATGAACGGACATTTTGCCACCCGCTCTTTGAATGAAGACGGCTCCTGGAAGAATCTGATGGAGATCAAAAATTCTTCTGCCGACCTTTCACCGACTTCAGCTCAAATGCCAACGTTAGTAGGCCTTGGCTATGCGTCAAAATTGTTTAGGCAAAATCCTGAATTAGCTAAATATAAAGAGCTTACGAACGGCGGCAATGAAGTCGCCTTTGGCACGATCGGTAATGCCAGCACTTCGGAAGGTCTGTTCTTTGAAGCGGTTAATGCTGCCGGGGTATTAAAGATACCGATGGTTATTTCTGTTTGGGATGACGAATATGGTATCTCGGTACCGGCATCTTATCAGACGACTAAACGATCCATCTCCAAAATTCTCGACGGATTCCGTGAAGAGGCCGGCGAAGGATATTTTATTGAAGTTGTAAAAGGCTGGGATTATCAGGCTCTTTGCAAATCGTACGAGACAGTCGTCAAGTCAGTCCGCGAGCACCATCTTCCCGGGCTAATTCATGTTACCGAAGTAACGCAGCCCCAGGGACATTCAACGAGTGGCAGCCATGAGCGCTATAAATCGAAAGAGCGGTTGGCATGGGAAGTAGAGCATGATTGCATCACGAAAATGCGTCAATGGATGATCGCAAGCGGAGTTGCAACATCAGCTCAACTCGATGCTATCGATAAAGAAGACGACGATATCGTAACCGAAGCGAAAGCTCGCGCCTGGGAAGAGTTTATGAAGCCCATCAGGCAGGACGTTGTTATCGTTGGCGGTTTGCTCGACGAACTATCGAAACAATGTTCGATGGGGACCGAAGTCGCAGCAGTAAAACAAGAATTGGAATCGATCCGTGAACCGCTTCAGCGTGATTCTATGTCGGCTGCTCGAAAAGCAGTCCGGTTGGCAAATGTGGAGCTAGCACCGGCAAAAGAAAAACTGAAAGAATGGATAGTTAGCAGACTTGATAAAGCTGAAGGAGAATTTTCGTCGCATCTCTACAGTGAGTCCGCGGAAGCAGCATTGAAAGTGCCGGAAGTAAAACCGGTGTTTTCCGATAAGTCAGCTTCTATAAATGGCAGTGAAATTATGCGGGCTTGTTTCGATGCAGCTTTTGCCCGATATCCGAAGCTTTTTGCGATCGGCGAAGATATCGGAAAGATCGGCGATGTCAATAAAGGGATGGACGGCCTTCAGGAGAAATACGGCGAGATCCGGATTACCGATACCGGGATTCGCGAAGCGACTATTCTCGGTCAGGGAATAGGTGCCGCTCTTCGCGGACTTCGTCCGATCGTTGAGATTCAGTATCTTGATTATCTGCTTTTTGCATTACAGACAATGTCCGACGATCTAGCCACTCTGCAATGGCGGACCAAAGGCGGACAAAAAGCTCCGGTGATCGTTCGTACCCGCGGCCATCGTCTCGAAGGTGTTTGGCACAGCGGCTCGCCGATGGGAATGATCCTTGGCGCATTACGTGGTATGTATATTCTCGTACCACGCAATATGACCCAGGCAGCAGGATTTTATAATACAATGCTTCGTTCGGACGATACCGCCCTCATAATAGAGGTTTTGAACGGTTACCGTCTGAAAGAAACGCTGCCCGATAATATAGGGGATTACACACTGCCGCTCGGTGTCCCTGAAATATTACAAGAGGGAAGCGATGTAACACTCGTGACCTACGGAGCCTGCTGCCGAATTGCTCAGGAAGCTCTCGAAGAGCTATCTAAATTTGGTGTTTCCGTCGAATTGATCGACGTACAATCTCTCCTGCCATTCGATATTCATGGCATCATTCGTAAATCGCTTGCCAAGACAAATCGTATCGCCTTCCTCGACGAGGATGTCCCGGGTGGGGCAACGGCATTTATGATGCAGGAAGTGTTGGAAAAGCAACGAGGATATACATTGCTTGATTCTGCACCGCTTACAATTACGGCAAAAGCTCACCGTCCGGCCTATGGCTCCGATGGCGATTATTTCTCAAAGCCGAATGCCGACGATGTTTTCCGTGAGATCTACCAGATGATGAGCGAAGCTAATCCGGCCAAATGGCCTAAATTTTGGTAACGATGAAAAATAATTATGGCCGAGTGCTTTTAGTAGTTATGCTGGCGCCATGGTTATTAGGCTCAAGTCCTTCGTTGCCGGAACAACAATACCGAATAACCGGGACGGTGGTATCTAAGATCGATGGTTCGCTCAAAAACGACCTGTGGGTTTATTTACTTGGCAAGAAATATCCAGCCGATTATGAGCAGATAAAAAGCTTAAATATCATTAATACAGCCGATATTCAGAATACTTTTACAGTGGAAGGGAAATTTTCACTTCAGGTTACTAATCAGACGTTGTACGACTCTATTAAAATAGTAGTATTTAAGGGTCAGGATACCACACTTAGTAATTCAATTCCTATACAACTTGCGGATAAAACCGATCTGTTAACAACGACTGCAAATAGCGGCTGTTTTTCCGACACCTACGATACTCATCAAGAAGGGTACGTATTAACATTCCCTTCGCAGACAATAGAAGTGCCATAATTTACTCATTTCGGTTTGAAACAAATCCTTCCTCCTGCCGTCAGTATTGTGTAATTTTGTGCTGGTGTTTTCTCTGTTGGTAAGCTTGCATCGCCTATGAAGAAAAAAGTTACTATTTACGCTGTTGCCATAGTTCTTGCTGCCACTGCTCTTTGGTGGTTTCTCTTAAAAGCTCCTACTGAAGATACGACCGGTGTCTTTATTCACCCGAAACGAGGTGTTTTTGCCATTACCGTCACAACGACGGGGGAATTGATCGCAAAAAACTCCAAGGATATTCGAGGCCCCGAAGGCGTAAGAGCGCTTGGGATCTGGCAGATGAAAATATCCAATCTCGTAGGTGAAGGCACACAAGTTAAAGCCGGTGATTTTGTTGCCGATCTCGACCAACAGGAGATCGCAGCCAAGATGCGCGAAGCTCAGCTGAATATTCAAAAATCACAGGCAGAGTATAACTCGGCAAAACTCGATACAGCTCTCACCTTATCACAAGCCCGTGAAGATATCGTAAATCTCGATTTCGCCCTCCAACAATCGAAGTTATTAAAAGAACAATCGATCTACGAAGCTCCGGCAGTGAAAAAACAGGTGGATCTGGATTTCGACAAGACCGAACGCCAATCGAAACAAGCAAAAGTCAACTATAAAACAAAAGTAGCTCAGGCGGTCGCTAAAATGCAAACGGTGGAAGCCGACCTCATGCGCGAACAACAAAAGCTTCAGTTGATGACAGAGGTGCTCCAGCAATTTCATATTGTTGCACCGACTCCGGGTATAGTGGTATACAGCCGCGAATGGAATGGTAAAAAACGAATCGTCGGTTCGACGATCAGTCCGTGGGATCCGACGGTAGCAACCTTACCCGATCTCGATACAATGGAATCGATCACCTATATAAACGAAGTCGATATCCAGAAGATAAAGAAAGACCTTGAAGTTAAGATCGGCCTCGATTCCGATCCGGAGAAAAAATTTACGGGCAAAGTCACCAGTGTTGCAAATATCGGCGAGCAACGTCCGAACTCCGATTCCAAAGTGTTCGAAGTCCGTATTCTTGTACGCGAACGAGATACGACCTTACGTCCGTCGATGACAACCAGTAATACGATCTCCGTTGCGACGATCCCGAATAAATTATCGATTCCCTTAGAATGCCTGCATCCGGAAGGGACTCAGACGTTTGTTTATAAACGCGATGGAAGCTCGCTCATCAAACAGCAGGTCGATGTCGGTGTCACCAATGAGAATGAAGCAACGATTGAACGAGGTATAACAGAAAAGGACAATATCTATCTGTCGGCACCGCCGGAAGAAGAGCGGAAGAAAGCAACAGTACAAACCTTGCCAAAAGTAGATTCAACAAAGACCTCCACCCCTTCGGCGAGCTGATGATCCTTCCCGGAAATCTTAATTACACCATCGTAATCGCCTGGCAGGCGATTGCGGGCAATAAGCTTCGGGCGTTGCTAACATCGCTCGGTATTATCTTTGGCGTCGGCAGTGTGATCTCTATGCTCTCGGTCGGCCGTGGCGCTGAACAGGAGATCCTCGAGCAAATGAAACTCCTTGGGGCAAATAATATCGTTATTAAACCGGTCATCGAACAATCGGAAGGAAAGATAGAAAAAGACGAAGATAAAAAAACGGCTGAGAAAAAAAGGTTTTCACCAGGCCTGACCCTTGACGATGCCAGAGCTATTGCCAGTGTTATTCCCGGTGTTGTAGAAGTGAGCCCGGAGATCGTCCTCGATGAGGCCTTAGTCCGCGAAGGATATAAGCGCACGGCAAAAGTGGTTGGAATTGAAAAGAGTTATTTTACGATGTCCGATTTTCATCTTGCCCAGGGTGAATTTTTTACCGACTTGCAGATCGAAGCCTCAGCCCCGGTCTGTATCATTGGTAACGGCGTTCGTGCTAAATTCTTCCCTCAGGAAGAACCGCTTGGTAAAACGATCAAATGCGGTACTGTCTGGCTTACGATCGTTGGTGTGTTACAGGAGCGAACCATTACCGATGAAGACATCAAACATCTTGGTATTCGTAATTACAATATGGATGTCTACACGCCTATTACAACGGCGCTGTTGAAATTCCGGAACCGGTCGTTACTGACCCGCAAGATGGTCATGGATGCATCGCGAGGAGGAAATGACGACGATAACGGTCCATCTACCGAAGAGAAAAAAGATAAGAACTACCATCAGCTCGATCGCCTGACGATCCGGGTTGCCGGAACAAACGTCATAACCGGTATCTCGGAAACCATCACAAGAATGCTCGAACGCCGCCATAATAAAGTGGTCGATTTCGAAGTGGAAGTCCCCGAGATGTTATTAAAGCAGGAGCAGCGCACCAAAACGATTTTTAATATCGTTCTCGGGGCTATTGCTTCTATCTCACTAATTGTCGGCGGTATCGGCATCATGAATATTATGCTCGCCTCGGTGATCGAACGTACGAAAGAGATCGGTATTCGTCGCTCTATCGGTGCAAAACAAAAAGATATAACCGTTCAATTTCTGAGTGAAGCTGTAGCGCTATGCCTTGCGGGGGGAATAGCTGGAATCCTTTTTGGTGTGGCTCTGAGTTATGCCATCGAGAAATTTACTAATATTGCAACGATCATAACGCCGATCTCCGTGATCATTTCTTTCGGTGTTGCCGTATCGGTCGGTCTCATCTTTGGCATCGTTCCGGCCCGGCGGGCTGCCATGCAGGATCCCATAAAAGCTCTCCACTATGAGTAATATACTTCGACTTGTATTTGTCTGTATTCTATTTACGGTGGGCAGCGCCCTGGCGAAAGATTATACCCTGGGAGAATCCGTCCGATTAGCTCAACAAAGCGGGCCTAGTGCTCTGATGGCTCGTAATTCTTATCGGAGTAAAACATATTCCTATCGGTCGTTCAACGCGGGGTTACTCCCTCGATTGATGCTCAATGGAATTGTACCCGACTATCAACGCGCAATCAATCCGGTGTTGCAAAACGACGGCACGACACAATTTTTAAGTCAAAGCCAGGCCTATTCCACCGCAGCGCTTACGCTTTCCCAACCGCTTGTCTTTAGCGGCGGATCGGTATTCGTTTCATCGGGCCTTAGCAGAACCGATCTCTTCGGAACGGTTAATTCCACGTACTGGCGTTCGTCACCGCTTATCGTCGGTATAACCCAGCCGCTGTTTCAGCTAAACACGTATTGGTGGGACGATAAAGTAAACGATCTTGCCTACCAGCAAGCACAAAAGAAATTTAACGAGGATATGGAAAGTGTCTCCATCGAGGTGACGCAAAAATTCTTCGATACGTATGTCGCCGGCATGAGGGTTGCTAATGCCGAGTTGAATGTAGCGATCAACGACACATTGCTTCGGGTATCCCGGGGCCGATATGAAGTAGGAAAGATCGACGAGAACGATTTGCTGCAAAGTGAACTCGCTCTGGCTAATGCGAAAACGGCGTTCTCGAATGCTCAGCTCGATTATAAAATAGCATTGAGGACTCTGGCGATAGCGCTGGGTTTATCAGATAATGAATTAAGCGGTATTGTGCCGCCGGAATCCTTACCGACGATAGACGTGTCTGTTTCAACAGCGTTGCTGCAGGCCCATGAGAATAGAAGCGAGCTGGTTAATTACCAGTTACAGCAAACCGATGCCGAACGGGCGCTTCGGGTTCAGGAGCTATCTAATGGTTTCTCCGCAACAGTAACTGCAAGCTTCGGATATAATCAGACCGCGACTCAATTCCGCGATGTTTATCAAAACCCGTTAGAACAGCAAGCCGCTCGCCTCGACTTTTCCGTCCCGCTCTTTCAATGGGGTAAGGGTAGCTCGGCTATCGCCGCCGCCAAGGAAGACCTCGAGCGAACCGAAACATCGATAGAACTACAAAAGAAATCATTCGATCAGGAAGTGGAATCGGCAGCGGAGCGCTTTCTTCGTAATCAACAACAGCTTCAGCTCTCACTTAAAGCCGATACGATAGCGCAGAAACAATACACCCTTGCCACGAACAGGTACCTGATCGGCAAATACGATGTAACAAAATTATTGCTCTCGCAGGATGCGAAAGACAAAGCACGCGAAACACTTATTCTTACCGAACAAGATTATTGGTTATCGTACTATCGGCTCAGGCGGGTTACCCTTTATGATTTCGCCGGAGCTGCGCCGATCAAATATTCTATCGAAACAGATTGATCGATGCCAATTAGTTGACGATCAGCTGTTTGCTGATACGACTCTTCTCGCCGATAAAAGAGACAGAATAACTTCCTGCCGATAAGGAGGGTAATACGATCCTCCGATTGCCGATCGCTGCTGCAAGTGTTGTGTGAAATACTTCTTTTCCTAACACATCGGTTATCGAAACCCCTAAGGTTTCTTTTCCGGTATACGATATCATAAATTCGCTTCCTTGTGTGAATGGGTTAGGGAAGATCGTGATCTCTTTTGCAATTGATCCTTCGTCTTTTACATCCGAGGAAGTAAGAGGTATCGTCTCTTTACAGAAGTAGATATCCGGGCTGCCTGCTTTTGAGTCCTGATAACAAAGGTATCGAACGCCAGTAGAATTAAACTGAATGCAAACAAGTATCTGGCTCGTGCCGGCAGGGATTGAACAATCGTTGACAACGGAAGTAGTACCGTTGGTCAGAAGATATCTGATCCCGTTATTTACCGTTTGATAGGTTAAGGCGCGGACAGCACCGTTATTATAAACAGCGATATCGGGATAGTTCATGCCCGAAGCCTGCGGATCGTCGAATTTATAATTGGTCGGGGTTTCGGTCGAGCCTTTCGGTACCGTTGCATAATACAAATGGAGCGGTCCTTCGCGAGCATCCCCCCAGGCCATATGTAGATTTTCCGATTCGTCTAATTTGATGTTCGGTCCTTTCATGGGACAACCTGTAAGGCTCCAATCGCCGTCGGCAACTTTTAACGAGGGCAGAAACGTCTCACCCTTATCGGTCGAACGAGCTAAGTAAATGTTACGAAGCTCCTGAATGTTCGAGCGAAAACCGATATAAATATTTCCGGTTGGGGAAACAGCAATATGCTGAGCGCAACATTCGCATGTCCCTCCGATGCCACCCGGCATATTATCGGCTTGTTTATTTGCCGACCACGTTTGTCCGCCATCGGTCGACTTTGTAAAATACAAATGCCCATGTGGAGAAACCCCATTCACCGTCGGCTGACGAAAGTCAAGCCAGGATGCATAAAGATTATCGCTCGAGTCGCAGGCAATAGCGGGGAAGTCCTGAGCGAATTTAGAGCTGTCGCCCGCATCGCATAGAGTCATAGGCTGCGACCATGTACTTCCATTGTCAGTTGAATGAATATACCATACATCGGGATTTTTAGGAGTTCTGGTTGCCATCCAGATCATGTGGATGCCGCCTTTGGTATCGAGCACGAACTTTGCCGTCCGCTGTGCATCGGAATTAGAATTTGCATCGGCACAGGCGAGGACCGGTGTCGAAAACGTATTGCCCTCATCGGTCGAATGGCTCATCCAGATCGAACTGCCGGTTCCATTGCCTTTGACCCAGGAAATATAAATAGTCCCGTCTCGGCCTAAGGCCATCATCGGTGCTCGTTCGGAAGTAAGAGTAGTCTCGGTATTGACCTTCACCGGCATGGAAAATTGCTGGGCCAGAAGGCTGCTTGAAAAGCCTAAAATAATAATGGCAAGGGTGAAAATAGAACGAGTCATATACTTGGTTAGAAATGGAAAAACTGCCGACTGGCGGCAGTTTTTAAACACCTTCCTTGCGGGATAGTTACAACTAGAAAATTATCGTAAAACCGTCAGTTTTGCCGTGAGAATCATACCCTTGGATGTTCTTGCCGACACGATATAGGCACCAGCCGAAAGCAGTTGCAGATCAAGGTCGTAGCCGGAAACACCGTTGCTGAATGCAAGAGGAATGCTTCGCCCTAAAAGATCTGTTGCCGCGAACGAACAAAGTTCTTCATCGCTGGAAACCACGGCATGGCTCGTCGCCGGATTATTGGTAATACGGAGCAAATGAGCGCTGACAGACGTGGGTCGTGGCGCATCGAGTGTCAATGATACAGTATCTCTGGCAAAAAAGACATCGTAGCCTTTGCCGAGTTTGGAATCCATCCAGAGAAACTTTCCAGCACAGTGGGATCCGAAGCTTGGAATTCACGTGACTTGAAGTCGCGGCCGCACTGACCCTATAGTGAGTCGTATTAATTTAAATCATACCAACATGGTCAAATAAAACGAAAGGCTCAGTCGAAAGACTGGGCCTTTCGTTTTAATCTGATCGGCACGTAAGAGGTTCCAACTTTCACCATA
>JADMIO010787496.1_pt1 | contig 111847 bp, 92 predicted proteins | sample 8958161 | NCBI WGS metagenome assembly JADMIO01 (sample SAMN16585339, study PRJNA669376) | soil metagenome | isolation source: Crop rotation soil | place: USA: Cullars Rotation, Alabama | collected 2011
CGACAACTTGTCCACGTGGAATTCTAAGCTTAGGATCCCAATGTGCTGGAAAGTGGTGTTTTGTTCCATCTCTTTGCAAATAGAAGTGCTACACAACCCGCATACGTTACCGAAACCATAAGCCATAGAACGGCAACCTATCGCAAACGAGTGCGCGGGCGCTGGCGTTATTTCTGGCGCTCCGAATGGTTGAAGCGTAACGGGATCGGGTCGAACAAGCGCGGAAGGAAACCGGGGAGTTCTGGCGCGATGTCGGAAGCGTGCCAGCAGTTCATACGGCAAGTTTTCCACCAAGAACGGGCCGAACGTTGCCAGCGCCAGCGGGAAGCACAACAACAGGCAAGGCAACGGTTGAAACTATAGCATTTCTGGCACCTTGCGCAACGCTGGCGCGGTCTTTCGGGTCAGTCTCTCCCCTTGTAAGGGTGACGGGTAAACGGCTGTTATAAACGACGATGATTAACGCGCTGGCGGATCATGGGCAAGGGATGATTAAAGCGTTTAATTGTCTTCTTGAATAGCGGGCACATTTTCTTGCCCGTTTGGTTTAGCTGTCTCGGGTCGATGAAATGGTGCTGCGACATGAATGGCATCCGATACACGCTCTGCAAAGTCGGTGTTATCTCTAATTCCCGCGAAGAACAACGACAATCGCACCTTGAGAACGCTCTGCAAATGAGCGTCAGTAATTGATTCACATAGTCTGAGTGCTTCTTGAAATTGTCTGTCAACTCTTAGTTTGTCAAAGAATTCCGTCATTAATTGGCGAGCTTGATTCGACTGCCTAAAGAACAATCCAGCAACGGCATCAATAATAGTTCCTGAAATGATACTAGGCATCGCCGAGTTAATATTATCATGACCCCATATCACGCCACCAACAATCAGAATAAATCCAAAAACAGCAGCGCCAATGCTGAACCTAAAACTAGTAGTTGATTGATTCAGGCTATTGGCATGATAACGAACTAATTGTTCCATTTGCTGGACTTCTAGTTGCAAGCGACGAACCTGGAGACGATCCATTTCGGAAACGTTGGGCGGTACATTGTCGGGCGCTTCCCATGCAAGATTATCCATTGGTGTTGTTGTGGAAGTCGCGGAAGTGTCTATGAAGGTTCGACCTACAAGTAATGTGCTGCGTATAAGGTTTCTGAATCTATTCGCCCGCTGACGGTTACTGAGAATATAGATAAAGAAGCCTATATAAACGGTTCCGATGAGGATTGGGATCACAGTATCCCAGCTTATATTTTTCATAGATTTTATTACATGACGTTACATAAAAGCACTGTTTATTAATATGAACAGGTAGAGATTAATTAGCAATCCCTGCCCGCTTAACTACCCCCGATCCCCTTCCGCAACAAGCTCAGATTTCCGCCCGTTTGAGTAAGGACATATAGGTTACGTCGCTGTCCCTATGGTCCCACGCGGCTTTTATATGATCCATGAGTTTTGGAATGTCAGTATCAAGTGTCGATTTCCAAAGGCTGGGATCGTAATCTCGAACCCGAAGCATATTGTCTACGTCGAAAATTGCGCTTGTCCCCTGTGCCCGAATGAGAGCAATGGGCTTTTCAAACGCCATGCGTAAACCAAGCTCAAAGAGAACATTAGGGTTGTGATCTGTTAAATCTGCAATTACTAAGTCGGCGTTAAGTAGATCATTAACTATGGTTGACTGGATAACATCACTACCATCTCGTTTAGCTGTTTCAACCTTGAAGCCTGCTTCGACCGCAGCGGGCGTAATTAGATTGGTCAACACTTCATCAAAAAAGCCTTTCGAATATCTTTCTGTTTTCTCGCTAAACGGCATAATAACGAATGCAATAGGAGAGCTACGTTTATTAGGTTCTCCAACTACAATAGAGTGCTGGTTCCCATTTGAAACAGCTTTCTTTTCAGTCACATTGTCGCTCGATAGCACCCCAAATGACTTGATGTAGTTAATATTTGCAGTATATATCTCTAAAAACTCAGCGTGTAGATCGGGGGGGATCTGGAACAGTGATTCTAAAGTGTTTCCGAGATACTTCAACTCGGGTAGAGCCTCACTGTTGTAGTAGTTATACACTGATTTAAAAACCTCAATATTGAGGAAAGCTGTCATTAGAGCTTCAGCTTCTATTTCCTTAGAACGTGCGTAGACGAACTGTCTTCCTGTTGGTGCTAATTCTATGGTCGGTGTGTCACGCGACCCTACTGTAAATCCGTAATCGCGGGAACTAGCGGATAAGTACCAGAAATTTGTACCCTTAGCACCCAACTCCAGCGCCTTTGCAACCTCTCCTGGCATCCAGGGATTACCACCATTATGTTGCTTAATTACAAGTGGTATCCGTATCGCATCCTCCAGCGTGTTGGCAGGAAATTTTCTTGGTGGCTTTCCCGCCTTGACCTTAGTACCGCTTGACTTGTTAGTTCCTGCCGTAGAACGCTTTGAACTGGCGGTTGACGGTGAACCTTTCTTTCGAGACGGTTGTGAACGTTTGCGGGGGACTTTAGCTTTACTGGCAGGTTGGGAAGACTTAGGATTAGGTTTTGGCGCACCCATAGGTATTTCGTTCCTATTATGTTTGTAAGCTCTATCTCAGTGAGACCCCTCAATGTTGGTCATTGTTCCACGAATCACGGTTATCTAAACTTTTGTTACAAGTGGAGGCAGTTGTGAATTGAACGGATGATTAAACCGTTTTATTCTCTGGTTTGCTGGCGTGCTTACGGTTGGATGTCGGGCAATATTGGGCCTAGCTTGCTCATATACTTCTCTATGGCCTCAAGCCAAAAGTCCAGCGGCTTATTTGGCTGTAAGCGTGTTGCCCAAACTCTCCCCGGATGAACGGTATCCCATGAGGAAATCTTTTGTTCATAACGACCTTTGCCCGGATCATGATTGCCGAACCCGTCTAGTACGTGGTTCCAAAGCGGGGTGAACCGCTGTATAAGCATTGTTTCGCCGAACGGTATCCAGATGTCATCAACAACCAAGTATTGCGCGTAGAAGTCCGCAACGTTTAGGTTGCTGGACAACATGATGGATTCGGCATGTTCGTTGATCCGGCCAAACAAAACGGGTTTGTCCGTTACTTCCAACGCTCCACCCTTTCGACTACCGGGGGAAACAGCCTTGCCGACGTAGATAGGCAGAACACACCGTTCCCGGTTTCGTTCGGCTATTGGGGCATAGTGTTCAAACGGACCTTTGTAATAGATAGCATACACGCCAGCGCCAATGAACGAGACCGGCAACGGCAGTTGTTCAATCTGTCTGGACAACAGCGCGTCCGCTACGCTATTACCTATGTTACGCTTCTCTAACGGGTTGTACGGATGTTCGTCTCTCATTCAGCGGATAGGCAAGAGGTGACGCTTTCGCAAACGATCCGGCCAAGCTGGACCGGGACGGCGTTTCCTAGCTGGCGCATGGTTTCAGTCCAAGAACCGTGAAACATGTAGTCATCGGGGAACGTTTGCAATCTGGCGCTTTCGCGGACTGTGAAGTATCTAACAGAACCGTCCGGTTTGGCTAACATGTTCTCCCCACCCGGTACGCCGTGGTCCCCTGCCTTTAGCGTCTTGGCCGGTTCGTCTAGGTTGCTGCCAGTATGGCCCGGATACGTACGCGCTCCCGGATTCAGCTTGTGGTTTAGCACCTTGCCAGTATCCCCCCGTTCCGGGTCCGGCAAATCGGCTATAGCGTCCCGAACAGTAAGCCAGGGAAGTTTTGCCGGTGGCTCTATCCGGTAGACTTCCCGCCCCCATCGGGCGCGTAACTTGTCCGGCAGTTGAGGCCGGTTCTTTTTGGCTACCTTATGGCGCTCCCAGTATTCACCGCTTACCCACTGACTCCAAAACAGGGAATCGGCGTCGTGGGTCTTGTCAGGAAAGGACCATTCCCGCCCTATGTCGCTCCGGAACCCTACGATAAAGACCCGTTCCCGCCGTTGTGGTATCCCATAGTCCGCCGCGTTTACCAACCTGTAAACAACGTTGTACTCCAAACCGCTATAACTTCCCTTCGTATGGTATCGCTCCAACCGTGAAAGATGGCTGTCTGTATCTTCGTTCGGCTTACGCGAAATCTCCGGGTGGGTGAGTTGTAGTATGACGTATTCAAGGTACTTGGAGAACGTTTCACGGAGCAACCCTTTCACATTCTCAAAGATGAATGCGCTAGGTTTCAGTTCCCGGACGGCCCTAACAGCTTCGGGGAACATGTCGCGGCTATCTTGTGGCCCGGCATGTTTGCCCCCCAATGAGAAGGGTTGGCAGGGTGGCCCCCCGGCTACCAAGTCGATCCGTTCGCCAATGGTCGAGTAATCGAATAGCCGGGCGTCTGTCTGGAATAGCGGCCAATGGGAAACGAGGGGTTCCCCTAGGGCTTGGTTCTGCCGGATCGTATCACAGGAATCCTTATCCCATTCGATAACGGCGCGGTGCTGGAATCCGGCAATGGTCGCCCCCATTGCAAGCCCCCCGGCCCCCGCGAACAGTTCAACAGAGTTCATTTGCTGTAGATTGGTTAGCTAGTCCCTGAATCATACCGGCCCGAATTGAACCTACAGCCGCCAATCTAACATTTTGCCGTTTAACGCCCATCGAACGCCCATCGAACGCCCATCGAACGCCCATTGAACGCCCGGCCTATGCTGAACCGAAAGGGGAGATGATTAAGCTGTTTAATTATCGAATGGAGCAAACAGGACTGCAAACAAAAGCGCAAACAAAGTGCAAACAGCTTTTTTGACGAAATCTCACATTCTAGGGTGTTGCAGTTGTAATACAATCCTTATCTTTGCCGTCCCGAAAGCGTACCAAGTAACAACAGAAAACGGCGTTTTTGGGCTAGAAAGCGGGATTTTGGTACGCTATTCTAGCCCAACCATACAACGGAAACGGCTGTTTGCACTTTTGGAGAGGTGCTAGAGTGGTTGAATAGGACGGTCTCGAAAACCGTTGAACCCGCAAGGGTTCCGTGAGTTCGAATCTCACCCTCTCCGCTAAAACATGCGAAATTCAGCGTGTTTCGTTAGATGAAACTACTTTGCAAGGTTCGACAAGAAGCCACTTCAAGTCAACTTCAAGTAGTTCCTGTCACAGCCAACCGAATGGCAGCCTCTCTCCACGTAATATAGAGGCTCGGGTTGTGGCATCCTGAGTTCCAGCAGTGGGGGCTGAGATTCCGTTTGTCGAACGTTAAAGGCCAGGTGACCTGCACTGTATTGCGGGGAGCTTGGCTTTTATCATTCAACATGCAGCGCAAGGGACGCCACAACTCTACCGCCTTCAAGATCCCTATATCTATTCTACAGCACGGGAACGCTCCAATCGATCGGAGGTGTACTGTGTTCGAGATCACGCTATTTCAACATTCAGACAAGAGGTCTCCTAACTACTACTGCCTGTATAAGCATCCTATAACGGGCAAAATGCTTCACTTTTCATGCAGGTCGAGTGATCCTCATGAGGCAGCCAGGTATGCCTCGATGAAACTACCCGAAGTCATGGCTTCGGCGTATCAGAAGGCTTATCAGCCGAGGGTGAAGTCACAACCGCAATCCGGCACAACGCCATCACCGATTCCATCTGAACCTGTAACGCTACTGTTATATGGCGATAGCTATGTCTCTACCCATCGCACCGCGCAGGGAAGGAGACTGAAGCCGAAATCAGGCAAGGCAATCCTGGATACCTTCAATCAGTTCAACAAGTTTGTTGTTAAACGAATTGAGAGGGCGACGGGACGGGCGCTTCCACCCTCTGAAAGCCCCTACCTCCATATGATAACTGCTGATGACTGCTTCCAGTTCATTAGTTCTGGTAAATGTTCCGCCCGATCTGCGCAAAAGCATTACGTGACACTTCGAGCCGCATTCGATACAGCAGTAAGGCAGGGGTTGATACAATCGAACTACTTCGACGATTTCTCTCCGCCCACGCCAGCATATACAGATGAGCAGATCGAGGAGCGTTGCTTCTCGGAGGAGGACTTTGGGAAGCTTTACAAGGCTCTACCAACACGAACCCACGCAGATCGAAGGCTCCGAAATATCATCATGCTGTTACATGAAACTGGACTTCGGCTGGGTGAACTACGGCATATTAAACTTACCTGGATAGATTTGCAGAATGGAGTATTGAGGGTTAAGTCCGACCGTGATTTCTCTCCCAAGACCACCGCCTCATCTCGCTCTATACCTTTATCGAACGACGCCATAGCAGCGATTCAATCGCAGATAGAGGACAATCAAACACATCCCAGCCAGTCAGTAGGCAAGTCTGGGTTCCTTTTTTGCAATCAAAATGGGGCCCCACTCAGTGAGGCGGGAATTGAGGCACCTTTCAGTAAGCATCGAAATAAGATTCTCGGTTCCACAACACAGCGACTGCATGGTCTCCGGCATTCGCTGGTCACCCGGCTCAGTTTGGCGGGAGCCTCAGATCGTATGATTCAGGACGTTACCGGCCAATCTCCGAAAACCATTGCCCGATATTCTCATATGAAGGAGAGGCTTGTTGAACCGATTCGCGAGATCCTTAATGGGTCACTATGGTCCGATAATGAAAATGAATGAGCGGTCGTGCCTGCAGGGGGAAATAGATTCCTTGTCATAATTCCGTTGTGATATTCCCTATATCTCCGAAGAAATTATATAAAGGACAGGATAATTATCCTGTCCTTAACTGTTGTGCATTAATGTCTGTCGCTAATTAGTGGAGATATTTATTCCGATTGTTTATATGCGTGGAGAATAAATCGGAGTGTTGATATTTAACTGCAAAGTTGATACTTAACTACAAATTGGCCTAAAAACGTCGATTGTTGTTACATATTGGTTGTAAGCAAATGTGGCGAAAACTATTTTGTAACAGTATCGATTTCGCTTGGAATTAGGTATACCAATGAATTAGGTTTGTTTCCCCTCGCAAAGACGAGGGGGAATTCGGGTCACACTTAGAACATTTATAAATCGTTTAAAATAAAATGAGGTGGCAACGCTATGTCCAATTTTGACGAGATAGAGGCAAAATTTGAGTTGAAGCTAGGGGAGAAAAGTGAGTACTACCAGCGGACGATCATTGCTGACGCTGGTAAGCTGGCGCAGTCCTGGGTTGATGCGGGACTTATAGAGGCCCCAGGGGGCGATTCCGATTGGGGTCCGGAGCTACTCGTAGAAGCTGAGTTGCACTACGAGCCGAGGGTCTGGCCCCTGGCTCAGGATTACATATACATGGCTGCTACTGATCTCTTCAGCGAATCGGTAAACACAAATTCAACACAACCACGAATGGAGGACTACCATGAAGGCGACAGTACCAGACCGACAGAGTAAGCTTGCGCGGGTAGCGAGGAAAACCGTGCTGGACTATCGGAAGGAACGAAAGTTCATCCGAGAGAACCCGAACTGGGATTACAAGCTGTTCCAGGCTCTGCTCAATATGCATGGTGAGTGCCTGACGCCAGAAGAATTAGAATCGGCTGGAAAGCTTGCAAGCGATTATCTCGAATCAGGCAAGAGTACGAGCGAACTGATCCATCAGTGGAAACAGTAATGGCGATTGAGGAATCTCATAAGTGTCTGCGTCCCGATCAACTAAACAAACAGAGAGGTAGTACCATGTCTGCGTCAGAAAGGCTTCAAGAAAAAGAATACTGCGATAGCCGGGATATCGGATTTGGAGCTGCATTAGCAGTCGTGTGCTTTGAGAGGAGCTTCGACTCGGTTCCAGAGAACTTAGCAGAGTGCCATCACAAAATGCTCTCAGCGAGAAAGAAAGAGTATTCTGATGAGGAGTGGCGCCTTGCAGAGAATCGAACCCGAGAGCTTGCCGACGAGCTATTGAAAGTGATGTGGCGACATGCAGGCTCCGGAGAATGGCTTGCACGGGGAATCCGAAAGCGATGCGAGGAATGAACTTAGGCCATCGCCAGCAGACGGCCAAAGGAGCCGAGAAACTCCTTTACCATACGATGACGATTAGTTAAAAGCGCCGTGCCAGGCCTACCATAAGGATTTGCCGAGACTTTCCATGGGAACCAAGGAACGGATTCAATTCATGCTCAACAATCAATAAGTTTTCAGGAGACATATCTAATGGAAAAGCAAACCGACGATATATTTAGCTTCGGAGTAACAATACAGAGCAATCTTGACATAAAGTTGTTCTGTGACGGTTTCTATAATGCACATCCCTATATCAAAACTCGGTCAGACGACCAGGCCGCGATATTCCATGAATATTACAATCCATTCACATTTGCGCGGTTTACCGTCTCGGGGGTCGAGCATTTATCCGAAGACGGCCAAAAATCTAATTACGGGTTGACAGTAAATCTAGAATTCGGAAGACCTCACTACTTTTTACTTGAGATGCTAGAGTTCTTGCGTTCAGTCTTCGAGTATTTAACATCAGGAAACGAGCAGCAATTTATGCAGAACAAAAATGATGAGGAGTTGGACCGCATGGCTGTCGATCTAACGGAAAACTGGGAGCGAGACAATCGTGAGTGGATTCTACGGAATATTAAGTCTTACAAGAAGTCGATGCGATTTATGCCCAGGCCATCTGTGAGAGAGTGGTGGGAATATATGTTTAACTATCGGAAAATCTCGATAGATAGTGAAATGGATCTCTTTGTGCCAAGGCTATTTCTTCAATATGATAAGCAGGCCAAGAAAGTAATACGAGTTTTGACCTGGTCCAATTATATACCGCAGGTGTTCCCGAAGTGTGATATTGTGCTATTACTTAAAATAGTCGAGAGCACTGATGGTACGCCACCGGCTGTAAAGTTAACAAAGATAGTATCATATGACAGCCTGGTGAATCTACTTGGCAGTCGATTGGTGCAGAGATCATGTCAAGGACAGGATCTGTTAATCTACGACCCTGAAGATAATACTCGGGAACCAGATCTCTCCCAAATCGATAACTGTCCATTAGGCCAAGGTCGCGATCTAGTGGAGATTAATGATCCATGGATCTACGAAATTCCGTTAGAGTAATCCCTTCACAATAGTGATGTGAACTTATGGGCCAGCCCGATGTCCTGGAATCAACAATTCAGACGCCACCGGGTGGGGTCGGTTTTTGCAATACTTTTGCTGGAAATAAGTGGAAGTCAGAGTGATGCAGAAGTGCAATAGGGTAGAAATTGATTACTGCTACAGATGGTAGCATTGTACTACAGTCCAATTACTAATCGGAGTCCGTCAAGTATACGTATCAGGCTGATTGTGAATCGATACGAAATTATTTCAATGATCTTGACCTATTAACGATCAAGGAATTGAAAGAATTAGCGCGTCAATGTGGGGCGTACCGAGGAAAGATGGTCAAGAAAATCGGGTATGTCCCGTTTAAAAAAGCGGAACAAATAAAAGAAATACGACGTAGACTCGGCAATCTAGGAAACTATAACTACTTGACACACGATCGGCCCGATCGATTTAGTAATTGGGTGGATATTATGAAAGATAGAAAGGGAATCGCTGATGAAGAAAGGGAACTGACGGTTATTTGCCTCTGAAGAGCGTATGCAACATTGCTGGTAAATCTTTAATCTATTCAAATAATATGATGACCACGAGTAGCGACAAACCTGAAAAATCTAAGCTCCCAATTCCCGACAGGGTTCATGAACGCTTGCCAAAATTTCTGAATGATATCAATATTCATTTTACACTCGCTCACGAGCGTGATGTCTTCTTGACTGCCGCGCTGCCTATAATGGCCAATAGTCTCAAAGGAGTTGTGGGTTGCCACCATGACGGGCTTGTGGCGCCAAATCTATACACCTTTATTGTAGCACCCTCTGCCAGCGGCAAGGGGGTGCTACGATTTGCCCGCGAGCTTGGATTGCTTATCGAAAATCGATTTCAAGGTCGCTCCTTGCCTTCAGATGAGGCGGCCAGCGATCTGGAGGCGGTCGTGAAGCCACTTTCCTCGGTATGTCGGAAGACATTCTTCCTTCCCGGCAACACGTCGGAAACGGGGCTATTGGAAGCCTTGGTGGATAACGGCGGAAGTGGAGTAATCGTGGAATCCGAGATGAAAACTCTTCTTTCAGCCATGAAGAACAGCATCGGAGACCTACGATACTATTTGTTAAATGGATTCCATCAAGAGCAAATTTCAAAACAGCGTAAGGGGGTCCGGGTATTTGTTCCGCGCCCAACTTTCTCGATCGTAGCTTCGGGGACGCCGGAAGATGTAGTAGCATTAATTCCAAACCTACAGGATGGATTGTTCAGTCGATTTGCCTTTTATAGTTTCGAGGCACCCTCATACTGGAAAACCCATAGGCCGACGAACAGCGGTGAGATGTTGCAACAGGCGATTCAGGACGCTGCTGTGATACTGAACGAGATCAATACGGTGCTATCCCAGCGCGGAACCGACCTTGTCATTGAACTTCCGCCTGGAGGCTGGGACCATTTTGACGCAGTATTCGATCAAGAAATGAACGAAATCATTGCAATTGGGCCAGCCGCCCTGGAGGCGAGTGTTAAACGCTCGGCTCACATCGCTTTCAGGATTGCCTGTATATTGACCACACTGGATGCGTACGAGACGGGAAGTGACCTAAGCAAGGCTGATCGTATTACGGCAGATCTCGAACATGTTGAAATCGCTGTGGAATTGGCGGTTCATTACCTGCAACATGCGAAACAGATCGCAGCCAGCCTTTACGGCTCGAAGATGAGTAACGCAGAAGCTCGGAAGGAGGAATTCATTGCCAGGCTCCCGCTGAGCGAGTTTTCGACAGATGTTGCGCATCGAATCGGGACAGAGATGGGAATGTCTAAACGAACCATCAATTACTGGCTCGTTAAACTGGTAGAGTCTGGGACTCTGATTCGACTCCGGCAGGGAATGTATGCGCGGGCAATTATACAGCAGGCGCCCGAGGGCGAAGGCCGGACTCATCCTCGGGCACGCCGGCAGCTTTCCACAATACCCAGCTAATCGTGGTGATCGCATCGAGGCTGAACTGTCACCTGTCCCCCGGGTCCAACGGTCCTAGTAAGCGGTCATCTGACGGTGGCTGGCCCTCGACAGCCACAGGACAGACAAGTGTCTTGCTCGACCTACCCCGAAGGGTGAGGAAAGCAAGGGACAGACGGCGCCGGCCGCCTGGAGGGCCATTATGAATGGGCGAATATATCTGCCAGCAGGAGAAGTAGTTATTGCCCTTTTGCACTTTCCAGGGCCAGCAACGGTCTCGGAAGTGCAAAAGGGCAATAGTGCAAGCAGGTACAGCGCCACTGAATCCGCCAGCAGATCTCATCCTGGGAAATCGGAAGACGACAAATGTACTTCTTCGCCCCGTCCACAATACCTCCAAATAATACCTAATCCAATTTCCGATACCTCCAAAAATAATTCAAAATCGCCACTTTTGCCATGGTGATTTCTTTCTGATGTGGTCCGATGTCCGATACCAAATCTTGTCAAAACGTCACCACGAATTTTCTAGATGGGTTAGAAAATTATTGACTTTCCGGGTGGGATCGAGGGCTGGGGGTGGGGAGGGGAGCGGGTGGGACTACCTGGAGCGGGAACTGGGAGCGTCTGAGGAGGGGACGACCGGCCGTGGCAGAAGGGGGCGCCTAGGCCACAGAGCGATAGAAAGCAACTTGCACTTCTGCACAATCTTGGCATCCAAGATGATACAGAAGTGCCAAAATGCAGAAGCGCAACTGCTCCGATGCGGGAGTAGGGTTCCGGCTTCAGGATAGAGTTAGAATGCCCGGGAAAAACATTCTGGGTGGCATGAGAGAAGGAAGGATCTGATGGATCATTGGTTCCCGGTCGATGTTAAGGGAGTGAGGGCTCAGGTGACCTGTGCTGATGGAGGCTATACTGGAGAACTGCTCACCCAGAGAGAACAACTCCGTCAACGCCGTCGACTCCGCCTTGAGATTGTCAAACGAAATGATACGACCACAGGCTTTGTTGTCCTCCGCGTCGATCGGTTGTCGAGCGCAGGTTTGCATGGCTCAGCTTCCATCGTCGTTTGAGTAAAGACTTTGAAGCATTACCCGAGACCAGCCAGACGTTGATTTACGTCGCTATGATCCGACTCATGCTTGCTCGACTCTGAAACTATACTTTTAAAACGCCCTCTTATTGATTTTCTTAACCAGTATTATTGCCAATCTGCCGCCGCCCGTAAACGCAAAGCTGCGGACCAATTGGACATTGCAAACACTTTGGATTTTTTGCACAGATCTCCATCGTAAAATCGAGCAGCGCATAATTGAATTCGTGAACATTGCCGTGTGGTGTTATTGACTCGGCAAGTTTTATCAACCACTTCTCGCGTCGTGTCTCTCCATGCATTGGACGATCCACCATGCGACACATCCATCTTACCGTATTTGCATCAATCAAAGCGGCATATCTTTTACAGTGCAAGCTAACCATCGCTGCTGCGACATAGGGACCGACTCCGGGGAGTTCCAATAGTTTTTCATAAGTGCAGGGGACAGTGCCATGGGTGACTGCGAGATAATCACAGAGTTTTTTGAGCCATGGTGCCCGCCAGCGGAGTCCCAACGGATAGACGATCTGCTCAATTTCCTCTAGCCGGGCACCTTCCAACATCTCGGCTTCAGGAAAGCGCGAGATGAACTTTTCATACACCGGTACGACATTACGTGCTCGTGTTCTCTGAAGAAGGACTTCACCAATCAATGCGTGCCATAGCCTTGAAGGATTACGCCACGGGAAGTCCTTATAGTTATTTCGACCCCAATTCAGTATTCGCTGACGGATGTTACGTATTGCATCGACCGACAGAATTATTTCGGTTGGCTGGCCGGGCCAAGGACCCGGCTCATTAGCCATTCGCTTATCCATCTGCCATAGAGTTGCAGAAGTGTTCGTAAACTACCTGCGCAATCTGTCGTGCAAGCAATGGCGGGACAGCGTTTCCTACCTGTTTGTATTGTTCAGTACGTGGGCCTTCAAAGAAATAATTATCAGGAAATGTCTGTAAACGAGCAGCTTCACGAACGGTAAGGCTACGGCATTGAGCAGGGTCTGGATGTATGAAATAATGACCGTCCTTAGCAATATGAGACATGACTGTAGTAGCAGGACTATTCCTGAGTTGAACACGAAATCGATCAGAAAACAGATTGTCATTCTTCACTGCTTCGTTCACATTCTTATGTTGGGGACGTAGTTCTTTTGGGAAATCAGACAGGCGTATGGATCGGCCATAGATCTGTGCAAAGGCAGAGGCAAATACATAGCGACGCAGATCATCCTCTCGATGAGCGCGGGTAACATGATTGCAAACTCCCCCTATTCTCTTGTCAATGAACCACTCACTCTCATATTTCGGTTCCGAATTTACTCGTGTCACAATAAATTCTTGACCTACGTCTAGGTGCCCGTTAAGGCTCATAGTAACATGCTGAATCTTGTCTCTCAGCCGCTGGTCAACAGTCCCATCCTTAAACCACTTCTGGTCACAAATGGATCGTATGGCGTGGTGCCAGCTATCAAGACTGTCCCTGCCCCTGGAAATCTGACTTCTTAGAGGCGGCAGGTCGCCAATGACATCCCACAGTGATGTTGCGGTAGAACGTTGAAGGTAGCCAATGTCACCATCAAGGTCTGATCGAATACCAAGGAGAAATACACGGTGCCTTGCTTGCGGAATGCCGTAGTCTTCGGCCTTAACCACATATTCAGATGGCAATGGATCGAGGCCATCAAACAAGCCAGGAGACTCAATCAGCGGATAAATGTCATAATGCAGACTGAACTCAGGGGATGTTCTTCCATTCTTATAAATAGCTTTATATGGATGCTTCAGATCACTTAGAATTCGTTTGAAAATACTTTTGCCTTCCACAGTTGATGAGAGTATCCCTTTTACATTTTCCATCACAAAAAACGGCGGATGATGATCTGCGATAATGCGCAAGTATTCCCGATACAGAAAGTGACGGTGGTCCTTCTCAAAATTCTGTTGTTCCTTGTTCTTGCCATTCATGCGCGACCTGCCAACAATGGAATATGCTTGGCAGGGTGGGCCCCCCACCAGAACCCAACGATCACTATTTTGTAGGGCTTTCGAGATCCTGTCTTTGACTTCGGACCTAGATGGCTTTGTCGCACCCAGTTCAGCTAGCCATGCCTCAGACATAGCTTCCCGCGCCTCATCGGGATAGCATTCGAACATATCCTCTCGTGATATCTTGCCCTGAAGATAAAGATAGTATTCTTCGGGAGCCTTTCCTCTAGCGAACTTTCGAAAGAAGCTGCGGAGTTCAAGGGTGCGGTGTGCAAATGTGTCTTTTTCAATTGAAAGCTTAATCTGAAAGGGCTTAATTCCACCTTTAGTCTCAAGGCTGGAAAATCCTTCACCCAATCCACCCGGACCAGCGAATAAATCAATTACAGGAATCAATGGTTCAGTTGACGATTTCTTGTTGTCAACACGATTTTGTTTCATAGGAAATGAAGATAGAGGGCATGAGTATAAGTCGCCAAACAAGAAATGAGAGTATTTAAATTCTAAGTCCCAGCTTCTTCGCTTCGTCCAAGATCTTCTCGCCCTGTACAGCCTGCTTCTGTGAAGGCACCTTGCCTTCAGCCACAATTTTTCCAAGACTAAATGCAAGAGCACGCTGCCAAGGTTGCAGGTTCTTTGTCTCTTTTGCCCATTTCGATATCCCGAACCACGTCTCAGCAGGAACCGAACATATAATACCTGCCTCTTCATCGGTGGCACGTACCGGAGTCCCTGGTATCCGGTTAGTCGCACCATTTCTCCTGTCAATTGGGATCAACTCATGCTGGAATGCCGCCGGAAGCGCAATGTCGAGTTCGAAACACGCATCACGACATTTCTCACGCTTGCACCATTCTGTCACATTCGCGCCTCCCGGTGGCTGTGTGATGAACTTATGAATGTGTTGAGCAACATCCCCAATGATCTTCTGTAAGGCAGAGGATATTGCCTGTTCGCGCCAGATGCGATCAAGATCGATGCACTGAGCAGTTTTGTGCGAGAGAAATGACAGAGTATAGGTCACGATATTCGCACCATATCCTCCAAACTTCTCTGAACGCACAATTTTCTCAGTCTGCCGGAACAATATGGCCTTTGCTACCAGATGTTCGAAATAGACAGTATCGGGATCAGTTCTGTGTTCCTGCAAATTTACGGTAAAATCGGAAAAGTTCTTCTGTGCACCCCGACTTACTATATGTGGGCGCTGCATCCAAGTATTCTCGAACTTGGCCACATCGGTCTTGGTGAACATCTGTGCACGTGGGTGAATAGAATCCCACGCTCTTATCTTTGCCGGTGTCCGCTCTTGGTTACGGGCATCAGCATATTGCCCTCGTGCACGCTCATAGAACCATCGTGTTTGTAGATGGGCACCAAGAGCCACTGGTGCCCAGATTGTACGCGAAAGTTCCTCGATCTTACGGTGGAAAGGATCATTAGCTGAAAAGTCAGCAACATTGACTTTGTTCTGGCTATTAGCATAACGTGCAATATGGGCAACGAAATCATCGAGTTTTGTATTATCGTTAATAACGCTCAACTTCATTTGCACAGAGACGTTAGAGACATCAGCTTTATCTCGCTTGGCTGCATAATATAGTGAAGCGGTTGTCTGCCCCCCATTAACAATCTGTAGATCAGTAACGGCTTTTATAGCGTACTGTCCACTTGACAATTTGGTAACTTCAATTTTCTCTGCGGTCGCGGTCAACCCGTTGTTATAGGCCAGAAACATCTGGGGCTCCTCTAACACAGTGCGCCGAATACCCTTGTTGACATCCCCCCTGACTTGCAAGAACGAACGTACATTACGTTCTAGCAATCGTGAGCCGAATTCACCGTAAATATCTACGAGCATTGGGCCAGGCAGCATCAGCAAATAACTTGTGTAGTCTTCATTCGACTGTGGCATAGGTAGACAGGGAATCGCACCACATTCACGCTTTGTAAAATCAATTTCGATTTTCTCGCGTGCACTGCCAGAACTCCACCAACGATATAGCCGTTCAATATCCCAGACATGGTGGGATACCGGCAACCCTTCCACTACTTCATCTTTAATATTGGCAACCCGTACCACACCATCGGTTAGCAGGAACAAACGTACACAGGATAATATTCTATCCTTCGCCCGCAGATGATAAATCGTTTGTGCTGCATCAAATACCGGCGAAGATTCTTCAAGCTTAACATGATATCCGGTGAGAGACCGTTGCAGGAATGTACGTGCCTGACGAAATGCCTGATCGAGATCTATCTTGCTCACACGCTCTGGTGGCACGGTATCGGTATATACACAGACAAGTAGATCCAAGCATTCTCCACCCTGACTGAAACCATAGCCATTGAGACGCACACCACGAGCCTGATAGTAGCAGATATCGCCATCTTCTAATTCACCTGCCTCGTTCAGATATTCTATCATTCGGCCTGTGAAGACATTCTCAGGAAATTCATCATGTTCTTTCGCCTCTGCTTCCGATATTATCTGTTGTTGTAGATCGAGGGCGAACTGCTTAAGTGTCAGTGCCATAGAGGATTCACGGGTTATTGATTGGCCAAATGGATCGTTTCCTTTACTTCGCCTGCTGATACTGAAAAATGTTTGCACTCGGCTACACTTATGCAGTAAGATACATCTCCAACACCAGAACATAGATCGGCCTCTACAATACGTGGGAAGCCTTCGGTGACTCTGAAAAAGTTACTTTCCCGGATACTATAGCCAACCGTTGAGTAGCGATGAGCATGAGTGTCCAAATATCCCGCATCCACCAACGCCTCCTCAAATTTTTGCAGGGTTACATGGTCAGGTCCTAGTGTATTGCGCAATGATGTAATGATCTCGACTAAGGTTTCGCCGGTGCCTCGCAATGTCTCCAACGAGAGATGATGCAGAAAGAGAGCATGTAGGTACGAATCGTCAAGTTGGCGTTCATTGGTAATTCGTAGCGTCTGCAATTGTTTCGCAATCGATGTCTTGACCTCGACTGCACAATTCACGAACTGAAAGTCCTGCGGTGTGCGCTGTGCACCAGTCCAACTAAAAACACCCTGCGCTCCCAGTTCCGGCAGTACGTGTTCGCGTAGAAAGTGCAACTCACCATATAGTCCGCGTTGCGCTTCGTCGCTCAGCCCTTCAGCATGGCTTTCAAGGAATTTCTGCCACCTTTGCATACGGTTGATGAAGGTGGTAACCGCGCTTTGGTCATTTTCCTGCAAGGCTATGTACCTGGACAGGTCATCGACCAGAGCTGTAAAGATGTCTTTGAAACGTTCCTCTTTCAGAATCAGACCAAGCGATGCATGTGCAGGACCATCGGAGGGCAGTGTAGCACTTAGTATTTCAAGCCCACGTGTTTCTGGTAGTTCCTCACGCAGCGGTAGCGCGGTCCGCTGCACCCGTAGGAGGAAAACACGCCGGTCATCTGGTTTCTTGAAGCCCAAGAAAAGATCACGGCTCGATTCAGGGTGGATGCGCCGGATCTGAATGCCAGAGGCAAGAACGTCATGTAACTCTGCTTCAAGGGCCTGCCACAATTTTTCACTCGTCATCGCCATCCGTTTCCATTGAATCAAAGATTGTCTTCAAAAGCACTTTGTTGACCATATACTCGATTGGTTGTGCTCGTTCACTCACCGGAAAGCTGATGGCAAATCCAATGACAGGGTTTTCGCTATTAATACCGGCCTTGGATGGATCGAGAGGATAAATCAATAGCAGACCATTCGAGTCCGGTCGAAGCTCACGCACAATGCGACCGTTCGGAACATCCGGCTCTTTATTGTCCTTTGTCTTAATTTCTCCCTCGCGGAACCTTTGCCTTGTAAACTCCAGCGCCCGCATGGTTTCTGCATCGTCAAAGTCGAGGTATTGGTCGGTTGGGCTGATGATATTGCTCTTGCGCAACGCATATACGGTGCTGGTAGAGTTATCCGCTGGCTGACGTTCGATCAATCCGACTTCCGTTTCAGTACCAATGTCAGATTTGTTCGTTTTTTTGGCATCTGAAATTAAGGCCACAGTCCAATTCGACAAATCACCCTGCTCATTCTGCTTCGTGATATATTGAGCCAGACGTGACGGATCGGCCTGCAAACACTGAGGATGCACAGCTATATGGTTTAGGAAAATATTAATGATACGCTCCGCTTTAACGTCTTGCCAGAGCCGGACATCTCGTTTGTTCCTCCGCTTAGATGGTCCGAGTGAAGAGATAAACTCTGCCGTTATCTCAAAGTTTATACGAATTGTATTGGGGTCTTTATGCAGATGTGTCGTTTGCACAAGTTCTCCGGTATAAGACAGCATCATTTTTTCACCATGCCGCATTTTGTTCAATGCGGTAACGAACAGTCCTTCAGGATGTGTTCGCACTCGTAGTCCATAATCTGTTGGCGTCAGATTTGCCGCCGACATATAATCAAATTCACGCCGCAACTCCTGCTCCGCCAGCGTAATGTGACGATACCAGTTGACCAGTTGCCTCGTTGTGTACAAGCGACATAGATCGAGGTAGCCAGGACGATAGCCAAACCAACGGCCCATCTGCATAAGCGTGTCGTACATCTTTGAGGCACGCAGATAATATGAAACCGATAAACCTTCAAGCGTCAGGCCACGTGCTAACTTGTCACCGCCAATAGCTATTACACTGCGTCCGTGAGGATGTTCCATATAGTCAAGAATGTCTCTGGCCGTACCGTTGATTTTCTTGATATCAATCTTGGAGACTGCATTGTGAAGTTCGTTGTCTATTTGCTGCCACGTCATCGCGACCGCATTAGATTCCTGCATCTTAGCGATAGTCGGCTCAAAGTCCTGCTCCCACAATTGTCTCAGTTCCGTGCGAACCCCTTCTGAGGCATTGCCGTCGCCATAGGCAATTCGACGTTTTAAATTCGCCAGTTCATCGCTCACCAGTTCTGCCACATATCCCTGTACGTCTACAAATCGCGTAACGTGAATCAACATCGAATTGTGAGAACTTACCTGACCTCGGACGCGGCGTGCAGCACATACCAAGATAAAGGCTCGAAGTGCCTCCTTTAAAGATGGCGGCAGCTTAGTGGGCCTATGATGCTTGTCATGTTTCTCGGGAAAGTCAGTAATGTAATCATCAATTGTTCTGACAATTGGCAATGATTCAACACCTTCAATGTTGGCGTCCGGGTCTGCATCAAGACCAAATACGCGAGTCGGACCAACGTAGCTCGTTGAGACTGGCAGATTAATAATAAAACTACGCGGGAAGATATCATCGCCCAGTTCATCGTGCTTCTCATCGGGATCGATGAAGATATTGGCGAATGGAGTCGCGGTATAACCAACGTAGGCGACCTTATTAAAACTGCCAAGAAGCTCACGAATTTTTTTATTAATAGCACTGGGTTCGTAATCGTTCGGGTCTTCACCGTCGCCGGGTGCACGAGTATTTACAGAAGCCGTATCTGCCTCGTCGTCAATTACTAGCAGTGGCACATCATGGATGATTTTACGGTCGGTCTTCACATCTTTCTGGCCGCGCACCACCAGTGCCCATTGGATCAGGTTATGTAGTACCGACTTGTTTTTCTTGACGACCAGAATTACCGGATCGCCACCAATCGTCACACCAATTTGATTGGCGACCCTCTTGTTGAAATCGCCTTGCTCTTCACTATTTGTCAGAGAATGGATATAGAGTAACTTGAACGGAATGCGCCCGACACCAATCTTCGAATTCTCTTGGTTGAAGCGGCGATTCTGTTTCGTGTCAAAGCCTAGTACACCCTCATCAATACGAAGCTGAGTCTGAGAGCGCAGGCTATTATGCATTCCCGCCAAGATGATGACCAGCTTGTAACCGGCATCCACTGCCTTGCAGATTAGTCCCGTATAATTGGCCGTTTTCCCTGACTGTACGCTACCGACAACCATGCCCCGCCGATCCCAGGGGGCAGGGCGTTGCGGGTTTTCGAGCCGTTCAAGAATCGAGTCTGTCAGGTCTCCCAATCGATTCACAATCTGGGGTGGCCAGCCGAGTTCGTCTTCGAGATATGCCTCGTAGCGCCGCCAGAAGTCCCAGCCGATCTTAGCACGATGATCCGGCAGCCAGATGTCATGCCCCGTCGGATCGTCGAGAGTCTTACCTGTACCTACCCAGATACTAAGCAAACCTTCAATCTCTCGACTCAGAGCATCGGCATTCACATCACCGCCGCCAGCCGATTTGCCCGTATTAATGGCAATATCCACCATCGTGCGAATTACCTCAACCGAGAGATCACTCCGTCCTTTTAATAAGGTCAGCGCCAATGCACGCGATCTTACATAATCTGGTGTCATCTCGACTACTGGCTCAATCATTTCGGTTCTTTCCTACCTCGTTAATGATTTCTGTATCGGTTAATAGACTCTCGTCATTCCCATACTCATCTAACGAGGCGATAAGTTCCGGAAACCGATTAAATGGTTCCATCATCGCCAGTCGTTCTTTCGCCTGTCTTGGTGTAAGCTTCTGATTGCGTAGTATGGCTTTGTATGCTTGTCGCATGACAGTGGCTATCTGGTTTGTTTTTACCTGCTCAAATGGTGTCGCGTGCTGCTCTGGCTTTTCGGAGTTGTTGATCGTAATTAGCGCCACGGGAACGGTTTCCTCGGTGAGCCTGAGCAGGGCACGGACAGAGGCTTTATCACCAGCAGTCTGTAGCACATCATTTACTAAGGGATGTTCGCGATTAATAGAATAGAAAACCTTGCCGTGCCGCACTTTCTGTTCCCACAGAAACAGGTGATCCTTACCGTTCTTAGATATCAGTTTCGCGCCACGGTGTCGATAGACCTCGGATGCTGTGGATCGTGTCAGCCGTGCAATTCGCTTAAGTGATTCACACAATTTCGATGGAGGATGAACATAGGCTTTCCTCACATCTAACTGCCATTCCTCATCCAGATCATTCGGCAAATCAATTCGAATGCGTGTCAGCTTATAATGCTCCTCCTTTTGAAAGCCTAGGCCTAGCCAGTCGCCCGGAATGAGTAGTCGTCGATTGCGGTAAATGTAAAAGCCCTGATGCGCATTCCATCCATTTGGCCCGCCTGCGTGGATGAAAGTATCACTATCAAGCCGGGTATAGTGCGGCAGAACATAGGGTGTTACTTCGATTTTGTGTTTTCCTAACGACAGAGTTTCTACTGGCAACTGTTGGGTGGAGGGATGGTTCGCCAGAAATGGGTTCCACGGCACAATTAATTGATTATTAATCCAGAACTTGATTGCTCGTGTTCCCTGCATATAGTCGTGAAATATCATTGCCAGATGATCTCTCACAATATCCACTAGCCTCAAGAAGTCACTCTGCGCTGCGCTGTCATTCGTCTTCGTGCCCCAGACAAGCCGATCCATATTTTGCCAGAGGACAATCGTACCTGTTGCTCGCTGTTCCAATTCCTGCAAATGAGGCTCAGACTTAGAAGGGGCATCGCGCAGGAGCCGCCATTCATTATGTTTCACGACATAATCAAGATCCCAACAACGTGTGAACTCAGCGCCTTTACGCTTGCGTGAACGCACCGTTAGAAGGCGACACTGCGAGAACGAGGCTGTCTTCAAGCCTAGACCGAATCGGCCCAGATCGTGCCGGTCGCGTACTTCGAGTGGGCTGTGACTACCAATCCGCATTGCTTCAATGAGTTCGCTCTCGGTCATTCCACGTCCATCATCTCGGATCGAAATTGTGGAATACTCGCCATCCCAATGAAAGTGTAGCCAGACATTTTTCGATCCTGCCGCGATACTGTTATCTACTAGGTCAGCGATGGCTGTCTGTAGATCGTAGCCAAATGCCCTTAGAGATTCAATCATCGCTCCGGGCTTTGGACTGGCATCATCATATTCGAGGGCGCAATCCATAGCGGGATGGTTTACTTTCGCAACTTTAGTCTTGGATTGCATACCTGTGTGCTTTGTATTATCGTCCTTGTGAGGGAGATCTCAAGCTGTTCGGCTTTGGAAGCCGTATCGATCATATTCTTCAAGAACGTCCTTCTCCTTGAATTCTACTTCTTCGGGTGATAGGATCTTAATTTCCATATTCAATCCTTATATCACTGCGTCAATATTTTGAGCGGTATCAACCACCTCAAATAATGCCGAAGGAATCTTCTTCTTCAAATCTTCCAGAATGAGGTCAATACGCTCTTCAACGAACACATCCAGAGCATTATCGGGCATCGTCTCTTTATGAGACCATTCGATGATTTTCATTGGCAGGAAGTGACCCGGCATAATGTTGATGAATTCCGGCGACTCGTAATCCCTCATGTACTCTAGTGGGTTCCTATTGGTAATATCAAGGTTCGTTATCTGGGTCAGGTACGCAATGTTCATCAGGCTGTCACTACTGATTTTATTCTTGTGCTTGGTGCTCAGGACATATTCCGAATTTGTCGGAAATATGTGATGGAGATTAGGTTTGTCTGTCGAGAAGAAGATATTCTGCACGATCACCTCTCTATCACAATGCTCCCAATCTTTCGGTCGTTTGCTGGCGTACAGAGCGAGTACAGCACGGCTCCATCGTCCCCTAGTGCTATACGATGCCGACCGCAACTTTTCCTTGTCGATGAGGAACCGACCGAACTGATAGTTCTTTGTCTTCTTCTCCGTTTCCAAGAATTCTACATGCTGAAATAAATGGGTCGTGTTGCTCAGCAGATCTTCGTTATGGAAACAGTAATACCAGAAGTATTCTTTTAGAAAATCATAGTCTGGATCGGCGCTCTTGTGGAAGTACGAGGCGATTGTGAAGTACAAATACCGGAACGGTATCAGATAGGGGGTCTGGATGTGAAGATGGTTCTCAAAGAAGTCAAATGTCTTGAGCATGGCTTTCTTTGCATCTTCCCATATTTGGGTGATGTGCTCAGTCCTAATATTGCTGAGATACTTGTCAGTAATGTTACTAACACCTGAACTTTGAATATTTCGGTTAATCAGGACTGCAAGAGTTTGGAGATATTCAAGATCTCCAATTTCGAGGAACTTACTCTGATTGGTGGACCGAAAGTCATCGAGGAGATCACGCAGATAGAACCCTTCGTTATAATCGGTCTTTGGCCGGAATGTCTTTGCAACTACAATATCGAAGATGTTGAGAGGCTTTCCTGCTTGATTGATTCTCTCAAAGATCTGACAGACCTCAGTGACCTGGATTCCCTTGACTTCAACAAATGAGATTCGATAGTTATCGAGAACCTCTTTTATCCGACGAAGTTCTTCACGAACGGGATGACGGTAGGGCTGATATTCTCCGCCCGGAGTGTCTACCAGCCTCTCTTCAATCTTGCCGAAGTTGTTCTTAACATCTATAAGTTTAACAACCAGTCCTTCGTCATATCGCTTCTTCTTGCCAATATTTGCCAGTAGCTCACCATTGCGATCGTCAATCTCATTCCAAAAGAGAAAACGATTCTTATAGCTCTCGTCATCGGTTTCGCCACTGCTCCTAACCGTAAGGTCTACATACACGGTAGGGTCGAAGCCCGGATTGTTTTCGATATACCCTCCGTGAAGGGAGGTAAGCAAAGAGGTCGTCCGCTGCTGGCCATCGAGGATGTATTGATATTCGGTTCGGATGAAATCTGGGTCCGTGATTTCATGCCCGCCTATCTGGCGGTGGTTCTGTAATTTCAGGTCTGTCTTCCAGATGAGGATACTACCAATTGGATAGAACTTGTAGATACTATCCCAAAGCTTCTTCACATTCTCTTTCTCCCAGACGACATCTCGTTGGAAGGTCGGGATCTGATAGTTCTTGTTGCGAAGTTCGTCTAGATATGTGGTCAATCCCTTATGAGTAGGAAGAATCCTATCAGTGTAGTTCATACTAAATCGAATCGAGTGTGGATCAATCGAAGAAGATCCTTGGCTGGTGGCAATCATCTGAGGAACGGAGGAGTGCAGGGCCAAGGCAACGGCTGGGTGAAGATACAGCGGAGCAGGCCAAAAAGTCCAGAGGGAGCCAGAAATGTCGATTTCTTTATCAAATCGGTCCATTCTGAACGCAATCGTCAGTCGGCTCTGCGTCCGGCTGGTCCCCGTTAGCATCCCGAACCTCTATCCGACACCTATCCAACGACAACAACGGATCAATGGAGTCGATATACTCCTTCGCCCATTTGATCCATCGAGCCTGTTCTGGACTTAACCTCCACCCATCCGCTGACCGCCGAAGAGTCTCTTCCACGGCTTTGACATACCGCCGCAATGTGGCGCATTCCTCCCAACTCCGGGCCTCCTCATAGAGCCGTCTGGTTCGAGTCGAGATCCCTCTTCTACGAGCGCCCTCCGCAGCTTTAATACGGGCCTCTTCCTCTCGCTTCCGTCGTTGCTCGGCCCATCGTTCTTCCTGCTCTTGCCGCTCCCTCTTCAGTTTCTGAGCCACCTGCTCGAAACTGTCGATGATCTCCTCGAAGTGGTCTTCAATCTTCCCCTTCTTCGGACCGTCGATCCAGATTCTCTCGGGCTTGATGTAGCTCCCCTTCGGCTCGTACAGCATCAGTCGTAGCAGTCCCGAGGGCATGAGGACCTTCTCTCCGTTTTCCCATTGCCAAGTCTTGTTCCGGAATTTCGCTACCGTGGGAGGTCCTACCGAAACACGTTGTAGCTTCTCATCGAGGCGAACTCCTACCGGTTCATCGAGGACGTTTACCTTGGTCGTTGCAGTCCTCCAGCCGTTGGAGATCGTGATGGTATACCCCTTCTTCTCCAGGGTCTTCAGCAGGGCCTCAGCAAGACAGAGGGCGCGATGGAGATTCTCCTGCGACACCCGAAGGTCGAAGGCTCCTTCGTCGCAGGAGGGCCGAAGTAGGTCATGATCTCTCGTTTTTTGCTTGGTCAGGATGGACTGGAGTTGCCGGACGAGAGGATGGGGAGAGGTGAGGCGATCTGGGACTTGAGAGGTTGACATCGCTGAAAGAGGAAAGAATTGGAGATCAATTCTCGATGAAGGTCATCAAGTTTATCGATCTGCAATCCTCAACTCGTAGGCCAACGCGGGTTCCGATGAGATTATTTTTTCATTATCTCCATAATGGACAAACAGAAGTGGTGATCGCTGGTTTGCAATTCGCCCGTGTCATCACGCCGGATCTCCAAGGCTCGGATCTCGGTGTAGGGCCTCCAGCTTGTTGAAAATCGACCAGGGCGCTCCCCAGTAATCTTACCGCATCCAATCATTATTATGGAAGAGTCCACGGTATCGCCTTTCATCGTAATGATTGAAAAGTTCTTCCCTCCCGAGAACTCGGTTCTATAGAACTCGATCAAAAAGGAACATGCGTTCAAACTCTTCCGGACTCTTGCATCCTGGCAATGAATGCCGCTGCCTGGTATTGCAGAACGTCTCGATGTAGGCGAAGATGCCCCGTTGTGCCTCATCTCGTGTCTGATAGCGTTGCATTTGAACGATTTTGATTGAGTCAGCGATTTGGGCGATTTGACTTCATCTGGTTCAGGTATCATTGAGAGGATATTCTGAGTCCCGCTGTAATCAAGGTGCGTTTGCCGCGTACCCTTCTTTTGTGTCTGAATCCTTACATTGCGGTCCATCAAGTACAGTCGGTTTCTGATTCTAATCCAGTCTACCAATGGCAACAACCAATTCAGGCTCTCCTTTAGAGGCATTGGCCTCAGATCTAATCTCCGCCGTCGAGTCGATGATCGAAAAGATCCAGACCACTCCAGAGCAACCAGCTTCGAACTTCACGGCCGAAGATCGGACTAACTTCCTCTACGTCCTCTACTCTGCAATGGGAACGCCGATGCGTGCAGGCGTAGTGGCGGGATCGGTAGGCAAGCGAGAGGCGAATGCTCTCCAGAACGAGGTCCGTAGCATGGCCACAAGTGGGTTTGTAACTAGCTTCCGGACATTAGAACTAGGATCGGAACGGTTGGCCCAGCAGATCGGTAAGTGGTTCTCAGAGCTTTTCGGTTCTATGTTGCCATTAGCCGGGATAGTAGGGACCGCAGATACAGCGTCCGTAACGCCACCTGCTGCAAATGGCGAAGGTTCGGCGCCGAAGAGAAGGGGGAGACCAGCAGGTAAGCGTGGAAGGAAGCGTGGGCGTCCCTCGAAGACTGGAGCCACCCCGGCTGCTACTGAAGATACCTCTACGGCACCGAAACGCCGTGGACGACCACGGAAGGCTGGTTCTGACAATGAAGTGTCGGCAACAAAGGGACGGAGAGGACGGCCGCGTAAGGCGGCAGCATCAGCCGAATCGGTCGAAGCGCCAAAACGTCGTGGTCGCAAACCCAAAGCTGCCTCCGAGTCAGCAGATAACGCCTCAGCACCAAAGAGACGAGGTAGGGCAAGGAAGAACAAGCCAGCCGACCAAGGTACATCTGCACCGGCACGGAAAGGTCGGTCGAGGAAGGCAGCAGCGGCTAAGGCTCCTACCAGCGCCTAGATCTTTATTCTGTATCGTATACGGAACCGAATGCCCAGCCGGCGGACGCCGGCCGGGCATCACCCTGCAATCATTGCCGAATCGATCCATGATTCGCTCTATCATAGTTGTATGGATTGCCGCCCTGGTTCTTCTGACCGGGGTGGCGACGGCCAATGCCCAATCGGTCCCTCAGGGCATATCGGGAGCTGATACGGTCAAAACACTCCCCAAGCTTCTCGAATGGGTTAATGATTATGAAGGTGATCTGAACCAGGCTGAACAGGCCGAGTTCACCAAGTTGATGATGGCACACGAGAAGAAGACTTCGAATCAAATAGTACTGGTGACGGTTGACTCAATCTCTCCATATACTGACATTGCCGAGTATACTACCGACCTGGCGAATCACGCTGGAATTGGCCAGAAGGGCAAGGATAATGGAGTCCTGATCGTATTCAGCCAGAAGCTTAGGCTGGTGAGAATCGGTGTGGGGCTTGGGTTGGAGAATCGTCTGACTGATTCTGTCTGTTCCCGGATCATCCAGGAGTCGATGACGCCAAGATTCAGGGATGGAGCATATGCCACTGGTTTGTCGGAAGGATTGCAGTATATCATCTTACTGCTCGAAAGCCGAATAGAAAGCACTGGTGGTGACTAAACGGGTCAATCCAAAGAGCGAAACCCATAGAGAAGGAATGGCCCAATGAACAATCGAATCTATTACAGTAATTGAAATGACGGAATCAGATCTTCAAGCATTGGTAGATGGGGAGATAGAAGAATCGTTGATTCTCGATTATAAGGCTGCTGATGCTCTTGGCAAATCGGATGGAAAGAAGAAGGAAATCACAAAGGATGTGTCTGCAATGGCCAACTCGGCCGGTGGGCAGATTATATATGGCATCAAGGAGTTTGATGCTGATGACCGTAAGCATCTGCCCGAAAGGATTGACCCGGTCAAGCGAACAGATTTCACTCGGGAATGGCTCCAGCAAGTCATCAATGGAATTCAGCCACGCCTAACGGATATTGAGATCGAATCGATCGCAATTGAGGGCCGTCCAGATATGGTGGTATATGTAGTTAGTATTCCTCAAAGCCACACTGCACATCAAGCCTCAGATTTTCGCTATTATCGGCGATTCAATACGCTTTCGGTTCCTATGAGTGATTACGAAGTTCGGGATGTAATGTCTCGACGCCAACATCCGTTAATAGAGTTAAGTTTTCAGATTGTTGTCAAGAAGGTTACATATCGACAGAATCCACTTCTTTCCGGAATTGGCATCCCGAATGACAAGGCAGAAAAGGTCGTTACGGAGGCTTCATTACACGTGATCGCGACTAATTTGGGGAGTCAATTTGCAAAGTATATCAATGGTGTTGTGGAGATACCCGAAGTTCTGATTCGTAAAGAGAAGAAGAGTATTATGGAATCAGATCCATTGCCAACTGACACATACCGATCTCTTACCTTCAGAAACACACGACGCGATGTTGTCGATGTTGTTTCAACGGGAATCTCGTCTCACCGAAAGTATGGAGCCTCATGGTTTGATCCGCTCCTTCCTGGACTTCACCGGGAATTGTTGGATGTCGACCTAGATTATAAAGCCTTCTCCAATTATTCCGGCAAATCCGAGTTGCGGTGGGCGGTATATGCAGACAATGCCCCTGAGCAATCAGGATCTATGGAGCTTTCTCAGATCGCTATCGATGACCAGCGCCCTGAGGAATAAATTCACCATATCGACCCTGTATCTCATTGCTTTGATTGGGTACTGGCTTGGATAGCGATGTTCACGGATCGGTTGGCCAACCGATTGAATGAAATCCGAAATAATTCAGAATGCATCAGAAGTCGACTATATATTGAACAATATTCAAGGATCAGGAAACATATATGAATTGGACCCAACATGATCTGAGAGCCTTCAGAACCTATCTGAATGAATCTCAGGAGCAATTCGCAACCAGGCTTCGAAGAGAGCGGGCACAAACTGTAATAATTGAAACGATTGATCTTTCAGGTCTAGAACAACCAGTCCCTTTTGCCATCTCATCAACTAGGAATGAAGGCTTAAGTAATCATAGTTGAATTCTATCAAATACTATCGTCGTTATACTTATGGGCAATGCCATCATGATAGATCCTTCAGAACTTGAAAGCGTGTATACGAAGTATGGTTTCGAGGTTACTTCCATTAAACAACGTGGGGTAAAGGCATTTGTACTGCGTTCTGGATATTTTCATAATGCAGACATTGTTCCGTTCATAGAAGAAGCAGACGTGGAATCAGCGAAGAAAGATCTGGAGTCATTCGGTATTGCTTGCACCATTCGCCACTTCAGCAGTATTGATGATGCACAACAACAATTATTTGCCGGTTTCTTTGCTGCTGGAGTGAGTAGAAAGCGACTCTTGCAAGACTACCAACGATTTGCAAAGGGAATTTCAGATACGATTAATGCCGAGTATTCATACGTCTCCGCACGGTACACAACCGCTTCCCAAAGCGAGGGTCTTAACCCCCAAATAGTCGAGTATATTCTTGACTTATTACGATCAGAGGGACCAGTTCTTGTAATAGTTGAAGCTGCTGCCGGGTTCGGAAAATCCTGTACTGCATTTGAGGTGCTCAAGCACCTTCTCTCAGACAGTAGCGATCAAGTCCCAATTCTTACAGAGCTGTCCTTAAATCGACAAGCAAAAATATTTCGCTATGTTCTTCTTGATGAAATTGACCGAAATTTCCCCGGATTACATTCAGATCTTGTTCAAGAGCAAATCCAAGCAGGTCGAACACCGTTAATACTTGATGGATTTGATGAATTGCTATCGCGAAGTAGCGCAGGTCAAGAGAGCTACAATGATGCTGAACCAATGCTTCAGACCATTGGTGAGATTCTAACTGGCCAAGCCAAGGTGTTGCTAACAACCAGGCGTACCGCTTTTTTCTCCGATCCAGAATTTGACAAATGGATGTCTACTAAGCCTACGGATTTTGCAGTTCATAGAATTAGGTTAGAACGACCCACCTTGGAAGATTGGTTAGGCGCAACTCGTGTACAAAAACTTGCAGGCATTTCGGCACCAATTAGTGACATCGCTAATCCGGTTCTTCTTGCATTCCTTAGAAATGTCAGCGACCAAGCGTTTGATGTATTATGCAATAATCCGGATAAGATTGTTGCAATATACCTTGAAGCCATGCTCGATAGAGAAAAGGAGCGACAGAACCTCAAGATGAGCGTCGATGACCAATTAAAGATTTTTAGAGATTTGGCAAGAGACATGGTTCGAGAAACATTCACGACCGACAGTAGAGAATACATTCAACTTCGTATTCTTGAAAGTCACACTGGTCTCCTGGATCAAGTGCGGAAACTATACAATCGTGAAGAACGCCCAACTACCGAGGAGATTGCAACAAAACTTGCCAGTCATGCACTGTTAGATCGGCGAGATGGGAATGACCAACAAGTTGGGTTTGTCAATGAATTCGTTCTCGGGACGTTAGTAGGAGATGTTGTAATTTTTGAGGATGATAGTGCAAGCTGCTCAATAATGATGACGCGCAAGCCTGAGTTGTTTGTCGATCTTGCTGCAACGGCCTATGCTGTTCAATCCGGCGAAAAGCGTGATTCCCTGTGGCATCGACTGAGCGAAGTAATCAATCACTTCGATGTAACTCAACAACTAGCGATAGACCTTAATCTTCAAAGACAGCTTAACCGCACTGTAGTCAACGCGGCCATCGAGAGCCTGATTATTTCGAAATGTTCTGTCGGAAATCACTTAATAAAGAACGCGGTCTTTTCAGATTGTGTGTTTCGCAATGTCGAATTTCTAGGCGCTGGTCTGACACAAGTCACGTTTCTCAATTGTGCGTTTTACAATTGCCATGTTACTGGACGTGCTGAGGGTGATGTTTGGGTATTTGGTTGCCGAGGGGACAAGAGCTTAATGGAGATTGAAGGACTTGTTCAAGAGAACCCAGATAAGGCGGAGACTATAGAATTATCAGATTCATTTCTTCGTAGTGTGTTAGAGAATTTTTGGCCTAAAGGTAAGGTTTATGCTGTAAGGGATAAGTCATTGCGAACATTGTATCGTGGGCATGCCGCCCAGGACTTCGATGCTGTAGCATCAGCAATTACACAACTGAGAAGGCGTGGTTTAATTCGAGTGGACCGTGATATGGCACACTTGGACCTAGACAGATTAAATGAAATAGCGAACATTCTTCAACGCGATGTGCAATAATTTGAGGGCCGACATTGTTTATGGGTTCAACTAAAGGAATTGGTTTGAATGATCGTATTTTTCGGTCGGGTGAGGACCATATCGCTCGTGAACTTCGCCGCCAAATCGAGTCGCACTTATATCGATTGGGTCTCCTCTGTCGTGTATTTGTACGAGTGAAATCCGATCAGTCCTTAAGGTCTAAACTTGATCGAAACGGTGGCGCCTACTATGTTAATGGTAGGAAAATACAGGATCTGTTCGGAGTGCGTATAGTTCTATATTTTAGTGATGATAGCGATATCGCTCAGTCGATCATCAGATCGGCATATTCATTTGACTCGGCGTCGGTTTCAGAATCAACAAATGATATATTCGGGCCTGTTAGGTGTAACTTGGTATTTCGAGTTCCATTAGAGTTGTTAGAATTCAGTGAAATGATGAAGAACCACTCAGCCATTGATTCTACCTTTGAGGTCCAGTTCAGAACTGTTCTTTCCGAAGGCTGGCATGAGGTTGAACACGATCTCCGTTACAAGAGAAGCAATGAATGGGCACATCAGGATGATCTAAACCGCGCATTGAATGGTATTATGGCAACGTTGGAAAATTGTGACTGGTCCATGATGAAAATATTTGATGAAATGGCATGGCGTCACTATAGGTCGGGAAATACTCGCGCTATGATTCAGTCGAAATTTCGTTTAAAATTTGACGGCGACGATGAGCAGCATGAGGCCCTGTGGGATTTGTTTGATCAAAATCACGAATTGAGTAAGAAGCTGTTTCGTGTAAATAGAAATGAATTACTTTGTGAGATGCTGAATATTAAGGGTGTAATTCCAATTACCTTTTCTAATATCGTCCACTTATGTAATCGATTCTTTATCAATGATGGATCGATAAAGCGATTGGAGCCGATCTTGGTTAGTGAGGTGTTGGATAGACATTTAGCCTGATCAATCCAATATGGAAATTATGGAGGGGCTTGTAACCATACCAGATTCCAATGGTGAAGCGGAATCGGTTCCGGCCGATACCAAGGAGGCCACAGCACATACCGAGATCCAGTGGCAACTTCTGAAGCTGGGCAATGACATGGGCTTGGATATATGGGCAGCGAGGAATGATCGTGGCCGATCTTATAATGGGAATCGCTATGCAGATCTACCCCGCATGAAACAGGAACTGCCCTTACAATTCGATGAGGCGACCAATAAGACCATCGAGTTGATTGACGTCCTCTGGCTGAAGGGAAATGCCATTGTAGCGGCATTCGAGATCGAGAGTACCACATCGATCTATTCAGGGTTGTTGAGGATGTCCGATCTGATATCAATGCAGCCGAATCTCAACATTCCCCTGTATCTGGTAGCTCCAGATGAGTGCAGGGACAAGGTCATCACCGAGGTGAACCGACCCACGTTCTCACGCTTGGCTCCTCCGATGTCAGAGATGCGCCGATTCATAGCCGTCACAGCACTTCGGGAACAGATGGCAACGATTGCCCCCATTGTTCGGTATCTCAAGCCAGAGTTCCTGGAGGAAATATCTGAGTCCTGCGAGGTCGAGGACGCCTAGATCAAGCACGATCCACTCTGTGACCCTTCCTTTCCACTGGACTTGGACTAAGCTGATCCAACGGATTACTACCTCTATCCCGGTCCAGACACAACTAGTTGCATTCCCAGTTCCTTAGGGCTATATTCGCCCACTAACCCGGAGGAGCCATGTTTATGTTTCTCAGGGCTATCCGCCGTTCGATCGCTAGATACTCTGTATCGTCTTACTTCTCGGTGAAGGATTCCTCTCGCCATCGGCATTTGCTACTGGCTCAAAGAAGTAAGCACCTGCATCGAACGGATGCGATCTTCCATTTGCTGGAAGGTATCGAAAACAAGCTGCGTAATCCGGGCTTACATTCTCCTACTATACCGGAGGGCGGGCCATAAGCATTGCTGACTGGTTCGAATATATCTGTACACTCGATGCTAATTGCTGTTGAATAAGAACCCAGGGAATATGGGTTGTCTAGCCATTTCATCAATCGAATGAGTCATTCGAACCGATACATTACTCTAATTCACTGAGGGAGCGTTTAGATGAAGGGAAATCTCGCTCGTTGCCGCATTTAATAGCCAGGAAAACGCCGTAACTACCTGCTGTGATTTAGCGCGCAAGATTTTACATGAGGAAAACACCAAGGCATTCAAGGACGTAATAGCAACACTGCTTGGCAACAATCAGCCAGTTTCTGTAAGACCGTTATTCAGTCAATAGACTAGGCGATTCTGGAGTGTACCAAGTTTGCTAATTTTTCAGTGTTAGTTTTTTACGATATGATGAAACCAAGTTTGTTGGTCGGTATGCTTGGTGCGTTATTTGTCATAATCGGCATGTGATGACCTTGTTAACCTTGAGCAGACCTACAAGTATACAGCAATAGCTAAAAGGATGATTCACACTACTCGGTGCAGCAATAAATCACTTTGCTGAGATAATAATATGAAAATTTGCGTTTTACTCTTGATACTTGCCACCTCGCCAATACTTGCACAAACTGAATTTCCAATTCAATCAGCATTCAATAAAAAATGGCAACAGAGCTTATACGTGGAAAATGCAATGGATTTACTAAAGGACCGAGGAAATCTGGGCGAAATATTTAACATCAAGGCGTTCACGGAGACATACGAGCGTTACAAGAAGTCCGGCGTAACGTTTAGTCAAGCCGAAATGCAAGACTTTCTAAACAAGGGCGGCTCAGATATCGATAAGTTTAATGCACTCGCAACCTCATTATCAACTTATAATCCCGGCGGGAATATAGTCGAATATGCTAAGGCCGCCAGTACTCTTGCTGGAACAATGGCCAATAACCCTGTTGCAAAAGTAGCATCAACGACAACCAATGCTCTACTAGATGTAGGAAGTAGAGCTGCCAAAACCGTCTTTGGACCGACAGCACAACGCAATGCCCAGGGAGAGGTAGTTGACTATGTCCATGAGTTTAATGAAATGGGGCGGACCGAGCTATCTTATGCACTTACCCTTGCTAATCAAGACCCGGAATTCAAAGCTGCTCTAGATGCTTATTTAGCACCGCGAGTACAAGTCAATATCGATACTCCAGCCGACCAAATACTAACATCGAACAAGAAACTTCAGAATAATGTACTTATACGAAACCTAAAAACAACGCTCGATCAAATGGCTGAAGACCAGCACATAACTACTGACGAGCTAAAACAATTTTTGTCTCAAGATAATGCACTGACCACAAAATCTGTGGAAGCTAGCGTAGAAGTGCTTTCAAAGATTGCAGAAATTAAAAAAGGGATAAATGACGCTAATAAGAGAGCCCAGGCAGAGCAGGACCTGCAACAAAAGCAAATCGCCTTGAATAATGCGATCCAAGATGCCCATGCCGCTACCGACATCATAACTACCTTTGTTGGATTTGACGATCCTAAGCTTGCTCATTTCCTCTCTACAAGCAGTCATAGTACAATTCAGATTGTGGGATCGATCAAACAATTTAGTTTGGGCAGTATGAGTGCCACAGTGATGACTGGTAATATCGTTGGGGCGGTCATGAGCTTTTCATCACTATTTGGTGAGGCCGAGCCTAGTATCGCCGATATACTAGTGCCGCGCCTTAATGCGCTTCAGGAGCAAATTTCGAACTTGCATCAGGCAATGGAGTATTATTTCAAGCGTGTGGATGCCCGTTTGGACAATATCTATACTACTCTACAAAACGGAATTTATGATATAAAAACTGATATCCGACATGTAGACCAGAAACTAGATGGCATTCTAGACAATATGGGCCGTGCAAGAGATCAGTTGTATAAATTAAATGAAGCAATTGATCGAAGATTTCTCGCGCTAACTGATGAGAACAAGAGTCTTGCATACAATAAGGTGTTGGGATGGAAGGACTTGCACGGGAAATCAGTATCGTCTATCACTAAAAATGACCTTGATGAAGGGTTGACCAATTTTTACACATGGTCAACAGTGTGGTCGAAAGATGCCATCCACTCTGGAATATTACACACACACGTTAATGAAAAAACTCTGTCTGACGTAGAACAGATGGAGAATGTTTTTGCTGAACTAAATAATCCTATAGAGCGTCTACAGCTAATTGCAAAGCTCTGTAGCATATTAGGTAACAAAGAGGTTGCTCCTACTAACGATGGGATGCTGCCTAATGGTTTGATATGGATGCTCGGAAGCGAGTCCTATTTGAGGGCTCTAAAAGAATGGGATGAAATGATGAGGTATGAAGGTTATACGCCTCAAGGCCAGCTTAACGACATGATAGGGATTGGCCAGGAAGTTCATCAAGCTATACAAGCTATTACTTTAGACAGAGCCTCGAAACAACCAAAGAGGGAATTTTTTCATACGATTATTGATCTATTAGGAATAGAAGGAGACCGCCTAGATAATGCACTCAAGGATGTTGAAAGGAAATTTAGACAAGAACGTAATATATCCGATGATCTTGAGAAATTCCATTTTTGGAATAATCCTGGTCAGGCAACAGAGTATTTGCCAACTAATTTGGTAGCCCGAGATCGAAATCATCGGGGGCCCGATATTCCCATAACAGCCAGAATCGTTTCAGCCTTTGTGCCAAATGGATTACTGGCGGCAGAGGAACTTGGTCTCGGATACATCAAGTTTGTTTGGGACTATGAGGAGGCTAATCCAAACGAATCTGCAGAGATAGGTCGTGTTAACGGAATCCTTCTCTATGCCGGACTAGTACCAAATGATGTCGGCAAGAAGATTTTGGGCCCGGCCTCTGAATTATCAAAAACAGATGAACTTTCTGGTCTCGTATTTACTTCGCGAGCTAGCCTACGTGGAATACCTATCGAAAAAGGTAGCGAAACAGCCAAAGTTAATTCGTTCATAAAAGACAATTGGATGTCGGGCTTAAATCTTGCAGAACGATTCGTTAAGGATTTCGACCTTCGTTACGCAAAGTACCAGAATGATCAAGGGTATGCCGGACATTGGCTTGGAGCAGTGAGCTTGAATCGAAGGCTGGAAGAATACATGCAACCGCTGCGGCGAAAGCTTGCTGATACAATCCTGAATGTAATACGACGAAACACGGGAGGAATAAGAGATGAATCAGTTCGCTTTCGTGCCGTGAATCGTATTGTCCGATCCATCATTGAGCTTGGCCTGTCTCGGTCTACCCAGTCAAACGATAGCTTGCGTGCCATTTTGTATGGAAAGAAGCATATTCTTGACGCACAGGAAATCCTAGATAATTTTACTCGATATTATACCGAGATTGCTGATGCAAGGATTGAGGAAAGGAGCCAGGAATTAAACAACTGGGATAACAGGCTAAAGCAAATAGTCAAGGAAAATCCAACATTCGACGCTTTCGCCACACAGTTAATCGCTATGTACAAGGACCAAGCCCGCCCTTGGATAATTAACGGCTATGGTGATGGACGTGACCCGGACTATTCTATGAAGGGAGCATCAGATTATCGACGTGGCCTTAACGAGATGCTAGAGAAGATCATCGTAGACCAGGTTCTAATAAATGGGTTTAGCGGCGAGCCGTTGTCAGATGTTGAGATGGTTTTGGCTCGTCTTGGGGCGGCTAGATCAAAATGGAACGAATCGTCATATAGAGGCGAAGATGCTTCATCGGAGAAGTCTACAGAGATCTATCGCAGTATGAATCGGTATGGCGTTGTTGCCGGGCCGCTATTTGGAGTGGGCGTTAATACAAATATTAGTTCCGTTATAAGGCTTGAGGGCCGTACTTCATTAATTGCTGGTACGCTTGAGGGCAGTGTTTATTTGCTAGGAGACAATACTGCGCCTTTCATAGGAATTGGTGGAGGATATCTAAATCAATCCCTATCCTTGGAACCGCCGGTAAACCGGGTAAAATGGGGAGAAATGCACGTGGGGATTGAGTACGCTTGGCCAAAATGGTTCATCGCGGGTAATTTAAAATATTTATTTACTAAGAGCGAGACAGCACATGGGGAACCGGCGGCGTTTCGCGTTGGTAGATGGTTGGGTGACATAGTACTTGGAGTGCGGCTCTTCTGAGCTCGTGGGGAAGCTGGCGAAGTACTTGGAGGTAACGGGAAGTAAATACGGATCGGGGTGAAGATAGGCTTCGGGACGATTCATATTGGTGCCTGGCCTAGATGAATGTCACGAAGTTTAGAAATGTTCGTGCGATGTTGGGCTGAGTGACAAGCTTTCTAGATTTATTATCTTTTTCTAATACTCTAGATCTATCGGGAAGATGCCATTATTTCCACGGACTCGTATCCTTGCACAGTTTGTAGTGCTATTTGTTGTGTTGTCTTTCGATACTTCGTCGACTTGCTACGGTCAATCCTTGGAATCTTCTCTCGGCTGGTCCAACTTTATCGAGACTGTCTCGCCAATTGACAACTACTTTACTCTGACCAATCCCCCGGCCGGGACCATCAGTGTATCCTTCTACATAGACAAGTATAATGGATCATTGCCAATCCAGATCGATAATAAGGGGTCAGATGGCTGGGTGAAGTCTTTTGATATGGGGCTAGTGAAGCCGGGGGCCACGCTATCAGTCGTCTGCTTGAACTGGAAGGGGGATACCCTCGGTTCTGTACTCCGGCATCCAATCGATGTGCTTCCACGACCAGCCTGGTTGATCGAGGCGACCATATCTAGTGTTCAAGTATCTGGCCACTCGATCTCGATGCAAGCCAACTATCCAATCGCGGCCCTTGTCGACCAACAGGTGCCAGATACTATTACGGCAATAGGAAAGAGGCGATTCTCGATGTTTGGTGGATCGGTTCAGATGGGAATCAAGTATAACCTCGATGATCGTACATCTCAGGTCTCTGACCCAGCTATGAGGTTCGGCGTCAACATCTTCAATCAGAAGAAAGCATTCAGGTCGATCCCGATCCGTCAGGGGGCATTATCGCTCGATACCAACTTTAACCTCTCTGCCCGGGTGGCCGATTCCAGCTATGTCAGGCTGTTCAGTATCGATGTCCCCACGATTTCCATTCCGATCTCCTTCTTTGCAGATATCGAATTTGACGCAGGATTGGACTTCTGGGCGACCTTGAAGGGAAGTGCAGTGGTTGGCCAGCAGGATGGAGCCTGGGGCTTTATAAAGGATGGGAACGATGTTACGCGGCTATCAGGGAGGGTCTATGGCACAGGGTGGATGCGTGGGGGGATAAGCGTCCTGCTCGGGTTAGCCTCTGTACGGGGAACCCTCGGTGTGAACGAGATGCTCGGTGGGGCTTTGACCTATGTGAGCGTCCCTACCCCGAAAACTGAGACTTTGTTCGGGGGCAATCTATCTGTTTGGGGCGAGCTTCGAGCTAAGGTTCTATGGTGGACGGTGGCATCTATTGGCCCCAAGACTCTCTATCAGACGAGTTTTGGTAATCTCCCTGGTCGAATTATCAGAACAGACCCAGATGGCGCCCTCGGCAAATCCACGACCATCCAGGTGAATCCGGCATTTGAGGTGCCAGCTCATAACCCGCAACCAGCGTTAGATTCCAGAAACAGAACCTTGGTCTCGGCATGGCTCTCGGATTCTATCGACCATTACGATCTTTGGTTGGCATCTTTGCACGATACGGCCTCTCGTTTTGATCTGCCGGTTCATGTCCTGCAGAACTATCGTCCGATGATGAGTCCCCAGATTTCCGTTACTCCCGACGGATCAGCATTCATGGCCTGGTGCCAGAGCCGCTATACTCCCTCTACAATCCCGCCAAATGCCTCGCTCCAGAACGTGGTTGCCTCCCAGGACATCGTTGTAGCCCTCTACGACGGCCAATCACAGGTCACTGGTCCAGCGGCCCCCATCGACGACGATTCTACGGGGAATGAAACTGGAAGGGCCGAGGCAGAACCCCGAATTTGCTCCATTGATGATTCCCATGGCCTGGTCGTATGGCTCGGCCGAAAGGATGGCGATAGTACTGTTGGCGTCTGGTCCTCGAATCTAGTCCGCAGTGGAATGTCGCTCCAGGCGTCAATACCCCAATCGATCAGCTCGGTAGAGGGGACCAACAGGAATCTTACCCTCACAAGGCTCGGAGACCATCAGGCCATGGCCTTCTGGGTAAACGATCTTCCACCAGGGCCTTCAGGAAGGAGCGATACCCGCATTATGTATTCAACATACAATGGAAGCTCCTGGAGCGCTCCAGCGACCTATATGGTAGGAGTATCACCAATGGACAAGTTCGGTGAGGTAGCCGTGTCGATGTCCAACGATCAATATGGCGTAATAGCTTCAACATTCTCCACACGCGACAGCAACGGCCATATTGACCGATCAGTTAATGCTGATATCTGGGATATTCAAAAGGGGCAATGGAACTCCGGAACGAGCTATCACCACGCGGATACTACTGCTGACTTCCAGAATCTTCAGGTATCGATAAGCAAATACGGGAAGGCCGCTGTCTCCTATCAGTCGATTCCACGGGCCTACGATTCAGCCGTGAATGATAATGGTAGCCGCATTCTGGCCCTGATGGATCTCCAGTATCTGGGCAACGGATGGCGTGAAATTCGAGGGATGGACCCCTTGAGTAATCCTGCATCCTTTGTATGGTCGGCCCAGACGGCATTCGGGACGGATGAGACATTTTATGAGCTGATGGAGGAGAAGGGAGACAGCATCGCCAGGAATGCGAAGAGATTTGGTGAACGGAATCTGAATCTTGTACTCCGAGCAGTTCACGTATATAACGATCTAACGATTGGTGATATCGATGAACCAGGAACTCCGACTGGACGAGAAACGGATGTCGAGGAAACTGAACGAGATCTGCGCCGTGCCGGCGCAGAAGTCTCAACAATTGGCAATCAGATTGTACTCTCCTACAATGTTCGCCAATCATCGAGGGTCAAGATTCAGATATATGATCCGAGTGGGGCCAATAAGGGAGTGATTCTCGACCAAGTTCTGGAAAGTGGGGAGTACCGAACGAGAGTCTCTACTGAGGGTCTGGCAAGTGGGCTGTACCTATGCCAGGTGATGATTGATGGGAATATGAGTAGCAATGCATTTGTTATTCGCTAATAGCAATATTTTATATTGTGATATTAGAATGTTGACAAAGTTCACGTAAAAAGACTTCGATATTTTTATGGCAGGCACTGATTCGAATAGTCCGCAGCCACTACCGGCACTCCAATACATATTTCTGAGCGCCGGGGCATTCGTTTGTGCAATCGGTATTTTACTTGCCTACATTATTTGGGCCGAAGACTTGATTCGATCTGGTATCAGTCACGATGTGTTTTATGTATTATTGATTCCCTTGGGGCTTAGTGCAGCAGCTTTCCTGTTCGGGGCAATGCGATCATTCGCACGTATACAAGGTCTAGAGATAAGCAAGAATCTTGAATTAGGTGGGCCTGCGGCAATCTTTGTACTAGTTGTAATCGCTGGATTTAAAATAGTTCCTGCTGCACCCGATACCTTTGATTTCACAGTGTTTGTGCGGGGGAACAACGAGAGCCTAGATCGAGCTATCTTTAATGGTGATCTAAAAATCGACATTGAAGGTACCCGTAGCAGTTCGCATATAGACAAAGATGGCAGAGCACAGTTTCAAAAAATATCGGCTAAATATTTAGCACACACTACACGGATTGTTTCCGATGTTAATGGATTTAGACTTGTTGCACCAGATTCGGTATACAGCTTGTCGTGGAAAACAGTATATGTTCAATTGCAGCCAGATCGACAGGATTCCTTAATATACGGTCGTGTCTTTGATTATTCTGGAGATCCACTAACTAGTATAGCAACAGTTCAAGTGGGGCAGTTGAAAACAAAAACTGATAGCTTCGGAAGGTTCAGGCTAGAGGTGCCACCCAATCTGCGAAGAGAAACCTATTTCGTTGTTGCAACAATGGATGGGTTTCAACAATATACAGACTCTGTCTATACTACAGGTGACTCTATAACAATTCCGATGGTTAGGTAGGCTATGAGATCTATTTCAGTCATATTCTTGCTTATCCTTGTTGTCCAGCTACATCTGTTCCCACAGGAAATACGTGGGTATGTCAAAATCAAGGGTACACCACAAAGGCCACTGGTTGGTGCCTTAATCAAAGGGGTAGGATCGAATCAGGCCCAAACTGGTTCTGAGGGGACCTTTGCGCTCAGATTTCAGGGGCAAAATATTGGTGGTCCAGCAAAGCTGCAAATCGGCAACCGTGGTAATTTCACCGTGGCTAATATACGATACCGGTACTGCGAGCCTGTGCTGGTTCAATCTATTATCATTCCAAGGAATCCGGAGGATTCGGTAACTATTCTTGTTGAACCTGCTACAAATACAACCAAACCTGAAACAATTGAGCGGGATGAACAAAGAATTCGCGAGTACCAGCAGCAGCATCAAGATAATTATAAAGTGAACCGCAAGCTCGACCGAATCGACGAAAAAGTTGGATACCTAGCAGAGAAATTAAATGAATTAGCGACTCCTGTAAGTCCACAGCTAGCCAAAGCTAACGAATACTACAAAAAGGGCGACTATCAGTCATCACTTCAGGCAATCTCTACCGAACGGGCAATGAGTGAAATTGAGCGTGCTGACAAACTGAGAATCAGAGCAATCCAGGACCTTCTATTTAAGGCACGGTTGTTTGCCGTAACAGGTATGTACGACAGCTCGTACTCAGTCTACACAGCTCTCATTAAAATTGACTCCAGCAATATCGAGCTACTGAAGGAATTCGTGTTCGTAATGGGTTCCAAGTTAAAAGGCGGAAATGACGAAACCCTAAGTCGTTTAACTAAGGCCCTCAGGTTATCTACCACACCCCATGATTCGGCAGAGTGCATTGCGATACTAGCCGTCCATAATCTTCGTAATCGAGCATTTGGGGAAGCCTTGTCGTTGTACGAGCGTGCCTTCAATATATCCAAACGGGATGACGATGCCGATACTACCAAAGCGAATCTTTTTCTTGCAGCGGTTGCCGCAGACGCAAGTAGTTCTGCTTTTCTTGCTCAGGATAGTACTAGGGGTATCTATTGGCACAGGGTGGCCTTCGACTATTACAACCAGAAAGCGCATTCAGATGGAAGCTATTATCGATACATAGGTGATTTAATTGAAAATCTGCGCTTTAACATGCGCGCCTACTGGGTTTCTAAGTATCCAAATCTCCATATTGATGAGGAAGCCTTTGATAAGTTTGCTCTGCCGAGCGACGAGCGCCTCCGACAGCTTGCATCATATCTGAATGCAATTCACTACTTTGAGGGAGAAGTCCTAAAAGCATCACGGGGTAATGAAAAGCCTCTGGCAACGATCGATATTAGATACGGTGCGCGCACTTATTTCCTTGATGGCGTTCTAATTGATCGACATTTTCCAGGAATGAATTACGGGCTGAACAAGTTGTATTTATGTCTATCACTATTAAATGCTGCTTCAGTTTGTCCGCGTCTACCCAGTGAAGAGAAAATGTTAGATATTAACGAAGAATGTGATGTTGAGGACGCTATTAGCATGTGTCAGCAGGCTTTGAAGCTTTTGCCATCTGCAATTGAGGCAGATACATCACGGCTTACAGTAGCTCAGTTAATACTGTGGCGTTGGTCGCTCTTGGAATACTATTATGGCAATACTTATGAAGGCATCAAGCTCGGAGTCCGGACCCTTGATACTATGAGGGAGCTACTAAGGCGAAAACCTGAACCGCGGTCGGGTCAGATTGCGTCTTACACGTCTGGAGTGGTAACGTTGTTGAATAAATGCGTGAATTCACTGGAAGACTCTGTAGGATATAATCTCGGTCAACGAGAGGTGAAATTCTTGCGTTCAAGCTTTAACAACCTTGCAACTGATAATGAACTGTTTGACATTCTTCGGGTCAGTTATACATGGGTAAAGAATATCATTACGGCCCTTGGTTCGCGTGAGGAATCGCGGAATTATATGCTGGCGGCTGGGGAAAAGGAATTGGATCGAATTAAGCGATTGGCTAAAGACCGCCTGTCTACTAGCCTTGATTCGAGATGGCAGCAGGAGCTAATGGCGTTTGATGAGCTGGAACGTTTGCTTGCAGAGGCCATTAAAATACCGGCCCAGTCTATAGCAGTCAATTTTAAGAACCGAACAGCCTATAGGTTCCTGGACCACGCAAGCAATTTATCCGCGCTCGGCCCGCAGAATTTATCCCTAGCATCTGCCGAGAGAGAAGAGGGACTCCGCAGGCTAATGGCGATTCTTTCTGAATACACGGATAGTTGTAGATACTTTGGTGCAGTAACAAGTAGCTTGTGCTATATCATTAGGTTCGAATACCAATTCGGGCGGCCTACCAGATTGCCCGAGGAGATTGATTCACTGGTTCGGCGTGTGGAGAAGTATGGTTCAGAATGTGCAGACGTATTTCAGTCCGCAGATTTTTTATCTATTGTGTTAATGGATATTGCTTTGAAAGTGCGCCAGTGCAGATTTAACGAAGCCTTAGAGGGGTTTTGGGCAGCCCGACAACAACGTGTTGAGTTTCCCAGAGAGTTCTTTCCGCTATTGCTCGTGGCTGGAATTATGGAAGGAGATTCAAGAAGCGTGAAATTTTTCAGCACAGTTATCGAGCCAACTATTCCTGCTATGGTCCTTGTCAGACCCTCGTCAGGGGCAGGTATACCGTTTGAGCTGGTACCACTAGGGGAGTGGATTGAAAGGATGAATATCGAACTTCGTAGTTGTCCCAATAATGATACATCTCGGATCGAGTTAGCAATTAGATTACTCAAGGAACGCACTGATAAATAGCAGCTCACTTCTTTCAGTTACATCAGTGCCTATGGGCATTTCGTGCTGTACTCAACAACCACCTTTCTGCGTCCTTTAGTGTATACGTGTTGGAAATGAGAATTCGGCTCACGAGGTTCTATCTGCGATGAAACGGTGCTTATGCCCGTTGCTGATGTATTAGTGCCGACCAAATTCCTCCTACCTATTTATAATAGCCTTACCTTCCTTAACCCCATCTCCAGCCTCAACCCTATACATATACACCCCATTTGTCAATTCTTCGGTGCCCAGCCTGATCTTCTGAACTCCAGAACCCATCCTCATACTCTCCTCTGCCACCAACTTACCCTGGCCATCGAACATCGAGATCTTTACGGTTCCTTCGGTTGGTAGGACCAGGTTGAAGGTGATCTCGTCTTTGGCCAGTAGGGGGGAGACAAAGACCTGAAGTTCAGACCGGTTCCGATCTCCCTTTACATCAAGGAGAAAGAACGCGAAGTCTGCATAGACCGGCAGATGATCCGACCCGTCATAAAGAGCCTGGGCAATCTCGTCTGATACAGCACCGTTCGGAATCTGATTGATAGAATCATTGAAATGCTTGCCATCGTTACCGTAGACCGTATATGATTCATGGTCGTAATGGTTGAGCATGGCCCGGTTGGCAAGGATAAAGTCAAACCTGTCATCCATCCCGCCACCTATGAACCCTCCATACTGTCTTATGTGGGTCGATTGGGTGTGAAATCTGGCAAAGGAAGAATCAGAATGCCACTTTCCCGGAGCATTAACTGGATCGTAGAGCATCCGGTCATCTGGAAAGGATGAGTTAAAGAGAAGCGTGTCATAGGGCGCATCGGTCGAGGCATAGACGTTGAGATCTCCGGCCAGGACGATGTTCTCATTCCTACCGAACTGTTCGATCACATTGCGAACAACCAAAGCCTCATTCAGCCGGGATACCTTATCGGTATCGAGCGTTCCAGCCTTGAGGTGCATGCTCAGGATGTTGACAGTATCTCCCGTGACCCGGCTGATGAGACTGTATATCGCGATGTCCCGGAGATCGGTGGGGAGGTAGGTGGTGCCGTTTAGTGTGGTTCGGGTCGAATCGTAGAAGAGTCCGTTATCACTATCTGGGCCATCGTTGAAAGGGGCGTAAGCATACCGATCAGGCCGAACCTGCTGAAGTACAGACTGCCTGAACTCCTCCATGCCTTCCGCCTTGTACATCTCCTGAACCACGAGCACATCCGGATCGATACCCTTCATGATCTTCACGTAGGAACTGTCCCGGGGCGAGGGTCCAGCATCCGGGTACTGGAGGAGGTTATAAGTGGCGATGCGAATGTTGAAGATGAACTGCGCTTGTAGGCCAATTGGAACCAGAAGGAGGAGTACGAAGAAGAGCAGGATGTAGTGAAGTGATTTCATATAAGGAATGAATCTAGAATCGATTCTGAATGGAGTGGGTCCAAGATACTGAACGAATTCTGAATCTCTTCAGATGCTCGGCGCCGGCGCCGAGCTTATTACTTGCACTCGGAGTGTGTCCCTGGACCAGATAACGACTGGGGCCAGCGTGATCGATACGAGGATCACTCCCAAATTTCCGTGAGGCAAGTAGGACACAATCGCCGATCACCAAGATTAAATTCTTGTTAGGAGATCTACCGTATTGACAATGCAACATTCATTAACTAAATTCCCCACCGAGATGATAATTACCTGCCAGGTATCATCTCAATTGCCTAACATCGGATCGACCAGATAGATGTGCACCCTCTAGGCGACACCCTTGCTTCTGCCCAGCACGAAACGGCAGATCCACCTGTATCGCTAATTGATTCATAAAATTGCCTTCCTTGAAAACAACCGACTCCTGATTCCAGCTAGGGTTCGGGAGTCGGGGATATATCCTTGTTGAAAGCCGCATCACTCGGACCAGAGTAGCTTTCTCAGGATAATGATTCGTCATTTGATCCCAATTATCGTTTGCCATTCATGAAAACTACTCTGAATGGTCATAGGGACCGTATTGCCAAATCGATATGAATAATCCGACAGTCATTATTCTAACACCCCCACCATGACGTAGTGAGATAAAGTATTCACGGACAACCATAGATCAATTGATAATTTATCGAGATTGAGTTATGAGTGATTTCTCATCTATTCAAAACAGATTGTCGCTTGCTAGGCAGATTGTACAACGAATCGCCACAGTCTTGGTGCTTAGTACATTGGCTCTATCATCGACTTCATATGGACGATCTCGACATAGTACAATAAGGAAGGGAGCCGTAGCGGGAGTACATGTACATAAGAAGCGGCAGTCAAAGCCAAAGAAAGTGGCGGTCAAGCCAGCAACGACTTTGAATCTCGAAGATTTAGTCTTCACGGGACACTATCGAAAGAATTCCAAGATCTCAATTGTGCGATCGGCCAGTGGTGACATTGTTGCTGCTCAACACTTTGCAAATCTCCGGGACCTTCTGAACGATCTCCCACCTGACGCTACTATTCGGTCAAAGTATCATCTCACTACGAGTAATGTTAGCAATGTCATACAGGAACGAGTGGATGAGGAGAAAAAGAATGTAGAGGTAGACTGCTGGATTCACGCGATAAAATTTGAGGACCATAGCAAAGGGGCTGGTAACGACAATGACTTCCACATCATTGTAGGGAGTTCGTCCAATCCAGCTACCGCAAAATATATGAACGTCGAAGTCTCTGGCCTGCCCTCGACAGATGGCAAGGATAAGGATGCAATCCGGGGAACCCGAACGAAGCTCCTCAGCATGTTCCCTGGAAAGCATTTCACCGATCACTTCACGCTGATTACTCCAGCCAGGCATGTAACCGTTCGAGGATCGCTCTTCTTCGATGGTGGGCACGCAGCCGGAGCAGTGGGACCGAATGGTAAGAATCCAACAACAGTCTGGGAGATCCATCCGATTGTTAGTATTGAGGGTCTTTAGACAGACCGGTTGGTCGTGGTTCTAACGCTGCCTAAACTGAGTCGCTACAAACGAAACGTCATTTAATATCTTATTACGATGAAGGAATACAGGTATCCTGGCTCATTATTTCATTTACTCCCCCTTGTTGCCTTCCTGTTGGTCGCCATAACCACCTGCTATGGTGCTGGAGGAACCCGGGATGATTCATACATCATCTATATCGGTAATTTGAACTATGATTCAATAGCAGATACTTTGCGTGGCTATCGAGACTCGACATATCAGTTAACTCCGGACCGGATCTGCTGGGGGCAAATTGATTCGAGTCGCATTAATAGTCATAAGAAAGCGCCGGCCCCGTTAGAAACCACAATTGAGTACCCAAATTGGCGCAAAATTGCGATGTCCGTGGCAGTACAGGATGTGAATGCTGATACCGTAACCGATATCATCTTCTACTTCTGGGGAGATGCCGGAGATGTTAATCACAAGAAGGATACGTTGCGAAGCCTTGTTGTCTTTGGGCAATCTGGACTGCAAAAGACAAAGAAGATCAACCTTGCAACAATCAATAATGGGTTTCAAGAAAGGCCATTCTTTGCCATGGATCTGCGGCTTGGGAGTGGGCTAAAGCAAAAAGGGCGAAGAGACCCATCAGGAAGATCCAGCTACATCCTGGAAAAGATTAGCCATACAGTCAAACAGGGGGATACCAGTCACCACTCGGCCCCCAATGTTCTGTCAGTTGAGCCAACAGTATCAATCTACCCTAATCCTGCAGCGTACGCCACGAATGTGGAAGTAAAGAAACTACAGCCTGGTGATTATCGAGTTGAGCTGGTGGCTGTGAACGGAATGCGATATCGCGACCAAGAGATCAATGTTGGAACCAGTGGCGAATTTCTGCAAATGCTTCAACTAAGTGATGTCCCGACCGGATACTACGTAGTCCAGGTCTTTACCAGCAATACCGTTGTTGGCTCTTATCCGGTGGTGGTGGTTCATTAGCCACGGTCGATCCCCGGAGTTTCTCTATTCGTCGTAAGCTCATTCCCAAAACTTCATTCGTCCGCTTGTATGAAAGCAACTAACTCAACGCTGCTTAGAATAGTCCTGGTCAATGTATCCCTCCTTGCCCTTATTGGAAAGCTGAGTGCTCAGTATAGCCAGGATGTTGCAAATCTAAAATCTGCCTCTGAGCAATATGATGAGCGGGGATACTACGGAAGCAAAGCTATTTCAGTTGATGGTAAACTCTCAGTCGGTAACGCAAATGGGAATGTTTCATACTCATATCCTATTTCCAGCAACTATCATCGCGGATACAAGCTCAATGTCAATCTAAACTATTGTAACTCAGTAGCCTTTACGGCATTTCATAAAATCAATCTATCTGACCCCGGATATTACGATCCAGAGAGTGCATTTACCTACCCCAATGCATATCAGGGTTGGTCAAAATTTCACCAGAATCGTCCAGCCTGGATCATCGGCGTTAATGGATTTGCCATCCAGGCTATTTCAACAGCCACTCATTTCCATTCGGACCCGGCATCACCACTGTTCAACTCGATGTCATATGAGTTCAACGATAATCATATGATTTGGCTGATGGATGGCTATGACTATTGTAATAGAATGGAAGATTTTGGTGCGGGTGCCTCATTCTTGTCTCAATATGATGATGTAATTAAGTTGCTCCGAGATGATGGCAGTGTGCTGGAACTGCATAATATCAACCCATCTGCGACATCTGGATTTGCGGATTCAGCAACTGCCCTCTATACGGGATATTATCATACTCTCCAGGCAAACGATAAGGGGTATGCAAAGGTCGAGTACGATACTACATACTGGACACCATCGATGCGAGAGATAGATAATGAACAATGCACGTGGTTTGCACCGCAAATTCCACGGAAAGTCCATTACTATGCCGGAGACGGCCTTGAGTATATCTTTAGAGAATGGACGGCCCCATATGGAATGGGACCATTGCGGGATCTAATATCCCGATCTAGTGGTGTATGGTCAGGGCCAACGATCTTCTATCTGGAGCAGATTCGGTCCAGCGGAGGTGTTGTAACAAACTTCGATCGCTATCGCCATTATCCGATCATCCCCGATATGTTTTCGCTACATAATGTTGACTCTACACGGGGTCGTGCGCCCATCTGGAATTTTGACGATCACACAATTACGTACGGGACAAACTCGCTCACAATTGAGGCACTTGGACGAACGACAAAAGTGTTCTTCAATCGGGTAATGCTGAGTGGAAACGCTGTCGATCAAGATATGCTCGGTGATGAGGGATTGTGGCTCCCACTGGGGGGATTTGGAATGCCAGGCGATCATACAAGATATCTTGCCACAGTGAGCGAGACAGACCCAGAACCATATAAGTCGTGGCTTGGGTATGTTACGCAGATAGTTGATCCGGAGGGCAGAACTACGAACTTTGAATACGAAAAATATACTACGAAGTACAAGAACTTTGGTTTTCCGAGGCCTAAAAATGGAATCGGCAATATCGTGCTTACGTTAGACAATCTTCGGTTACATCGCGTTATTGAGCCAACTGCGAAGTATTTCATTGACTATTATGGAGTAGGTGGGGCAGACTACAATCCTGCTACTCCACGCATTCTGGAGCCACCGAATAACACGCATGACTTCTACACGCTTAATAACGTTGTTAAGAGGGTTCAGAAATACGATCCTACAGATACGCTGTTGACTATCGATCAGTATTACTTCAGCATGCATTTTGATGGCAATTCGCCATTGATCGATTACAGTATAGTGAAAAATACGGACAATCTTACCGGGAAGTACAAATCAACCCAATTCGATTACTTTGCAGACCAACTCCCCAGTAGTTTGGTAGGAGTTCCTGGCCCGAGGTTTACGGAACTCCGGGGTGTTACCGAAGTTGCCGGTGGTGTAACCACCTACACTGCAACCCAATACGGATTCCTTGGTCAGTACCCAACCCCCAATACAGGGACCACGTGGAACACCATGTTCTTCATTCCAGAACTTAAAAAGGAAGTCTACGTTAACTCTGTCTTGAAGCAACGGCAGACATTTCGATACAATGTTGACACAGTTCGAAAATTCGGATTCGACACATCTCTGACAAGGAACTTCGGCCAGGATGCCATTCGAAAGATTACTCGTACCTATGACGGAAATGGAACGTTGCAGACGTTAGATACCACAGATTTTCTACATCTACCACTGCTGGATACCAATTATACAGTGGTGGATACATCGCTGCTTAAGTTCCCGACCCAAGCTAAATACGAACATTATCGTGATTCCGTAGTAGCTTTAGGAGAAGTCTGTCCTAAATGGGAAATTATGATGTTCCGCCCTGGGATCTACACCTACGACCTCGATACGGTCAGTGGCCTTGCATCTCTCCCGCCCACCTATAGTCTGACCAAGCGTAATGTTACATACGATGCTTCTGGCAACTTGCTGGGTGGAAAGCTGTTTATATACGATACGAATTTCATCCCTGATGTAAGTGCCCCTGCACCATATCGAGGAGGAATACTTGCCGACACCATTATCAGTCGTGGAGATCTACATCGAGTTCTCGGTAACAGCTACCGGTATGATTGGTCGTATGGGGCAACGTTGCCTTCCTACAAAGGCAATGCTAACGGAAGCGGGGTCGATATGTTCTACGGGTTCCTGCCCGTATACAACCCATTGACGGGATATTATGGTGGACCCACGGGCAAGATCGTTCAAGATAACAATACTGTATCGACCCGTGAGTTAAGTGGAGATTACTTTGGCGTAGGATATGGGCTGCCGCAGCTTGAACGAAAAAGCGTTCGGCGTTATAATCCTGCTGGCTCACTGGTTAGCGATACCCTGTTACATCATTATCAGCGAACTTTCTATGGCCTAGTAGCCGAAGACGTTGATGAAAACGGGTGGATGTCAAGTTTTGATTATGACCACAATGGCAGGGTGACAAAGGCCGTGCTCCCGTATGACTTTCAGGCGGTAGACAGTGTTACCCACACGGAGTTTGAAAGTAGTGAGTCCTACGAATCAATAGGGTGGTCCGACTATACATCATATTCTGATACGGTACATTGTGATCCGCACGATGCGATTTACACGCCACTAAGCTACAATACAGTGTTGCATGGCGTGCTAGGAGCTGATTATCCTGAGCACCATATTCCAAACTGCTCAACCGGAGTGGTAACACATAAGAAAGATGGTCCTTCAATCCAGCGAACAGTAACATCTCCTATTCCGTATGACTGGCGGTCACCTGCGGTTGGTCACATTGATTTCCTCACAAGGCCAGATGGTGTCGATTCTGTCCTCCGTATCGACAGTGCCTACCTCGAATTCTATATCACACAGGCGTTAGGAAACTGCGTCAATCTTGTTGTAGAAATTCCCCTGTTAAGCTTCTCTGAGACTTACGTGTTCAATTGCAGTGTACCTGCTATGGATAGTATCTCCGCTGGAAACTACCCGTTTAGAATCGACCTGTCTGATTATACGAATGATCTGAAGACAATCGGGCAGATCGGGGTGAAGTTCTCAGTGACTACCCTTAACGGACAGGTGGCCCTTGTCAGTGGGATCAATGGCGAGGATACGCGACCGCGCCTTCATATGAAAGGTCGGTTCAGAAAGGTTGATCGGTTTGGGGACTACACACTTGCATACACCTACAACGATGACTCGCTGATCAACAATACCTCTGTCAAAGTTGACGACTATAGGCATACGTTTAACACCTGGGACACAACCTCCCTGGGTAGATTCCGGCGAACCGCATCGAAGCACTATTTTGGTGGAGATGGCCAGATACGAACGTCCCGGTTAACAATAGGTTCAGAGACCTCGCCGATTCGGATCGATACGGTAACCACCTCGCACACGGGAATGGGGCTAGTAAGTGGTGTCCGCGACCAGGAAGGAGATGTAACAGGAACTGAATATGATGAACTCGGTAGGCCCGTGAAGCTAAATAACGCCGATGGCACATTCTCAACCGTTACATATTTGGCTGGATCACTTACTACTTGCGGTATTACAGCAAGTGGTCAAGATTTCCACGGCTTCTGTTCAGCAAAGATAACCCGCAATGAAAACGGGGTGGAGTTCAAACAATACAGCGATGCCTTCGACCGGTTACGTCGTGAAGTCAGTAACGCCCATAATGTGCCAAGTTCTCCCGACCTTATTACTTGGTATGAGTATGATGCTGCTGGGCGTTTGACGCAGGTGGTTAACCCGAAGGGAGATACTACACGCTACTTCTATGACGAATATGGGCGAGTCAAATTCAAGCAACAGCCTGACCTGGGAACTGTTTCCTATGCATATGACAAGGTAGGTAATGCACGATTTACGCAGTCCCAGCAACAGGCTACTGACGGCAAGCTGACTTTTACTGAGTATGATGATCTGAATCGACCTACCGTTATCGGCGAGGCCCGAATCCTAACAGAAGGTCTTGCAAGTGCTCCATCGGTAACTGGCGAACCGTATCTCAATCGTCTGACCGAAAGAATTGATGCCAGCATTCTGCAAGATAGTGGCCAGAGCACTACCGTCAGTGCGAATAAGACGCTGTTCCAACAAGCCGTGCGTTCAGTACCGAGTTTCTGGAATCCAATCTTTATAGATTCATCAATTTGCCCGTTGATGCCCGATTCAGTGCTCGGGGAAACGGAAACTCCCATAGGACCGTTCCTGAAGCATCCTACACAATACTATCAGCCTCTGACGGCTGTGTGGGGAACTCCAAACGACTTCGAGAATGTGGCCAAGTACCCCGAGTTCCCGCGTATTGGTATAAGTTATGATCGTCTTCCCGATACTCTTGGAGCAATCTGGAGCCTGTTCCCATCGCATGCGAAGTGGGATTCGTTGGCACCACAGAAGAAGGTGCGTAACCTCAAGGGACATGAGGCAGCGGTTGCATACCGTGAACACGATGGCGAACCATTTCACTATGCGGTCATGAGTTATGATGAGAGAGGGCGGTTGGAAGCTTTGCTGAGGTACAATGATAATCTGGGCTTCGATGCGGTTTACTATACCTATAACTCTGCCAATAAAGTAGTGTCTGTCCGCGTAGCTGACCCCATGCGTCAGTTTACTACCTGGTATGGCTATAACTGGAATGGACAGATAGATTCGGTTTGGACGCTTCTTTCCAATCAGTATCAAGGTTTAGGCATTGCTACCCCGAAGTACGTACAGCCACAGACCAAGCCGACGTCACCTGAGATAGTTTATAGCTATACGAAGACCGGACAGGTCGCCGGTATGGAGTACCCGGCAGTGCAGGCATTCACTGGCTATGCGTATAATCACCGAAAGTGGTTGGATTCGATGACTGCCTGGTATACTGTAGGGTTCCCAATACCCAGCACACAGCCATTGTTCAAACAGGTGCTGGCTTATGATTCTATCGGACAAATAATCAGCCAGCGTTGGAAACACGCTGGCATGGCTGAACAAACCCAGTACTATAGCTACGACTCGCTTCAGCGGTTGACCAACTGGGGCAATGGGGGAGTAGACTCATCGACCTATGCATATGATGCGGTGGGCAACCGTCAGTTAGCCGCAAACCCCGGAGGAATTGTTACCTATAGCTACCTGGGTTCGGGACCAAACCAGTTAACCGGGTTAACCGAGATTAGCGGACCATTCCAGACAGCGACGGGTTATAGCTACAATTTTGATGGCGCTGTGACCGGCGCTAGTAGGTCACGGTTCTTACCACCGAACATCATGCAGGATTCCGTTCGTCAGGAGTTTACATACAGCTGGCGCCATCTGACGAGACAGTATACGTATCAGCACATGACTATGGGACCGATGTTTGCAGAACAGTTCGACTGGCGTTACCGCTATTCCGCTGGCGGAGAGCGTGAGCAGAAACGTCTGTACAGCGGCCAGGACGCGATGCATAATGCCATTCCAAATCATCCTTGGGTATACTATCTTCTTGGAGTGGGCAAGGGGCAGTTGGCAATATACCACGGGCAGGAGATGGACCAGAGCGGTTGTGCAATGCCGGGCTGGAGCGCGTATATGTATCCGGTCGAGTACCTTACATATGGAGCAGGGGATGGTGCGTGTCTTATCACGAAACCCTTGGGAGGAGCTTGGGCCAGGGAGTACAGGGTGGTGGACCATCTCGGTTCTGTTCGAGCAAGTATAACTCCAGGATTTCTTGGTAATGCGATTGCCTCATTTGACTACGAACCATTTGGTAAGTTGCTAACTAGCAGCTCGTTACCAGTAGATCACAAAAGCTATATTGATAAAGAGAAAGACAAAGAAAGCGGATTGTCCGATTTCGGTGTGAGGAAATACTCAGAAGTTGAAGGACGGTTCCTTGCTATTGACCCAAGGTGGGAAGACTTTCGCTCGATTACTCCATACAATTACGCCGAGAATGATCCGGTACGTCTAAAAGATCCGAATGGGGATTGTCCCCTATGTATAGCTGCGGGGATCGGGTTTCTAGTCGGAGCCGGTGTTGAAGGCGTAAGGCAATATGTGAGTGGAGAAAAGGCCGATCTTGGTAAGATGGCATATGAGGGAGTGAAGGGAGCTGGAATAACTCTCGTGGCGGCTGTAGCACCCGAAGCGTTGAGTGGGGTCGCAGGCCAGGCTGCTATTGGTGCTGGCTTTCAAATAACTACGGGGGTCGCTGAACGGGCAGCCGGTGTAGCCGAGGGCAAGCCCTTGGGTCTCAACGAAATTGCTAAGGATGGAGTAGTGGGTGGATTATCATCGGGCCTTGGTGCTCTTGCTGGTAAAGCTCTAAAACCCACAGCCGATAAATGGTTAAAGGTAGGTGAACCACAGAAAGTACACTGGGCGTCGTCGACAAGAGTGCCAGTCTCAATGCCGACAAGGTTAATGTCCGCTACTATGAATCAGTCTGCGAAAGTAGGCGTACCTGGCATTGTCGGCGCCCCTGTCACCATCAGTACAGGTTTGCCACAGAACATTCAGCCTTTCAATCAGAGCCAATATTTTGATTACCATCATCAGCAAGACAATAATCGAGCGCCATCGATTCCACATCGGTAGTGCATAAGAGGAGTAATGGCAGTTAGGCTTGCCAAGCTTGCAACTCCTTGGCTGGAGGTTTTTGATTGCAAGTCTCATATATTAGAGTTTCCGTGTGGATAATAGGATTAAAAGCCAATAGGCAGGTTAATCCATATCTCTCTTATCTCTAAATTTGAATTACTCAGCCTTGCTATGCCTATAACTAACATTGCAGAATACCGGGTTGCCAAGCGATTCCGAGTTCTGTATGTAATGACTGGAACTGTAAGCGCTTCATTGATAATAGCGGGTTTTGTTCTCGATGGAAGTGCCGAGGATTTTGGAGTGATTATTGAGGCAGCACTCCTATTAATTGGATTCTTGGCATTTACCTGGAATTCTTTTGTGGATCGAGTAATCTTAACAGATACCTACGTAGAACACATTACGCTAATTTCCCAGCGCAGAATTTACTTTAAAGACATTAATCGCTATTCCTATAGAGGGGGGGGGATTAAGATCTCTTCTAAACGCACTTCGATGCAAATACTTGGACACTTCCAACCAATAGAGGAGATTGCGAATAAAATCGAATCTCGATCACCGAGACGACAGAATCGGTAATTCAAATACCTGCAATATATCACTACTCATGAACGTGAGCTGTAAATTTAGCAATCTTATTGCTTCGGGAAAGCTGCTCGGTAAATTTCTTTATGATCACGCTTTTATGATTGAGTTCCTATAATACATGAGTTTCGTCGTCGAACTTCTTAGTGCTACACTTGCGAGGATTTTTGGTCGAGCCGCGCACGCCAGAAACCGTGCTATTACCTTTCTAATGGGGACTATTTTTATTATAGTCTCTCTTTTGTTGATCTACCTTTATTCATTTGTTTACATCCCCGTTCCTGTTGGAAACTATCTAACGCGCAACATTCGATACGAGCACCCATTTGCCGAAGGTGCCAAGAATGGGCGACGCATCGTGTTAGCTTTCGAAGGGAGATCATTCAAGATAGACCATCATCTCTGGCCATCAGACATTAATGAGACTCAGCTATTAGAACTTCTCACCCGTGACAGTGTAGCTCGGCTTTGGATGAAGTCTCCTGATGATATATATATCCAGGGAATTGAAACGTCCTCTTTTCGAATCGATCCAAGTGTGGGGGCCGAGTGGGATAACTCAAATCGGCGGTATCTATTATGGATTGGGATTGGTTTGTCAATTCTTGGCATAACAACAGTCCTGAGCGCTTTTCGTGGAAAGTGAGCTTCCTGGGTAGCGTTTTAGACATTCCTCTGATGTTGATATTCCCCCGGTAATATAGACAGGTACATAAGTACCGGGAATGCTCAGCAAGTTTGTACACTTTTCCATTTCCCCTCGGAGTATTGATCTGCACTCACAATCTCACCCCAACCCTCACCCGGCTTCCTCTGGGTCCCTGGAGGTCAATCGGCTGACTCTTGGTGAAGATCAGAGGGAGAGATAGTACACGCGGCCGCAGGTTCAACCTTCGGTAAAATTATATAACCGTACCCATTCCCTTCGATTCTATAGTGTTTCCTGACTTTCCTGTTGAGTCGTATCCTCCTCAAGGCGTAACTATCAAGCAATTCGTTCATCGACAACGCCACTTGATTCCTGCCTCTACGACCGAACTGACCTGCCACCTGGCGTTTGAGGTCTGACTCCAGTATGTACCCCTGATTGTCGATCGTCTCCATAACGATCTCATGAATTTTGTCTATTCTCTCTATCGAGAGGGGATTCAGTTCTTGACCGGCCATCTGAGGGAAGACCTCGTTGGCTATGGACTGACCGTAGGTTCTCAGGTAGTTTTCGTAGGTGCGGTTCTTTGCTGCTATAGCTGGGGTGGGAGACGCGAATATACGATTGGTATTAGTAGTGCCGATTTAGCATAGAATGGGTTTGCCCTCATTCTTTATTATGTTAGATCCAACAGAGGCCAGGAATGGTCTATAACTTCAGTTGCCTATTACTAGGATTGTCAAATGTCACTTCAGAATCTTACCACAAAGAATCAAGTCGCAATTGACTTTGATAAGATATTGTCACTCCCAGGCAGTAATGAAAATGCCATTCAGAAGCATTTGGAAGCAAATACGGACTTGATACCGTTGCCCTGGCTGTTAAACCACAACCTTCATTTTAATTTTATATTTTCAAAATTGCCTATCGGCGGCGAATACATTTGTGATTTCGCATATCTAACTAAGTCGAGCGACCGGTGGCAGGTAGTACTGGTGGAATTGGAGGGTTCCAATAAATCCATATTTACCAACAGTCGTGGCAACCCGGTCTTTACGGCAGAATTTAATAACGCCTTCGATCAGGTCCTTTCCTGGAAAGCATATTTAGAGAATAATATAGCGAGTTTTAAGTCCTCTCTGCAACCTCTACTTGCCCCGTTGGAGCAGAATCCAATCGAACCTCGGTTCGTTTTAGTCATTGGAAGAAGTTCAGAGTTGAATACCGAACCACGAATGGCCATGTTCAAACAAAAACATGCCGACGATTTTTTTGTTCTTACATATGATTCCCTAATTAGAAGGTATAATGCTCACAAGCGCCAGTTTAAAAACATTGTTGCGAAAGTGAAAAATGGGTTTGAGCTGCGATCAATTAACAATTCCACGAACGCATTCAGTTACTTGAACAGTAATCAATTGTTCCTTACTGGAGACGTTCGTAATAAGCTCATTGCTCAGCACTATGATATAATTGCGTGGGAAAACGGACAGTTCTTAAACCTGAGCGGTGCCGTGACGTCGGGAATATTCAACGGCGACGACTTTAGGATAATTAATACAGACGATTGATTTAGCAACCGTTGCAGCGGTTATGACATAGGTAGCTGAGAGACTCCGAATTGCGGAACCTTGATGCGGCAGCGTGGCACTCAATTCCGACGCAGATTCTATTCTTATGTGTTTCAAGTTAAAGATGTTGAAGAGGAAGTAGCACGACTGGAGTGCCTACAAAATATCATCAATACATCAACAATCTCAGTATTTATTCGAAATCAATTTGTCAATTGATGCGAATTAATTATATTTATCCATACTCATTAAGAGTGCCCGAGGGATCAAGCCCTTTGACGGCACAGCAACCTGCAATAGCAAGGTGCTACAGCTTGCATAGATCATTCGAGATCTATGAGCAATGAGAGGCAAAGCTTATTCCAATAAGATTGTTGGCCTCTTCATCAAGCGAGATGAGGGGGCTTTGTTTTGTTGCCCCACCTGAACAAATCGATCAACAATCTATCAGGGCGAATGACCAACTATAATCAAGTCGAGACAGTGTTTCGAAAGAAGCTTCGGACCATCAGCTTGAAACTAGATCGGCAGTTTGTCTGCGAACCATCGAGAAACGAGAAAATATCAGATCCCTGGGAGGTGTTCTACATCTTGAAGGCACTTTTCGCCACATTGGATGACAACCAGGAACACCTCATTCTATTGGTACTGAATCAATCCAATCAGGTCACAGGTTATAAGGTTCTGTCATCTGGAAGCCAGGATGCGAGTCTTATTGATTGCAAGATTCTATTTCGGACGGTCTTGCTCCTAGGTGCTCGGACCATTATCATTGCCCACAATCATCCCTCCGAGAGCTTGCGTCCATCCCGGGAGGATCTCGTTATGACTCGGAAGATTGCGGCGGCCGCAAAGCTGTTGGATGTTCGATTGCTGGATCACTTGATTGTTACTCATCGAGATTTCGTTTCACTAGCTGAGACCCATTCTGAATACTTCATTGACAATTCATAAGGAATCTGGGCGCTGCCGGCGCCCAGCCATCTCGATCGAGACATTGGGCACATAGCTATCGTATTCTCGAATCCCATTATAGAATCATCTCCTATACCGTCATGAAGGCATCCAACAAGCTCCAGGATTTCATTCTGAAATTGGTCAACAAGTTCGATGTCGACCTCAGTCAGGTTGGTTCTCATATCCGATTGGATATGAAGGGCTGCGATTGCCTCTGGATCGAGCGGATCGGTATCAATCTGGTATCGGTTGCTCACTACTTCGACATGAATGGGGATCTCATTCCTGATCCCGAAGTCATCTTCTTCACTGGCTATACGGAATGGATTGCGATATCGATTAAGAATCAATTGAGCAATAGTGTGGTCGGGGTGGTACATCGGAAGGGGGACCGCATAAAGGCTTACCACAGGGCACGCCAGGAGGCTCTGGCTGCATACTGCGATATGTGGGCAGATAACCTGGATCTTCTGGGGTGGATGGAGGATGGGGTCTGTACGGTCTCCTCGGGGCATTATGGAACGATCCTGAAGGAGTTGATGGGCATTCTTCGAGAGCACAGTATTAGATTCGAAGAGGTATGAGGGTGATCGGAGTAGGTGGGGAGCGATGGGCGCATCATCAGAACTATCCACCCGAATTTCTCTGGAGTTCGGCCATTACTGCTGCCATTAACTCGGGTACGGATATCTGCAATGAAGCCGCAAGTTTCAAAATCGTACCAAGTCCTGGCTCTCTGTCCCCATTTTCGATGCGGGAGATAAACTTTCTATCAATGCCAGATCTCCACGATAATTGCTCCTGGGTCATATTGGCTGATTTCCGAAACCGGGCCAGGATGATCCCGAAGGCCACTACATCAGCACGCTTCTTTGACTCTCTCGATTCTGTCGAACGCTGCTGACTAGCCATAGCCAGCAAGCTATCAGCGAACCATACTGCGTCTTGGGGTCTATCGACCCCAAAAGGCGAGATTTGTTGTATATTTGATGGAATCTGAACCTGTCTTCAGACCCTCTCTACAATACTAGATCACTATGAGCCAAATCATTCCAGAAGCTGCTCCACAGCCTGTTGAACAAGGTGCATCTACGGCTGCGTCCAGATCCTTTCCTGTAAAGGTTCTTGTCGCCGGAGTTGCGATTATCAATTGCTTGGCGATCATTTGGGTGTTTGGTCCGGATCGAGAAGGTGCCTTTTGGGAAAATTTGAAGTGTCCTGAAAAGCTCGGTCCCAATATTCCTGAGATGATCCTGCTTGCTATCCTGGGGTTCGTATCGTTTTTCCTAGGACTGGGAGTATTGGGTCGGTGGAAGTCGCTCATCGTCAGTCTAATCATCTCGACCTACCTTGCCATCAGGTTCATCCTCCCTGCCTTCTCCTTTCACTGAAACTCCCATTCCAAAATCACCATGAATCGATCATCAATACCGATCGGGATCGCTCTGGTTGGATTCATAATCATTTCTGACCAACTCCAGGCGCAGGATACTACCCAGAAGCCGGTCCCAGCTATTGCCCGACAAGCAACTGATTCGTTGATACCTCCGGAAGGTCGAACCATCTTGCTACGACCAGATGGCACCTGGAGGTGGGTCGGGGAGGAGCCGGTGAAGGCTACGGCTCCAGCGGTGCCAGATCCTGCCGATGTGGCTGTGGTCCGTGGGTATTTGGCTGCCGACACATGGGAGCAGCGATTGAAGTTTGTTATGGATTCAGCCAAAGTTCGACCACTGATGGCGAAGTATTATGAAAATTATTCGGGACCTACAACGTTCAGTCGAATTATTTCATCGATTACAGGAAATGAAAAGGTAGGAGGTTGGGTTACAGTCAAAGTAGTTGGAGGTGGCGTAGGTCCGTACTATCTAAAATTGACTCCTGATGGATGGAAGATTGATTGGATCAGCAGCATTGGTGTGAATCCTACATCTCTCACTGTCATTCGTGCTTCAACGGTAGCAACCCCTGTTAGGCTAAGAGTAAATGCCACACTATTTTCGGACTACACCCTTTGTACAGGTTATCAATACGAAATTTCCGTATGGAGGCTCCAAGTCAGTGACGGCAAGGGGTCGGAGTTCGTTTTCGTCCCCAAGGAGTCGGCGGAAGGAAGGGCAATTTATGATGTTCTGAAGGACGGCGACCAACACCGAATGGTTCTTGATATAAGAATCGCTACATCGAACTGTGGACTACGAGTCTATGATGGCAAGCCATATGCAAAAGGTGGTTCCATCACAACCAGTAATTTGACGATATCCAAGGTCATCGCAATCGATACCTGGCGGGTCGACAATTGATTCCGGATTGTATGGAAATCTATACCCTTTCCTAATTGTCTCCACCGAGACTGACTTATAAGCGGTTCGTTGTGCAGTATGGAAGTCGGCGCTGATCTTCTAAATCTTATGCTTGAATGATCTTGAATCGATTATAAGTAGCATTGTATCGATTGTAGATGCTTGATCGGGAATAGATATACTGTATGCTCTACGGGGAGGAGTGGGGCATATGGTGGTATCTGGTCGTTTTCGTAAAGGCTGTTACGGTTCAAGCTTCTCTATCACCGATCTCTTCCGATCTTGATCGATCGAGATTTCCAATATACTCGCTTGGGGCCAACCACTGTTGCCATCGATCGGCACTATTCTTTCAGGAACCAACAATCCGTTGATGTCTTGACGTGTGGGCACCGATCGTGTCATCAAGACCCCATCGGGAAACATTATTCTCAGGATCTCTCGAATGTTGCGAGGCATCATTAAGCTCTCCGATAGATTTTGCAAATGGGGATCGGTACCTTTAGCTTAACGAAGACTCGTACTTTTTGTTGCGAAAGAAGAATGCCAAGTTTCGATCAGCTTCAATCAACGGCCAGAAGTAAGGATAGAGTATGTCATGTGACAGCATCTACCCTCCTACACCCAGTGGCACCATAACGCGTGGGGCCTGGAGATGTCCATGAATCAACTGATCGAATATAATCTCCGAGAGGAACAAGAGAAGGGCACCAAGTTTCGGGAGGTATACCAGCTACAGACACACCTTGTAGATGAACCCGGCGTCGACCCATTAGGTAACAAGAATCGAAGAATCTGTCGATACTGCCTTCGTGGGGCAGATAGTACCAGATTTAAGGACGATGCCCACGTGATACCCCAAGCCATCGGTGGCCAGCACATTCTCGATCTCTGGGAGTGTGATGATTGCAATCATCGCTTTAGTAAGTACGAAACTGCCCTGGCAGCTTATGCCGGTGCTCTTAGATCTCTCACAGGGACCAGGGGAGCAAATGGAATCCCCACCTACAAGAACCCGGCCGATGGAACAGTTATCAGGTCAGCCGACAACAAGATCGTGGTACGTGCTGGTTCCGATGAGTCGGCATACATGACTGAGGATCGCTCGGGTATCCGGTTGGAATTGCCCCGAGAGTCATACGTGCCGCTACGTGCTTTTAAATCGATTGCTCGGATCGGTTACGCAATGATCCGAGAGGATGAGTGGGGAGATTTCGAGGAAACTCGAAAATGGCTGCTTCAGGATGGTCAGCGAGAAGGTCGGAGTATATCTTGTATACTATTCTGGATCTCGGTCAGCACAAAGACCAAATTCAGAAGGGAAGCAAGCCTGTACACGAAGAAGAACAGGTTCGCGCCGGATTCGTACCCTTATAAGGTCTTGGTTCTGCGATATGGTATCATGCAATACCAGTTGGCCATTCCGTATTTCGCAGATGAAGTCTTGCTGGGTGCCTCCTCAACTCATTTGACTATGCTGCCGTTTCCGTTGCTTTTCGAAACGCAGCCGGATGGTCCCGTGGATATCGATTCGTATGTGACTGGGAGAGATGACCTCACTTCGATGGACAAGAAGAAGGGAGAAATTCAGCGCCTCTCGTATGACTCGGATCAGCCTGCGGCCCGGGTAGATCAGCCGGCAGATCTGGTGGTTCATAATGTTGATGAATCGAATCCTGAATGAATCCATAATCATTTCAAACGAGAGATGGTGGCCGGCGGGCCACCATCTCTGATTCACAATCCATACCATATTGGTCTTCAATCCATCTCGTCGGCCTGTTCAGAATCATCTTGTCTTCGAGGCATGATGATTCGTGGGTAACCCGGGATCTCGATTCCTAATCGCTCCTTCAATGGCTTGTTCAATTGGACCATCTCCAGGTTATAGCTTTGAAGCATTTCGTGTAGGGACCGCTTGAATTGGGTCTTGACGATGCCATAAACAAGCTTTTTCCCCTGGGACACCTGGTCAAGAATCTCCCTCTCCACTGCATATCCATACTCACCGATCATGGCCATCGTAGCTTCCTGTATCTGGAAGGTTCGGTCCTCGGCATCCGGATGATGATCTCGTTCTCCGATCTGGGGGTAGATCTCCCTGGCGATGTCGACCCCGAATGTTCGATAGTATCCTTCATATGTTGCTGCCCTTCTGCTTAACGGGCAGTTTTGATACAGCCGTGCCCGCTCCACCGCCTCATCCAATCGATCGTCCGTATACGGGGGAATACAGTAGTAACCTATCGTGCTCGAATGCCCTTTTGCACTATTGCACTTTAGGGATCGTTGAAGTAGATCGGCCGGGATCTGCTCCTGGCTGACCTTCGTCAGGAGCCGGTGGAAGCAGAGATTTGCGATCTTTTTAGAGACGGTTCTATGTTGTCCGATGTTCAGAACCTTTGCCAGGTGCCGGTTCGAGGCGAAGAAAACGATGCCTAGATCAGATCTAACGAATTCCTCCAATTCTGAGGATTCTATGGCGATTCCAATCATCTGATCCAGCAACACGAGGTCGCGCCGGACATTCTTGTATAGATCCGGATATAGGCTCTCCAGATCGGTTGTCAGGACCCTCCGATTCTCCTCCAATAGCTGCCGTTGTCCTGCCGCCCAGGGCGATTCCTCGATCCGGAGCCGGAAAACCTCTTGGAGGAGCCTCCCAGCTTGTGCAGAAGTGCAACCCCGGAGCTTCTCTACGCAGCGCCTGATGTTTCCCCGGAAGCCACAATGGCTGGAATGACATTTATAAAACTGTTCACCGGCCTTCGAGGTAAAGATGCTGGCGCTGGGATTCCTATCATTATGGAATAAACATCTAAATTTACTTCCAGAAACTCCCAGAAATGCTCTCAGATCGATTTTGCAGGTAATATGCTCGTAGAGACTCGAATAATCAGGAAAAGTCTCTCCAGCAGGATTATAGAGGGTTTGTAATAGATTTATATTGCCATCAGCGATTGCCTCGATATGCGGATTGTTAGGACCGGTGTATGATGTATACGCTACCGGGAGGGTCCCGAAGCTCTCTGTTGGACTTCGAGGCATCGATAGGGTGACATCGGCCAGCGCAGCTTCAAGATCTTGTACTCGGTATCTCAATTATTGAATTCCGTTATGATGACATCGAATGGCTCCAGCCTATCTTTTGGCTTGATCCATTTCGTAAAGGGAAGTCGCATTAATTGACAGGGCTTGCTGACCGAATCATCAGAATCGAATTTCACGATCAGCTTATCAATGATATCACGCCACCGGCATTCTTCAGGGGATTCTGACAATACCCAGTAGACATGGAAGCCGTTACGAGTCTCTACAATGATGGAAGGAGGGAGGTCGAACTTTCTGATCTCATCGATCTTCTGCTCTTTATACGCTTGGACTATTTCAGTTGAATAAAATTTCTTCTGGTTATCCCGGCCACAATCGAGATCAATAAAAGCAGAAGTAAAGGTATGGATATCACAATCTTTCGAACCACCGATGTTTGGAATGAAGTAAATGTCGTTGATACCGATGTAGCTTTCAACCTGATCTATCTGAATGATGTGGAGTTCTTCTAAGCGGGTCGACCTATTGATTGTTGAAAACTTGATTATGGGATCGTTGTCCGATCCCTGGATGAATGAAATGAATTCGTTGATATTGTTCATATTGTAATATTATTTTGAAATCTAGTTTTGTGTTCATCTGATAACTCTCCTTATGGTTAATGGGATTGATTGCTCTGTGCATCTGGAAAATATTGAACACTGGTTGAATTTGAATTTGTTAATAAAGAGGTCTTACGCACCCCAATAAAAAGAACTATTAATACTCTTCTTATTGGAGTGCGTAAAACCCTTCGACTGCCATTTGGAGAACATACAATGGAAAATCAATGGCAGCCATCTTAAACATTAATCTTCTTTCCATGAAATTCCCCGGAACACGTTAGTACGATTTACTAAAGCTGTAATAAATCCCCTGGCATTTAGCTGCTGTACGATTTTAGTGTATTCAGGTTTTTTCACTCCATTCTGTTCGCTATATATGCCGTACAACTTCCAAAAATCAGATGTATTGTGATATTCGTACGGTCCGATAGTACACTGCTCTCTGATAAACATGTCGAGCATCTGTGTAGATTCTTCAATAAGCGATTCTCTGATTGGCAAGACCCATTTCGTTGCCCAGGCCGGTAGATTAGCGAAATCCATATCCTCAGGTGAGATTATCCAATCAGAATCGGTAGACAGCCTCGTAGGCCCTGGGATAAGCAAATATTGATTGTCGGTTATAACCCATATCCCATCAGGAGTATACACCCGGTGATTTAGTGGGAAGACCGGATGCCGGAAGAGGTAAGTAATACCCTTGGTCGTCCTCAGGCAGGGGGTTTCAGGAAACCCACCGTACATATTTATATTATCTTCCATTTCGGGAGAGACTGATATGCCAAAGAAGGAGGAGTCAACAAATACAGGAACTCCGTATGTATAATCGGGATATTTCTTCGACACAGAGTCAATAAGTTCATTTCGAATCCGGTCTCCCTGGAGATCGGCAATAAACCGTTGGCATCGTTGAGTGGATAGTATTTTATCCCCACATCGATATGGAAAAATCCTGGAATCCAGTTTAACTGCGATGCTGGTGAACGAACTCACGGAGCTGGATGTTGTTGCTTCTTTCATGCTGCCACCCCCCGTTTCAGACGAATCCTATACGTCCATATCCCACCTTCCCTTATTATGGAAGCAGTTTGAATTTCGGATGCTTGTATCCCAGAAGCCTGAATATATTCATGAGTAATTATATCCTGAACTGATTTCAAAATGACTTGGCGACGCTGGAGGCAAGCCTCACAATCGACAGAAGTAAAACTACTGACTATAGTAGTGAGCAGGACCGCCTCGTCGGCGGGCACTCCTGCATAAAATGTTAAATAATGCATATGTATATATGTATTTGATAAATAATGAATTCGTAATAATCTCCAAAGGGTTTGCGGAACTCATTCTTTATGATTCAAAATGAGGGAGATGTTAACGTAACTGAGGGCCTGAATCTATTCTTTCCTAGATGTTTTAAGTGATACGAAATCCACCATCATTACAAAGCTCAATGCATTTTTCTACCTTGGATATCCAGTACGGACTGGTTTCCAGTATTTCACGTGCCAATGATGTGGTCTGTGCCGTATTATAGTCAGGTGCCCAATTTCGAACCTCGCTGACTGCTGATTCCAAAGCAGTCAGGTCCTGTTCCTCATACAGTAATTTCGACAGTTTCTTTAAATATTGATCTAGGTTCACTCCGCTGTAGTGAGGTTCTAGAATCTTATTTAATTTCTTGATCCTAGTGAAGTAACCTCCGAGAGCTGTTGCGATATTTGCCGCATCCTCGCATGAAACTAGCTGCCCCGAGTTGCTGCTATAATCCATTGGGTCCCATGCAGGAAGATTCGGACACTCACAAACTCCACCATTAAAGCTCTCACAATACGGCATATGCTCCTCCCCAATGGTGCCTTGTGGAATCCAGCCGTAATTTTCAGCTTCACACAATAATGTTACCCACTGAATGCCACGTAACTGCACCCCATGATTCTTACTCGTTAAATCCATGCTCATACAATAATCTCCATTTGTTTATGTAATTGATAATTTGTCGATAATCTACATTGAATACATGCGCAATATAAGAGATATTAATTGTGAAATCAACAATTAATTTAAATTCAATTCGCCTGTAAATGAAAAAGCCCTCAAATGGTTAATTTGAAGGCTTTTATCGTTGAATTATTTTATGGATTTCGCTTTGGGCGCCCTGGTCTTCTTTTGGGCGCATTAGGGTCTGGCAATGGTTTGGTCCTTGGACGCCCACGGCGTCTCGGCTCCCCTGATAATGAGTCAATTTCAGCAGCAAGGCCGGTGCGCGGACCTGTCGTAAAAAGTGGGATTCCAAACAGATCGTGGAACAAGCCTACCAATATCATTGCGGCCTTGGTGTCCTCCATAGGAATGATTTTTATATGGTCAATGAGACCACTCGAAAAGGCCGGAATCAATTCTTGCAAATTTTCAGATCCTGGTTCAATTACCCTAATCCATAAAGGGGTGTTGTTGACAGTATATACTGCTACTATCCCTGGTGGAAGTTCAGGTATCATCGATCCCTCGGTTTTCGGCAAGGATTCCAGTTTCAGAGGTCTTGACGGCTTTAGATCATTTATAACCGCATAAGTAATCTGCTTTACCAGGTTTTCTATTGAACTCATATTAAAGGACGGTTAATGGGCAGTAAGTCGACTATTAGGCGAATATAAGGGTAATTTTCGAAAATCAATAGAGTAATTGTGAATATTTCTTTAGTGACGAGAGGAAGATTTAGTTGGACATCGGATGTAGATAGAATAAGGGAAAATATTCGAAAGCCATAGTTGAATGCAACGGCGACTAGGGAATTTACCAGAAGATAAATAGACGCTCCGCTATCACCAGCCTTCACCTCAATTGTCATATCCACGTTGAGACATGAGAGATAACTCCTATTGGTTTCGGAACGATGGGGGGGGGGAACCTCGGGCAGGTGTCATTCAGGGCTCACCTTACTCTTCCGAAATCTCATAAATTCGGAAAATATCCTCGGGGTACACAAGAGGGGCTCCAGATAGTTGGTTATCACATTCGTCATGAAGAGAAGGATACTTTTTGCGTACCAAGCCCAAGAAACGATGATTGAGTTCACGGTATGCTTCGAAGAACCCGACTGCCTCGGTAGCCTGACCCAGAACTTCCGCAAATGTGAGTCTCTCAGCCGTACCCAACAGATTGGTAGCCGTCTCGACATCAGTTCCCGGGGCAATCACTGGAATGCGGTAACAATCGAACAGTTCATGCCGGATATAGTTTACCATCATTCTCTTGACAAATTCCTTTCCGGCTGGCACTTGTCTAGGGTCAAGTCGGCCTTCCTCGATAAGACGGTTGACGATTGGTTGATGGTAGGTATAGCAGTACCTACGTATACTCCGTCTGGCGTACGGCGCCGTCAACTGAGTACGGTAGGAATCAAACCACCGCTCGGCACTATTGATAGTAATCGGTTGAAGGAGGATAATGCGTTGTCGAGCCACAAAACTGTCAGAAGATTATGTCCAGGTAACTAATAACAAGGACGAACCACCAGCAGGTATCACTTCAAGTAAACTTCAAGTAATTCCTATCTACCTGACGGCCAAATGCGTATCTTGGGAGTGATGCTAAAGAGGGCAATTCGCATTCTACAAAATGGCGTTCTTAGCCAAGAATCGGCGTTTTTACGGTTCATGCTGCCTCGCCGAGCATAGTCGATTCGATGCTTAGTATGCTGGAGATGGACAGAGTTCTTTGAGGGTTAAGATTGGTCAGTGATTCTATTGAAACCGTTGATTTTTGTGTGTTTTTGAAGGTTTGATGATCTCCGGGTGATTGTTGAGGTGCCAACCCTCACGGTCTCGAAAACCGTTGAACCCGCAAGGGTTCCGTGAGTTCGAATCTCACCCTCTCCGCTGAAGATGCCGCGAATAGCTCGGAACACGAGCCCTTCGCGGCATCGTTGTTTTCAGACTGTTCGGGAAGGCCCGAAGTGATGGTTTCCTATATGCTCATCGTACTTCCGATTGAGCATCAATGGAGAAGGACATCAAGTTTACCTTGATGTCCTTTGGGGAAAGATCAGCAGAGATTTGCACAGGCAACGTTGCTGCGATCAGGGCTCCATTATCATCCCTCGATGACGCTGTACGTCGGACGGATCTCGGGCTGGCCGGGATCAACTCCTACCTGGTGGAGGATTGGCATCAGCGTGGAGCCGAAGCTCTCGAAGGTTTGCATCGAATCCCAGATCTCGGTGACGCGCATTTTATCTCCCTCACCGTAGCAAACATGATACAGCCGCCCCTCCGGCGAACTTGCCCCTGCTTCATCGAGTTGGCGGATGACTTCGTCGTACTGTTGCGCATTCAGCGAAGCTGGCGAAAAGCTGACTGTTAGTGGCATGTGACTACTCCATATGTTGAGTTGAAGTTGGCAGCGCAAGTCCTGTTGCGCTCATATGGAAGAAATATACTATAAACAGGCCGGGCAGCGCCGGATCGTCTCGTTTTATCTTTCGGCCGGTCGGCGGTATGTAAGCAAATGCGGGCGGCCCTCAGTGGGTCGCCCGCATTTGTTATATCAGTACCAGCCTAACGCTATCAGTTGCTGGCTGCGGCCTTCTGCCGGCGGCCGTTCCGGGCAGCGGCGAGAAGATCGTAGCGATCGAGGCTCATCACCTTGTTCCAGGCCGCCACGAAGTCACGGACGAACTTCTCGTTGGCGTCGTCGCATGCGTAGACCTCTGCCAGGGCCCGGAGCTGGGAGTGGGCGCCGAAGACGAGGTCGGCTGCCGTGGCGGTCCACCTGACATCACCGGTGTCGCGGTCACGTCCCTCGTACACGTTCTCTTCCGAGGTCGATGGTCTCCATGCGGTGCCGGCGTCGAGCAGGTTGACAAAGAAGTCATTGGTCAGCTTCTCCGGCCGATCGGTGAAGATGCCATGCTTCGACCCGTCGAAGTTGGCGTTCAGGGCGCGCATTCCGCCGACGAGAACCGTCATCTCGGGGGCGGTCAGCTTCAGCATAAAGGCCCGATCCAGCAGCCGGGTCTCCGGCGACAGCGGGTCTCCCTTCCGCATGTAGTTGCGGAAGCCGTCGGCGACCGGTTCCAGCACATCGAACGTGCTCACGTCGGTCTGTTCCTGCGAGGCGTCGGTGCGACCGGGGGCGAACGGAACCAAGATATCCTGGCCGGCGTTCCTGGCTGCCTGCTCGACCGCAGCGCATCCCGCCAGGACGATCAGGTCGGCCATCGAGACCTTTTTGCCGCCCGACTGCGAGCCGTTGAAGTCCTGCTGGATCTTTTCGAGTGCGCTCAATACCTTGCTCAACCGGGCTGGTTCATTGGCCTCCCAGTCCTTCTGCGGCGCCAGACGGATCCGTCCTCCGTTGGCGCCGCCACGCTTGTCGGTGCCGCGGAAGCTGGCCGCCGCATTCCAGGCAGTGGAGACCAGATCCGGGATGGAGAGTCCGGAATCTATGATCGCCTGCTTGAGCCGGGCGATCTCCTGTTGGCCGATCAGTTCATGATCGGCATCGGGGACGGGGTCCTGCCAGAGTTGCGGCTCCGGAACCGATGGGCCGAGGTAGCGCGACCGTGGGCCCATGTCGCGGTGAAGCAGCTTGAACCAGGCTCTGGCGAACGCATCGGCGAGCTGGTCAGGGTTCTCGTGGAAGCGCTTCGCGATCGGCCCGTAGATGGGATCCATTCTCATCGACAGGTCGGTGGTCAGCATCATCGGCGCGTGCCGCTTCGATGGGTCGTGTGCATCCGGCACGGTGCCGTTGGCCTCGGGATTCTTCGGTTTCCACTGCTTCGCGCCGGCAGGGCTGGTCGTCAACTCCCACTCGTAGTTGAACAGGTTCTCCAGGAACCCGTTATCCCACTTGGTCGGTTCGTTGGTCCAGGCCCCTTCAAGGCCGCTGGTGATCGTATCGGAGCCGTTGCCGTGGCCGTACTTGTTCATCCAGCCGAATCCCTGATTCTCGATGGGGGCAGCCTCCGGCTCCGGACCGACGTTCCCGGTCGCCGGACCGGCACCATGGGTCTTGCCGAACGAATGGCCGCCGACGATGAGCGCAACCGTCTCCTCGTCGTTCATCGCCATGCGGGCGAATGTCTCGCGAATGTCTCGCGCGGCAGCCAGCGGATCGGGGTTGCCCCCCGGCCCTTCGGGATTCACATAGATGAGCCCCATCTGCACGTTGGCAAATGGTTTTGCGAGCTCCCGATCGCCGCTGTAGCGCTCGTCTCCCAGCCAGGTGTCTTCAGGACCCCAGAAGATCTCTTCCGGCTCCCAGACGTCGTGGCGGCCGAAGCCGAAGCCGAACGTCTTGAACCCCATCGATTCCATGGCGACATTGCCGGCCAGGACCAGCAGATCGGCCCAGGAGATCTTCCGACCGTATTTCTTCTTGATCGGCCAGAGCAGCCGGCGCGCCTTGTCGAGGTTTGCGTTGTCGGGCCAGCTATTCAGGGGGGCGAAGCGCTGCTGACCGTCGCCGCCGCCGCCGCGCCCATCGTGGGTGCGGTAGGTTCCGGCCGCATGCCATGTCAGGCGGATGAAGAGGGGGCCGTAGTGGCCATAGTCGGCCGGCCACCACTTCTGGGACGTTGTCATCACCTCGGTCAGGTCCTTCTTCAGGGCATCGATGTCGAGCGACTTGAACTGTTCTGCGTAGTCGAAGTCCTCTTCCATGGGATTGGAGAGGTGCGAGTGATGGTGGAGTACCGAGAGGTCGAGTTGATTCGGCCACCAGTCCTGGTTCGTCCTCGGCCGGCTCCGCTTGGGAGTGGGAGAGGGGATTGCGGGGTTCTCGCTTTCGCTGACGCTTCTCGTCGTTTCCGTATCAGGCACGTTGATGTTCCTCCGTATAGAATGACTCTTTTGCTAGCTATCGACGCGAAGCCTCCTGTGAATCCGATACACGAGGCGTCGCGACTGGATGTTGATGCAGGGCCGGGAAAATACGAGAATTCATGATCCTGTGTGACGGCGCTCACGATCGGGCCATTGTTATCACGATGGATCAAGGGCGTACAGCCATCCGCTCCTCCCGAATCGGGATCGCTGCGATCACTGATCGAGACCAGTTGCCCGGCTGAGTATCTCTACGTAGCCCTCTGTTCCATTCACCCGGATTCTATCTCCGTCCTTGATCAGCCTGGTGGCATTCTCCACTCCAACAACTGCAGGCAAGCCATATTCCCGTGCGATAACCGCTCCATGGGTCATCAGTCCACCAACTTCGGTGACCAGCCCCTTTATGGAGACGAACACTGTTGTCCAGCCAGGATCGGTGAACGAAGTGACCAGGATATCTCCATCTTCCAGGTCAGCCTCCTCCATGCGTACGATGACGCGTGCTCGCCCTTCTATAACTCCCGAAGAGACAGCCAGGCCTACCATAGCCCCGGCCGGGAGGTTCTCTCGTTTGTACCTGCCTCTGATGATCTCACCATCAGAGGTCATAACACGTGGGGGAGTCAGCTTTTCATATAGCCTGTACTTCTCCTTTCGTTCGCTGATGATCTGGTAATCGAGTTTGCCTGTGCGTACGACTTCGCGAAGCTCGTCAAAGGTGAGATAGTAGATATCTTCCTGTTCACGAATAACGTTGGCCTGTACAAGCCGTTCGGCTTCCTTCAGTAACGCCTGCTTATAGACGAAGTAGCGACTGACTATGCCGTACTTTGGATACTCACGATAACCGGCGAAATTGCGCACCAGGTCGATCATCCGCTTCGTTTCCCGGGCTTTCTGTTCACCATCCGGTAGCCCCCTCAGTCGATCCAATAACTCCTGTTCTTTTTCCAAAGCTTCCCGTCGTCCCTGCTCGAATTTCCGGTTGCCGGTGCCAGGCTCAAAGTTCTTGATATTATTAAGAATCATGGCGACAATCGTAACTGGCTTTTCGCTCCAGCGGTTTCTGGTAATATCGATTTCGCCGGCACAACGCATTCCGTATCTGTCGAGATAAGCGTAGATAGCGTCCCGGGCTTCCTGCCCGCCGTGGAACGTAACCAGTTTGTCCAGGAAGTTGTCATCACTAACATGTTGCAGATACTCGATCACTTCCGGATACGGACGAATCACATCCGCGACATCCAGTAGCGCCAGACCCATCTCCGATGTAATGTTGTATGGTACAGATTGAGAAATCGTGTCTGCCACGCTTTTTTCACCTAACCACTCCTCCATTTTTTCATTGATCCATGTGGCAGCATTCATGCCGGTCATAATCACACCAAAACTCTGCGATTCAGCATTGGTCTTCTTGAATTGTTGGAGGTCTTCCAGGATGAAATCAAACAGGTCCGATCCCGATTTCATCTGGATGTTCTGTTGCAACGCTTCTATCGATGCTTGACTATTCCTGATCAGATCAGAAACGATTGCTGGATCGTAGTCGTTCAGTGTTTGATAATTCGGAGGGGAGACAGCTTTATCGCTCTTATCAGGAGCTGATTCCTTTCCCGCGTCCTGTAGCGGTACAATAAAACCCTCCCGCTCTATGATGGTTGTAAGAGCGTCTTTGATAATCGGATCGGATTTCCCAAGCACATTTACCAACGTATCCCTGCCTGCGGGGGAGGCCAGCATAGGGGCAACATCCACAAACAACCTTCCACCGGCAGTCCGCATAAGTGCCGAGGTGGTTAGCAGAAAAAAAGACAATCCCAACGGTTTCATGGCATCGGTCATCATTTGTTGATGACCCACGGATACATAAACGTGATTTTCCCCATCATTCGCTTCTGGGATGGGAAATAGAGTAGTGATTGGCCTGCTCTGGACAACATAGAATGTGTCATTAACCAGACACCATTCGATGTCCTGGGGGCGGCCGAAATGTTCTTCGATCATTCTGCCCATGCGCTCAAGCTGTACAATCTGCTCATCCGTTAGCGCTTGACTGCTCTGCTTCTCAGGCTCGATCTCCTCTTCCTTGGTACCGCCACCCTGTAAGGCATACATAGCCAGTTTCTTGGTAGCTATCTTTTTATCGATAATCTGGCCATTACCCACTCTATAGTTATCCGCACTGACCAGGCCGGAGACCATGGCCTCGCCAAGTCCGAAGCTGGCATCAATTGAGGACACTTTCCTGTTAGAGGTGACGGGATCGGCAGTAAACATTATGCCGGCTACCTGCGGGAAGACCATCTTCTGCACAACCAGGGCCAAGTGGACTTTACGGTGGTCGAATCCGTTTTGTATCCGATAGATTACCGCACGATCGGTAAACAGGGAGGCCCAACATTTGCTGATATGCCGTAGAATTGCCTCCACGCCTATAATGTTCAAATATGTGTCCTGCTGTCCTGCAAAGGATGCCGTCGGCAGGTCTTCCGCCGTGGCACTGGACCGGACAGCAAAGGCATCCCTTTCACCGAACTTTGCCAGGCAACCCGCAATCTCTTCAGCTATGCCATCAGCAATGGGTGTGTTTTCGATCGAATTGCGAATCTTTGCGCTGATTTCGCCGATGTTTTCCCGCTCTTCTGCTTTGCAATGCGACAACTCATCGAGCTGGCTGTTAAGCTCCTGATTGTTTTCAGTTATTTTTCTATACGCGTCGGTGGTAACGCAAAAGCCTTCCGGCACCAGTATCCCCTCGATTCTTGACAGCTCGCCCAGATTAGCCCCTTTGCCCCCGGCAAGCATAAGCTTTGTTCTGTCGATCTCTTGAAAGCCAAGTACGTATGTGTTCATTTCTTTTCTATTGACTATACAATATTTCGGGAAAAATCTGCGAGTACCGGTCCTCTACTTCGATTTACGGAACCAGCCCCATCTCATAAACTTGGTCCTGCATGTTGTATAGAACAAACCGGCACCGAAACCACCTGAAAAGACACTGGCAATCTGTTTCAATGACAGGGAACGGTCGCCATATGCCGGTGTGTGGATGATGTAGATCCCGGTCACCATCAAGATGATAGGGATAACCCTGAAGATTAGATTGTTGACCACCGGATTCACGCTCATGATTCCGTTAAGAATGAGGTATTTCCGTATGCGTTTGCCCGACCAGTAGCCCACCATAATTCCCAGTCCAGCGGTTATGAAGATAGAGATGTTAGGGTCTATTGAACTCATTCTGCTGGTAGGTTGACTATCTATACTACCCGTGACCTTGAATCAACTACTGTCCAATCGTATCCGGCAGGTCTTCCCACCCCGATTTACTCACTATCCGGTTCACCCAGGGATAGTATGAGGAATAGACTACTATCACCGTATCGTTCTCTTGGTACTCCTCATATCCGATTCCTAGATAGCCCTGTCTGGTTCCCTGGTTGGTCTGATAATCATACCTCACCTGATAGTTTTCGAACCGCTTCACATATTCAGCACTAGTTACTACTCCCCATGTCCGAATCCCGGAACGCGCAAGTAGATAATCATCATAGAAGCCTTCCCAGAGAGCCAGCAGGACGAACGCCGCCATCAGACCTCCCATCATAACCCCGAAAGCTGCAACGATACGTTCAAGTTCACGCTCCTTATCACGATGGGTCACGCGGAAAAATGAATGCCCCAGGCAGGCTCCAAACGAAAACATCCCGACCACCACAGGCCACTGCTCATCATGGTATTGGTAGTACCCGTATATCGCAGCACATAACGCAAGCAGCGCAAGAATCCCATCGCTGAAAATTATTCTCCGACTGCCTCGGAAATCATATACAAAGGGAGGCTGCTTTCGTGGTCGCCAGTTCATGGGGTAAGGTTTATATGCCTCAGATCACTCCTCGTCGTTCCACTTCATATCCTCGGAAAACAGCAGGAGCCTGTTTCCCCTTACATACTTCAGTTGCTCGTCGGTCAGGAATATCAATATCATGTCCTGGCCTCCAGTGTAAGGGTAGTAAATTCGCCTCTTCACGTGATTCTCGACCAGTACACTATCCAGGAAGCTGAAGAAATCGGTATCGACCCAATCATCTTGTACATTCAGGCACTTTGCATACCTGTGGCCGTTGAAATCGAATTCCAGGGTGGATTGTAACCCCTGGCCGTCGTTCATGGCCCGAGCAAAAACATCCCTGAAGTCATCCTTGATATTTGTCGGTGTAAACGCTCCGTGAGATATGCCGCTCAGGCCCAGCAGTAACTCTCTATAGGGATCTTCCAGGTTGCCCAACTCAGTGTCGAAACCAAATGCGACGTCTGGAATCTGTGTAATAACGTCGTTGATATCATAGATCTCCTGCTGCAAGACCTGATCTGTTACAGCCTTGATCTGTTCGGTTGTAAGATGATCCAGCAGACCGGCCTTCTGGTATCCTGATATCAACTCATATATCTTCGCTGTCTTGATGCCACCTTTGTACCTTTCGTAGCTTGGCTCAAGGAGATGGCCAGACTGACGCTGAATCATGTCAACCTGCGCTTTCTTCAGGGCTACAATTCCAAACCGGCTACCTGAACTACTTTCATCGTATGTCGCCATTCCCCCTAACGAAATGAACGGCCAGGCGATATGCAATCGATAGGGGGAATCCAGGTCAACAAGAATCTTATTGAAGATCCGGTAAAACTCTGATCTCGCAATCTTGGTATCAGAATAGGTTTTCTTTGTGGTATCATATAAACGATAGAAGCTCTTCTGCTTATAGACATTGCCATGGCTCCTCAATGAGACGATGAAATGGTAGAACACAATGTCGTTTATTCGCAGATCCTGTTTGATATCGAACCTGAAGTCGGTGAACGCCAGTTCAGGCAGCGTCTTTGAAATATCTCGATGGATCTTTTCCAGATACTGTTCAGGGTCATCCGGGTACCGGGTGAGCTCAACCAGGGCTGCGTGGTCGCAGTATTGGAGGAAATCAAGAGGGGAATGCAGGCGAGAATTCTGAATGTCGGTTACAAGTCGTTGATAATTCTTTGCTGGCACTACTCCAGCATCGTGGAGTCGTTCGGCGAATTGATTCATTGTGTTGACATTCTGGGCTGGCGCTTCTGCGGAAACCATGAAGAACACCAACATGCTGCAGAGAGCAATCAGCTTGAACATCTGTTCACGTAGATATAGTTGAAGGCATCTCAATGTTAGACTAACAACCACTGGATCGATGCAACCAGCATCCCCCCGCCGATTGTTGCAGCCATAATGTTGGGATCAATGCCGAAGATCTCCCGAATTTTCCCTCTGCAAATGGCAACGATCATTCCGCCCAGGAACAACAACTGCAGGGCAAGGACCTCCGGAGGCTGTACCATGAGGCCTCCCAGGCCAGATTGGTAATCCCATACGCGAACCAGAATCGCCGTTGAAATGACCGTACAGGCGGAATAGGTGAGATAGGTGCAGAGTGCCATCCATCCGATTCGCCGCTGGCGCCAGAACAGGTAGACCGAGATCGGAAGAACAACGGCAGGAACGATTGGCAGATAGTCAGCGATCCGGATTGCCCCACTCTCCCTGAGAAGAAACGAGATATAACCCGCCTGCTTATAAATGTCATAGATGGCAGCAATGCCAAGCACAAGGCTGATGAAATTTATCTCTCTGGCCGGTGTTGAAGGCCCATCCCGGAGAACAAGGAGGCCCCGGGTAACTGAGGAAGCTGTCGTGGCCGCCAGATCCTTTCGGTTCTCCGCCTGCTGCTGTTTCGTGGCCTTCTGGTCGTTCTGAGCTTGAATGATCGACCTTGCATCCAGGAGTTCCTGCTCGGTGAGGTTGCGCCGATCAAGCTCCAATCGAGCCGCTTCAACGGCCAGTGGCTGGTAGTCATCCGGTCGATCGAGCGCCTCCAGTAGCTCCGAGTTCGAGAGATCCCTGAATCGCTGGCTGTATGGATTGATCTCATTCATGCTCATTCCGTTGCCTCACGGTCTTGATATGCCCCGCTATTGCAACCTGAACGTAATGGGTACGGACACATATACGCTTGCTGGCCGGTTGTGTTTACGCGCGGGTTTCCACTCCCTCATCTGTTGCACAACGCGAATTGATTCTGCGTCAAAAAGCCTGTTTGCTGAATCTGTCACTTCGACATCCTGAACCTCCCCCTTGTCGGTGACGAGAAACATAAGAACCACTTTCCCCTCAATATTGTTCCTGCGGGCTAAATCAGGATACTTCAGGTTGCTAGTCATGTACCGCATGTAGCTATTATCATCGTTGCCAAAGTAGGGGTCTGACCAGGCTTTCAGCCTGTCGTGATGTTCAGTGCCGTCCTCATCGATATATCGGGCTGTTACCAACGAGGTGTCCTTGAATTCCTCGACGGCGCATACCTTTCCCGACCTGTCGTACCAGGTCTGAATGCTGGTTCCGTGATCGGTATCGTTGACAAGCGTACCCTCTGGCTCTCCTCCATCATACCACTCGTTCCAGGTCCCAATCTTCTTCCCGTGAACGTATGTGCCCAGGTCTTCCAGTTGGCCGTTCTTATGGCGGGTAACCCACACCCCTTCCTGCAGACCGTTTACATACCTACCAGAATCGGAGAGCGCATTATTACGATGCCATCGACGCCAGATGCCATGCAACCGGCCATGCTGAAAGGTGCCCTCTGTTTTGATATGCCCATCAGGATACCACTCGGTCTGCGCTCCCTCCTGGACCCCCTTCACATACGATCGCTGGATCTCCTTTCTGCCATTTGAATGGTAGTACATCACCGTATCAACGAACCGAAGCGGATCGTGGTATCCAAATGCACGACCCCTCATCCGTATGCTTCTGTTGATATAGTGGTCTTCCAGGTAATAGAGAGAGTCACTGGTCTGAATGTATTCCCGGTAATACAGGGCATTCTCCGGTTCGCATTCTTTCCCGTGGGAATCGATGTATATAGTGCCCCTTCCCTGACCCAGAGTTGGCACTGCGGTAAGGATAAGGAACAGGAATATGGCGTAGCTCAGCAAGGTAGTTGTCATGCAGGTTGATTTCGCTTCATCTCTGGTTGCTATTCTTCAAGAGATTCGGTTGTTGCTGCTGCCTCCCTCGGTACTCCGTCACTCTCCTTTTATGCACGCTCACTTCAGCTGCCCATCGCCCCTCTTCCCAATGTAAATCATTGAGCGGACAGAACCGCGTGATGCTCATCCTCGGAAACGTTCTTTGGGCCGACTCTACACAGTCAACGTCAAACAGGAAGAGGCCGTTATGGATGGTCAACGAGTCGCACGCCAGATCTGTCTTATGGGGAAAGATCATCGTTATGGTGTCGGCCCTGCCCGATAGCGAGAAGATATACGGAGGATAGATGGAGCCAATGTAAATGAAAAAATAGCCACTCGAATCGTCGTAGTCGCTGAATGGTGCTCCATTGGTTGAATCGCATGGGGAAATAAAGCCTCCACCGATATTCTCGATCACCAGTTCTTCACAGAACCTTCTCAGGTCGTAGCGATGTCCGGCGTTATCGTACAGTCGAAACGCAAAGGTAATCGAGGAGGATGGTTGACCCAGGGCCGGGATTCCGGTTAGGAAAAGGAGTAGGAAGAGAGTGTATTTCAGCGGCCCAGTCATCATAACCGTTTGTCGGTTTCCTCTATCCGGCCCAGGTTGATCATTGCCAGTCTGCGATTGCCGTACGTGGCCGATTGAGTCGGATCCAACTCGACCGCACGATTGAGATCTCGAAGAACTTCCTCATGCTCTTCAAGGATGTTCAGGCTGTTCCCACACACCTGTTACGATCACCACACGTTTCGATATATACCGAGGCTCTATCCTTTGGTTCTGGTGAGATTTCCACCGTCCGGGGAATTGCTTTGCTTACAGGCTGACCTTGATCACCTTCACGCTCTCGACAGCAGCCTCCTCGGAAAAGAGGACGCAGATGTAGATCCCCGTTTGCACGGAGTTCCCCTCGTAATCTTTGCCGTCCCAGGGGATAGGATACTTCCCCTCGGCGTGAAGGCCATCCTCCAGCGTCCGTACCAGTCGCCCCAGCAGGTCGTAGACCGAAATACGGATGCGGGTGCTTTTGGGAAGGTTCAGGTCGAATGTGGTCCCTTCGGTAAAGGGATTCGGGTGAACCTGCCGCGAGGCGGTCGCGCCATCACCGGCCATCATAAGAGATGGGAATGCCAGCATCGCCAGCAGCAGAACTATAGTGATTCGTAGGTGCATAGGGGTAGCATCTAGGGGTCAGGCTAAGAATTGCAAACAAAATAATGCGGAAACCGCATCGGTGCTCGCTACTGTGGTCATGTTGTTTGCGACACTACGGCAGCAGATCGCCCGAGCCTGATCCAAGATAATCAAATCGATTCATCGACATACACCAGACCATATCCAACCGGCCCCGGCGTACGTTATATCCCCCTTCCGAGGTGTCTTTCTCTGCGACAGGCGTTTTTGTTTGGCCCATAACTCGTTATGACTTCCAACCATACCAACCGTTGCGGACTCCGTCCATCCATTTTTCTGGTGCTACTGATCCTGGCGTTGTCCGGCAGGGCTTTCGGTCAGACGAAGGATTCGACCATGCAGGAAGAGCAGCCTATCCGGCACGAGTGGCTTCGGCCGTTCATCGGAGCCTACATCGGGGGCTTTCCGGCGGTTTTACAGACAGGCATAAGGGGTGGATTGAAGGTGTATGGGCGATTCGTCATGATCAGTGCCGATGCAGGCCTTCTGGTGGCTCCTGAGGGAGCCGCCACCTTCACCGAGTACACATTGCGCGGGCAACTCGCCCCTCCGTTGCCTGCTGACTGGGGAGATTTCTATCTCCATGGATATTACCGGCTGTTCGACAGGGGAGAGGCTGCTGGCGGAGGGATCGGTTATCGCAGCCACTCCGATTCTCATCTCCACGTGTTTGGTGAACTGGAAATCACTCTTCTCTGGAGGAGTTACGATGGCACCCCTCTGGATGGGCCGGAATGGTTTCCGTCACTGGGGCGGATGGGGTTGTATTATGAGCTGTGATGAGCTGTGAATGGTCAGTCCTGCGTCACGCAACCGGCTTTCACGGTACATTTTCAATGTACTCGTCTATCTCTTCCTGGTGATCGTGTGGAAGGAACTTCGAGATGCCCCGTAGTATCAGCGAATCTGCCAGCTTAAGCTTCTGGTCGTTGATGCGCATGTATGCGTCCCCCATCGAAAGCGTATCGGGCGGCCCGATATCTTTTGTGATGATGCCGACAATACGGGCATCCAGACCCCTCATCTGATACTCAGGTGGGAATTGAGGAGCGGCCTCGATCTGGAACTGCAGCCGGGCGAGCGCAGCCGGGTCATCGATCACAACGTGGATTGCGTCCCGTTGGCGGATCAACTGTTCTGGCCGAATGTCGACGACTGTCTCGATTCGGTAGTGGATACTGTAGATGTCGATCCGCTTCCACCAGTCGACTGTATTTTCCGTGCGAACTGCCGATCCAACAGCGGTGGGCAACAGGGTCAGGGAGCATGCTATCAGACCGAGCAGCGCAATTCTTGAGATTCTCATAGCTGGCCCGTGATCAGTTTGTTTCAGGAGAAGTATGGCCAATCGGGTCCTATTCATGGTGCTGGCTGCCGAGATCGTTGAACTGACCGATTCCGAAGCCAGGTCATCGGTGTGGCTCCAGATCGCGAATAATACGATGAATGAGCCGATCGGACACGGTGGTAAACTGCCCCGGGATGTCGAACCCATAACTGCTCACCGACGTATCCCTAACGTAATCGGGCTACATCCGGCGTGCAATCGACACCCGGATGTAGCCCGTTTCCGCTACATATTCATGACTGCTGTTGACCTACCGTACCACCTGCATCCGCTTCGATGCCACCTGCTCCCCGTTCGAGGTCTGGTAAGTCAGGTGATAGAGATATGAGCCGGTTGCAAGCTTCGATACGTCGAGCTCTGCCGAGCCCTCGCCCGCCGGACGTGCCCCCAGGTCGACCGTTGCGACAAGGTCGCCGACGGCGTTGAAGAGCCGTAGCGTGGTCCGGCTGCTCGGCTCGGCCAGGTTGAATGCAACCGTGGTTCTGCTTGATGCCGGGTTAGGGAAGTTCTGCTGCAGCGTCGAGCCTGCCGGAATTTCCACCCCCGAGACCGGTTTGGCGACCGGGCCAAGCTGCTGGAGAATCTCCCGCAGGTCGGCGCCGTTATAGAGCATCACCATCGGCTCGATGGCCATCGTATAGATCTCGGTCAGCCCCTTTTTCCCCTCATCCGATTTCAGCCCCTCCACCAGATCGCCAAGCTCCTTCCGTTTGCCGGCGAACTCCTGCCGTTCCATGTCAGTTAGCTCGTTGCGATGCTCATCGACAAACCTGTCGCTACGCTCGGCCAGCGCGCCGCCGAACCCGATGACATCTCCCACAACGGTCTCCCCGAGCGGCGTAAGATCGGCGCGGTAGCGCCCGGAAAGTTCCTGCGCCCGGGTGTAGATCTCCATAAACTCACCCATCTTCGCCGCCTCGTCGTCATCAACCTTCATCTCCAGCTTCGTTTCCCCGTCGGCGTTGCTGCTGGTGGTTTTTCTCCCCGCTATATTCTTCAACTGTTCTCCCAGCAGGATCGACCAGCGGACGCGAAGGCGGTTGAGGTCGTCGAGATCGGTAGGGGAGAGAAGCCGGTCGATCTGAACCTTATAGGAGTTGAGCTTCGGGGTCCAGTAATCGCTGGCAAGCTGGCCCGCTTCAGCCTTGATTTTTGCCTCGATGGCGGGGTTCCCCGGCGCCTGAGCCGCAACCTTGCGCTTCTGCGCCGCCACCGGGAGTGCCATGGCCATCAGTGCGGCCCCGATTCCGATATATCGCGATACTGTCGAATATGAGCTCATCTGGGTCTCCTGGAGAACTGAACGGGTTATCAGAAAGTTGAAACGTCTGAGTCTCGCAAGGGTTTATTCCCTTCTCCATGAATGACGACGCCTGAGCCGGCAAGTTGCAACATCCTCCCCTTCGTGTGTCATTGTGTTCTTTGTGTCTTTGTGGTTAATCCCCCCGGATTTTTACCACAAAGACACGAAGGGCACAAAGGGGCACAAAGCCTTATGCGACCTCCTCATCGAAGTCCCCCCGACGGACGCGGAGATCGAAATAGGCGGCCGTCAGCAGGTTGATGCCCAGAACAAGGGCGATTGGCGTTCCGATGCCCCGCAGGATCGAGTAGAGAGGGGTGATCGTCGAGGCTGTTTCGGCGAACATGGTCGCGATCTCCCGCGCCTCCGGCTTAAGCGTGGCCAGGCCCAGTGCCGCCACATCGACCGTTTCACGCGGCGCGATCAGGGTTGGAAGAACGGCGGCCAGAAAGAAGAGGAGGGCGAGACAGGGAATTGCTGCCGCTGCTGCTCGCCACCAGTTTCCCTTGACCAGCGCCATGCTTGATATCAATCCTCGCCACGGACCCCGTCCATCGACCACGCTTTCATGGATGCGAAAGATCGTCCCGACGGCGAAGTAGGCGACGATGCATCCGATGCCGACGATGATGAGGGCTGCGATCACCGGGCTGACGATCCAGCCGAAACTGATAAGGAGAAGCGACGCCAGGCTGACCATTCCCATAAGGACGACGATCATGATGCTCTGAACGAGATTGAAACGAATCGCCCGGTTCCAGAAGTAGGACTCGGTCTCCTCAGGACGGTAACCGCTGGCCCGCTCCCACGAGAGGATGGTGGCCATTGCCTGTACATACACCAGTCCGAACGCATAGAGTACGCCGGTCAGCAGAAAGAGGTTCGAGATGCCGGTCATCTCCGCCGCCCCCTGCATCATCTCCTTCGACATCGTTCCCATTTCCGGAAGACCATAGACCGTTATCAGGTGAACCAGACTGTTCATGTACTGCTTCATGAAGTGGTCAACCGCAAGGGTAAGCGGGAGCAGGATTCCGAGCGCCAGCAGCAGTGCCCGCCCGCTCCACATGGTAAGCTGCCAGGCACGCTGGAGTATGCCGCTGAACTCGACAGGGATATAGCGAAAGGTTGTCAGTTGATTCACAGGGTGTGCCGCCTTGCCATGATTAGAGATGCTAGCCAAAAGACGTTAGCATCGATTACCGGTACGGTTCCCGGGTTGTTTTGTTAGCAATTCTTAGTGTGCGTTCAATGATCGTCCGACTCGTCGAGGCCGAAGTAATTGATCGACCGGAGCTCCACGGTGCTTCCCGGGAGCGTTTCGAAGATCACATAGTCCGTGCCTGGAATATCGGTGGGCTGCGCCACCAGACGATCGCACCCGACCGAGACCGAGACCAGCGACGCCTCGTTATACAACGAGAGGATCTGCTGTTCCGACTGGGCATTATACTCCAGCGGGATCACCTTTCCATCGGGCATGCGCATCGAGCAGCCGTCAACGGCGTAACGGAACGCGATCCCCTTGCTGGTGTCGAAGTCGTGGGGGACAGTCCGCAGGTAAGCCGTCATCCCATCGCCGGAAACTATCGTGACCTCGACCTGTGCAAGGAACTGGGTGATATCCGGGTTCCGCACCGAGAATCGCGCTCCAGGCTTCAGGAGGATGCCCGATTTGCGCACCTCGACATCTTTATAATGGGACATGGTACGCCCCATGTAGAAATCGGTACCGACCAGGATGTCTACCCGTTCATAATCGCAGCCGGCAAGCAGCATCAGAGATGCCAGAGCGGCCAGGGGAATGGTTCGTATGCCCGGGATGCTCATTTTCGCATCACCTCCTGCGGTGTATGAAACACATCGCCGATGCCGATGCCGATCCCGACGTATCCTGTCGACCAGGAATGGGATGTCCCCAGGTTCTCCAATCCCAGCGCGACATCGGTGATGGCCGATCCGCTGACGAACCCTGCCACTGCGTTGACCCGTCCCCAGTCGTAGAGGGGGATCGAAAGCCTGGCCCCCAGGTGATACATCGTTACCGGGTAGTAGGTGACTTCGGCAAATGGCTCCAGGTTCAACTCGTCACTCATCAGGTTGAACCGGTAGCCTGCCCGTATCGGCAGAAAGCCGAACCCGACCTCATCCCTCGACAGGGCGATGATGTTCAGGAGCGAGGTGCCGACGAACAGCCGGCGCTCGCCGAAGGGAAGGGGGTAGGTGGCCGAGGCCCCCCTGACGATCAGGCCGCTGAAGGCCGAGGTGCCGGTGGCTGAGTCCGAGCGGGAACCGATCTGCCGGGCGCCGGAACTCAGGCTCCGCACCAGATCGACATTCAGCCCGCTCACCTCCAGCGCCGAATGCTTGTGATCCTTCCACTCGATGAAGAGCTCTTCGGTCTTGTTGACGAAATCGAGCGCTGATACCCCGATACCGAAATAGGGGTAGGCCAGGCTGAAATCGCTGGGATCATCGTGGGGAAGGAGCCATGACCCGAAAACGTAGCCGGCATATCCCCGGATATTGAAGCCCCCGTACGATCCGACATCGATGCTGGCCCCCAGGTTGACATACTGTGACGGGACGATTGAGAGCCCCAGAAACGGGATCACCATGACGTACGGGACCTGGCTGCGAAGGAAGATTCGTTTGCGAAGGTAGAGAGGGGCCGTCCCGACAAGATACTCTCCGGGGGAGAGCTCGATGGCGGAGTCCTTCTGCCGCGTGAAGAGTTCGATGGCCGATGTTCCGATCGTCCAATCGGGGTCATCGCCCAGCCAGCGGAGCCGTACTTCGTAGGGCATCAGCCGGTACATGTTGGCGCCGAAGGTCTTGGTGTCGGAGGCCCGTTTTTCGCTGAAGATGTCGTAGAGCCCGAACAGGCCGACGCCGCTCCCCTGCTTCGATGACCCCGGGGCAAGGAAGCTCGCCATTTCGATCCCCCCCATCCGAAGGAATGCGGGGTAATAGCGCGAGACGGTCGAATCCCGCTGCACGTATGTCCGCTCGATCTGCACGCCGCTGGGGGAGGGATAGATCGTCCCGTTATCCCGGTCGCCGGGGGCATTGTTCGCCGTCCGTCTGAGGGTGGTATCGACCTGAGTGATCGTGTAGAGATCCTTCTCGACCCGGGTGATCGAGAAGCACCCGGTGAGCAGAAGCGAAAGTGAGATCGTGAGAAGTATGCTGTAGAGATATCGCATTGCATGAGGAGTTGACGTTACGCAAGACCAGGAGCTACCCAACGCTCCAATCACTTTCTGAAGAGTTCCACGCGCCGCAGGCGGGCGCGGTAGAGCTCATCCGATTCGTTCGGGTGCATCGGAAGGGGCTGGCCTTTTCCCTCCGACCGAACCGAAAGGAGGCCAGCGGGGACCCCTCGTCGTATCAGTTCGCGGCGGATGAACTCGGCGCGCCGCCGTCCCAGGTCCAGGTTGAAGGCTTCATTGCCGATCGGGTCGGTGTGACCGACCACCAGGAACCCTGCTCCGGGGTCGGCGAACTGCTTCAGGAATTCCGCGGTCCTGTCCAGCACCTCGGTCCAGGGGGCTCCGGAAGGGAGCCCCTGCTCATCAAGGGTGAACTGGTAGGGATCGGTGGCATTATTGAACGGGAAATTGACGCGGAAGGTTATCGTATCCGGAAGGGTCAGGTCCCGCACCACCGGCCCCGTTCCATGCCGTGGGATATCGACCCCTTCGTGTGTATAGAGGGTACTGCTCGACCCTGCCGTGATATCGTAATTCTTTCCCCGCTCAACCGGAAAGGAGTAGCGTCCTGAGGATGTCGTCGATGCTGAATCTTCTTCTCCCGGCGGATCATGCTCGGCGATAGTGACGACCGCGTGCTCGACCGGTTCCCCCTTCGTATTCCGAACCGTTCCGGTAAGGGTCGTCTTCTCGGCAACGGCGGGAGTAGTTGCAACGCCACCGATTCTGACCGGATGAAGGACGTACATATCGAACCCCTTCGACCCGATCTGGTTCGAGCTGTAGTAGAGAAGCGTATCGGGGCTGGCGCCGGTCGGGGCCGATGGAAAAAGCTCGTCGGCGGGGGTATTGATCGGACGCCCCAGGTTTTCGGCGCCGCCGACCTCCGTGCCAAGGATCGGCGCCCGGAACAGGTCGTATCCGCCCACGGTGGCATGACCCGACGAGGAGAAGTAGAGCCACCTGCCGTCGCTGCTGACCCATGGCGAGAGTTCGTCGCAGGTAGTATTGACGCCGCTTCCCAGATCCTGCGGCGCCGACCAGCCCCCTTCCGGGGCTCGGTGGCTTACGTAGATATCGGTGCCGCCAATGCTCCCTATACGATTGCTGGCGAAATAAAGTGAGTTCCCGTCCGGCGAGAGTGCCGGCTGAGCATCCCAGGCGAGGATCGATGAGAGATCGCTGCGCTGGGAGGAGGTGATCGTCAGCATCGATGCGACGGCATCCTGGATGTTCGTCCGCTTCGAATGGAGAGGCTCATCATCGGACCGGGGCATTCGTGGATTGGTAATTCGGGCACTGAAGAGATCGTAATCGCCGGCGACATTTTCCGGGGGGCGGGCCGCCAGGTAGATGGTATCCTCCTCCGGCGTAAGCACACCGCGGCCGAGTGAGCCCTTATCCCATTCGTGCCATGCGGCTATTCCTCCCACGACTGCCTCCGCCTGCCCTGGCAGTTGCGTCTGAATCAGGTAATCGCGTCGGGTTCCATCGCGGGCCGTGGAGCGAGTCGTCGCCATCCCGTCGACCGTGGAGGTGACGCGGGGGGTGAATGCGATGCCGAACTCATCTACGGGACTGTCCAGCCCCCTGACCTTTTCGATGGTCAGATACGTTCCCCTGGCAACGCGGGCGGTATCGATGGTGACCTTATCGTAGCTGCCGGGGAGGCAGACAACCTCCGGGGTCGGGCATGTCAACCTGGGTCGCTCCGGCAGATGAGCGACCGCAGAACAGCCGAAGAGCGCCAGCAACAGCAATGGCAAGGGTCTTACGGCGAATCGTAAGGCAATCAGCATGTAATATCGCGCAGGAATAATCATAAGCCGGGGCCAAAACTACGAGATATAGGGCAGATCAGCCTAGTACTGATGCAATCTGAAACCGGGGTGCCTGTGGGCTTCTTCGGTGCTTCCTTCTGTCCCCTGTTGATTCCATCCGTACTGCCGGGTGAAAACAACATGGCCTGCGAACGCCGCAAACGGGGGCCGGCGCGTTAATGTTGTTTTCGTATATAAATTGTCCTATGGACATCTTCGAATCCTTCAACAAGCTCTATGCTACCCAGATCGACCTGGTTCTCAAATTCCTGGTCGCGATCCTCTGCGGCGGCGCGATCGGAATGGAGCGGGAACTCGGGGGGAAAGCAGCCGGGCTCCGTACCAGCATCATCGTCTGTGTCGGCTCGATGCTCTTCACGGTCATCAGTTTTCAGATGGCTGCCAGATTCGGCGGCGATCCGACCCGTATCGCTGCCCAGATCGTCACCGGGATCGGCTTCCTTGGCGCCGGAGCGATCCTCCACGAGAAGGGACGGGGCATCACCGGCCTGACGACTGCCGCGATGATCTGGCTGATGTCGGCCATCGGCGTGATGATCGGCTCGGGCAGCCTGATCAGCGCCATGGTCATAACGATGGGGGGCGTCTTCGCCCTGCTGGCACTGAAGCGGATCGAACAACTGGTCGACCGCCGCCGCAGACATACCTACACGATTAGCCTCCCCGACGACCCTGCCCTGCGCGATCGCATACTGACGTTGATGACAATCTACGATCGTAGCATCACAGACGTACGCGTTGTGAAAGGCGGGGGATCGGGAATCGAGGTGAAACTCTGTTATCTTGGCTCGGAAAACGAACGCAACGAGTTCCTGGGGGAACTCTCCCGACTCGACGGTATACGTCTGGTCGGCAGCACAACGTACAATCTATAGCCGGGATGTGAAAATATGGCGGGTTCAGTTTCGGAAGTAACGGTGGCAACCTGGAACGTCAACGGCATCCGTTCACGACAGGAGCAGTTTCTGGCCTGGATCGCCTCCGCATCTCCCGACGTCGTCTGCCTGCAGGAGATCAAGGCGGCCCGGACACAGTTGCCGGCGGAACTGCTGGAACTCCCCGGCTACTGGAACTACTGGCATGGGGCCGCCGGAGGCTACTCCGGCGTCAGCCTCCACTTTCGGCAGGAGCGATTCCCGAAGGAGCCGAAATTCACCCACCCGGCGTTCGATCGTGAGACCCGGATCGTGCAGGCTGCGGTCGGCGATCTCCTCTTCGCCTCGGTCTACATCCCGAACGGCGGCAAGGATTACCCGGCAAAACTGGAGTTTCTGAAGGAGATGGCCGCCTACGTCAAGGGGGTCCATGCCGACGGGACTCGGTTGATCCTCTCGGGGGACATGAACATCACCCGCACCGATATGGATATCCACCCCAGCCAGAACAAGCCGGGAATCATCGGCACCCGGCCCGACGAGCGCGCATTGTTCGAGGAGATGATCGGCGAGGGGCTTGTGGATGTTGCCCGGATGCTCGACCCCGACAACGACCGCCTCTACACCTGGTGGCCCTTCTGGCGCACCGCCCGTCAGCGCAACCTGGGATGGCGTCTGGATTACATTTTCGCCAGCAAGGGGCTGGCAACGAAGGCCCGGCGCTGCACGATCATGCGGGAGGTGGGGACCAGCGACCACGCGCCGGTGGTGGTGGGGTTCGACATTCAGCTACCCTGAAGATCTCTCTGAAACTTAAACATCCTATTGCTCGTCTTACTTCCGACTCTACAAAGCTGTTGAACAGGTGACGATTATGGCTACGGAACAACCCAGACGATATACCCCCGACGAAGTCAATGCCATCCTCAAGCGTGCGATCGACCGTCAGGCCCCCGCAGGTTCGGTAACGCAGGATGAATTGATGGAAACCGCCCGCGAGCTGGGGATCGATCCCTCCCAGGTGGAGTCGGCCATTATGGAGCAGGAGACCGTCGGGGCGATGGAGACCGCCCGCGAGCAGTGGAAGCTGCGCCAGAAGAAGGAGTTCTTCGAGCATCTCCGCAGCTATGCGATCGTCAACATCGTCCTGTTCATGATCAGTTGGATGACCGGGGGACACTGGTTCTTCTGGCCCCTCTTCGGCTGGGGAATCGGATTGCTGTTCCATGCCTCCGGCGCATTCTTCCCCAAGGAGCGTGACATCGAGCGGGGGGCCCGCCGCATGCTGGAAAAGCAGGGGCGCAGGCAGATGAAGGAGGGCTCTAGAGGTCCCTGGCAGAAGAACATCACCTGGAACTCCGGAAGCGGAAAGATCGTGATCGAGAAAGGGGATAAACGGATCGAAATCGGCTGATTTTCCTCCGTATACAACATTTCGCAATTCAACATATCCCGGGTCGCCCGGGATTTTTGTTTGTTGTCGTTCATTTGCCTGACTTTGTGTAGATTGGATTCCCGTGCTATGGCCGGGCAATCTTTCTCACTTCCAGCGAGCACATTCAATCCATGAAGCGTTACAATGGCGGCACATACGTCAGGTATGGGCAGGCCATGGTATTTCGAACGATGTTCGAACGCTTTCCCTCATGAATTTGTATTCCAGACCGGGTTCCTGCCGTGACAGCTCAATCTTCGACCAACGCATCCTCCAGACAACAGCCGCCGATGGCCAAGTTCATCTTCATCACCGGGGGCGTCCTCTCCTCGCTCGGCAAGGGAATTACCTCGGCGTCGCTGGCGCTGCTGCTGAAGTCGCGCGGCCTGCGGGTGACCATCCAGAAGTTCGACCCCTATCTCAACGTCGATCCCGGCACGATGTCCCCCTACCAGCATGGGGAGGTCTATGTGACCGACGACGGGGCGGAGACCGATCTGGACCTGGGACACTACGAGCGATTCCTGAACCAGTCGATGACCCAGCAGAACAACACGACCACCGGCCAGGTCTACTACGAGGTCATCACCAGGGAACGCCGGGGAGACTACCTGGGGAAGACCGTGCAGGTTATCCCCCACATCACCGACGAGATCACCCGCCGTATGACGGCGCTGGGAAGCACCGGGGATTACGATATCATCCTGATCGAGATCGGCGGAACCGTCGGCGATATCGAGTCGCTCCCCTTTCTTGAAGCGACACGTCAGTTGGATCAGAAACTGGGGCGGAACAACGTCCTCCATATCCACCTGACCTACGTCCCCTACATCAAAGCGGCCGGCGAGCTGAAAACGAAACCGACCCAGCACTCGGTGAAGACCCTTCTGGAGATCGGAATTCAGCCGAACATCCTCGTCTGCCGTTCCGAGCACAAACTGGTGCGGGAGATCCGGGAGAAGATCGCCCTCTTCTGCAACGTCGACCGGGAATCAGTGATCGAGGCGCGCGACGTCAGTACCATCTACGAAGTACCGGTGATCTACGCCCAGCAGGGCTTCGACGACATCGTCCTGCAGAAGCTCGGCATCGAGGCCCCTCCTCCGGACCTGAAACAGTGGCAGACGCTGGTCCGCCGCATCAAGGATCCGAAGAACGGGGTCGTCCGTATCGGCATCTGCGGCAAGTACACGCAGTACCAGGATGCCTACAAATCGATCATCGAATCGTTCGTTCACGCCGGCGCCGCCAACAACGTCAGGGTGGAACTGGCCTGGATCGATAGCGAGGAGATCAAGACTCCGGCCGATGTACGGAACGCTCTGAAGGGAATCAACGGCCTGTTGGTCGCCCCCGGCTTCGGCTCGCGCGGGGTGGAAGGGAAGATCATGGCGATTCGCTACGTGCGTGAGAACAACATCCCCTTCTTCGGGATATGCCTTGGCATGCAGTGCTCGGTGATCGAGTACGCCCGAAACGTCTGCGGGCTCAGCGACGCAAACTCGTCGGAATTCGGCAAGACCCAGAACCCGGTGATCGACATCATGCTGGAGCAGAAGAACGTGAAGGAGAAGGGGGGAACGATGCGCCTTGGAAGCTATCCCTGCATCATCGGCAAGAAGACGAAGACCCTTGCAGCTTACCGGGAGCAGTTCATCACCGAGCGCCACCGTCACCGCTACGAGGTGAACAACGCCTACCGCTCGACCCTTGCCATGAACGGCCTGGTCTTCAGCGGCCTCTCCCCGGATGGCAACCTGGTGGAGATGATCGAGATCCCGGGGCACCGCTGGTTCATCGGCTGCCAGTTCCACCCGGAACTCAAGTCCCGCCTGCTGGCCCCCCATCCACTCTTCCGTTCTTTCGTGAAGGCCGCGATTGACCAGCGCGACGACAGCGGCAAGGCCCTGGCTGCAAAGAAGGACGAGGCACGAAAGGGTCGAGGGGCGAAGAAGGGGCGCACGAAAGCGCTTCCTGCCAGCAAGATCGCCGTCGATCCCCTTGCCGCCGACGCGGCCATGGAGGTAAAGGACGATCTGCCGGCAATCAATGGAAACTCGACGGCGCAGTCGGCCGAGGGGGTTCCATCGGTCGGGTCGCGGCGGAAGCAGAAGGCGACCGAGGTGCTGGCGGAGATGTAGAGCTCAATCTGTGAACTGTAAAGATTGAGGTGTTGGGCCGGAGTTGTACTCCGGCCCTGACGCTGCCTGCCGACCGATCGAACCTGTATCTCCCATCCTGATACATGGCCTCTTCGATAACCATAACCGAAAAGATCACGATCGAAGCCTCACCCGGAGCGGTCTGGGACTACACGCAGGATTTCAACCGGCGGACCGAGTGGGATGGCTCGGTGCTGGGGGCGGAGATGATCGGCAGCGATTTGGAGCGCGCTGCCCGCGTTCGCTATAAGGGGGGGCTTGAATGCACCTTCCAGTATAAGCTCTTCGAGCGTCCCACACGAACGACCCTTGCGATGACCGATGTCCGATCACCCATCTTTTCGGGAGGGGGCGGCTCCTGGCGCTATCAGCCGGCCGGCGTCGGAACCGAGTGGACGCAGGTCAACACCCTCACCTTTCGAAATCCGATGCTCTACTGGCTGCTGCGGTGGCCGATCGCCTGGGGACTTCGGCGAAGCACCCGCCAGGGGATGTTGAAGGTGAAGGGGATACTTGAGGGTCGGCTGGAACCTGGCATTCTCCGGTCTTAGCCTGATAATTCCCCTCTTGAGAGTGGGACAGCTTCTGGGCTCGTTCAGAGCCATGAAGCAGGGGTGTGTCCGGGATCAGTAGTGCCAGCCATTGTTGTTACTACGAGACCAGATAGGCCCGACTCACTATTGAGTTCATCAACGCAACACACTCAAGACCCCCCATGCCAGACCGCCAGGAGATACTGCACCAGGTTGCCGCCGCGATTCTCGCTTTGCCTGCATCGTATATCCTGCGGGTTGCTATTGACGGCGTGGATGGTTCCGGTAAGACCTTCTTCGCCGACGAACTGGCGACCCTTCTTCAACCATCCGGCAGAGAGATCATTCGCGCCTCGGTCGACGGGTTTCATAACCCGCGTGAGGTTCGCTACCGTCGTGGCAAGGATTCTCCGGAGGGCTTCTTTCGGGACTCCTACAACTACCCCGCCCTTAACGCTGCGCTTCTCGATCCCCTCGGCCCCGGGGGGAGCCGCTGCTATCGTACCGCCATCTTCGACCATCGCACGGACGCCCCGGTAACGGTCCTGGAACAGCAGGCAGCCCCCGATGCGATCCTTGTCTTCGACGGCATCTTCCTCCACCGTCCGGAACTGCGCGGCTGCTGGGACTTCTCGATATTCCTGGAGGTGGGGTTCGATGTTACCTATCAGCGGATGGCAGGGCGCGACGGTTGCCCGTCCGACCCCCACGCACCGGAGAACCGTCGCTACCTTGAAGGGCAGCAGATGTATTTGCGCGAGTGCGATCCGCGGGGCAAGGCTACGATGGTGATTGATAACGAGGATCTGGCGATGCCGTTTATCATAGGGGGAGCGATATGAACAGGTCCCGGGTGTTGAGTGCGTTGTTCGTGATAGCTCTTATTGGTGGTTGCAATGCTGATGTAAGAACGGTTCGCCATTCGGATTCAACTGGCACGATCAGAGGGGGAGAAGTCGAGGAGGTCAAGCCAGTGGACGACGATGAGGGGCCGGAATACTTTATCGCCGATACCACACTTTATGGTCACCGCATTTGTGTCGTGCGGTATACATGCAGTGTCAGGGTGATACGGGACGGGAAGGAGAATATGATGGAAGAGTTCCCGTATGATTCGACCTGCGAGTGGCCTGGCGATCAGGGGGTAGCCATCATCAATCAGAGCAAGGTGCGGCATGCTAACCTGTTTGCCATAGACTCAACGGAAATATACTTTGGCTGGCTGCATGCTGCATGCAGGGGCCAGGGGAGTCTCTGCCACTGTGTGCTGATGCCGGATGGCAGGTTCTCACTCTCGGTGAAAGATGCAGACAGCTACTACTCACGTATCGTCATCGACCCAGTACAGCGGCTGTGGCTCACAAGAAATAAATTGCCTGACATTAAAGTCAGAGATTCGGCCTCTGAGGAATTAGAGACATGGTCTACGCTGTTCTACACGTCTAGCCTGCGTACATCTGTAGAGCCCGAAAATCGAACATGGCATGAGTTTCGGATCAATCTGGACGAGGATCTGTCGCAAGCCTTTGATAGGGAGGATCCGAATGATTCAGATGTCCTTGAATTGCATGAGCGATTCATGAGATAGGAAGATGCATTAGTTGACTTCTCGTCTGGAGGTAAATGTTTAGTGCGATCCGGATTCAACATCAGGATGTGCGGCACTGCCGATCCGGAATACCCCCTGCTCGCGTAAACGCGAGCGGTCCCCCTTGGTAAGTCGCAAGTTTCGGGTTACAGAATTGCTGATCTGATTCCTCGTATTTGTCATCCCGGCTTGTCCGGGATCTCTCTTTTCGTCGGAAAAAGAAGGATGCCGGACAAGCCGGCATGACTACCATGGATTGTTTGTCATTAACCCGAAACTTGCGACTTGGTAAGGGGGACAAAGTCCCATTGATGTGCGAATGGTGACAAGCCAGGAGAAAACAGCCAGAGAAAGAGAGGGTTGTGAATGTCAAGCAAGGTAATGGTGCCAGATTGAGCTGCCACCTGTAGTGCCTACATCAATCGAGCCCAATGCTGATGCCAGATAAGCTAGATTATTCAGCCCCACCTCGGCGTCCCAGATGGATGGAACTATCATTGACGGGACTTTGTCCCCCTTTGACAAGGGGGACCGCTTGCTGAAGCAAGCGGGGGGTATTCCGGTGGGTAGTGCCACTCATCCACGACGCTCAAACCGGAGCAGAACAACCTACACCCCGACTCCCGCCACCGCTTTCTCCACAGCGCTCTTCAGCGCCGTATAGGGGAGCGCGCCGCTCTCCCGCATCAACTGCCGTCCCTTGTGGAAGATCATGATCGTCGGGATTCCCTGGATCTGGTACTGCGCAGAGATCTGGGGCTTCTCATCGACGTTGATCTTTACCACCAGCAGTTTCCCCTTGTACTCCCTGGCGATCTGCTCGATGGAGGGGGCGATCGTATGGCAGGGGCCGCACCAGGGGGCCCAGAAGTCGACAAGCACCGGCTGCTCCGACTGCTGGATCAGTTCGTTGAATGATGATGGAAGCGCCATGACGATATCCTCCTGCCTGACGAATATGTATAGAACAACACGGGATAGAACAACACCGTATAGGAGATCTCAATACTTCAGCCCGAGCGCCTCTGCCAGTTTTTTTGCCGCCTCGGTCTGTTCCGGGGTCAGGTTCTTCGGCATCTTCACCCCGATGCGGATATAGAGATCCCCGGCAGTTCCCCCATCGGCAAACCCCATGCCCGGCACGCGGAGCATCTTTCCGGGCTCGGTTCCCGGCTGAATCTTGACGGTCACCTTCTTGTCCGACGGGGTTCGTACGCGCATCTTGCTCCCGAGCAGCGCCTGGGCCACGTTGACGTTCAACTCGACGTAGGCATCGTTCCCCTTCCGCTTGAAGAAGGGATCATCGGTCGGCTGCGGCTCGCCGGAGACCTGCTCCTGCGTCGCACGTGTACGTTTGGCGTTGCGTCCTCCGCCGAAGAGGTTGCCGAAGATATCATCCATCGAGACGTCGCCGAATCCGAAGCCACTGCCGCTGCTCCGCTGGCCGCGCCCCTGCTGGTTCGGGCCGCCGTAGGTGCGCATGAACTCCTCGTACGACATCCCCTCGCCGCCCCCGCCAGCCCCTCGTCCCCCGGCGCTTCCGAAGCCGTATTTCCGCAACTGATCGTACTTGGCCCGCTTTTCAGTATCGCTGAGGGTCTCGTAGGCTTCGCTCGCCTCCTTGAATTTCTCCTCGGCGGCCTTGTTGCCCGGGTTCTTGTCGGGATGGTTCTTCTTGGCAATCTCGCGATAGGCCTTCTTGATATCGTCCTGCGATGCCGATTCGGCGACGCCGAGTGCCTGGTAATAATCTTTCTGCTGCATATCCTGACTTCTTCAGTATGTCTTATTCAACGTGCTGACGGACCGTTTAGTGTCGCTAGCAACATGACGTTGGAAACGAGCAGTGATGCGATTTCCGACTCATATTGTTTGCAGTTCTTAGAAGCTGTTGAGGATTCCTGGTACCAGATTCATCGAGCACTATGGGACGTCACCCTTCGACAAGCTCAGGGTGACGGTTCGAACTACCATAGAGATTATTCTGAAAGCAATCTCAACAAGGCTCTTACGGGAAAATAGAGAATCCCGGGGAGGAAGCCGCCAGTTCCAGGCATTTCGAATAAACCATTTCCACATCGACGCGGCGGAGGCAGAGAAGGTCTCCCCGTGCGCAGACCGGGCTCATGCAGGCACCACACTCCAGATCCTCGCTGCCGAACAGATATGAATGGGAACCGCATGGCCGGCTCCAGACGCCCCGCGTCGCCCCGAACATCGCCACCGTCGGCACCCCCGATACCCATGCCATGTGCATCAGCCCGGAGTCGTCGCTCACCATCAGGTTCAGCTCCCCTACCACGGCAAGTGCCTCGCCGGTGGATGTCTTGCGGGTCAGATCGATCAGCTCTCCTTTCAGGGCTTTCGAGATTGCGGCGGCACCGGTCCGTACGTTCTCCGTTCCCAGCAGGACGATGCGGGCGTTCCATTTGTTGCGAAGCCTTGCCGCCAGTTCGATATAGTATTCCGCCGGCCAGTTCTTCGTCGGCCAGCATCCGGCCGGGTTCAGCGCCACAAGGGGGCGTCGTTCGCCCGGAATCCAGGGGTCAGACGCGGGCGCGTGGGAGGCCAGCAGATGCCGGCCACGCTCGCGAAGATCGTTATCGAGCGTGAGGCCGTAAGCAGGCTGCAATCGATCAAGGCCCGACCAGCGGGCGGCCTGAAGGTAACGATCCAGCGCGGAGGCCGGGGCGAACCTGTCGAAGGCTGTCCATGCCGTCGGGCGGAGGAGCCTGCCAAGGAGGAGCGAAGGGTTGGAACGCTGGAGGTCGAGCAGCAGGTCGGGGGATCCAAGCCGGGAGGCAAGACGGGTGATAGCGCCGACACGCCGCAGTTTCGAGGCACGCGCCGGAAATCCATGGACGGCATCCAGCATCGACAGGGATTCGAACAGATCCAGGTACTCTTCCGACGTGACGAACTCGATACGGGACTCAGGCAGCAACGTGCGCAGCCCTGCCAGGACCGGCAGCGTGATAACGGCATCGCCGAAGGCATGCAGGCGCACCACCACGATCCGGCGGGGAGTGACCCCGGCGGGCATGGGTCTGCCGATGATTCCCTCGGCAAACAGAGGGGGAACTGGAATGCTATCTGCCGATCCGGTCATCTTCGGCGCAGTTGTTGTTGCTACTCTACAGACCTGAAAACTGTAATGCAGGAGTTTTCAGCCCGAAATGGGGCTATTTCGGGAACAATACGGGTTTCCGGCGAAAGAGTGAAAAAAGTTCAGTGACGCTTGCCCGGCTTGTGCGTGTACTGCTTTACAGGATCAGATCAATACAGTGTAAGATCAATACAGTGAACGTTCAGATCTAGACAATGCAAGATCCCGCTCTGGATTGGCACAATCGTTGACGAACAGAGCATGGATTCAACAATAACCAGATAATTGGGAGCAGGTAATGAAATCGGTAGGCGCGCTTTTCGCAGGATTGGTCATGGTGGCAGCATTGAACCTTGGTGGTTGCACCGCTAAGACGGACGTCAGCACTACGGACTCGACAGCAACCATGCGGGTGGATACTGGCATGGCGACCAGCACGACAACGACGACGACGTCATCGACGACGACGAAAGATTCGACGATGGCAGGAGAGGGAATTGAAAAGAAGGTCGAGGCAAAGCTCGTGCTCGAGCCGGGCTTCAGCGATGTGCACGTTGCCTCGCCGGCTGCGGGCACTATCACTCTGACCGGTACGGCTGCAACGAAAGCCGAGATGCTCAAGGCCGACTCGATCGCCAAGGCGACCGACGGCGTGACGAGCGTGCAGAACCAGATCGTGGTGAAGTAAGGCCGATCTCTTCGAGTGGTCTGCCAGAATATGAAAGCGGGATGGTCACAGCAATGTGCCATCCCGCTTCCTTTTTCGCACTCTGTAGGAATTTGATACCCCGGGAAAGATCTCCCGAGGGCCTATTGCCCTTCGGTAACCTCTTCCACCTGCTGCTTTCGGCTTCGATGCCTCAGGTATTCGATGGCCACCGGAAGGACTGACAGTAAGATAACGATGCCGATAACGTAATGTATATAACTTTCGATGTTCGGAATCGACCGGGCAAGAAAGTAGCCCAGCAGGGTCGTCGAGGCTATCCAGAGGACCCCGCCAGTGATGTTGAAGACCGCGAACTGCCGGTAGGGCATCCGCGCCAGCCCGGCGACAACCGGGGCAAATGTCCGGATCACCGGGATGAAGCGGGCCAGAATAATCGTCTTACCACCATGTTTCGCGTAGAATGCCTCGGTCTTCTGCAGGTGCTCCTTCTTGAAGAAGCGTGAGTCGGGCCGGTTCAGAAGACGCTTGCCGCTGCGCAGACCGATCACATAGCCAACCCCATCGCCGATGATCGCAGCCGGAATCAGCAGAAGGTTCAGCCAGACGATGTTCAGCAGGGCGGGAGCCCCCGTGTCGCTATAGGCCAGGAGCCCGGCGGTCACCAGCAGCGAGTCACCCGGCAGGAAGAAGCCGATCAGCAGGCCGGTCTCCGAAAAGACGATCACGAAGAGGACGACGTAGCCACCCCAGGCGATGAGGTTGCGGAAGCCGCCGGGGGTGGTGATCATGTGGAGGATGCCGCTCGATGAGTCGGCTGCCGCTCCGGTCGATTGCGACCATGCCGGGAGCGATATCATCAGAAGCGCGAGGGCTATAAACAGGTAGGTCCGTTTGTTCATACTTTATTGAGATTTACCACAAAGAACACAAAGGGCACAATGACGCACAAAGATTAGAGCGCAATCCGGTCGGGGTTTTCCTTGACGAACTGCGACCAGTTCCGGACGTTGGCGCGAGGGCGCTGGAGTTTGCTGCTGTGGCAGAGGGCCGTCGCAAGGGCGTCGGTGGCATCGAAGTACTGGTGAGGGTTTTCGATCTTCAGCATCGCCATCACCATATACTCCACCTGCTCCTTCGATGCGTTGCCGTTGCCGGTAACCGCCCGCTTGATCTCCCGGGGGGCGTATTCCGATGTGGGGATCTGCCGCAGTACCGCCGCAAGGATGGCGACTCCCCGCGCATGCCCCAGTTTCAGGGTGGACTGTACGTTCTTCGAGTAGAAGGCCGACTCGATGGAGAACTCATCGGGGGCCGTCCTGTCGACAACCTCCAGCAGCCCGACGTGGATCTTGCCAAGCCGTACCGGAAGCGTATCGGTGCTCTTCATCCGGATGACGCCGTAATCCACCAGTGTTAGCTTCCCCCCATCGCAATCGATCACCCCGTAACCGGTGATAAGCGTCCCCGGGTCGACCCCCATTATGCGCATCGTATATCCATGCTGTTAAATTGATTGCCCATTGACCGTCATCATCCCTTGCATACGAACCATCCCTTCCATCATTTTTGCAACCTTTACGCTACAGTCCAATCCCTCTTCAACCCTCTCCGTTAACGGAGAGGGTGGCTCACCAGAGGTGAGCCGGGTGAGGTTTCGCCCGCTAAGGTACGATGACAACTGGATATCGATCAAAGCGGAAAAGATCGTAGCTTCATCGACATTACAAATTAAATCTTCCCTGTACCCCTACCTGCCCATCTATGAGCCAGGAACTTGCCACCTCCGACCCGGAGGTTACAACCACGATCCGGAGTGCTTCCAGCCCTGTTACCCCCGGCAGAACCGCCCTTCTGGCGGCCGTTCTGGCCTTTATCCCTTACATGCTGACGTTGAATCCGACCTTTGGATTTATCGACAAGGGGGAACTTGTCGCGGTTGCCACCACATTCGGGATCTCCCATCCCACCGGCTACCCGACGATCATGGCGCTTGGCTATCTCTTCACCCACCTGGTGCCCATCCGCCCGGTCTATGCGTTGAACATCATGGCAGCGCTCCTGACCGCCGCCAGCGCTGGTGGACTGACCCTCCTGTTCGATGACCTGCTGCGGCGTTTCACCACGCTGGTTACCGTACGTGCCAGGGGGAAAGGGGAACAGCAGAAGGGGAAGAAGAAGAACGCTGATATGAAAGCCGAGCCGGAACGGCAGACCCTGATCGCCCCGCCGATGCGCGCCATCCTGGCGGGGCTTGGGGCATTGACCCTCGTCTTTACAGGGATATGGTGGGACCAGGGAAACGGCTTCGAGGTCTACTCGCTTCACGCCTTTATGCTTCCGATCGTCACGCTGCTCTTCCTCAGGTATATAGATGAGGAAGCGTCACGTGACGGAGAGATCCTCCCGGGATCGAGCGTCACAACGCCAGCAACGGGGGCTATCGGTTTCACCCGACGTGGCTTCCTCTTTGCGCTCGCGCTCGGGCTCTCCTTTTCCAACCATCTGACGACGATATTGCTGGCGCCGGCGTTCCTGGTCTACTACTTCTGGTCGATTCGGATTGATTTGCGTGCACAGTATAATGTGACAATTCCAGTCCGAGTTACAACGTCGGCGCTGCGGTTGATTATCGCGAGCACTATGATAGGGATCCTGCTAACCGTGATTGGATTGCAAATCCCATCGATTGGGAAATGGATCTCAATCATTTCCTGGCCCATCATTTTTTTTGTAGCAGGTGGGACGATACCGATGCTACGACGTCTGCTCTATCTGATTCCTCCCTTCCTGCTCGGCCTCTCCCCCTACATCCTCCTGCCGATCCGTGCATCGATGCACCCTTACTTCAACTGGGGCGACCCGGAGACGCCGAAACGATTCATGGATCATGTGATGGGGTGGCAGTATCAGAGCTGGATGAAGCTCGATTCGAAGGTGTTCGACCAGCAGACATCCTATTTCCTGAATCATCTGCCGCAGCAGGTCGCCTATGTGGGGCTGGCGCTGGCGGTACTCGGGATCATCCAGATCGCCCGTCGCAACACGAAGCTGAGCGTATTCGTCGCGTTGCTTCTGATTGCCTGCATCGGCTATGCCGGCAGTTTCGAGATCATGGAGATCATGCCCTACTATATGGTCGCGATCTTCGCCATCGGCATCTGGTGCGTCGCGGGGCTTGCCTGGCTCTACGAGCGGCTTGGCCCACGCCCGGCGATCCTGATCGGGCTTCTGCTTGCGATTGCCACCTGCGCGGTCAATTACCACGACAGCGACGAGAGCAAGAATGTGCTGGTGGAGGACATGACGCTGAACATGCTCCGGACGTTGCCGCCGAATGCCCTGGTGCTGTCGTCACAGTGGGACTTCTGGCTGGCCGGAAGCTGGTACATGCAGGTCGTGGAGAAGATGCGCCCCGATGTGCTGGTGGTCGACCCGGAGTTGCTCCGTCGCTCCTGGTATCTGGACGAACTTGAGCATAACCACCCTGAGTTCATGGCGAAGGTCAAACCGGAAGTGGATCGTTTCCGGCCGGAACTCCACAAGTTCGAATATGGTCTGGATTACGTATCGGCGGAGATCGACAGGGCCTACACGGGGATGATCGACGCGATGATCAGCAAGAACATCGACACCAGGCCAGTGCATGTCACCGGCGAGATCGATCCCGGCATGAGCGCCAGATATCAACGGGTCCCCTACTACCTGACCATGCGGCTGATGAAGGACACGACCTATCTTCCGATGGAGTTCCCGAAGTATCAGTTCCATTTCTGGGAGGGAAGGGTCGATCCTTATGCCGCGAAACTCTACGAGCTCTATGCCCGGAGCGCGCAGGCCCGGATGATCTACGAGGGGCAGCATGGGGACGATGCGCTGGCGAAACGCTACGCCGCCTATATGCTCAGCTTCGATCCCCATTACTCACTCGATGATGTCCCCGATGCCCCGCTCAACGGGGAGGACCAGATCACCGGGGTTATCGGCTACTTCAACGAGATGCGGGCGAAATTGACTCCTATTCTGAATGGGAAGTAGCGGCGAAGAATCCCGCGATCTTGGCCGATGCCCCTCCGGCGCCGAAGGGGTAGGCAGGCCGCGACATCCTGCGGTAAAGCTCCGGATCATCCAGCAGTCGGCTTGCGGCATCGATGATCGCCCCTTTATCGACGCCGGTCAGGATCGCGTTTCCTGAGAGGATCGCCTCGGCCCGTTCCGTCGTCGCACGTAGCACCAGCACCGGCCTGCCGAGCGCCGGGGCCTCCTCCTGAAGTCCCCCGGAATCGGTCATGATGAAGTACGACCGGGCCATCAACTGCACGAACGGGATGTAGTCGAGCGGTTCGACAAGCTGAATGCGTGGGTGGGGGAGCAGGTGCCTGCGGGCGGCCTCGACCACGGCGGGGTTCGGGTGGACAGGAAAGATCACATGCAGGTCGGGATAATGCTCGACAAGGTGATTGATAGCTCCGAAGATGTTCCGCTGTGGCTCGCCGAAGTTCTCGCGGCGGTGGGTCGTCAGCAGGATCGTTCTTCCTTTATCCTCGCGGGTACCTCCCTGATCTTGCAGGTCTCCCCGTTCACTAATCTCCTGAAGCGCATCGATTACCGGGTTGCCCGTAACGTGAATCGCCCCGGGATCGATCCCCTCGCGCAGCAGGTTCTCCCGGTTCGATTCGGTGGCGGCGAAGTGGACATCGGCCAGTTGCGAGATCAGCCGACGGTTCATCTCCTCGGGGAAAGGGTCGTAGCGTTCGGGGGTGCGGAGTCCCGCCTCGACATGAGCCACCGGCAGTTGCCGGTAGAAAGCAGCCTGTGCCGCCGCCAGCGCCGTCGTTGTGTCTCCCTGCACAACAACCCAGTCGGGCCGTTCTGCGGCATAGATCGTTTCCAGCCCGGGAAGCAGGCGGACCATTACTTCCAGCGGGCTCTGCGCCACCTCCATGACGTTCAGGTCGTAGTCGGGGAGGATGCCGAAGAAGCGGAGGATCGGGTCGACGAGATCGCGATGCTGCGCTGTCAGCACCACCTTCGTTTCGATTGCCGGGGCAAGCTTCCGAAGCGCCAGCACCACTGGAGAGAGCTTGATAGCATCGGGGCGTGTCCCCAGTACAACCAGTATCTGACTCATTGCAGTCCTCTGAACTGGGAGTGTAGAGGTGTATTGTCATGCCGGCTTGCCCGGCATCTTTCTTCATATCGGAAAGAAAGATCGTGGACAAGCCACGATGACAACCTGGAGTTTACATAACTGCTTGACAGGTCCAATCTCATTTCTCCTCCAGAGCTTTCCGATAGGCCGCCGCAGTTTTCTCGGCCACCCGTTGCCATAGATATTCCCGTCCGATTCTCTCGCGTAATGCATTTCCCTTCGGTCGGCTCAATCCCTCACGGATACCGGCCGCGATGGATGCGGTAGACCGTGGCTCGACGTAGATCGCCTGGTCAGTGAAGTAATCCTTTGTCCCCCCGTAGGGAGTTATCGCGATGTTCGCCCCGGCAAGTCCCGCCTCAAGCGCTGCGATGCCGGGGGTCTCGAAGTAGGAGGGAAGCGCGAAGACCCTGCATGCCGCGTAGGCCGACTCCAGCATCGGGGAATCGTTGGCCAGCCCCTCGATGATCGTGATGTTCCGGTTCTCCGAAGCCTCGCGCAGGCAGCTGTCGGAGTAATCGTTCTTCTGTACCTTGCCGATTATGACGGCAGGATGGTCGACATCCTTCAGGGCGCGAATCAGCGACAAAACGTTCTTACGGAGTGAGCCGATGTGCCCGACGTTGAGGACGAAGTCGCGCACCCCGTAGCGGGCGATGAAGGGCTCCGGGTCGGCGTCGCGAAAGCGCATCTCGACCCCGTTCGGTATCACCTCGATTCTGCTCGCCGGCACCTCGAACCCCCGTTCGATCAGTGCAGCTTCATCGGTAGTGTTCGGCAGGACTCGCCGACTGAGCTGGCAGATGCGGCTGCTGAAGCCGTAGTCGGTCCAGACGCCGCTGAAGGCCGCCTTGATGCCCCGCTCCACCGCACGCGTCAGGCGGATGGTGGCCGGGCTACGCTCGGTGAAGAAGATCGACGAGGTAACGAAGGGGACGCCGAACTGATGGAGCCGGAGGGCGATATCGTAGGTCATGTAGTTTGCGCCGAACAGGTGGACCAGATCGAACCTCTTCCAGTCGTAGTCGTTCCAGGGATTGAAGAACTCGACCTCGACCCCGCAATCGGCCAGATAGCGGGCGGTCTGCAACGCCTGCACGCGTGGTCCCCCCCCGACCATCGAGATGCTATGTTGCGCGATCATGCAGACTCTCATTGCCGCATCCTGGAATTGAAGTCCTCGATGGAATGTTGGATCAGCCGAAGGCTCGGCCCACGTGCTATATGCAGATCGTTCGGAAGTTTCTCCGTCTGTGGGGCCGGCATCTGCCATGCGATCTCCTCTTCGCGGAAATCGCCGTTGGGCTCGATAAAGCCCCGTCTGCCGTCCGGAAGATCGGCGCAGAGCCGAACCGAGGGATCATCTCCGGTCGACGTGACCGAAAGCGTTCTCTCTTCATACCAGATCGTCCGTACAGCCCGCGAGCGTCCGTTCCACCACCGGGCGTAGTCCCCCATGGTCATGTTCGGAATCCCGAGCTCGCGTATGTATGCGAAGGTATCATCCATCACGTCGTAATGCTCATGGCCGGGATGATGATAGAAGATAACCGGCTCGTTCCTGCCAAGCTTCATCCGGGCGGTACTGCGGAAGTACTCCTTCATCTGGTCTGTCGATGCCTTCGCCCGTACCAGGCTGCCAATGCAGACCGGATGAACCGGCACCTGCAGTACATCGGAGAAGCGATGACGCAGCCAGGGGAAGAAGGGGAGATCGTCGTAATCGAGCGAGAACTCGGAGGCGTAGCCGAATCCCAGATCCTCCACGGCGCGCGCCAGTTCCACGTTCCAGAAACCGTTCGGTGCGGCGAAGCCAACGCAGGAGAGCCCGATGTCGGCCAGCAGACTGCGAGCCTCGGCGATGTTCCCGTAGTTGGCATCGTAGCTCCGGAAGGTCTTGTGCCTGTAGCAATGTACCCCGATCTCCTGATCCTGGAAGTTCCGAAAACGTGAGAGCCATTCCCTGTGGGCCTCGACGTGAAGGAACCAGCTCATGCTGATGCCGTTGCGATGGGCTGTCTCATACAGCCCGTCTATCTGATCTGCGGTGCCATAGTCGCTGTCGATCCGGTAGCAGAAGACCGAGGGGGATTTGCCGGGGAACCGCCATGCGCGAACGTACGGAATGCCCCGCTCCGCGTGGAGCCAGCAGATGAGCCTCTCCACGATCTCCCGTATCTCCCCCTTCGAGACCCGAGCGGTTACTTCGTCGGGGAGATGCTTTCCCGGGCCATGGAACTGCTTGCGGGCATTGCGGGTATCGGTCAGGAGCCGGTCGACATCGAAGCCGACATAGGCGATGCAGCCCTTCCCGAGATGTGTCAGGTGAAGAAGCCCATCCAGATGGCCCGCTTCGCTCTCCGCAGAATCATGGTAGGCTCTGACCCGGCTGAACAGATCGATTGGCCCGACACCCCGTAGCAGGGGATCGTGCTGGTCGGGAACGATCGAGCGGCGGTAGCGGCGGGTGAAGCCTCCAGTCTCACGCTTCCGCAGGAAAAAGCCGGTATCGATCACCCCACCGCCGTTGCTGATATACTTCTCCAGGTCATCGGCCTCCTCACGGTTCAGATAGCGATTGACCACCACGACGCTGTAGCCCGCCGGATCGATTGACCCGGGAGAGTTAACCCGCTCGAACGGCAGCCCGAGTTGCTTCAGCAGCAGAACCCATCCCGGTTGCAGGCTGAGTATCCCGACATGCAGTCGTCGCCTCATCCCTTCACCAGCATCGTTAGCTCCTTCAGGCGGATGCTACCCAGCGCCACCGAGAGAGCAATGAAGAGAAGCCAGACCAGCGGGGCCTGCCACAGGTGATGCAGTCCACCGATGCTTCCGCCGGCAAGCACCAGCAGCAGCGCGAGCAGGGCCGCCGTTGCTACGGGTCTGAAGAGGGTCACCCGGAAATGTTTTCGAAATTCGATGTACATCATGCTCAACATGCAAAGCTCGCTGACAATCATCGCAATTGCTGCTCCGGAGGTGCCCCACAGCCAGGTCATGCTGAGAATCAATATGACCGATACCAGCCCGCTGATGAGGGTGACGCGGAAGTAGGGGCGCTCCTGGCCGATCGCGATCAGCGTGTAGGAGACGGGGGTGTTGACCAGCGTCGCCGCGATGAACCAGCTGAGGATGGAGAGGGGAAGCGCGCCGGCACGGTAATCATCTCCGAAGACCGTCACGATGATCTTCTCGGAGAAAAGGGCGACGACGGTGCTGAAGGAGACCGCGCTGACGATCACCAGCCGCAGCACCGTTTGCAGCGTTGCCTCCAGTCGTTCAGGATCGGAAGCCCAGAGCCTTGAAATGCGGGGGAGGAAGAGTGCGATAAAGACACGGTCGAGTATCAGCACCAGGAAGACGATCTTGAGGGCCGCGTTGAAAACTCCCGCGTCCGCCGTCGACGCGAAGTAGCCCAGTGCCAGCAACGGGAGTGACTGCACCCCCTGCGCCAGTATCCCCCCGACGCCGACCGGCAGCGCGCTTCTGAGTAGCGGCAGGTATCGTTTCCATTCCGGCCGAGCCGGGACCAGCCGGTCCTCGCGGCGTCGCATGAAGAGGATGACGATGGCCCCGGCGAGGCTTGCGACGACGTTGTAGACCGGGACCATCGGAAGATCGGCTCGACCACGCACCAGCCAGTAGACAAGTCCAAGGTAGAGACTTCCCGATATGATTTTCGATATAGTCCCCGGCAGATAGCTGTGAATCGCCTGAAAGTACCATTCCAGCAGGATCGCCCAGGCGAAGAGGGAGAGAAGATAGAGCCGGGCGACCGACTGCTGTTCCGGGCCGTAGGGGAGCAATTGAACCACTCCCAGCGCAACGACAAACACGACCAGCGCCAGGGCGAGTTTGACCAGCAGAAAATCACCCAGCCCATATTTCCTGGCCTCCGGCAATTTCGCCAGTTCGCGCGTTCCTATGGTCGTCAGCCCCAGGTCGGCAAGTCCCAGAGCGTAGGCCAGCACCCCCATGCCGATCCCTATCACGCCGAAGCCGGCGGCGCCAAGCACCCGCGCAAGGTAGGCGGTGGCGTAGAAGCCAAGCAGCCGGGCAATGGCATCGCCGCTGAAGATGAGGAGTGCACCCGCCGAGATCTTACGCATTGGCAAGTTCCTCGATCATGGCCACGATGTCCCGCTCGCGTCGTCCCTTCGGGAACGTACTGGCGATGTGCTGCCGTCCTTCCGTCCCGAGCGCCAGCGGAGCCGCGAGCGCCGATCGGATGGCATCGCTCAGGGCAATGGGATCGCCGGGGGGGACAAGGAACCCGCGGCCGTCGATGGCGGTTGGGATGCCTCCTGTGCGGCTGCCGACCGCTATGCACTCGCAGAGCATCGCCTCGCAGAGGGTGTTCGGCAATCCCTCACGGCGCGACGGCTGGCAGAATACTTTCGCCTGCCGGTAATGGCGGAGAAGATCATCCCGTGGGATCGGGGGAAGGAGTTCCACATTATCCGGCAGGGTCGGAGTCAGTTCCGCGATCAATACAGGCGCCATGCCGATGACGCGAAATCGCACCTCCGGAAGCGCGGCTGCCGCCGTAAGCAGTGTATCGATCCCCTTGACCTCCATCCGCTTGCGGGTGTCGCAGACAGCGACCGCCAGGACCAGACTCTCCTTCGCTCCCTCAGGCTTCCATAGCTCCGGATCATAGCCGGTCGGCAGGTATCGGATCGACTCCCCATTCCACCCGCTGGCCTTGCGCAACGATTCCTTCAGGCTCATATCCACAGCAGTTACGACGCTCGCATGCCGCAGTGCCCACCCTACCAGCAATCCCTTCCAACGGCTCAGCCAGAGCCCATAATCCATCGCAGGCTCCTTCGCCGTATCGACCCCACCCAGCATGATAACCGACTTCTTTCCCCCCAGTCTGGCCCCCATCACGGCGAAGAAGGAGTAGACCGAGGCGAACCAGCAGACCGTGACGTCGGCGCGCATGGCACGGCCCACGGCAGCGAAGGCCGCGCCAGCGCCATCTCCCAACGAGAGCACAAGTGAGAAATGACGCCCCAGCGTATCGATGTCCTCCTGGATGAAGGAGGTCCGCATGGTGGAGACCAGAAGAACGCGCAGCCCTTTGCCGGCTTTTACGGGCATGGTTGGAGGGTGTGAAAGAGGGGGAGCCGGGTTGATGTCATGTTGTCGATGCGTTCGGGCCCTCTCCTAAATCCTCCCCCAATACTGGGGGAGGACTTAAGGAATTGGAGCAGGAGTTTATGGGGAAATGACAATCCTCCAACCCTCTCCGTTAACGGAGAGGGTGGCTCGCCTTCGGCGAGCCGGGTGAGGTCACTCCTCACCGAGCATCGGAACCTTCACCCCGAACTTCCTTGCGTTATCGATTGCCCGGTCGTAGCCGGCGTCGGCGTGGCGGATGATGCCCATGCCGGGATCGTAGGTCAGCACACGCGAAAGGCGGGCGTCCGCTTCGGGGCTGCCGTCGGCGACCACGACCATCCCCGCATGCTGGGAGTATCCCATGCCGACTCCGCCGCCGTGATGGAACGACACCCAGGTGGCGCCGCCGATCGCATTGAGGGCGAAGTTCAGCAGCGGCCAGTCGCTGATCGCGTCCGAGCCGTCGCGCATTCCCTCAGTCTCCCGGTTCGGGCTGGCGACCGATCCGCAGTCGAGGTGGTCCCGCCCGATGACGATGGGGGCAGATACGCGCCCGTCGCGGACCATCTGGTTGAACAGCAGCCCTGCCTTTTCGCGGTCGCCGTAGCCAAGCCAGCAGATGCGTGCCGGAAGACCCTGCCAGTGAACTCGCTCCTTTGCCATCCGGAGCCAGCGGTGGAGCGCCTCGTTCTCTGGGAAGAGCTCCATCAACGCCCGATCGGTGGCGTAGATATCCTCGGGATCACCCGAGAGGGCCACCCAGCGGAAGGGGCCTTTGCCATCGCAGAAGAGCGGGCGGATATATTCCGGCACGAACCCTTTGATGTCGAACGCCCTGGTGAATCCGGCCTTCTCCGCTTCCGCCCTGATGTTGTTGCCGTAGTCGAAGGCTATTGCCCCCGCATCCTTCATCGCCACCATCGCTTCGACGTGGCGGCGGATCGACTCTCCGGCGCGAAGCAGGTAGTCGTCGGGGGCGACGTTGCGAAGGTCGTCGGCCTCTTCCTTTGTCATCCCGGCCGGATAGTAGCCGTTCAGCGGATCATGGGCCGCCGTCTGGTCGGTCACCACGTCGGGGATGATTCCCCGACGCACCAGCTCCGGAAGGACATCGGCGGCGTTGGCGAGCAGCCCCACCGAGAGCCCTTCGCCTCGCTCCTGCGCCTCGCGTAGCCACCCGAGCGCCTCATCCAGGCTGGCGGTCTTCCGGTCGCAGTAGCGGTCGTGGATACGCTTGTCGATGCGCGCCTCGTCGATCTCGACGGCGAGTATCGCGGCGCCAGCCATCGTTGCCGCCAGGGGCTGTGCCCCACCCATGCCGCCAAGTCCGGCGGTCACCACCAGCCGTCCGGCCAGTGTTCCGCCGAAGTGCTGGTCGGCGCAGGCGACGAACGTTTCGTAGGTCCCCTGAAGGATTCCCTGGGTGCCGATATAGATCCAGCTTCCCGCCGTCATCTGGCCGTACATCATCAGCCCCAGCGCATCCAGCCGGCGGAACTCCTCCCAGGTGGCCCATTTCGGCACCAGGTTCGAGTTGGCGATCAGAACCCGTGGCGCATCGGGGTGGCTGCGGAAGATGCCGACCGGCTTCCCCGACTGCACCAGCAGGGTCTCATCAGGCTCCAGGTTTCTGAGCGATTCCAGGATGGCGTCGAAGCACTCCCAGTTGCGGGCCGCCCGCCCAAGCCCGCCGTAGACGATAAGCTCGGAGGGGCGCTCGGCGACCTCGGGGTCGAGGTTGTTCTGGATCATCCGGTAGGCCGCCTCGATCTGCCAGTTGCGGCAGGTCAGTTCGGCGCCACGGGGAGCCTGTACGACACGGTTGCTGCTGCGGGTCCCGAGAGGGTTCGGGTGTAGGGTTGTCTCTGTATCCATGATATTCACTGCAAAAGTCGGTATTCGAGGCCATAACTCGGGCCGCGCCAAATTTACCCTATTCACAAGAGGTGGCAAAGTAGCCGCGGCATCCTGCCGCGGTCTGGATCAGATGGCGATAGCCATCTGATTTGCTCTTTAGAACCCAAGTTTCGGGTTAGTGCAGGCGGAACGAACATTGCGCACCTAACGGAGCGCTAATCCCGAGGTGGTTCTGGTTACTACAAACATTAGGCTCCTACGGAGCCACGCAACAGTGGTTTGCAGTTCCGTGTGCTCCGTCAGGAGCACCATGTCTGTAGCCCGGAACTTCCCCTGAATTTCAAGCGCCGTTAGGTGCGACATATCGACTGGGTAGTAACCCGAAACCTGGGGCCTTTAGAACCTATATGCCCTAAGGCGTCCCCGGTATTGGGAGTAGGCGCAGCTCTTCAGGCTGCGCTCGACGGCCGAAGTCCACGCGGGCGCGGCAGGATGCCGCGCCTACAATGGGGCGGTGCTGATTGGGTGTTTGGGTTGTTTTGCGGGGATGGAGGAGGGGGGATTGACTGGTGCGCGGCAGGATGCCGCGCCTACGTTACGTGGCTACTTTCGCGAAACGTCGTAGATTTCCCCTTTCAACAACTCTTAACTCTCGAAATCCGGGATTGAAAGCATCATGATTCAATTGTCAGTTTTTCAGGGGTCAGTTCGTCAGGGCGTGGCAGCAACGCTGGCATGCGGTCTCGTTGCGGCCGTACTGGTTACCGGGTGCGGCTCGGCGGTCCAACTCTTCTACGTCAACAAGCACATGCAGGCGATCCAGCGGGACACCGTCTCCGCGTCCGGCGCCGTTACCAGCTCGATTCAGAACCCGACTGACCAGGTCAACGGTCTGATAAAGCTGGCGCCGGTCGAATCGTTGAACCTGCAGCCGGTGACGCTGGAGGTCGAAGGGGCCAAGGACCAGCTTCCCGCCCCGTTCGCCGAGCCACTGACGCTGATGGTGCCGCCGGGATTCACGGCCAGCCTCTATGCCTCGGACCTCGGTCAGCCGCGCGACCTTGCCCTGCGGGAAGATGGGACGCTCTTCTACTCCAACATCGATGCCGGCGAGATCGTCGCCCTCGGGCCGAATAAGCAGAAGACCGTCATCGCCACCGGGCTCCGCTCCCCTCACGGGATCGAGCTTCATAACGGCGCCCTCTACTATACCGACGAGACCCATGTCTACCGCTTCGATTTCTCCTCGCCAACGGCCGTGACCGGGACAAGTGCCGTTGTTACCGATAAACTCCCTTCCGGCGGTGTCCACTATACCCGCACCATCAGGTGGGTCCCGAACGACAAGCAGTTCTATATCTCCGTCGGCTCAACGACGAATAAGAACGAAGAGGAGGACCTTGAGCACGGGGTGATGCTGCGGATGCCGGAGAGCGGCAAGCCGCCGACAGCGGTGGTGCGTGGGCTGCGGGATGCTATCGGCATGGATGTTCATCCGGAGACCGGCGATCTCTGGGCGCTGGATGTCGGCACCGAGCTTCTGGCGCTGGAACTTCCTCCCGACGAGATCAACATCATCAAGGTCGGGAAGCACTACGGCTGGCCCTTCTTCTACTCGCAGAATTTCCGCGACCCCGATTACATGGGTCCCGATACCCTCAATCCTACCCGGCCGAAGAGCCCCGTTCCCCCGGCGATCGAGCTTCAGGCTCACTCCTCGCCGACCGATCTTCAGTTTTATCCCGGCTCGGCCCTGGGAAATGACTGGAAAAATTCGATGCTGGTGGTATATCATGGAACACCTGATCTGGGTATCGGGTTCAAGGTAGTACGGGTGCGGGCAAACCCCGACGGCACCAATGCGCGAGTGGCCGATGTCGTGACCGGATTCAGGAACTCCGAGGGAAGAATCTGGGGCGCGCCGGTAGGAATTGCAATTGCCAGGGATGGCAAGACGTTTTATATCAGCGACGACCGCGCAGGGGCGATTTATAAGATCCAAAAGCCGTAATTTTGCTCGTTCTCCGTTGTGTGGTTTGTTCCCGGTTGCCCGGCGATCGGGGGTGAACGTTTCGTCAGCCGATCATATCACATGGTGTGAGGATGAATACTATTTCACGAGATTTTGCAGAAGCTGTACGACAGGCCTTTCCAGCACAGTGGGATCCGAAGCTTGGAATTCACGTGACTTGAAGTCGCGGC
>JADMIO011472181.1_pt1 | contig 111822 bp, 86 predicted proteins | sample 8958161 | NCBI WGS metagenome assembly JADMIO01 (sample SAMN16585339, study PRJNA669376) | soil metagenome | isolation source: Crop rotation soil | place: USA: Cullars Rotation, Alabama | collected 2011
CGACAACTTGTCCACGTGGAATTCTAAGCTTAGGATCCCAATGTGCTGGAAAGGGAAGCCATCAAGCTTTTTCCCGGAGAAAATGATCCGAATTTAGTGTATTCCAGAGGCTTCGCATATCGGTATTGGGCGAGTAAAGAATATTCGGTGGGTAACTTTGATGAAGCATCAAATAAGCTACAGCTTGCGTATGAAGCCATTCGCAACCTCCCCGATTGGTATACCTTAAAGGCTGAGGAACTCCGACATATTGCAGACCTTTGGAGATGGCTGGCTAATCAATATTGGAACGCCCAACGCAATGAACAAAACCTTGAAAAAGCAAGAGGTTTTATCAAAAGAGCAGTTGCGGTGATAGAAGGCTTGACCGATGACAACTCCAACGATATTCGTGGGCAGATTTACCAGGACTGGGGATACCAGGAAATACGAACTGGGTCGAGAGAGGAGGGAGTACGTCTGTTAAGACAAGCAGATCAGTATTACCGTAAATTGCCCGCACCATATCCTAGTCGAGATATAAGGGTTAGAGTGTTCCAACAAGTCGTAAGTCAACTTGCACAGGAGATGGGCATACCTGATGTTGAAATCATAAGTAATGAGAGTGGTTCGCTTTTGAGCACATAAGACAGATGGTCCCAGTCGGTCCGCGTCACTGTCAATACCTTGACGTGACGAACTTACGGCTTCTTAGTGGCTTGACTCTCTTTCAACTTCGCGTGGGCGCGCTCGTAGTTGGCCTTGTAAATCGCAGCATTCGGATCGTTGTTTTGCTGACCGAGAATGCGCGCTTTGTCGTAGAGCGGTTCGGCGAGATCGATTCTGCGATCTTCTTTGGATAGGGAATTGCCTCAAAGATGGCAAGGAGTGATCAGATTCTTCGCTGTCTGGTGCTATTCTGCGATTTGGTTTTTACTTCCAATAATTCCCATTAGCACTCCGGCACGTAAAAGCCGCTAGTTTGCGGCTAAGCCTCATGCATAAGCCCAGACGTGAGGCGGGGGCGTCGTCAGTGGGCCTAGTGAAGGAGCCAAGCGGACTGCGAGATCCCGGAAATGATCTAAACCTTGCATTCGGTGACCGCGAAACGTAAACTAGCGCAGTTTTCATCAGGCCTCGCTGAATCATTGTGGGCGTTATGCTTACCGCGTATCCTCAGGAGCAAGCGCAATGTCCGACCTCTTCGTGTGGCAGAAGAACCTGCTACATGCTGTAAAGACTTTCGATGTAATTATTCTTCACGGCAACATCCGCGATCTCTATGTCTACACCGATAGAGCGGCTCAATCAATTTACTATGAAGTAAAACTCGATGAACTGCTGACACGTCTACTGTTTCCTTCCGTAGGAACTATTCGCCGCTACGATCCTTACGCCAAAGTGTCGGATCTCTCTTTGGGCGACGCCAGCACGTTTGTCAGCACCAACGTCGAAGGATTCGGCGATACCGGCTTCAGATCCTTCATAGAACAAACTGCCACGGAAATCCTGAACGACGTAGAAAAACCAACCCCGAAGTGTTTTTGGTTGCTCAAAAACATGCATAACCTGTTGCCTTTTCGTAGTTCCTACTCGGAAGAAGAAGGCCTGCGGTTAGTCGTTTTCCAACGCATGATTGAGAACCTCGCACCGGGAAACAAGTTGATGCTTTGCTATCTGTCAGACACGCAGGTGCCGATCGAGATTTCCGGCAATGCACATCGGGTCACGTTTGTGAAGGTGCCTCTGCCCGAGTTTGATGAACGTTTGGTTTTTTGGAGTCAATTCCTGTTCGGAAGGTCCATTGACTTAAATAAAGATCAAAAAGACTCAGCCACAGCCCTATCAAAGCTCACCGAAGGTCTGGCGATCACGCAAATGAGAAACCTCATTATTCTCGCCACCCAGGATGCTGACGCGCGAAAGATCGAACAAGACAAGTTGACCCTGCGTGATTGGGAGCGCGCGCTCAGGCATTACAAATTCGGAGAAAGCAAGAATTACTACCAACAGATCACTACTGAAAACCTGAACACAGCCAAAGAGTTTTTTACTGAAAAGGAAGGAATAAAAGGACAGGACTTCGCGGTTACAAAAACAATCGAGATGCTTTATAAGGCGCGTACCAATGTCGCGTCATTATTGCGCTCCGGCCCTTCGAGCGCGCCCCGGGGAACGTTGTTTCTGTGTGGACCATCAGGTACCGGCAAGACGATGTTGAGCAAGAAGCTCGCGAAGTTTGTCTTCTCGTCGGAAGAGGCTTTTCATCGCATCGACATGAGCGAGTATCAGCAGGACCACACCGTGTCGAAGCTGATTGGTTCTCCGCCAGGTTACGTCGGCTTTGAAATGGGTGGCATCCTGACCAATGCCATGCTGCAAAAACCGTTCTCCGTCATCCTGTTCGATGAAATCGAGAAAGCGCATCCGCGGATCTTCGATCTTTTTCTACAGATCCTCTCGGACGGACGGCTGACTGACAGTCGCGGGCAGGCGGTCTTCTTCTCTGAGGCCATCATTGTTTTCACTTCAAACATCGGGACACGCAGCAACGAAATCAAGTCTTTGAAAAAAGCACAGCAGTCCGAAAACCCAAAGGAGAGTATTCACAACCATTTCGTAGAATGCGTGGAGAAATTCTTCCGCACCGAGATCAGCCGGCCTGAGCTGCTCAACCGCATTGGCAACAACATCATCCCCTTCGCTTACCTCGATCAGGATGAAGTGCTGATTTCGACTGTAGAGTTTTACTTGAAAGGACTGATCGAGCGCTTCAACGATGAATACCGTGAACACGATTTGCGGTTGGCGATCGATCTGCCAACGGTCGCAACGTTTTTCGTTAAGGAGGAACACGGCCGGAAGCTGCGCGAGTTTGGAGGCCGTGCGGTTCTGAACGCAATCGACGATCTCGTGCTTCCCTTGCTCGCCCAGCACCTCGTTTCCCTCGTAGGGAATGAGTCGCACGATAATGAGCCGCGCGATCCTATCGAGCTCCGGGTCGGCGTAATAACAACCGACAAAGAAAGAAAAATACACGTGCGCAAGGCCTAACGCTACGCACACGCTCACAGCAAGGACCTCATGAACTTAGACGGACGAATTATCACGCATCTGAGCAATCTCCTCGCGGACATCGAGTCGGCACACTCAAAAAGCACACGCGAGCTCGAGAACGCCTGTAAACGCGCCAACGAAGATCCGATTTTCCAATTCATCGCCGAGGAAAAATTTTCACTACCGACGTCGAACAGCAGCTCGTTGCAACGCCTCGTAGATCAGATTCAAAGACTCAGCACTGTCTCGCACAGCGCTCTGCAATCAATACTCAAAACCACCGACCGCTTTACATGTAGCTATCAACCACGATGGAATCAAAACTCATACTTCATCGTGCCGGTCGTCGCCAAAACCGATGAGAACGTGCAGTCGCTACTTGTTTATCTGCACGCCGTTTCCGAAAAAAATAAAGATGACCTGTCGAGCGGGCGATTGAATGTCGACGATCTGATTCAAGACCGCAGATCGCTCTCCGCCAGCCACGACTACTTCAGCGCTCTCGCTTCGGTGCTTTTGGAAACGCTCTATCTTGTACAGACCTATCCACTCGATACGTACGAAGGGCTGGCCCACCATCATTACGAACTAATGTTCGGAAGCCGGGTTGCTGAGAGCAAATCGCTGGGTGCGGCGGCACTGGCGATGTTCTCGGTAGTCTATCTTCAATCGATCCTCGGCAAGCAATTCGATCAAGTGGCAGCACCGCAAAACGGCACTGTTCTACTCGGAGATATCGATCGAACCGGAAAGGTGTTGCCGGTTGAGTATCTGCCAGAACAGATTGAATTCGCGATTGATGAGTTTGGTAGTGGCTTGAAACTGATTTTGCCTCGTGGCGAGGAGCTGCCGCCACGAATTGAACGCGAGATTGAGCCTGGGAATATTCGATACGTAAGCACGGCTGAGGAACTGCTGGAGGAAGTCTTATCTTCCAAAGAAGGTTTGCAGGGCTTACACCAGGCTCGTGCCGCTCTGTTCAAGAATCTCGGCCCGGCCCAGAAGGAAAAACTAAAGACATACGTAAGAGAAGGCATAGATCCTCAGGTCTACGATCGAATCGCAAGTGGCCAGACTGGATGGACCATACCTCGGCGTCACGCGGGCGGCGTCTATGCCGTCGCCACTGCCGGACGCGATCGAGTAGATGTAAAGCTGAGTCTCGAATTATCGGGTTTGTTGGATGAAAGTGCGGACAGTAGCGAATTGGTCGAGGTCGTGCTGGATGGCAGTGAGAGTATGAACGAGCACTGGCTGCCAAACGAAAAGACCGGGATCTGTCGCATGACGGCCGTGCTCTATGAAATCAAAAACCATATCGATCCTAAAAAACAGCAATTGATCTGCGGCTTCCTCAGCCACCAGAGATTCGATTCAGTTTCCGCACATGCAAACGCGCAGGACCTTGAAGCACAAATCCAGGACGTTCGTAGAGCCAACAAGCTGTCGCACCGTGGTCCATTCTTCCGCCCGGTTTATGAGGCCTCGCTCGAGAACTATCAAGATCAACTGAAACGGGTCTTTGTGATTTCTGACGTGGGCTCGCCGGATCTGCGCGATGTAGCCGATCTGAATCTCTCGTCGATGATGCATTTTCGGCTGTTCAAAACAACAAATACAACGGCGGCTCAAATTGATTCTCCAGTCGTTCTGTATCCTGACGGCAAAAACCTCGACAAGACGGAGTTGGCAAAATACTTCAAACAACAGTCAGGATCGATCAGAAGTGTGCAGCTCGACTTCGGGAACGAGCTGCCTCTCGAGTGGGAGCCGACAAGCGGTGTTTTGAGACGCACAGGCGATCAGTTCGAGCTAAGTTTCGACAACCTGAATGTTCTGAAGTATGCGGTAAGAGTACGACTGGCCAGGCAGTATCCACATGAAATCAAGATCAGTACGGAAGTAAACGACGGCTCTCGTACCCGCACGTTCTCTTTCGACAAATCGCCAACGCTGACGAGGCTCACGCCGCTAAACTCGATCTTGAGCGGTCGCTTATCTGAAGACGAATTCGAAATATGGAAGAAATTTGAAACGCCGGAGTGGGTTTGTCCGGAGTGTAGCAGCACCGACTCACATTTGCTCGACCTGCCGGCTGCACGAACCGAAGAGGTGCCAATCTTTAAGAGCCTGCGAAGTCTTAAAAAGGGTTATTTGCTCATGTGCAGAAATTCCGCGGATTGGTATTTCTTCAATCGTGGCTGCCAGATCTTCGGAACCTCTTTTGTCCTGCTTGATGGACGGCTGCACTGGTCGCAGGCAAGAGGCCAGATTGATAAGGTCCCCTCGCAGCCGGGTTTTCATTACCTTCGAGATAAATCGCGAACGTTTTATATCTGTCGCATTACTTAATCGAGTCGATATTCAATGAACGGAATACAGCAAATCGAAGTTGCTCGTGACCGCCGAACACGATTCCCGGTCGTGCGCCTGCGAGACAAGACTCCGTATGTTTCGCTTTTACCGGTTACGAAGCTTCAGGTCGAACAATGGATTTGGGAAGGCGGACTCAGCGACGAAGCGGATCCGTTCACAACCACGTGGCTTGTCGATCGCATGGAACACATCGAATGGTCTGCAAGCAGCAATAAGTATCCGGAGAAGGTCCAACAATTAGTTCGTGTGCCGATCTCGCAGTGCACGCACGACAACTTGCCCAGCATCGTCGCCACAAACCTCTCGTTATGGTCTTCGGATGAGGAAACGCAGCACCTCAAAATGAAATACCCAACGCCCTCGAGTGAATGGGGGCGGCTCATGCGCTGGCTGGGGGGGCACGTTCCCGGGCGTCGCGACTGGTCCAGTACAAAAGATTCGTTCGCACGTTATCGCACCAGGGATTTGATCCATGGAATTCTGCAACTGGATTTTTCATGGCCGCCCGCGGTGCAGTGCCTGCTGAACAAACTACTCGAACTCGTGGCGGATGACGAAATGGGTCTCCCGTTGATGAGTCTGGGAGTTTACGAGCTGGTCGATTTTACTAAAACGCTGCAAAGATTTACGGTCACTCCGACACAAACAATCTCGAGACCTTTTGTCGCCGGGTCGAGCGCCATCTGGCCAACGCTGGAGTCCGAACACGAGAAGTGGCGCTTCGTGCTCTATCCCACGCTGCCGGTCGTGACCATTAGACCGTGGTATCAGGAATCACACGTGATGGACGAAGCTGTCGAAAACGTTTTTCAGGTTCCTGCTCTGCCACTATCAGCGCCCATCCAATCTCCGGGCGCAACCAACAAGATTCCACGCTCGCCGAATGGCTACTTCAACTCCCGCGTCACGATGGCGAATCGTTGCCCCATCTGTTATGGAGATGTTCCACCCAGAGTTTTCAACACCGAAGGCGGTTTGTTTTGCTACGAAGAAGGAGAAGACGGCAAGAGAGTCCGAAGGCACAGCCAAACCAAGCCGCCGCGCGAAGCCGGAACTTACAGCGTAGAAGCAGTGCGCCAGGAGTATCTGACTGTTGCGAGAAAAATGCCGCAGAAGATCCGTTCGATCTGTTTTAGCGGCTTCTCGAAATCAGGTAAGACGGTGGGTCTGCTTAGTTTGTGGGGCCTCATCTCATACCCGAGTGAAAACCCTGATCTGCGCAGAGTCTTCCCCGCGGATTGGAACCTTTACCTCGCGAAATGTTCGCTCCTTGATTTCATTAAAGGCGAGACACTAATCAACATCGAGCGACAAACCGAGCGCATGTGGACTGCCGGCGAGCTCCCGGTCAGAACCGCGGCTTTACGGCGAGCGCTGCGATGTCCGCTGCTCTTCGAGACGAAGAGGCGTGAATGGATTCTGAAAACGTCTGCCCGGCAGATCATTTTCAGCTTCAACGATCTCGCCGGAGAATTGCTCACTAACCCGACGGACTTTCCCGGTAACGAGTTTTATCCCAATCTCAACTCAACCACGGACGTTGTCTTTTTCACTCCCGCGCCGGAGATCGCCACAGCCGCAGAATATCTCGACAGGTTCTCCGCCGGTTTGGGCACAGTCGACTTTGAAGGGAAAGTTTTAGACCTCAAGAAGATCAACCTGATCCTTGCTATTACTCAGATCGATAAACTCAAGCATAGTTCGGATCCGGATCATGAAGAGTTGTTGAATATTCTGTTGAGAGAACCATGCACGCTGCCCCGCGATCAGAGAGAAACAGAACTGCGGGACTATCTGGCAACAATGCACCGGGTGCATTTTGATCTCCATGCCTGGTTGGATTCAAAAGCGCCGAATCTTCTCATGTACGCGAACAGGTTTGCTTCGGTCAGATACTGCGGCTTTTCCGCTTGCGGTTTTCAGCCGGTCAACGAAACGCTTGGTCCAAACGTGGAAGCCTGGTTGCCCTTTGGGCCAAAGCCGATTCGCATTGCCGATCCGCTGCTTTGGTTGTTGCACGATAATGGTTTAATCAGTTTCTAAAACGCCAGGAAGCTATGCAATTCCATCAACACGTTTATGGCCGCGTCGCGAAGGGCTACTTGAGCGGATCGCCAGGTTATCAGTTAGCAGCGCTCAGCGAGAGTCTTACCGATCGCAGGGACATGATCGATAAGTTGAACAAGATGTCGTTCTTCAATCTTTCCGGAGATGAGGCACGGTACAGTTTTTATAGCCCGGGCGACGGGTTTCTTGCGTTCGGTTGTAGTCGTCTCTCACGCGATCGAACAGGAGCAATCGGCTCTTTTGCGCATCATTTCATTTGCACCGAATCAGACTTCGTCCAGTCTCAACAATCTCCGGCAACAGTCTTGAAATACCTGATCGACAATTCAAAGTTTCTCGAAAAAGAAACTCAATTGCCTGCCGAACGATCTTTACCGCCCGAAGAATTTGAGTTGTCGCTGGAAACAACTCGCACGCCGGAATTTCAACCGCTGGCAGCTAACTTGTTGAATCTGTATCTCGACAAGTCTGAGAAAAGCATTCCCCTCGTGGTGAGCTCAGATAACGATGCCTGGCAAATACTCGCCGAAACATTTCGCCTGCTGCCTCAGCTCGAAGCCGCTCACCTGAGCTTTTCGACACTGTTCACAGAGGCTTCTGATTTTGCCGGCAGCTTTCGCCTGGTTTTCATACCCGATAGCAAGTACTTACCTCCGGACGCTTACAACTACACGGTGTTTGAACCCGGTGTTACCGAGATCAAAAACCCAAAGTCGCCGGTTGCGCTCACCGAGTTGTTACTGACCGCGCCCGCTGATTACGAGGCTTTCCTGGAGTTGATTCACGTCCTGCGCCACGCGCCGGAGAAACTGGATGAAGTCGAAACTCATTTTGCCCGGCTTATCCTGCACGGCAAACTTTTCCGCGATTGTGTGGAGTTTCTTAACGCACCGCGGATCTTCGAACTGGTGTTGCGTAGAAGAAGCTCGATCGTCGCCTATGGACGTGCCGGCCGCCCGCTCAATTACTCCGATTTATCTCCGGTACTCTGGGCTCACAAGGACGATTATCTTCCCGAGCTCTTAGCCGCCATCGGCCATCTGGATGATCGGAAGCTTCGAGACAGCCTGCTCATCGATGTTGCTCGCCGCGTGGTGAAAGGCGATGTGCCGGCGGAAGTTTTGGGCCAACTGGTCTCAACAGATCTCGATCATTTCTTTGCTCTCGCTCACGACCTGTCGATTGATGAACGTTGCTACCTTGCCGAAACATTGACTAAAGAGTCATTCTACGGGCTACAACTGCACAATCAGATCGCACGCTATCTGGTGTCGGCGATTGCCGAAGGCCGTGGTCAGAGTTGGCAAAGAATCGGGCAATGGCTCCAGCAGCAGGAAAAGCATCTTTCGTTAGAGCCTTTCGCCAAAGCGGCGATCGCGATGGCTCGTTGGGCCGGCGAAGAGTCGTTCTATCCGCCCATGTTGAATGATTACCGAATCGCGCCGGTACAGTATGAAGCGCTGCTCGAAGCCCTATGGACCACAGCGACTAAGCAAAAACTGCCGCCCGCTGATTTCGATCAGGCTGCGTTCGACATGAATCATCGAGGCCCTTACTTTTCCTTCCTGGTCCGCAAATTACCGGAAGCAAACGCGGAGGTAATCCTCTCGTTTATCGCGAGGCGGTACGGATCTCAAGCGGCTGGAGAAGCCAGTCTGATTAGTGCGATCAAAAGAATGGATAACGCCTCCCATCTGGCAGATTACCTGATGGAGGAACTGAAGAAGCATGGTTTTCTTGACAGTTTTTCCGAAAAAATTCTGAAAGATATCTCTCGAAGATCGTGGCGGTTTTTCTAATTGTCGAAAGGAGACGCGATGAGTGGCCGAAAATATTCAGAAGTACAATTAGCCAATAGCATCAAAGACGCGATTAGCTGCCGGCTCGCAACAGAGCAGACTTACGCGCGCGCAGAGAGTCTGGTTAGCTCATTACGAGAAGCTGCGGCTGCTACCAGATCACTTAAGCCGCTTGCGGAGTCGGCGCAGGAAACGCTCGCCGAGATCAAGGCGCAACTGGATTCCCTGCGCGATAAATTCGACGAACGACATATGGCTCGACTGTCGCTCGAGCAGGTACAGACAGAACGACGAAAAGTCGACGGGCTCAAAACGCGACTGGAAGATATCGACAGGCAGTGCCGCGCCGGCAGTAACGCCGCGTCGCTGCGCGCGCGATTAGTTACCGTGCTGAATTTGCTCGAGAAAAAGCACGATGAAATCGAACCATGGTTGCGTGACGTTTACTCGACATTCGACGAAGAGTGCCGAGTGTTGCTGGCGCGCGTTGACGATGAAATCCAGCGTACGGGCTCAATCGGCACGCTGACCGCGGATATCGACAAAAGGGTTACGCAATTTGACAAGCACATGGACGACGTTTCGAAGCGGCAAACTCTCGACGCCGAGAGGCGTTATGTTGCTTCAGCCCTCGAGAAAGTCTGTACAAGCATTGCGTTCAAACCGAAGCTATTGCCGCAGAGCGGACCACTCGACGACCTGGTGCTGGAAGTGGATACACGCTCATACGGCGTGATCCGTTTCAAACTCGAGCTCGATGGCCAGATCCAATCGGATTCCAAGTTGGACGAGAGCTCATGCTGCGTCAACTTCACAATGATCGAAGAAAAGTTGCGAACGTTCGGCGTGCTTAGTGAGTTTCGTTATGAAGATGACGTGCCCGTGCATTTGCGCAAGGGAGAAAAGGATCTGCCTGGACCAGACGCCGTACATACGCAAACAACTGGACAAAAATGATCACGACGAATCTGTATCCCAGTATTTTCCCGAAGTTGAATCTGGCCGAAATGGACGTGGTGGAAGGCGCCGCAGGTCCCGGGCGCCGTCTCGTGATCTGGTTGCAGGGTTGTTTGAAGAGGTGTCCCGGATGCGCCAATGGTCCATTTCTTTCCGAGAGCACCGGCCGGCTCTTTAGTATTGCGGAGTTGTGCGACGTCATGGATCGATGCGGCGCCATCGAGGGGTTGACTCTTAGTGGTGGCGAGCCGGTTCTTCAGGCTGAAGCCCTTCTGCCTCTGCTCAAAGAAGCTCATGACAGAAACCTGAATGTAGTTTGTTACTCCGGCTACGAATTGGAAGAACTAACGACCGCGAGCGGAAACACTCCGCTCGAGCAATTCCTGGCTGAGGTAGATCTGTTGATTGACGGCGAATATCACCAGGAGTTGCCCGCGGCGGGCGATTACCGGCCGTCCGCGAACCAGCGATTACACTTTCTTTCAGAACGCATCTCGCCGGAGTCATGCCGGCAAACTACGCAGACTGAGTTTCACATCACGGGGAACCGCGTCACGGCGACGGGTACGTTGCCGATAGCAATCCGAAAATTAATCGCGGAGAAGTTGCGGGATCACGGTGTGATACTCGACTCAGTCGTACCTCAAAAACCACGAGACACTTAACTCACTTTGCTCAAGATGCCTCCTGAAGCGAAATTACCCGTAGCGCGAGAGTTGGCCCCCATTACCGAAGACCCGGCCGGGTTGTTGCTCGGTGAGGCATTCCAACATCTTCGCTGTAATCGCCTGTTGCGTTGGGGGCTGCGACGCTGGTTGATACCGACGTATGCGGCTGCCTTGATCGCTCCTGCGTGGTTCAATCCATCGTTGCTCCTGGCTGTGTTGGCAGGAGCAATCGCCTCGTATTTTTTGTTGGCGCTGGCTTATGTGTGCTGGTATGGGTGGTTTGTTAACCGCAATCGAAACTACAAGCCGCTCTGTCCCAGGTGCACTTCACGCATGTGGCAACTTTGCTGCGATCGCTGTCGTGAGCCGGTACCGCCCCTGGCTTTGTGGCTCAGAGGAATGTTTCTGTCCCACTGCCCTTATTGCGGACTGCACTTGTCCTGCCGAGACGAAACACTGTTAGCCTGGTGCTCCACCTGCTCACGAACGCAGCCCAGACCCGATCAGCTCTATTTCAAGCCAACTCACGTCGTCGTCTGGATCAGAACCAGCCTGCCACACACACCGGCAGGAGAATGGGAACGCATTTCGAAAAACTATAAGCACGGAGCGGCCTTTTATCACGTAGGCGACAAACATTCCGCGAGCATCATGTACATACGCGACGACTACAAATCACCGGACGCGCCCGTAGCAGCTCATCTAAAAAATCAAACGCGCCTGTTACTGGTTTCCAGCAATATTCCGGACATACACCGGGATTTCATCAGGGGCCACTTTGGACCAGGAACTATTTGCGAAACAGTCAGTGACGTAAACGAGGATAGTATTTCTATTTAAGATGGGTTTGCCTCAAAAGTGCGAAATCATTCTTGGAGCGGGTCAGTACAGGGAGCGATAGCGACCTGGTCAACCATGGGAGTCAAAATCCTTCGGAAATATCGCATGCTGATCACTGACCAGGTCGCTATCGCTCCCTGTACTGACCCGATCCAAGTACGATTCCTACTTTGAGGCAAGCTATTTAAGATGCTGGAGACTTTGCTTAGTATCAGTGAGACGTGGGCTGTCGCTCTCCTGCTTTTTGTCTCTGCTCTCGCTCTTAATAAATCGGAGCGGTTCGGCCGGTACGCTACTGCTCTCTGGTTTCCTGCGGGACTGCTGCTGGCGCGTAAACTGGCTCTATTCATCCCCATTTCCGGATCGGTTTCTACCGAGGATCAGGTTTTCTTTTGGTCCACCCCATCCTATTGGTATGCGTCTGTCTTTATCGTTATTAATGGATTGATCGTGGCCGCCATACATTTTCGGGAAGATCTGAACATGGACAACGGCATCGGTTGTTTGTCTCTTGCTGTTCCCATTGTGTTGATAATTGTCTCAGCAGCCGTACTTCCTCTTGACGGCTGGACCACCCATATTTTTTCACCCCTGGTCGGCCTCGTCGGCGCAACCAAACTAATGCTGGTTAGTCCGATGTTATTTCCGATCGCCGTGGTGACTTTGTTACTACAGATCGTGTTGCTGATACTTGCGCGAGGCGTGTCAGGTCGGGAAATCAACAAGCTGGCGCTGGTTTGTGTAGTGCTCGGCGGACTTCTCCATTTCGGTATGCAGCGCATTATTCCGGCCCCGCCGATCGTCACCGAGATTAAGACAAAGTGGAAGACGGAAAACCCGGGGGAAACTAACGGCGACAGCGAACCGCAAACGGAGGATTTTCTTACCGTCTGGTCCGGCAAACTCGGAGAAATGTCAGAGCTTCGCCTGAATACCGTCGAGAAAAAGCCTCCCTATGCGAACGCCGATGAGGTCCGCACAAACGTAGGGGAAAGCCTGCATTCGTGGTGGAAGAATATCTGGCCGGATGATTTACCTAAAAACGCTCTGTTAGCAGCACTCGGCTGCTTACTTGTACTTGCGATGATTGAGCGTTTTCAGGCGGGCGAAACGAGCAGGAGAAGGAGCTGATAAGTGTCGTGGCTGGGTGAACAGTTGCCTGGTGAGAGCTACTCGGAGGACGATGGACGTGAGGTTGAGATTCCGCGCAGCGCAATCTACACCTGTCTTGCGATCCTGGCGGCACTAATCATCGCCCTGGTTTTATACAGGGATGCACTGGGGGAAAAAAGAGAGTGGCTCGCTATTTTGGCGATCGGAATTGGCGGCGTGCTGCTCATCATGGTCCAGTGCAAACTTTTGCTTGAAGGCTGGATCGATGCCAATCATCGTTCGTGGCTGCACTCGTTTTACATCCGCGACAGGCGCGGCCAGACAGGGCTTGGGCAAAGGCTACATAAAATCCTGACAAACATCGGTGGATGGACATACAACCCGGAAGCTGAGTCCCTCAGAAAACTGCTGAGCCGGCAACCAAATGATTTTCTCTTCTATCTTGCTACCGACGCCTTGAGCACGATTCGGCGCACGAGCATGGCGTTGCTGGGTACTGAAGATCGAATGGCTTTGCTGCAAAGCTATCGTGACTGTCCTGTCAGCATCAAGATGATCTTGATTGAGAGTGATGTGGCTCCAGTGCGGAAAATAGCTCAGGAGTCGATGCCTATCGATCTCTGGCCTCGCGCCGTGCAGAAGTTGCTGCGATCGATATATCCGGAAGCGAGGATTGCCGCGGTCCGATGTATTTCAGAGCGGGAAGTTTTGAGACGAGTCTGCCGGGACGATCGGGAGGACTCAGTGCGTTTAGCGGCGTGGCGACAACTCAAGTCACTCTCGTCACAAGGTGAGGCCGTGGAACTTATCGAATCTGCACACAGCGACGTGCGCACGCTCGTTTTGAATTCCGGATGGCTGCCGCGGAAGCGGACAGTCAAAGTTTGTCGTGATGACGATGAAAATCCGATCCGTACAATCGCATGGAAGATTCTGGAAAAAGACTTGAATGAAAAAGAGGCTGTCGAGCTCTTTGGCTCAGACTTTTTTGACGTGAACCTTTGGGCTGTGCGTTCCGGCAAGCTGGGTCATATGAGAATGAGAAAGATCTGTTTTAAGGACCATATCGAAGGACTCCGTCTGAATGCGTGGGAGCAAATTCGCGATCGACTAACTGAAGCCGATGCCGCTTACCTGATTGGTTCGCCGAACGCGGACACACGGCTGCGCGCCGTGCAGTCAGGCAAGTTAACTCACGAGCGCCTGTTCAGGGTCGCACTGAAGGATCGAAAACGAATGGTAAGACTGGAGACGTTCGAGCAATTAAAAGCCGGGCTTACTGAGAGCGAAATAAGATCTCTCACCAATTCGGTTGATGAGGAATTTCGAGTCTATGCAGTTGAATCCCGCTTATTGCCACGGAAACGCATTGCGCAACTATGCCAGCGCGACTCGAGCAAGGCCGTACGAGATGCCGCCTGGAAGATATTGAAAAATGATTTGACTCGGAATGAAGCAACTTTCCTCAGCTATTCTAATTATATAGACGTTTGTTTATGGAGCCTCAGATCAGGACTGCTCTCGAAATGGCGTACACGCAGGATGGTTGCGAAGACCTCGGTCCGTAGTTCCAGCTCTCACTGATTAGACCGCAACGTATGGATTTTCGTGAAAGCCTTTACAGGATGAGTTTGGCTGGCGCCCTTGGCGGACTTATCTCGTGGGCCGCAGAGCCCTGGGTGTTCGCGGTGCTTGGCTTGGGGACAGTTCAACAGGAACAGTATTGGATTGTCAGTTACATCGACTTGTTCCTGATCGCTTTGATAATCAGTGCCTGCTGCATCGGCTTCGGGGACTATTGGTCCAACCGGCCGGTTCGCGTTTATCGATTAGCAGCCGGCGCTATTGCAAGTTGCCTCGTCGTATTGTTGATGGAACGTCTTCTCCAGTGGGTCCGGCAGCAATGGATCGGAGAGGTGCACCCGTTGATCGGGTGGATGCTGGTCTGGGCTGTTACCGGAGCATCCATCGGCCTGGTGATCGGCGTTCTCAAATATCGACTCATCTTGCGTCGCATTTTGCTCTCTGTATTTGGCGGCGCCTTCGGAGCCGCACTGGGCGCAGGAGTAGCGTTTACGCTCGGTGAGATGCTGCCCTACCTGACGCATGCGCTCGGACTGATGATCACCGGCTCAGGAGTCGCATTTGGCTCGACCGCTGCCGTCATTCTCTTTCGTAAAGCGCAGCTCAGGTTTACTACTTCAGACGACGTCAATGTAACAGCCTACTTCGCGGGCCGAAATCAGGTTTGGGAGTTACATCGAGGTGACGACTATCTGCTGGGAAAGGCTACGCACCCTACTCACGTAAAGCAGTACATATACGTCCCCGACGACGAAATGGCTCCGCTACACGCAGAGGTCTATGAAGACGCTGGAAATTTTTATCTGCGCGCACACAAGACCAATCGTGGACCATCCGGAAGTAACTATCCGGACTATCCATTAACCGTCAAGCGGTCGGGAGAAATAGACGAGACGGAAGTTACAGACGCTACCAAACTCGGAACCAAAGCCGAGATAGAAATGGGACGCACGAGGTTCTTGTTCTCACTGCGCGGCGCCGATGGAATGCAGAGTCTTATTTTGATTGGGTTGTTGTGGCTGTCATTAGCAACTCACGCGCATGCTCAAACGCCTGCCCCGCACCGCGAAGTACGCTTTGCTCTCGCGGACAAGATTCGACTGTATCAATGCACATCCGGGTCGGAGCGGCCGTGCTTTCGCGTTACTGTGAACCTCGTCGATCGAAATAACGACGTGGTGCCGATACCGCTCTTGAACTCGCAAGTAGCCGTGCAACAAACGAAAGTGTTTGAGGGTGGGTCGGAGTTGAGAGTGGTATGCGTCAATCAGGGACTTCCTGAAGAAAAGCCACGGCGCATCGCTATCCTGCTGGTTGACGTGAGCGGCAGCATGCTGGATTCGACCGTGCCGGGATTGACCCGAGACGAAGCGGTTGCGGCCCGTAAGACAAAGTTCGACGCGCTGAAAACGGCCGCGCTACGTTTCGCGGAAGACTTCGAAGAAGGCGTTGACGAGATAGCCGTAATCCAATTCGCCAGCCGCAATGTCGTAAGAAAGGTTAACGAAGCCGGCTTCTGCCGACAGAAGCGCTGCCTGGAAGAAAAGATCAATCAGCTAGCCTATCCTGAGCCCACCGCCAACACCGGACTTTATACTGCAGTTCGCGCCGCGATCTCACGCATGCAAAGTCTTAGGACCAAAGCTATTGAGGAAGGCTCACCTAATCCCCAAACTCTGCTCGTGGTGATGACTGATGGCATGAATTCTGTCGGGGATAAGAACGACGATACGGATCTGCTGAAGGATTGGCAGCCGGTAAAGGACCTGGCCGACACCGCGGGCCTGCCGGTGATAACCGTCGGCTTCGGAGAATCGAAAAGAATTGATGAGGATGCTCTCAAACACCTTGCCTGGCCCTCATGGGAAAATTACCTTCCGGCGCGCGACAACAACGGGCTGGTTAACGCGTTTCAAAAAGCGCGAGCACTTCAACTGCAACGCATGCAGATCACGTTTCTGCCACAGCAAACACTGCGCGGACAGCTCGTCAAACCACATGAGTATCAGGTGCGCTTTCGTTTGGACCAGAAGAGCATGATTGACGGAACATTTTCATGGAGTCCGGAATTTGTTGTTCCCCCGTTTGAAGGCTCCCTTTCTTCATTGAAGGAATGTGCGCTACCAACTGACGCCGGTACGATGACGAACTGGTCCCTACCCTATTTTGGAACTGTATTTACGCTCGGCCTCTTACTCTACGTTTTATGGTTCAAGGTTCCGCTTCTCATCTGGGCAGACCAACAGGACCTTCAGATATTGCGTAGTCGTGCGTTATCTATTAGAGGGCGCGACGATGGCAAGGATTGAGGTTTAGGGCTTCTTCGTACTTTCTTTCAACTTCGCGTGCGCGCGTTCGTAGTTGGCCTTGTAAATTGCAGCATTCGGATCGTTGTTTTGCTGGCCGAGGATGCGCGCTTTGTCGTAGAGCGGTTCGGCGAGATCGATGCGGCCGCCGCGTTCATAGGCTTCGGCAAGACTGTCGTAGACGTTCGCCGAATTCGGATAACGTTCGACGTTCGCCTTGAATACTGCGATCGCTTCTTCCGGTTGATTGTTGAAGAGATGCTGGTAACCCATCTGGTTGATGAGGTTCTCCGGCGTCGGAATGGAATAGCCGAATTTTTCGCTGAGCTTTTTGTAATGCGTGTCGGCGCCTTTCAGGCCACCCACGACTGCTCCGGTCTGGTCTGTCGCAAGTAGCCAACCGTCATAAATTTTTCGCAGTCCAAAATAATGACTGCGCAGCACCACTGATCCGTGGTCCTCATCAGCCATGCGCTCAGCTTGCCACTCGAAACCTTTGATCTTCGTTTTCGAAAGCAGTTCTCGGAAACTGTCGAAGCTCTCTCCGATTGGACCCGGCTCATTTCCCAGCGACACAAACAACGTGACGTTCATTTCCTTCTGCTTCTTCAAGAACTCTTCCGCGCGTTTCAACGCTTCACGGTTCTCCCATTGCAGCGAAGGACTGACCGCAATGTAGGAATTGAAGAGTCCCGGCTTGCTAATCATCGCGTGGACTGCGAATAACCCGCCAAGCGAATGTCCCGCGAGAATGCGATACGGCTGCACACGATATTGCTTCTCGATCTCTGGAATGAGCTCGGTCTCGAAGAACTTCAGAAAGTTGTCCGCGCCGCCACTGGTTGGAGCCTGCAGCTCACCAGCCGCGTTCTTCGCGGTGGACTTCACCGGCGTTAGATCTCGAGTACGATCGGTGTTCGTGACGCCGACTACAATCAAGTCCGAGATACGACCGTTTTGCGTAAGGAATTCAATCGTGCTCGACGTATGGCCCATGTGAGCGTCGCCGTCAGTCATGTACAGTACCGGATACTTCAGGTTGTTCGTGTCATATCCCGGCGGAGTACGTATCAACACTGTCCTGTCTTCGCCCAGAACTGTCGACCTCAGCACCAGTTTTGTCACGGTGCCGGTGGGCGGCTGTGCGATTGCCGCGGATGAGACGATTAAGAGGACGGTAAAACATGACAGTAGACGCTTCGTGGACCATGCGAAATGAGTAGTCATGGCGCCGATATTACTCGATTTACCCGGCTCGTCCAACATTCTCGTCGATGGAAAAAACTTACGGCCGCCAGGACCAGCGGCCGTATCTAAATTCGTTGATTTGAACGATTACCACCAACGCCAACTGACGTTGTAAGCCTCTGCCAACCGGCGCAAGTCCTGACGGACCGCATCCCAGTCGCGTTCAGCTCTTTCACTGGCGAGGCGTCGCGTCATGAACCGATCGAGCTCCGCAGCGCCATCCAGAACAGCCTCCACGTCCGCGCCGACCGACTTATTGTCCTTGAAACGAGAATATAGCCGTTCGGTCGCGTCCTCGTAGTTCTTCAGAAAAGCGTTGATATCATCTTCGCGGTTCGTACCATTCAAACGACTTTTGTCGAGCGACGAGTCGAGGCTCTTGCGAAACCTGCCCGTGTCTTTCTTCAGTTGCGCCATCAGTTTTTTGACTTCTTTATCACTGAGCCGGTAAGGCGCATCCTGCGCTCTCGCCACGGCGGAGAAACTCGCTAATAGCATCAGTACATTGATTGCAATCAACATCCCTTTAGTACGCATGTTCGTTCACCTCTCTTACAAATTTCGATCAGCATTAACGAAATTCATTGACGAGGTCTTTACAGTTTTTGCTATTTCCTTTGCAGTTGTGACGTTTCCATAGCAAAGCACGGAAAACCGTTGAAACGGTTTCGGCGGCGCAGTCGGAAACCGTTTGAAACGGCGGACGCTTCGCCCTGCCTTTTGTGCTTCTTTGTGGCAATCACATCGTGAAGCTCACGGTCTCGGGGATGCCGAGGGCGGTGGGGTTGAGGCGGTTCAAGATAAAGAAGTCGGCGTCTGCGGTGTCCATCGGCTCAGAGAACAAATAGCCCTGGGCGTACTGGCATTTCAATAATTTGAGCTGGTTTAGTTGGTCTTCAGTCTCAACACCTTCGGCGATGACTTGCATGCCCAGGTTACCGGCCAACGTCACGATCGTTTTCACGATCTGCAAGTTTTCGTCGGTCTGATTCATCGTGGAGATGAAGGAGCGATCGATTTTCAAGATGTCGAGCGGGAAGCGGTTAAGATAACTCAGCGACGAATAACCGGTGCCGAAGTCGTCGATGCTCAAAAGCACTCCGAGCGCGCGCAGTTTAGCCAAGGTAACCGCAGCCACTTCCGGATTCTCCATCACAACACTTTCCGTAACCTCCAGTTTCAAGTGCCACGGTTTGAGCTGAGACTCATGCAGCACTTCCTCGATTCGTTCGATCAGATCCGGCTGCGTGAGCTGTTTGCCTGAAAGGTTCACACTCATTATCAGGTCTCTATCCGCTAGCGAACGTTGCTGCCACTTCCGTAACTGCCGGCACGCTTCGCGCAAGACATCCATACCTAGCGGCAGAATCAACCCCGTCTCTTCGGCCAGCCAAATGAAATCATCAGGTGAGACGATGCCACGTTCCGGGTGCTGCCATCTGACCAACGCCTCGAACCCATGCAGTTGTCCATTTGCTACCGACATAATCGGCTGGTAATAAACACACAGCTCTTCGTTCTCGATCGCACGACGCAGATCAGTCTCGAGCCGCAGCAATGTCACGGCGCGTGTGTGCATCGCGGTGTCGAATATCTCGTAACGCGCCTTGCCGCCGTCCTTGGCGCGATACATCGCCGTGTCCGCGTCACGAATGATGTCCTCGGCCTCTTTATAGTTCGGCGAGCTGAGCGCGACGCCGATGCTGGCGGTCGTAATCGCTTCGTGGTTTGTGAGTTTGAAAGGTACGGAGATGGTTTGCAGAACTTTTTCCGCGACGCGCATAGCATCTGAGTGGTCGTGCATGGCGTCGAGCAATATCGCGAACTCATCGCCACCAAAACGCGCCACCACATCCGTTTGCCGAACGCACGTTTCGAGACGACGCGCGACCAGCATCAGCAGCTCATCACCGCACGGATGGCCCAGGCTGTCGTTGATGTTTTTGAACCGATCCAGGTCGAGGAACAACACACAAAATCGATACTCCTCGTTTTGATGAGAACGCCCGAGAGCCAGTCGCAGATGTTCGGTGAACAATGAACGATTCGGCAGTCCTGTCAGTGCGTCGTGAAAAGCCGCGTGACGGAAATGCTCGCGACTTTCCTGAAGCTCCTTGCCGGCGCCCTCGAGCTTTTCAACATAACGATTGAGCTCTTCAACATGCTGCTCAGCTTGTTCGGCCCGCAAACGCTCAGCTTCAGCGCGCGCGAACTCAGCCTCGGCGCGTTCGCGCTCAGCTCGTTCAGCCTGCGCTGCCGTCGACCTGATGTCCTCGAGGTATTTTTCGTAGGTGAAGTAAATGATCGAGATAATCGGAAGTGGAGCGAGCACCGCGTAAAAGCTGATCGTATTCTCCAACTTCACGATGCCGCCGGCTAAAAAGGCGCCGACGAAGTAAGTCAAAGACGACCAAAGATAATGCTTGCTCCACGTTTGCCACAGCGGCCGATCAGTTTTCAGGCCCAGGCAAATCGCCACCAGCCACGTGTGCAGCAGGTACTGCGTCACAGCCACCACACACAAAATAACCAGAGTGATCGAAAAGGGTTGCGATCCAATTTGAAGCTCGGCGCCGAAAAGTAGACGCGCTATGGCGCCGGTGGTGAAAACTGCGCTTGCGCTTGCGCCTGCATTGAAAAGAACTGTGATCCAACGCCGGCTGAGGCGTCGGCCGGAGCTCACTCCATCGGCAGCAGCGACTACCACGGCGGCCTCTGGTCCATAAATGAGAAACGTGAGGAAGACAAATGTATCCGCTACTGTAATAGTTGTGTTGACGCGCGGGACTTTAATAGCAAACCGTGAGCTGATGGCTGCGGTCAGCAAAAACAGTGACAGAAAACGAAGGTCGAGTTGTTTGTAAGTCAGACTGTGAGCCGAATAGACAAAGATCGCACTGCCGACCGCTACGACCAGCCACATGTAGCGGTTGATGAGTGTTTGTCTTGCCGTGATATCTGGCATCGCGCGGGTTTAGAAATAGAGGAGATCGTATTGGCCGGCCACAGTGAAGCCGAGTTTTAGATAGAATGATTTTGTCCGCGAGTTTTGATTCTCAACAAACAGGTAGATCGCCTTCGCGCGCTTCAGAAGAATGCGGCCAAGATCGGTTACATAACGGCGGCCGACGCCTTTGCCTCGGTCTTCGGGTGTTACATAGATGCCTTCGATGTAGCTGGCTTGCGGTGTATCCGCGATGATGTCGGCCTTGAAGACAAGCCGCTCGTTTTCGATCACGACCCACACTCGTTTGTTTTCGATGCGACGGAGATAGCGTTTGCGAAAGCCTTCCGGATCCTTCTTGAGTGGATCGACGCCGCTGATTTCGAGCGCCATCGCCGCTTGCGCCTGGACCACTTGATCGAGATCGTCGTGCGTGGCGGGACGAAGACTGGAAACCTCGCCAGTTTCCGCAAATGGCTCGCGCCGCTGTAAAAACAGTATCGGGCAAATGAGCCGCGGCGACTGGTCCTTACAAGAGTAGTAACTCCAGAAGCGTTCGACCGCATTGTGCTCGCCCATTAGTAAATGACTTGCGCTCTCGCGACGGGCAAGTCCGGCAAACGCCTCGATGGCACGATCACTAGCGGCTTCAAACAGGATCGTGTGACCGATAAGGGCGACACCCTCAAGCTCGTTCTTTTCATCGCGACAGGCGTAAAAGTGCCCGCGGTTTAGTGGATTGACGAATCCGTTGTCGCGGATGAAGCCTTCCATGATCACGTTTGTCAGCGAGTTGCGCGAGAGCGACGACAAGATGTGCTCTTCACTTCCAGGTAAAGGAGAAGTGATGATCGGCACCGTCGCCGTTCCTGCTGTCGCCGGCAGAGCAACGTTTCTATTGAGTTTGAGTGCTGGGGTTGCCATATAGTTTGTCATTGAGTTTAGAGTTCAAGCTCACTGCACCGTGCCGTCTTCCTGTACCGCATCCATTCCGGCGGAGCCATCGCCGTTGATAAGTATCGACAAGGCCCAGACTCCACTACCATCACCTATCGCTACGCCATCGCCAATGGCCACTCCATCCGAAAACAGGATGCCGTCGCCGATAGCTACTCCGTCGCCAATCGCGACGCCGCTCCGGAGACTACCGCCCAAAAGGAAGATGCGACCATCACCAATCGCCACACCTGTGCTGGTCAGGACGTTATCGCCAATCGCAACGCCATCGCCGATTGCCACACCATCACCGATCGCGACTCCGTCACCAATCGCAACTCCATCCCCGATCGCAACGCCGTCACCGATCGCGACTCCGAGATCGTAAATTCGATGGTAACGAGTGATGAGGTTGGTACCGGTGGCGTACCCGTGATTGAGAATAATTCCCTGTGCCCAGGGGAAAGTGAAACCTTCAATTGTCGAATATGGGTTGGGAGGCGTTGCTGTAATCAGCAGCGGTGCTCCCAACAAAGTCGTGTTAGATAAGTCAGTGCGTACCAGCTTCGCCAGACGAACAGCGCCCTCAACGTTCAACTGGCCCGCGCCCTGCTCGAACATGTTCTCGCCGGCAAGCGGTTGCGCCGTGTACATCAGGATCATCTTGACGAGATTTGGAGTAAGTCTTGGATTTGCCTGGAGCAGCAGAGACGCCGTGCCGGAGACGAGTGGCGTCGCCATTGAAGTGCCGCTCATTCTCATCATCTTATGATTGCTGCCGCTATCGGGAGTGCATTCCAACTGCGGATAGTCCGAAACGAGTCTGTTGGAACGGCTCTCGGCTGCGATGAGTTTGTTGCCGGGAGCGACGAGATCCGGTTTGAAGATGTGATCGTAGTAGCGAACGCCGTTAACAGTTCGATAACTGCGCGTCGGCCCACGCGAGCTATAGGTTGTGACGCGATCGTCAGAGCGGTTATCGGTGCCGAACGTATTCGTAGCACCGACCGTGATTACTGAAGGCTCATTTCCGGGAGCGTGAATACGGCCATAGATCGTTCTGCCGTTCGCATCTGTGCCGTCGTTACCAGCCGCAGCCACAACTACGATTCCAGCATTAACCAAACGGCGCGCAGCAAGACACAGTGGATCATCTTTATATGAATCGACTGCCGGCGCACCCAGACTCATGTTAACGACTTTGATTTTGTATTTCTGATAATTCTTCTCGCCGAGTGGCTTAGTGGGATCGGCGGGCGCAAGGATCCAGTTGAGCGCCTTCATCACATTGGAGACCGGACCAACTCCACGTGAGTTGAGAACGCGAAGATTGATGATGCCGGCTTCCGGCGCCACTCCGATATACGCGCCATGCGACACGTGGTCTATTCCGGCGGCGAGCGACGCGACGTGCGTCCCATGGCCGTAAGGATCGTCAACGCGGCCTTCGCCGGTGAAGTCGACTTGCGCCTGAATTCTGCTTCCGATCTGGTGGTGGTCCTTGTCGATACCCGAGTCGAGCACCGCGATGTTGAAATCTTTGCCTTTGAGGCCGCTGTTGCCGGATTGTGTGCGCATGTACGCTGCGCCGGTGGTCCTCTCGACGTGTCCCAACAGACTCACTTCTCGATCGTGAGAAATGAATTCCACTTCATCGAACTCAGACAACTCCGCGACGATGCTCGACGGTAATTCGACAACGGATGAATTGAATTCTTTGAATTCATCCTTGACGCGAATGCCGGCGCGTTGCAGCAACGCCTTCAATCTGCCACTCGGCGCGGAATTGAGCTGAAGGATGACCTGGACCAGTTCGTCATCTTGCCGGGTTAAACTCGGTGAGATTTTTTCACTCTTACTGCGCTTTACCTTCGGAGTTTTGACCTTAGGTGACTCAGCTCCGACCCGTTGCGGGTTAATACCGAATCCGCAAAGGCCTAAGAGAAAGGCGCAGGCTGTGAGCAGTGAAGCAAGCCGCTTTGTTTTCATGTTCCCCCTGGGAGTTTGAAGTCTCAAAACACAAGAATAGTTACTACGTCGTCGACGCATAGTGCATTGCCTGTGCCGCTTGGAAATCTGCCTGATTTGGCGGGGATTAACGCGAACCGTGCACGATCACATCACCGTGGCAGGTCAAACTGATTTCAGAAGTCATTTTGAAGTGAGGAGATGACGGACTACATTTTGCCAACGAGGCACGTTTGAACTATCTGCCTCAATGCGATTGGATCGTACGGTTTTGGAAGGACACCACAGAAAAGATCGGACGTGAATATTTTATTGAAAGAGGGGATGTTGCCGACGCTGGTGGATATTAGAAGAATCGGAGTAAGTTTCGTAACCGGGTCTTGCTTCAATAATGTCGCCAGCTTGTCGCCGGAAATCACAGGCGTCGCAAGCGCAGTTATGATAAGCGCGGGTTTGACTTGTTTAATAAACTCGACTGGGTTTTCATCCCCGTGCACACTGTAAACTTTTTTACATATAAACCCTTCAAGAATATATCGATATAGATCGAACACGTCATTGCGAGACTCTGAAACCACAATTGGCTTTTGCAGCGCCTCACTCTTTTTTCGGTTCCACCACGCTCGAAGTTCACGGTCTAATGTAGATATGCATGTATCCTCGCAAACATCGAAATACTTAATCGCCTCCACGCGAGTTAACAAATCGTCCTCGTTTGCAAGCACTTCAGCTAGTATCTCGAGAGCTTCAGCGCGCGTAGACAAACTGTAATCTTTTCCAGAGATGATTAAATTTAACAGTTGGATACTCGATCGTCTCACGGCCAAAGCAGGTGAGCGCAGCAAACTACGTAGCGCTGACAACTCAGGCCTATCTACAAACTCGGTGCCGAGTTTGTAGATAGAGCGACAAATAGCTTCGGCAAATCTTGTATCGTTGATAGTAACGTTGTCCCAAATTGCGCAGTCGTAGTCTTCACGAAGAATCACGGCAAGGTATTCGAAAACACCAACCAGACTCGGGAACGCTTCGACGTAAGTCTCACACTCTCGCACTAAATCCGTGGGCGGGGCTTGACCTTTGCTTGTCCTGAAACGAAGTATTGAGCGGGCGATCATGTACTCCATGAATTCGTCGTATGTGAAAACTACTTTTATTGTCCCGGTTGCCTGGTCCGGCTCCTCTTCCAACAAGATATCTTCCCCGAGTATGGAAACGTACGTACTCTCGGGAGAATCGAGATCTTCTTCTGCTGTGATCTTCGAGACGAGGCCCCGTGGAATGTCGCGGGACTTTGTCGTGCGCATTCGATCGGCGAGTTTGAATAAGAAGTTCTCAATAGTACGCGGATCCCGGAAGCGTCGGGGAGATGTGTAGCAGATTGAATGAAGTTTACGATCTAAGTATTTGTCGAAAAGATTCTTGAGCCTGATGTCCTGGATATTACGCAATTCGATGGTTTGAGTAGCATCAGGATCGCCATATGCTTCACAAAAGAAACGAAGCACAAGGGGATGGCGGAGTTTCTCTACAGTGCCGGCATTTAGAGCGGCACTGAGATGGTAATAATCAAAATAGGCGCCGATGGCTTGTTCAGACTCGACGCGGGAAAACGCTCCCATGCTAGTAAGCTGCCACTGCGAAGCCGGCCAGGACGAAGTATCGAAAAACGGCCAGTAGACGTCGCGACATGACGCAACTATCAATACTGGCAATTCTGCTACTTCATGTAAAAACTGAGAAATAGCTCCGCTCATCACGTCGAAATCTCTATGCTCGTTTATGGCATCTATGACCACAAGCAATTTGGTCTCGTTTGCTTGAATCATCGAAAGAAGATACTCAAAACAACGATCGCGCGGGAACGGGTCAGATAGATGGCGGACTAATTTTGATTCGATGAGTTCTCGAATCGACGTTGTTGAAGTGATGCCGGAACGGCCAGTAATGAAGATTGTCGGCTGCTCTCGTGCGTGATCTATTGCGACATGACAGAGTAGGTTTGTCTTTCCCATGCCCGCGCGTGAGGTAAACACGTGCATTTGACCCTTCGGCCCCGCCGCTAAGTCATCGAGAAGCTGTTTAAGATAATTATGCTCGACGGACGTTACTTTATTAAGCTGTCCGGAACCTAGAAGATAGCCCGCTATTGATCGAGAGTTCAAAATTCGTCCATTTTCATCTGATTCGACCATTGATGACGGAATCGTGATGCCAGTCTTCATTAATCTTGCAAGCGTCTCCTCCAATTCACACTCAGAATTAACTAATCTTGTGATGTTCCTTTCCACCGTTCTCTCTATGTAAAGGTTAGGTATAAACTTACGGCCCACATTTGTTGATATCTCCTCAGCCACTTGTCTGGATAGACCCTCAACAGCAATTTGAAGTAATCGCTCCGACCTTTCTCGCAGAGCAGAATCAAGCGGAAGCAGCAAGCCCGAACGTTCCGCCGCGTATCGAACAGAAAGATCGACAAGTTCCGGAACAGTTATACGACCCTCTAAAATCGCTATTATGTGATCACCAGTCCAAAGCAGTGTGTTTGGTTTTCGTCCTTCAGAAAATCTGTCGAGTGATGTTTGGTAATAGCCGGACATTGAAATGAAGAGACCTCTTGTTCCTTCGATCCTTCGATCAGGTTTACCCTGAAAAGCATAAAGGGCATCGGTCGATTGTCTTTGGTCACACCATCGCACTTCCACCAGGTAGGTCCAACCTTTATGTTCAAATGCTCCATCGAGCTGTTCCCCGGAAATACGGAAAGAACCCGTTGTCACAATCCCCTGTTGGCGGAACAATTCCGTTAGCAAGCGTTCCAGAGCCAGCCCGCGTTGCGCTTTCGAATGGACATCGTCCTCAGTTCTTTGAAGCTGTTTAAACTGCTGGTACAAGAGTGAGAGATGATTGTTTCCTAAGACTTTCATACATTGTTGAGGCTAACTGCGCAATCAGAGGTTAACTCGTTTGTTGGATCTCCGACGAGAGCTTCTTTGAATCTTAGGATTGTAGTTAAACTTGCTCGGCCCAGACAATATTACGATTGGAGAACGACATGACAACGGAAGAAAACAAGCGATTGATGCAACAAGTGTTTGACGAGCTCGCTAAGGGAAACAGCCCCGCGCTGGTTGAAGTGCTAGCCGATGATGTCGAATGGCATGTTACCGGTACGACCAGCTTCTCAAAAACTTATCGCGGCAAAGCAATGCTTATGAATGAGCTTTTGGGACCTCTCTTCTCGCAACTTGCGGCTCAATTCACGATGACCGCCGATCGATTCATTGCGGATGACAACTACGTCGTCGTCGAATGTCGTGGCAAAACAACAACGAAAACGGGTCGGCCTTACAACAACAAATACTGCTTCGTCTTTCGAATGGAGGACAGACAAATCAAGGAAGTGACCGAGTACATGGACACTCAGCTCGTGGTCACGACGTTTGGCGGTTAGGGAATGCCCATGAACCGTTATCACCACATACTCCGTGCGAAACCCGATTTGTATCTGGAACGACTGGTCGAGTTGGTAAATCGCTTTTAATAGATGTTGTCTGTTCCAAGAAAAGAGCACAAAGGCACAATGGTTGGCCCAGTTTCGTGCCTTTGTGCTCCTCGTGAAGTCTATTACGGACAACCTTGAAGGTCTGTGTAAGTACAGCAATCCCCTTCCTGGCAACAAGCCTCGACCTCTCTCGGCTGAACATGCCCCACTTGGATCACCAGTGAAGTTGAGCGACCCGATATAGTAAGGGTTCTCTGCTCCACTGCGCGCCGAAATCCGAGCAACAATATTCCAGATGGAACCCGGTTGTGCGGTAGCCAACTGGCTTGAGTTTCGACTTTGTTGAGTTTTACTCCCAGTATCTGATTGGATCAGAGATCGGCGGGATCTTTGCCGTCAGTGCTTGCTTATGTCCCACAATTATCAAAAGCGACAGACAGGCGACACAGGTGCCCATCGAGAGGAACCGTTTCATAGTTGTACTCCTTTGAGGGCTGTGAGCGTTTTGGGGTACGGGCTGACACGCTCTTACTTCGGTCAGCATCGTTAGTTTGACTGAGTGCAACGAGTCTATGCTGATGCAGTAGCGGGTCAACATTTTGAGCTGCGAGGGAATGGTCCTGGCTCTATCCGCTAACGCGTTCGGCTGCCATCCTGCGATTTCGCCAAACCCAGCCGATAACCACCAGAGCGCCGATCATGCCCGTCAGTGTAGCCGGTGGTCCCATAACCCGAAGTGCTGTCGCTGCAATGGTGGCAGTGGCCATCAATAATGCTGCCATCAAAACAACCTGCCGCACGCGTACTCCACGTAGCCACAGCAGCACGCCGGCAACGACAAAGAACGCTCCGGCTGGGGTGGTGAAGACACCCACCCAGAATTGCTCCGCTTCAGGACCGAAATAGCGAAATTCGAGTGCTGCACCTACACCAATAACAACACCGACCAGAACCATCAAGACGGCGACGGCCTTCATCGTTGAGTTCCTCCTGATGCCCGTTTGATTGAAATCAAAAAGTTAGACGCCGCCGGCTGTTAAGTGTTCCCACAAACTCGCCAAACCATAAACCGTCAATTAAACTCACAATCATGTGTGGCCGATTTACTCTTAGAACACCGGATGGAATAAAGGTCGATCGAATCAATTGGTCTGATTTCCAGGATCTAATTCCGCGTTTCAACATCGCCCCCAGCCAGGATGTGCTGGCAATTACGGAGCGTGAAGCGCAACGGGAAGCGACGTTCCTTCAGTGGGGTCTGATTCCGTTCTGGAGCAAAGAGGCAAAGGGAATCATAAACGCGCGCGTGGAGACGATTGACGAAAAGGCGAGCTTCAAGGAGTCGTTTCAAAGGCGGAGATGTTTGATTCCTGCGGATGGTTTTTACGAGTGGGAGAGGAAGGGCAAGATCTCCCAGCCTTACTATTTTCAGATGAAGGATGGGGCGCCCTTTGCTTTTGCCGGCGTTTGGGACCGTTGGCATGACAATGGCCGCACGATAACTTCCTGCGCAATCATCACCACCACGGCGAATCAACTGTTAGCGACGATTCACAATCGAATGCCCGTGATCCTGGGAGGCGAATCGTACAATCTATGGCTCAACGAAGAATCGAGATCCGCTGACTTGAAAGACCTGCTCGTTCCCTACCCCGCCGACCAGATGACCAGCCATGCGGTCAGCTACGATGTTAATAGTACGAAGACTGATGATGAGCGTCTGCTACGCCCCGTCACGCCGAACATCGGCGTCACCCTGAGCTTGTTCTAGCCACAAAAAGGCACATAAGCCACAAATGGTTTGACGATCAGTCTGTTCCTTTTGTGCTTTTTTGTGGCTTCACTCCAGGTCCAGCAACCAGATGTCGCTTTCCGATGAGTAGACGGAATAGTAAAGAAGCTCGCCGTCTGGCGACACGTCCACACTGCGGATCTCATTCTCACCTGACGAGAACACCTCGCGCACCCGCTTCGTCTTCACGTCGCCAAGATAAAGCTTGTTGCGGAAGAAGAAGACAAAGCGAGTGCTGTCACTGAGCCACGTCGCGCTGCCGCCAAACTCAGTCAGCTTCTCATACTGATTCGTCTCAAACGAAAAGCTGGCAACAACCGGCGGTGGACCACTCAGATTACCAATCACTCTCTTTCCGTCGGGCGACCAATCCCACGCGAGAAACCGTTGGTTATCAGGCGCCATCGGGATCAGTCGCAGGTTCTGCTCGGCCCATGGTTTATTCACGTCGAGCACTGTGTTCACGAAGTTGCGACGAAAGAAGATCTGCGTGCCGTCCGGGGACCAGAGCGGAAAAGTCGTGTCACCGGGACTATCGAAAGTGAGTTGACGAAGAGTGGCCGCGTCAGCGTCGAGCATCCAGATTTCATAGCGACCACTCCGATCCGAAGTAAAAGCGATTCGCTTTCCGTCGGGCGACCAGCGTGGATAACGATCGAAAAACTTATCGTTCGTAAGATCGCGCCACTGCGTGCCGTCGCGGCCAACAACCGCGATGTCGTCCTGTGTGCGGCGCACCACGCGCATGACGAACCGCGTGCCGTCAGGTGAAAGTTCGGGACGGATGATGTTCCGGTCGCCACGCGTAATCCAGAAAGGCTCGCCGGCTGTCTTCTCAGCTTTCGGATCAAACCTGATCGCTTGAATGTTTGACTGCTGGTAAGTTTGAACGTAAGCCATTCGCCGTCCATCACGCGAAAAGCTCAAGTGGCGATTAAAATTCGAAGGAGTCAAAACCGCTTCCGCTTCGCCCTGTACTTTTCCAGTCTCCTCGTCAATCGCCACTCGCCGAAAGCCCATGTTGCCGCTGTGATCGCTGGCAAAATAAAGAAACCTGCCGTCCGGTGACCAAACCGGGTTCCAGTTAGTAGAAGCATCGTTGGTGACGACTTCGATTTCACCACCGTTCGGTGAAATCGTCGCGATGTCGCTCCTGCCGGCACTCGGATGCATGAACCAGAACGCGATACGGTGACCGTTGGGCGACCATGATGGCTGCATCGCGTCGTTTTCACAGAGGAAACGTTTCTCTCCTGTCTCGACGTTTGCGATCCACAATGCGCTGGTCCAGGTGTTCCTCGTCGTCGGCGCTTCTTCATGACCAGCCGTGCTGCAAACAATTTCACCGCCACCAGGAGACCACGCCGGGTGATGGCAACCCGCAACGACCAGCCTGACATTCTCGCCGCTCGCTTCCATCACATACACGCCGGCCGGCTCGCGAGTGGACCGAAACGCGATCCGTTCGCCATTTGGTGAAAAGACGGGCTCGATCTCGTCGGAAGGCGTGTTCGGCGTTAATAGCGTCGCATTCTTACCGCCGACTCTTTGCACGAACAGATCGAAGTTGCCGTTCTGGTTGCTCGCGTAGACGAAACTCCTGCCGTCAGGTGCAAGGCTGGGAAAGAACTCCGTGCCGTGTTCGCTGGTGAGTTGCAGATGTGCCGCGCGCGACCAATCAGGTCCAGCTGCTTTCGTCTTCGACCATAACGACCAAGCGAAAGCAGCAGTAATCAAGATCAGGGCACATGCAACGGCGGGCCAAAGCCAACGCCGTCCCCTAACGACACCAAGTGTCGATCCGGCGCCGGATTCACTCGCAGACGAATCAATCTGCCGCGACAAACGACGAAGGTCCGCGCGAAAGTCGGAGGCGGTCTGGTAACGCAGTTCCCGATCTTTATCCAGTGCTTTGTTAAGGATCCGATCCAGCTCGGGTGGAAGGCTTGACGCAACAGGAGCCGGTGGCATTGAGAGGATTGCGTTGATAGTGGCCTGTCGCGTCTCGCCGGTGAAGGGTTTTTGACCTGTGGCGAGTTCGTACAGCACTACGCCCAGGCTCCAGATATCCGTGCGGTGGTCCACCGCTTCTCCAGCAGCTTGTTCCGGCGACATGTAAGCCAACGTCCCCATCGCCACGCCAAGTTGTGTATGGACCGTCGCTCCCGGAGCATGTTCAACTTCCGTCAGTTTCACCAGGCCAAAATCGAGAACTTTCGCGTAACCATCAGGCCGTACCATTACATTGTCAGGCTTGACGTCGCGATGAATGATGCCCGATTGATGTGCGGCGCCTAACGCTTCCGCAACCTGCGCAACGATCGACAAAAGCTCTTTCAGAGTCAGTTTGTCGCGCAACGAGGACAGCGTTTTGCCCTCGACCAATTCCATCGCGATGAAGTGGAAACCTTTGGCTTCGCCGACCTCATAGATCGTGACCAGGTTCGGATGATTCAACGCAGAAAGCGCTCGCGCTTCACGTTGAAAGCGACTCAATCGATCGCCATCGACGAATTGCCACGGCAGAACTTTGAGCGCGACCATGCGACCGAGCTTGAGGTCACGAGCGAGGTAGACTTCACCCATGCCACCGGCGCCCAGGAGTTTTTCGATCCGGTACGTTTCGATTTCCTGACCGACTAAAGAAGTGATAACGGTTGTGAGCCTGGAATCATCCGCGAGCGCCTGGGCTGCGACCTTCATCGCCGAACGTTCCATGAACTTCGCCGCCTGAGACTGAGCCTGCAAGAGACTCAACACTTCGTCACGCAACACGGAATTATCCTGAGACGCCTTTATGACAAAGGATTCCCGCGCTTCCGGCGGCTGTTCGAGTGCCTGCTCGAGCAGTGCGTCAACTTGTTTCCACAGCTCGCGGTCCATCTAGTTATTACTGAGCTCGCGATAGAGCCAGGCTTTGGCTTTGTTCCACTCGCGTATGACAGTGATCGAAGACATCTTCATCACTTCGGCAGTCTCTTCGACGCTGAGTCCGCCAAAGAAACGCAGCTCGACGATGCGACTCTTGCGCTCGTCGATCTCAGCGAGACTTTTCAGAGCTTCGTCGAGTGCTAACAGATCCGGATCTCGTTCGGTTGAGATAGTCATCGCCTCATCGAGCGACATTCGGATGGCTTCCTGGTCCTTGTCGAGACGTGGCCGGCGTCGCGCAAAGTCAACGAGTATGCGGCGCATGATCTGCGCAGCGACGCCGAAGAAGTGCGCGCGATTCTGCCAACGGACAGCTTTCCAGTCGATCAATCGAACGTATGCTTCATTGATAAGGGCGGAGGTTTGCAGTAGATGGTCGGGCCGCTCGCGGCTCATGTAGCGTTTGGCCAGCCGGTGTAGCTCAGCCTGGACCAACGGCGCGAGCTCCTCGAGAGCCTCCTCCTCGCCGTCACTCCAAGCCTCCAGAAGTCGGGTAAGTTCGTGAGCCAAGGCCCGGAATTTATCACATTAAAGAGTCCTTGGAGCAAAAAGCAGCTTAGAGATAAGAGGAAGTAAAGAATAGAACAAGTCAGGAAGGGTGGCTGGGCCCTGCTGTTCCGACTCAACCAGCAGCGGGCGGAGCAGGGCCCAGCCACCCTTCCTGACTTGTTCTATTCTTTGTTCTTGTTTTTGTTCTTGCAGGAATAGTCATAGTTCGATTTACTACCTGCACGCAGGTTAATTCCGGATGCAGAATTTTATTCCAGGCTTAAGACTCAGTGAGCTGTTTTATTTGGAAGCAGCAAAGCCGATTCTGGAAAACTTCTTTCCTCAAGTCCCACATTCTGCTGCCTTGCTTGGATGGGGCTCTGAGGTGTTGGGTTATGACGACATCCGGTCTTCCGATCATCACTGGGGACCGAGATTTTTTCTATTTCTAACTGCACAGGATTACGAGCAATATAAGAGTGCCATTTTCGAAGCGCTGAGCCAGAATCTGCCTCACCGCTTCAGAGGTTACCCAACGAGTTTTGGGGAAGCTGATGAGGTTGGCGTGCGACATCTGAAAGAGACTGAGGAAGGTCCTGTCAATCATATGATTTGCATCGAGACCATCGAGGGCTTTTTCGGATGGTATCTTGGATGCAATCCTTATGAATCACTCACCGCCGCCGACTGGTTGTCATTCTCAGAGCATAAGTTACTCGCGGTTACGAGTGGCAAAGTCTTCCACGACGGCCTGGACGAACTCGAAGCTGTACGGCGAAAGTTTCATTACTACCCGCGGGATGTTTGGCTTTATCAGCTTGCGACTCAGTGGATCAGGATTTTCGAGGACCGTGAGTTTGTCAGCCGGTGTGGAGATGTTGGAGATGAGCTGGGTTCAATGGTCATTGCCGCCCACCAGGTAAAAAGACTGATGAGGCTCTGTTTTTTGATGGAGCGCAAGTATGCACCTTACACCAAGTGGTTTGGAACTGCCTTCTCACGGCTGGAATGTGGGCCAGAGTTGAGCCCGATCTTCAGAGATGTGCTCGGGTCTTTGACGTGGAAAGAGAGGGAAGCAAACCTGTCGAGGGCTTACCGCGTTATCGCGCGGATGCACAATGCGTTGAAAATCACACGGCCAATAGTTGAAGACGTGAGCGATTATTTTGGGCGGCCATACCTGATTTTTGAATCGCCGGATTTGATTGGGGACATCTTGAGTAATTTTACCGATGAAGACGTTAAAGCCATCAGGCATGGCCTGGGTTCGGTGAACCAGTTCGTGGATTCGACTGACCAGCTATCGAACATTGCCCTGGGTAAAATGCTGAAAACGCTATATCGAATGTAGGGCAATTTCAACACTGTCACATTTAGTATTCCAAAGCCTCACCTAAGCCTGTTAAGGTAAAACTCGTCAGGGATTGGTCGTCAGATCCTGACGGTTATGCTCCGCTTGTCTGCGCCAACCGCGTTTCCAGTTCAAGTCGCCTCACCTGCAAAGACTATGTTCCCGGTCGAAAGAGCTTTGCTAATCATTAACCGGACTGCCGGCACGGGCCAGGGTGAGTCGATCGCCCAGAAGCTGACCGCGCGCTTCAAGCAAGGTCTGGATGGACTGTCGCAGGTGAAGGTTGAGTTGGTCAGCGATCACGCGGCTGCTCGTGCTTGCGCCGCAGGATTTATTTCCGAGTCCGAGGCGCCGGCCCTGGTCGTTGCCGGAGGTGGAGGTGGAACTTTACGGGCTGTGATTGAAGGGGTTTGGGATTCAAGCCCGGAGCGTGTGCGCGTCGGAGCGTTGCGCATGGGCTCGGGTAATGTGCTCGCCAAACAATTTGGCGTTCCATCCGATCCAATAGCCGGACTAAACGGTTTGCTGACGAACCTCAAAGCCGGACGCACCGCGCCGTGTTGCGTGATGCGCTGCGAAACCTGGACCAGCTCGGGAAACTCCGAGGTCCATCACGCTGTTACGTTGGGCGGGTTAGGCCAATTCGGCCGCATTCCGTCTGATCTCGCGCGCTGGCACGCACGGTTTCCCGGAGTTCACAAAATTGCAGCGTCGTCGCTCGGTATCGAACGGCTCACGAACGTTGAGTACGCGCTCGCATTTGTCGTTCGCTCTCTTTTGTGTGCTCTATTCCCGAACCGGGCAGAGCTCGTTGAGATTCAAAATCAAGACCGCTTGAGATTGTTGACGGGGATCGTGATGAACTTTCCGATCGCCGCTCTTCCTTTCAAACCGGGCGTGACTGTCGAAGACGAGGCGTTAGAGGTTTATTTGATTCCGCTGAGCCTGCTGCCTCACACGCGTCGCATCAGAATAGAAAAGAACAAGCCTTTAGACATTCGCTTTGTCAATCAGGGACCGGTGGAGTTGTTCCTGGATGAAGATCCGGTGACGACTTACAAACAGCTTCGTCTTAGCGTCGCGGGTTTGATCGCTTTCGTACCCGGAGGAGTTTCCGCATGAGTTTGCACGTTTGTGTTTTAGGCATCGATGGCAGCGGCAAAAGCACAGTGGTCGCGGCCCTGCCCGCTATTTTGGCTGCCAAGCACGGCCTGGTTGTTGGTTCGGCAGGTGACTCGTTTCGCATTGTCGCGCCGGATGAAGATCATCTGGCGACGGACTTTTATCCTGATGGTCTTCCCCTCGCCGCACGTCTCTCGCTCAGATTCAGACGCTTAGCAAAGCGATTTGTAGACCATCCGAAACTCTACACTGTCTTTAAGCTCGCCCAAATGCTTTCACAAGACAGTGCGGCACAAGCATTGGCCCACCGACACAACACGAGAGTTTTCATCAGCGATGGCAACGCGTTCTTATCCACTACCGGACGAGCGAGTAATTACCTGCGCGCAGCAAGCGCGGGCGATCACGCGAACGAGTCTGCTCCTGAAGCGAAAGATCTACAGGCTGTTTTCTCATACATTCTCGACGACAAACCTGTGCCTGCGGAGAGCAGCCAAAGATTGCCGTCACTTCGCAAAGGAAAGCTCATCTACCAACTCAGCAAACGACTGCGTGCTGCATGGCTGCCGGACGTTGTGATCTTTCTCGACGTCTCGCCCGAGCTGGCACTGACGCGAATCAGATCTCGCGGGAAGAAGGTCGACAGACATGAGAACCTCGCTGACTTAACACAAGCGCGCAAGATGTATCTGAAAACCTTGCAGGCGTTTCAGGCGTATCGCACGCCGCAGTCTGCGCATGTGATTCGCATTGATGAGTTGTCACTCGGACAGGCTCTGCAAGCAATCGGCGAAGCGCTCAAGCCGCATCTGCACTCTGCGAGCTTTGCGGATCGCACGTCCACCTCGCCACTCGGCACGACCGATCTTGCAGACGAAGCAATTCGCGGAAAGACTCTGAACCATCGTTACTTCTTTCGATACCTGTTGCTGAAATGCTTCAACGGCGCCTGGCGCGAGCCAACGTTCTTCTTTTCGAAGCTCGGGCGACTGTTTCTGAAGGAAGGTTATTCTGCCGGCGTGATGCGCGCGATCTACGATCGCGACGAGAAGCAATACGGCTCGCTCGATCGCATCTTCCTCGAATACTCACTTCACCGTGCGGTTTACGATCGGCTACAAATCCTCGTCAGAAAGATCCAGCCCGAACTCGAAGCGCGGCTTGCCGGTGGCGGAGAACTTCGCATCTTCACTGCGCCGAGCGGCTTTGCTTACGACCTCTTTCGACCGCTGGAACAAATCGATCCTGAGGCGATGAAACGCGTACACGTAATCGCGGCTGACTTAGATCCTCATGGCGTCCTGCAGGAAGAGTTGAGCGCTCGAGCAAACCGGCTCGGCATTCGTTTCACATTTCATCGCGGTGATATCACCGATCCGCGTATGCTCAAGCGTCTCGAGGAAGCTGCGCCTTTCGATCTGGCGCTTTTCGTTGGGCTCTCGAGCTGGCTGCCTAAACCGCAGACGCTGCGTCATCTTTCATGGTTGCGTGGAAACTTACGCGAAGATGGTGAGCTGATTACTGACTGCTTCACACCCGAAGCGTATGCACTATCCGGTCGTTACATCGGATACAAAGCCAACTACTACACACCCGACGTTTACAAAGCGATGCTCGACTTCTGCGGCTTCGATGGGCTAAACGCCGAGGTGGAGGCTGGTCGCGATCGCATCAATCACGTTCTCGTCGCTTCGGCTGATGTCTCGCATTTAGTGTCCGCAGCAGATGTAGGCGCCTCCTTGGAGTGCGGCGGCCTGGCGCCGCTTTGGTCTTGATCAAGCGTGATCGATAACAAAGCGGCGCCAGGCCGCCGCACTCCAAGGAGGCGCCCAACTATATGGCGCTTGATACATTCAACAAACGTTCGCGCCCGTTCATCTTCCGCAAACTGGCAGAGGAGAAGTTTGATCTGCTCGTCATCGGTGGAGGCATCACGGGTGCGTCTATCTTTCGCGATGCTGCGCTGCGTGGGATGAAAGTCGCACTCGTCGAGGCGAAAGACTTCGCCTCCGCAACGAGCGGACGCAGCTCCAAACTCATTCACGGCGGACTGCGTTACATCAAAAACCTCGGACTCGGCCTCGCCTGGGAATCGTGCCACGAGCGCAATCTACACATTCGACTCAACAAGCGACTGGTCCGTCCACTTCCCTTCCTCGTTCCGCTCTATCGCAATCGCGGTGAGCCGCGTTGGCTGATGCGTCTCGGCATGCTCGCCTACGAAGCGCTCTCCGGTTTCAACAACCACAGGTTTCATAAATTCCTGAGTCGCGAAGAGACACTATCGCTGGCCCCGGCGCTGCCCGCGGAAGGGCTGACAGGCGGATGCCTGTACTACGACGCCGTCATCAACGACAGCCGTTGGACCATGGAGGTTCTGAAGGATGGCGTAAAGCACGGCGGCGTCGCGATCAACTATTCACCTGTCAAACAACTGTTGCATGACGGCGAGCGAATCGCCGGAGCGCGAGTTTATGACGAGCTGGGCGGAAGTCATTACGACATCCGGTCCAAAGTCATCGTTAACGCAACCGGCATCTTTGCAGACCAAATACGGCGGCTCGATGGATGCGCCACCGCAAAGCCGCGGCGACTGTCGAAAGGCACGCACCTCGTTTTCAATGAGGAAGACGTTCCGCTATCGACTACGATCGTCTTCTCTTCACCGCTGGATGGCCGTTCACTTTTCCTGGCGAAGCACGAAGAGTGCTTCCTTTTCGGAACCTCAGACCACTGGGAAGAAGCGAACCCAGATCTCCCGATACCGGCATCGACAGATGTCGAGTATCTCCTGGCATCGCTCAACCGTTTCATGCCTGAAGCGCAACTCGATCGAAGCAAAGTACAGTTCGTTTACAGCGGGTTTCGTCCGCTGCTATCAAATGGAGATCAAGATTCGTCGTCAGTGACGCGTGAAGACCGGATCGAGGTGTCGCCTTCGGGACTGGTGAGCGTCGTTGGAGGCAAACTCACCACCGCGCGAATCACCGCGGCGCGCGTGCTCGACCGCGTCATCAAGCTCATCGGTCGCGATCCGTCGTGGTCCAACTGTAAGACTGACAAAGTTTCAATCGGCGGCACGAATGAAGCGGTTGCCGAAAGTCTTGCTTACTGGGTCAGGCGTTGCCCAAAGCTTACGTCGTATTTCCGGATTCTGTATCAGCGTTATGGTCTCGACGCTCATGACATCTGCGCGAACGTGACGCGAATACAGGAAGATCCGGCGGCTGAGCCTATTCGCGCTGAGGTCCAGTACGTGTGCCGGCATGAAATGGTCTGCACGCTTGAAGACCTGATCGACCGCCGCGCCGGCTTCCTTTACTGGAACGCTGAGAAGCGCTTGGAGCGTTTGCGTCACGGCGCCGAAGTCATTCGCACTGAACTGGATTTGAGTGAGGCTGAGTTCGAATCTCAATGGCTTGCCTACCGCGATCATCTCAAGCGCTTCCACTCCCTCCCGGAATAGGTTCAAGCTTTAGCGTAATTGTTTATAATGCACGGCATGATCCACCCGTCAGAACGCGCCGCCAATTTTCATTACGCGATCCGGAATGTTGTTCATGCCGCGGAGGCTTTGGAACGAAAAGGTCGCGAGGTAATCCACCTGAACATTGGCGACCCGCAGGCGTTCGGGTTTAGGCCTCCGGACAACATAATCGAGGCCGTTGAACGCGCCACCCGCGAGAACTTTACGGGCTATTCACACTCCGCCGGTTTGCGTCAGGCGCGAGAAGCGATCGCCCGGTATGCCACCGCGTTGGGAACCGAGACTTCCCCGGACCATACCCTGATCACCTCCGGCGCATCAGAAGGCGCGGACCTCGTGCTCACCGCTCTGGTTAATCCGGGCGATGAAGTGTTATTGCCCGCTCCCTCTTATCCGATCTATCCGGCGATTCTCAGCAAACTCGACGCCTCCGCTCGCTACTATCAACTGAATCACGAAACGAACTGGCAACCGTCGCCGTACGAAGTGAATTCGCTCGTGAATGAACGAACGCGCGCGATCGTTCTCATCAATCCGAGTAATCCGACCGGGGCGATTACGAGTGACGAAACAACGAAGTCGTTGCTCGAGATCGCTGCCCGGCACAATCTGCTCGTGATCAGCGATGAGGTCTATCGAGACCTCTGCTTCAAACAAGCACCCACGTCCGCTTCAGTGCTCAATGCGGATTGCGGCGCCGCGGTCGTCGTGCTGGAGAGTCTGTCGAAAACGCACATGCTTTCCGGTTGGCGCGTGGGCTGGATGCGTTTCACTCAATCACCACAGACGCGTGAGCTGATCGGCGCTGTTACTCGTCTCGCCGGCGGTCGACTGTGTTCGTCCACGCTGGCCCAATACGCTATTCAGCCGGCGCTTGAAGGCGAACGAGAGTCGATTGGCAGGTTCACGGAGGAGATCAAGCGCCGGCGTGATCTCGCGGTGAAGCGAGTGGCGGAGATCGACGGATTGAGTTGTTCGACTCCGGAGGCCGCCTTCTACTTGATGATTCACGTTGCCGACATGGGCGGTCGAATGGACGAGCAGTTTGTGCTCGATCTACTCGAAGCGTCGAACGTCCTCGTGGTCCATGGCTCCGGTTTTGGGTGTGATCCCAAAGCGGGATACTTCCGCCTCGTGTATCTGCCTGACGAACAGTTGCTCGGCGCTGCATTCGACGGGATCGAAAGTTTCCTCAAGCAAAGCCGCAAAGTCACAAAGAGTCTTTCAGTCTGAGGGAACGGCTTTCACAAGGCGGGCTATCACAGCGAGCACGCCGAGGTGATACGCATTGTGATCCGCGGTCACAAGCGCCTCACGCAAGATCGTCTGGCCATCGCCGTGCGCAATCTTCGCATAGAGATCTGTTGATGGATCCTCGACGAGCGCTTCCATCTGTTGCCGATCATTTCGAAACTCGTCAACCGTTTTTTGCCACAACGAGGGCGAGCCCAGTTCGTTTGGGTTGGGCCAATAACCTTTGGGAAACTCGGGCGAGACGTGATTTGCATCGCGACTGAACTCGAGTATGTCCCACTGCGCAAGTCGCATGTGCTCGAGCACTTGCCAGGCTGTGTATGGCAGTCCATCGACTTGACGATTACACAAGTCAGCCGGAAAGCTATCGACGAAGTCGTCAAACGATATATGAGCGCTGCCACCTCTCAACAGATTGAGCACGTGCTTGCGTAACGATTTGTCGCTGTCATCCTGTACCATGATCCCTCCTGTCTCGTAAGAAACCTTGCCTTAACCACGCTTGTACGCTAGATTTTCGCTGTTGCGACTCGCCTCGCACAACTCTTCAAGCACTAAGCCCACGGTGGAAGCACGACCACGTCTGATTTAATCTCGCGACTGCGACCGAGAGGACTTTATGACCAACCTCAAATGTAATCTCTGTGGAGCTATAAATAGCGTCGCTGACGAAGTATGTACTGTTTGCGGAGCCGAACTGCAACCGCACGACGAATCTTTGCCGCCGTTTGGCAGTGACGACGCGCCGCGCCCGTGGCATACCGTGATCGGGCGGTTCGATGGAGCAGGCGACGTAATTGGCCCAACCATCAGCTTGTTTTTCAAAAACATCTGGCTGATTACCAAGATCGTTTTCGTAATCATGGCTCCTTTTGAAGTGTTCAAGGCACTAAGTCTCGGAAGCACGGAGCCCGACGCGCAATTAGGCATCGGGATTCTTGCGCTGCAACTGCTGAGCAATGCTCTGATAGTGCCGGCGTTGTTCTATTCCCTGATGCAAGTGTTGGAAACGGGGACTGCGCCCAGTGTCAACGAAGCCTATCGCTGGGGTTTAGGCAGGATACCCAAACTCAGTTTGAGTGCGATCATGTCGTGGTTCCTGGTAGGGTTAGGCACCCTGCTGTGCATCGTTCCGGGTATTATCCTGAGTTGCGCTTTTCACGTGGTGTATCCCGTGGCCGTTTTTGAGAAGCACTCTCCAGTCGATGTGCTCAGGCGAAGTTATGAGCTTACCGATGGGCACCGTCTGAGTATATTTGGCGCAGGGATCGTAATGGCGTTACTGGGGATGGTGTGCGTTGTGCCTGTATCTATAACGGTAGGCGTACTGGCTGCTAATGGGGTCAGCTTTTTGCCGCTGCAGATTGTCCTGGCAATCTACACCGACATAGTGACCGAAATCCAAACCGTTTTTTCGCTCGTTGTTTACCTCAGCATTCTGCGCACTTTGGGGCGAGGGCACTCGATATTAGAATAGGGTTCCAATGTATTCCGCCCAGATCACGCGCGCAAACCCAACTTGTATCATCCTTCTGATCGACCAATCAGGCTCGATGGCCGACCCGTTCAGTGGCGACTCGGCACGAAAGAAGTCAGATTTCGTCGCGGAAGTAGTCAATCACACGCTGCACGACCTCGTAATTCGCTGCACTAAAACCGAGGAAGTCAGAAACTACTATCACGTTTCTGTCATCGGTTACGGACGGTCGGTGGGAAGTTGCTTCTCAGGTCCATTGAGCGCGCGACCCATCGTTCCGATCGCGGAAGTGGCTGACTACCCGTTGCAGGTGAAGAGCAGTTACAAGAGAGTTTCAGACGGCGCCGGCGGGTGGGTTGAGATTCCGGTGCGTTATCCCGTTTGGATCCATCCTTCCTCCGACGGCAAGACGCCGATGTGCGAAGCTCTCGGAAAAGCGAAAGAGATCATCGAGCGATGGTTGTATGAACACCCCCGCGGATTTCCGCCAACCGTTTTGCACCTCACCGATGGTGAGTCCAGCGATGGCGATCCGAACGATATCGGGCGGCAGATTATGTCGCTCGGCACAGACGATGGCGCAGTGCTTTTGTTCAACTGCCACATTTCCACACGACGATCCGCGAAGATCGAGTATCCCACTGATGAGAGTTCCCTACCTGATGGATTTGCGCGCTCGCTGTTTGCGATTTCAAGCAGACTGCCGAGCAACTTCCTCGCGGCAGCGGCCCAACTCGGAGTCAACGCAGTGGAAGGTTCCAGAGGGTTTGTCTTCAACGGAGATCCATCATCCATCGTTCAGTTCTACGAAATCGGTACGAGCCTTACCGGCATGACTCCTTACAGATGGATGGATGATAGAACGGAGCTGGCTTGAGTTCTGTCAAACAGAGCGCGATTTGGGATCTGCAACTGCGGCAGTTACTGCTGACGAAGTTGGGCCAGGAAGCCTCTGAGTGTGAAGACTCGATCGCCGTCGATCCGCAGACGTGTCGATTCGCGGTGGCCGACGGCGCCACGGAAGCATTCGACGCGCGCAAGTGGGCCGAAAGACTGGCCCAACATTGGGTGCAGCGCGAGTCAACGCTGACGCTCGAAGAATTCCGATGCTGGGTGGCAGCAGAAGGACGGGAACTTCAGGAGTCATGGAATGGTCTAAGCCTTTCGTGGTACTCGGAAGAGAAGGCGCGTGCCGGATCGTTTGCTGCTTTTGTCGGCGTGGAATTGGATCTCGAGACTGATTTGCCTTCGTGGAAAGCAATCGCGTTGGGCGATGCTTGTCTGCTACACTGCCGCAACGGCGCGCTTGTCAAAGGTTTACCTCTCTCCCGTTCCGAAAGTTTCAATACTGCTCCGATACTGGTAGCCTCGGATTCTACTCTGCACGAGACCAGCATGCGGTCGGTGGTCGTGGATTCCGGAAACTGCGAATGCGGAGACGTGTTGTTGTTGATGTCAGATGCGGCTGCTGCGTGGTACTTGAAACGCATCGAGAACGGCGCTGGCACTGGGGATGTTTTCGAGACGAAATGCGACGAGGAGTTATCCCGATTCTTTGACGAGGAGCGATTGGCTGGCAGAATAAGAAACGACGACCTCGCCATAATTCGAATCGAGATCAGGGAGCGGAGAGTCGGTTAGTGGCACTTTCTCCAACACAGACTATTCCTAAGTACTGGCCCTCGGCGAGGTATTTCACCGAGGCGATACAGTGCCCCTCCGTCTGTTTTGCGCACCCGGTGCTGCGAACTACGCTGCCAGCGGTTGATCGTTTGGGAATGCCGCTCGTGACCTCGGGACAGTTTGCCTACGTCTACAAACTCAAGTCGACGAACGGCGACGGCGATTTTGCGGTGCGATGCTTTCGCGGCTATCTCGGCGACCGCGACCAGCGTTACCGCGCCATTCAGGAACATCTATGGGGATCGCCAGTCTCACATCTTTCGGAATTTTCTTACGCTTCCGAAGGGATACTGGTCGGTGGCAACAGATTTCCGATCCTCTTCATGAAGTGGATCGAGGGCCCGACACTCGATCTCTACATCAATGAAATGCTCCACCGCCGCGACGTGCTGCTGCATCTTTCGGAAGAGTGGTTGCGACTGCTGCACGCGTTGGATGCTTCTGGTATTGCGCACGGCGACTTACAGCACGGCAACATCATCGTCGAGCACGGGCAGTTGCGTCTGGTCGATCACGACGGAATCTTTGTGCCAAAGATGGCGGGCTGGTCCGCCAGTGAGGTTGGACATCAACACTACCAGCATCCGCGCAGAGGGGCGCAGCACTTTGACGAGAAGTTGGACCGCTTTTCTTCACTGGTGATTTATCTGTCGCTACTCGCAGTGGCGGAGCAGCCGGGTTTGTGGGAAGAGTATCACGACGAAAACCTGCTCTTCACAAAGACCGACTTCGCGGATCCTGAGTCGTCAGCGCTCTTCAAACAGATCAGGGAGATTGGACCAGAGCACGCGCGGCTCGCGGATACGCTTGCGGACGCTGCCGTTGGACCACCGGACAAGGTCCCTTCCCTGCTGGATCTGGTGAAGACAAAAACTTCGTTGCCGGCGTGGATGACGGCGCCTGCCGATCTCGACACCAAGATGAAGACAAGAGAGGTCACAGCGCCGGCGCTTCCGCCTGACAGCAGGACCATTCGCTGGATGCCGTGGCAGGAGAAGAATCGTGGTTCGACGGTTCCAGCTACTCCCTCATCGTCGACTGTTCAGACTCTCTTTGGTGGTGCGACGGCAGCGCCGATCGTCGTCAAAGATCCGCAGGACATTCTGCGTAACACGTTTACCTTTTCGAAGGAGTTTTTGAGAAGGTACTTTTTGGCGTGGTATTGGGGCGCCTACCTGCTGCTCAAGTTTGTAGGGTTTGGGTTTTTTATTTCACTGTTCATCGGGCTGTTTTGCCTCGCGATTGCGTGTCTGACGTTTGGCGTAGTGAAAGCGATCGAGGAATCGCGCAAGCCTGCGCGGTTGTCAGGTTTACCGGCCTGGCAGCAGCCGGCGATATCGGCGCCACCACCACCCGATCAGAAAACGCTCTCCTGGAACGTGCAGCCACCTCCACCGGCCTCATCGGCAGTCACAGCCGCAGACCCTTTCGTGGGAAATCTGGTGCTCGGCATCTTTCACCTCGAGAACTGCCACTGGGTCGACAGTATCTCCCTGAAGAACCGCGTCGGCTTTGCCTCCGTAGCCGAGGCCCAATCCCACGGCTTCAAACCCTGCCGCATCTGCTCACCGGCGACGTGAGGCGAGACCATGAAAAAGGTTTTCCAGTTATTAAACGAGATGGTACGGGAAGGCGAACTCTCCAATTATGCTATTGGAGGTGCAATTGCAGCAGTGTTCTACGTTCGGCCATTTGCCACTCAGGACATTGATGTCTTTGTGATGATGCAAGCAGGACCAACGGGTTTAGTGACAAACATACCTGGTTGGGATTATTTAAAGAAACGCGGCTATACAGAGATTCGGGATGAAGCAATAATTGTCGAGGGTTGGCCGGTCCAATTCGTTCCGGTAAGCAATCTCCTGCAGGAGGAAGGGTATCTGAATGCAACCATCCTTGATTTCGGGGGTGAGCCGGTTCGAGTTATTTTGGCGGAGCACTTGGTGGCGATGATGCTACAGTCTGGTCGGCTCAAGGATTTTGTGCGGGTGCAGATGTTTCTCTCGCAAGCCGCTGTCGATCAGCAAATCTTACTCGACATTATCAAACGCCACGGGCTGGAGAAACAGTGGGCAAATTTTCAAAGTAGAGACTTGTCATGAAAGAAAAAGACCTTGCTAGGAATTATCCAGACCCAACTGAGTTTTACCGGCGAAAAGAAGTTTACGCTAAGAACGAAGCAAAGCGGCCGGTAGCAGAAAAGATGGAAGCCGTTGCTCGCCTGCGCGACCTTGAACGCCAACTTGAAGACGTTCGGCAAGCTAACCGAGCCAAACGAGCAGCTAAGCAGATCACAATAAAGATCAAAACTCGCTAATACTTGATGCTCAGAGCTTAGGCTCCCAGACGCATCCCACTCGTGTATCTAACGTCAAGCAGTTCCCAACTCATAAAACATGCGCGCAAGCTGCCGAGGATTTCGCCCACACATCAGGGAGAGACGCTGTTCAATATCGCTTGAGCCGGTCGAGAGATTTTGTGTAGTCATCAGAAAGCTTAAGCGCTGGAAACGCTTACTCGTAGCACGAAAAATCACATCAGCGCGCCGGGCCACTGCGGCTTCCAGCCGTTCAGCAACCGTACGAAACGCAAGCCGATAGCCGGCTCAACTTCGACGAGGATGTCGACGCCACCTTCTCGGACTGCTCGTTGCGCACTCAGGATCCATATAAAGCGAGTCTATGTAGCGGAAGCCTCCTGGTGCAAAGCAGGTTTAATCGCTCGCAATTGGTTCAGTATGCCCTCGCGTGATTGCATAATGACAACAGATTAACTTTCACTTAACAGGCAAAGCAACTACTGAATTTGATTTCAAATCCGGGAGAGTGCCGCCCATTTCCTTAGCATTTCAACGACGGCGACTGGAACTGCTGCTCGCGGGTGAGCAGGTGAACAAAACATAGCAGCGGCTACAGGAAGGCATGTTTTCTCAATTTCAGCTAATTAGGAAGCGGAATGCCTAAGTCCATACAGATCTTTTTTGCGAGTTGCTTTTTGATCTCCCGATGACGCGGAATCGTCGTGTAGGAACCATTCTCTGGATTGCGATACACAGTATGCCTGCTGCCTTCACGAACGAAGAGGCAGTTATGTGATTTGAGGTGCCGGATGAGGTCGGCTCGTTTCATTGATATTAAAGAACTCAGGCCGCGCGCAGGATCAGTGTTTCACGAGTTATTTTCCTGTTACTTGAAAAGTTCTTTTCAAATTGTTCGCGATTAGACGTGAGGATTAGCTCGATCGCTTCGCTGAGATTTTCGCGGACTTCTTCGAGAGTCTCACCTTGAGTATTGGCGCCCGGGAGTTCAGCGACATAACCAATAAAGCCACCCTCGTCCGCCTCTTCGAAGATCGCTGTTAAAGTTAGTTCGGTCATAGCTGTGAGATCATACATCGGATTTGAGTGGCGCATCAATCTAATGCAACGAGCTGTGGTAGAAGATATGCGAAATGATATTAACGGCGCTTCTTTCAGAATGGGATGACAACCATTGGTGAAATAAAGAGTGCAGTTATTTCACCTTGGGGATTGTTTAGTGGAATTCGGATCGTCGACTGGAAGTCCCTCTAACGCACCGGCTCGGTTGAGCTCCAGGTCCGCGCTGACAAGAGTTAAGGCGACAGGACTCTGTGAGCCCTGCAACAGGTCTCTCACTTCAAGTGCTGAAGCTAATTGCACGGCGACATAGGCCCTGAGGTTGTGTCTCAAAGCAAGGTCTATCGCAGCGTCAATATTTTCGGCAGTGACATCGACGATGAGATAGCTAGTGTAGTGCGTCACAAATAAGGGAACAACGAAACGGAACCATCGTGTTAACCTTCAAGGAGGTAACACGATGCGAATCGCAGCCGCGATCGAACTTTCAGATGAGCAACGGCAGCAGTTGGAGAAACGGGCCCGAGCACGGAGTGTCAGCGTGCGCGTGGCCCAACGCTCAAAAATGATCTTGCTGGCAGCGGCCGGACTGTCAGACCTGAAGATCGGCGCCGAGTTGGGCGTGAAGCGCCAGACCGTGGCCCGCTGGCGCAGTCGGTTTATGCAAATGGGAATCGCGGGCATCGAGAAAGATGCTCCGCGTCCCGGACGCAAGCCACAGATCTCAACTAAACGAGTCCAGGAAATCGTGCGCCTAACCACGCAAGAAAAACCCACTGATGCGACGCATTGGAGTACGCGCAGCATGGCCCAAGCCAGCGGCGTCAGCGAAGCATCGGTTAGGCGCATCTGGAAACGCCATGGCTTGAAGCCACATCTATTGCGCACCTTTAAGTTGAGTAACGATCCCAAGTTTGCCGAAAAAGTAGAGGACATCGTGGGTCTTTATCTCAATCCGCCGGAACACGCCTTAGTGCTCTCAGTTGATGAAAAGAGCCAAGTGCAGGCGTTAGATCGAACGCAACCAAGTTTGCCCCTGAAGAAAGGACGAGCCGGTACGGTTACTCACGACTACAAGCGTAATGGGACGACCACTCTCTTCGCGGCGCTGAACACGCTCAATGGCAAGGTCATCGCCACCTGCATGCCGCAGCATCGCCATCAGGAGTGGCTGAAGTTTCTGCGCCTGATTGATCGGTCCACTCCCAAACGCAAACAACTTCATCTGATCATCGATAACTACTCACCACACAAACATCCTGAGGTGCAAGCCTGGTTAAAAAAACATGAGCGTTTCAAAATCCACTTCACTCCGACCAGCGCTTCCTGGATCAACATGGTCGAGCGATTCTTTAGAGATCTGACTCAGAAACAAATCCGCCGCGGCTGCTTTGCCAACGTCGCGGAACTAATCGAAACCATCGAACACTACGTGGCTCAACATAATTCCAACCCGAAGCCTTTTGTCTGGACCGCAAAAGCTTCGGATATTTTGGAGAAGGTCAAACGCGCTCGAACGGCTTTTCATAAGTTATGATCTGTTGGACGCACTACACTAGCGCAATCCTGCCTTGCGTCCTGCGCTAATTGATCGCGATCTTGTTGCGTGAGATCTCCAACACTGAAACGGCGAGTTAAAGCAGCAATGATCTCAACTTCAGCTAATTGTGAGAGGTAAATTCGGTGTTGCCCGTCGTCGAGAATAGACCGTACCCAATTTGTTCCAGTTTCGGCAATGTAGGCTTTTACCAGCGCACTGCTGTCAAAGAAGTAATCTGCCACTACCTACGATCCTCGATGAGTGTTTCCGAGACTGGTCTACCCTTTATTTGTATTGGTGGGCGTCTTGGTTGTGAGCGCTTCCGAGAAGAAGTTGCTGTTCTGATGTGAATTTCTTTCGCCAAATCAGGCCTGTCAGAAGATAGCCAGAGCCTGACCAGCCGCCGCTTCACTTCATCCCATTTCTCAGGTGGCAATTCCTTTATAGCCTGCACTATTTCTTCAACTGTCGACATAAGCTACCTCGCTACTCATTCTAACTTCTCAAGATGCCTCTGGGAAAATGTTAACCGGCAGTTAAGGATTATCAACTAAGTTTCAACCACAGATCCGTGACAGTCAGGTTTTATAGTCTCCCCATGACTATCAGCGAGGAAGTAGAGGCGAAGCTGCAAGGGTTTTTAAGGCAGTCAGCATTCGCGAGTGAGGGCGTGGTGGTTACGGATCTTGATGGCACGGCGGTGCATGAGTATCAGGGGAAGATAGTGATTCCGAAGGAGGTCGAGCTCGGGTTGATGCGACATTATGAGCGAGGCCGCCCGCTGATATTGAACTCGCTGCGGTTTCCTCTTTCCGTGATTCGCACCTTTGGACAGGACTGGTACAAACTCTCGAATGCTCCGATCCCGACCGTTACGTTGAACGGCAGCTTGATGGGTTATGTGAAGAAGACGGATGAGGGAGAACTTGCCTTTGAAGAAGCGGCCGCTTTTCCATTAACTAAGGACGAGATCATCGACGCCCTCACAGGAGTCCAACGTCTTCTGGCCGGAGGTATCAAGAACGTTCTTGTCTTTTACTATCCGCGCGACTGGCGAATCGGTGAAGTGATCTGGACACCAGTGCCGGAGAACGTCATCCCCGTAAAAGAGAAATATCGCAGCGCGTCGGCTGTAACCGCGGTTGAGTTTCAGAAACTGCAAGACCAGATGCTCGCTGAAGAGATCTGCATGATCTTTCTACTCGTCGACGCTCCGGAAGATCAGTTGATGGCTTATCAACACACGAAGCGCAGCAACTTCATCACACACAAAGGCGTCGACAAACTGTTAGGCGCGCAAACGATGTCAAACCTATTGCATTGCGACCTACGCGACAGCATCGCCGCCGGCGACACGGAACTCGACACGTTTCTTTCGGGCGCCGGTCTGGCGGTGATCGTAGGCGCCCATCAACTGAGTTTTCGTGGTGTGATCGATACCATCAAACTCAACAGCTCGCTCGAACTCGGCTCGTTGCTCTTTCGCGCCGCCGAACTCGCCACACACAAAGCTCATGGATGAAACGCCAGAACGACCAGTAACGATTCGTCACTACCGGCAACTGGCGAACGAGATCATCGAAAAACATTTCGGCAAGCCGCCGCGAAGAATCGTCTATCGACGCTCAGGCCGGACGAATTTTGTTTTTGCCGTCAATCACGTCGAGGGGCAATTTGTCGTTCGCATTAGTCCCGATCCGAACCGGATTGAGGCGTTCAAGAAAGAACTCTGGGTCACCCGCAATGCGCGCGAAGCCGGCGTTCCCAGTCCAGAAATATTGGTTGTGGGCAACGACGTAGATGCCGAGCCTTACATGATCACGCGCCGTGTGACAGGCGCGGAAGCGACGCACCATCCGCAGCGCGAGCGCATCATTCACGAGATGGGCCATTATGCGCGGCTCATCAACTCGATCCCGACGAAAGGCTTTGGCGCACATTTCGATTGGACCCACAACGGATTCAAGTGTCACACCTGGGCTGAGTATCTCGAAAATGAGTGGGAGTTTGAGAGGCGTTTGCAACTATTCGTTGAGCACGGGATTCTTTCGAATGCGGAAGTGACGAAGTTGCGCAAAACGATTGATGAAACAAGAACGCTGCGCATCAAGCCATTTCTGAATCACGGAGATCTGCGTTTGAAAAATGTCATGGTCGATGATGACGGTGAAATCGCAGCGATTATCGATTGGGAGGACTGTCTATCGACTGTCGGTCCGCAGTGGGAACTCTCCATTTCATTGCACGACCTATCGATCGATGAGAAGCACATGTTCATTGATGGCTACGGTTTGGGGAGCGAAGAGGTGCCGCCGATGGCGTCGTTGATTAGGGCGTTCAACATCATCAACTATTCAAACGCTATCGAACGGGCAGTCGAGGTCAGGGATCACAAGATGCTCGCGGAATTCAAGCTGCGGCTCAGTGGTGGACTTGATTTGTATTCGCTTTGTTAAGCCAAACAATGGAATCAGGAATGCGCCGCCGGACGTGAGTGTTTGATGTGACGCCAGATCCACCAGGCCACGAAAAGTACTCCGGCGATACCGATGAGAAAATCAAAGCGATGGAACCACGTCTTTAACGTGTCATCCTTGTCCCACTGCTCGCCCAGCTTCTGGCCCACATACGCCAGCGCCAGACACCACGGCAACGATCCCGCAAACGTGTAGATCACGAAGCGAGTGAGATTCATGCGCGCCACGCCTGCCGGAAACGCAATGAACGTTCGAATCGCAGGCAACAACCGGCTGACAAACACTATCGCTTCGCCATACTTCGCAAACCAACGATCGGCGATGTCGAGATCGTGTCGTGAAAGCAGGATGTAACGCCCGTACTTCTCGATGAAAGGTCGCCCGCCATACATCCCCACCCAATAGGCCACTAGGGAACCGAGCACGCAGCCAACCGCGCCCGCTACACCCACCCACCACAGATTCATCTCGCCGCGCGAAACGAGATAACCGGAAAACGGCATGATGATCTCGGAAGGAAGCGGTATGCAGGCTGACTCGATCGCCATCAAAAGAACAATACCCAAATAGCCCATCTTGGAAATTGTCGCCACGATAAAGCCGGAAAGTATGCCGATGATTTTTGCAACCATATCGAATTACCGATCAGACCAACCGTGCTGGCCGATTAACGGTACAAAAGCGCATCCTCCATGATCTTCTTCTTTACGTCCCTGCTCGGTTTTGATGACGCGAATCAGTCGTTGACTCTCGCGCGACTCACCTACCGGCACTATCAAACGACCGCCGACTTTGAGCTGCGCGCTCAATGGCTCCGGAACAGTTGGACCACCCGCAGCAACCAGAATCGCATTGTAAGGTGCGTTTGCGGCCCAGCCGAGTGTGCCGTCAAAACACTTTACCGTAGCGTTGTAGATCCCCAGCTCCCTGATCCGCGCCTGTGCTTCGCGCGCCAGATCGCCAATGCGCTCGATGGCGTAAACCTGCGCCGCGATCTTCGATAACACTGCGGTCTGATATCCCGAGCCAGCGCCAATCTCCAGCACGCGGCTATTCTCATCGAGCTCGAGCAACTCGGTCATCCTAGCGACAATGAAAGGCTGCGAGATCGTTTGGTTAGCACTGATGGGAAGCGCGTGATCGCCGTAGGCGCGGCTTTGTAATGCTTCAGGAACGAAGAAGTGGCGCGGCACGTTCCGCATCGCGTCGAGCACTCTCGGATCGCGGATGCCGTAGTGATCGCGCAGACGTGCAACCATGCGCTCTCGTGGGATGGAGTATTCCTGGAGTGAAGCGCGATGTTTATTTACTGGCTGCACCTAGCTCTTCTGGAGTAGTTCGGAGTCTTTCAGATAATTCCAGGTTTCGATCGCTGTCAACGCCCGGTGGTCAGTCATGTCGCTGCGCAGCGGCGTCACCGAAACAAAACCCGATTTCACCGCGTGATAATCAGTGCCCTCAACCGAGTTCACATTAAAATATTCTTCGCCGATCCAGAAGTACGGTTTGCCGCGCGGATCGATGTGTTCGGTGATCACCGGACGGGCGTTTTTGATTCCCTGCCGCGTGACTTTAACGCCCTTGATTTCACCCGGAGGCAGATTGATATTCAACAGCGTGCCCTCGGGTAAACCTTCGTCCAACACTTTTCGCACCGCCACGACTGCAAAAGCCGCGGCTTCCGTGAAATCGAAATTATCGCGCGCCACCAGGCTCAAAGCCAGGCCCGGCACGCCGAGAATCGTAGCTTCAAGCGCGCCCGCAACTGTGCCCGAATAAGTGGCGTCGTCACCGAGATTGCCGCCGTGATTGATTCCGGAAACGCAGATGTGCGGTCGTTGATCTTCCGACAGAATTTTGTTCAGCGCGAGCGTTATGCAGTCAGTGGGTGTGCCGTCGATGGCCCAGTGACGCTCGTCGAGCTGGCGAATGCGAAGTGGGCGAGCCAGCGTGAGACTATGGGAAGCGCCGCTCATTTCCGAAGCAGGCGCTACGACGTAGACGTCGCCAACCTCTTTCAGAGCTTCCTCGAGTTTGATGAGCCCGTCGGAGTGGATGCCATCGTCGTTTGTGATCAAGATTCGAATCATACGAATTACCGGCGCGCAGCGATTTGCAGACTCAGCTCCGGCGGCTCGCTCACTCAAGAGCGTCCGATTCTGAATCTGGGTTTAAGACGACTGGTGAGATAAGACGGCGGCCTGAAGTTGTGCGGGATAACTTAGTCGCGAGGGATGCGCATGCGGCCCTTCTTCTTATTGCGTTTGCGTGCCAGTGCCGACTTCAACTTCGCCTTCTGACCCGGAGGGATAAAGAACGCGTGTTTCTTCGCATCTTTGATGATCTCCTCGGTCATCACTTTACGCTTGAAGCGGCGCAACGCGCTTTCAATCGATTCACCCTGATTAACAGTAACTATTGCCATTCGTTCTCCGGTTTCCCTTTCTTAGATCCTCTGCGGGGGGATATTTAACCACAAAAAGCCCCAAACGCACAAAAGTATAGGTCCTATACGGCCTATAGGACCTATACACACTCTCTCCTCCCGTGAAAAACAAAACCTAAACCAACACAGCCTCGGCAGGCTCTTCTTTCTTCCGGCTCAAGCCTTTGATCTGTACTGGTTTGTCAGCTTCCTTGGTGTTGAGCTGTTTATTCAACACCATCTCCTGGTAAAGCTTGCGCATCATTACGGCTTCTTCATGCGCAGTCTTCGGTCCCTCCATTTGCGGCTTGTTGGGCCGCATCAAATCAACTTCATTCAAAATCAAGCCGTGGCTGTTGTCCGCCATCTCGACGTTCTTGCCACCAGCGAAAATCTCGTGACGGCCATGCTCCTGATACCACTTCGCGACGGTCGCATTCTGGTGCATGTTCTCGATGATGTTTCTCCAACCGATACCGGTGTTGTAGGCGCAGAATGAAATCTCACCTTCCTGCGTGCCGTAAGGAATGATGCACATTTCCGTGCGGCGGAAGTCGTAGTTGAAGAGATCCTGGAACCACATGCCGGCGATAAACAGGAAATTCCAGCGATCCGAACGACGCTTCTCGATATCCTGCACGTTGCGATCGCCGCTCACCTTGCCGTAGTCCTTACCGGTCAGTCCAAACGATTTGTCGAACTTCTTGAACAGTTCGTACAGCGAAAACTGTGACGGCGCCTTGTACGGGTTGTAATGCTTCAAGAGGGTCAGACCCATCATGATGTTTGACATCCACTTGCCGCGCGCCGCGTCCGTGATCTTCTGCATGTCTTTCACGAGACCCGGAATGTTCAGGAACTCCGGCACTGGACTCATCTCTTTGCTTTCCTTGTCGATCATCACCGCGGTGCCGACGCCACAGTTCGGGTGACAACCGCAGGACACCTGGCCCCACTCAGCTTCCGGACCGTGTACGAGATCAGCGAAGTCAGCGAACGCGCCCATCAGTGAAAGCGGGAACCAATCGCGTGTCGGTTCAGTGATGCCAACCTGGTTCTTCACGTCGTGAGCGAGGTGCGAGAGCGTGTAGCGCTGTTGCAGACGACGCTGTGCGGTGATCTCTTCGTCGCGGCCAGTAAACGAAACCGGTTGGAACGACAGGAACGCGATCTTCTTCGGATTGTCGAGCGCGAAGCGAATGATCGAACCGACCTGGTCGTTGTTGATGCCATTGACCAGCGTCGTAACGAGCACGATCTCGACGCCGGCTTCGTGCAGGTTGTTGATGGCGCGCATCTTCACGTCGAAGAGGTTGCCGACCTGGCGGTGACTGTTGGCGTCGTTGCCGATACCGTCGAATTGCAGGTAGACGTAACGCAGTCCGGCTTCGGCAGCTTGCCGGCAGAACTCTTTGCTTTTGGCAAACTCGATTCCGTTCGTCGCCGCCTGCACGCTGTTGTAACCGACTTTGCGCGAGTATTTGATCGCTTCGATGAAGTGCGGAGAGATTGACGGCTCGCCACCCGAAAACTGCACTGACATCTGGCGGCGCGGCTTGATGGTGATCGCGTTGTCGAGAATCTCCTTGATCTCATCCATGCTCAGCTCATGAACGAAGCCAACCTGGTTGGCGTCCATGAAGCACGGGTCGCACATCATGTTGCAGCGATTCGTCAGGTCGACGGTCAACACGGCGCCGCGACCGTACTTGACGGTGCTGGAGCCGTGGTTGTGTAGTTTCTCATCGTTGTGGGCGTCGATGTCGCGTCCCGGAAACATCTTCTCGATGTGCGTCAGGAACTTCGAATCGATGGCCATCATATCTTCGAAGTGACCATGTACCGGACAATCTTTGATCATCCAGATTTGTCCGTCGCGCTCGATGATCTGGGCTTTGATCTCGCCGACTTTTTCGTTGATTAAAACGCTGACGTCTTTCTTGCCGCTGATGATAGCTTCGCGAGCTTCGATTACGCAGTTTGGACAGAGAGAATCAGTGGTGCGTGGCCAACCGAGGGTTGGCTTACTCTTCTGCCAGGATTTCAAAAGGGGTTTGTCTGACCATTTTGGAGTAAAAGAAGGATTGGGCTTGTACTTATTTACCGACTGAATTGAATTGAAAAGGCCTCCCGCAATTAGGGTCAATCCTTTCTCCGCATACTTGATAGGTCGTCGCATCATCTCTCCGTCCGATTTAGTATTTTATGGCGTGCCCTGGCAGATTAAGACGCACCAAGGCTGCGGACATTTCAGCAATGACCGTGCCGCAAGCGAAAATCGCAAATTACTAAGGATTTCTTAGTTGGCCGAAATCCCGCCTGTGTCGTCAGGCTACACGCGCTTGAGAACCAAGCAGGCATGTAACAATTTGTCCGAAAGGAAGAGCCACGGATTTACACGGATGAACACTGATTTAATCCGTGCTCATCCGTGTAATCCGTGGCTTTATTTATCACCCATGGCGGCGTTCATGGCGGCGATGATGGCTTCGGAGACGCGGCGCTTTTGGAGTTCGGTGATCTTGGGGGGCGAGAGGTCGAAATCGACGGGTGATTCTTCGATCCTTTTAATGATCGTGCCCTCTGAGAAGCCGGCTTCGACCAGGCGAATCACGCCTTCATTGTTCAGGGTCGGCGTCTTCTCGAGCTTCGGCGTCGCGGCTCCGCCACCTTCCACCGGGGGCTTGATGATGCGCACCGTCGCCGATCCGGTGATGTTTCCGTCGTTCTGATTTCCACCTAGTCCGCTTCGTGATCGAGAGGATGACCGCGAACTCGATCCCGACCCGAAAATATTAGTCTCGCCATCACCTTGACCCTGCGCAGATCGATTGGAGTCTTTGAAGAACGGATCGCTTCCCCACTCATCCTCCGTCATAACGACGGTGCCCAACTGCGATGACAGCATCGCGAGAATAATATTCTCAGTCACGCCGTTTCGCTTGAGACTGATCAGTTGTTCGGTATCGAGTTTGAAGTCGCTCGGACGGTTGTTGATGATCGCGATGATGGTCTTCTCTTTGAAACCTGCCTTGACGAGTTTGACGACCGAAGCGTTTGTGAGTGGACCTTCCGGCTGCTGGCCGTAAGCGCCAGTCACCAACAGCGAAAGGCAAACGATAGTGACGACTACTATTCCCTTCATGACGGCTTATCTCTCACCCGCGTCTTTCGCGGGCGCTCCTGCAACAGGCTTCTTGGTCCGCGCAGTGATGCGCTTGTAGCGATAACTGATCTTCTTCACGTAGTTGCGAGTCTCTCGATACGGCGGCACCCTGTTGCCAAACTTCGCGACCGCGCCTTCGCCCGCGTTGTAACTCGCAAGAACGAGATCCACACGATTGTTGAAGCGATTCAACAACTCGCGCAGGTATCTCGTGCCCCCCGAAATGTTTTGCGCCGCGTCATGAGGACGTCGCACGCCAAACCGCGCGGCAGTTCCCGGCATCAGTTGCATCAACCCGCGCGCGCCCTTCGGTGAAACGGCGCCCGTGTTGAAGTGCGACTCCTGCTCCATCACCAGGAATATCAGGTACGGATCGACTCCGTACTTATTACCGCTCTGACGAATCAAACTGTCTAGCCCGGCTCTTCCGGTACTCCAACCACGTTCTTTCTTACCGGATTTCGCGATCGCTTCAGCGTCTTCGGCTTCGATGCGATCGACACGGCTGCCATCGATGAATATCGACATCGAACCGCGCTTGTACCAGACGCCGGCAGGAGACTGCGTCGCGCTGTCGGCTTCAACACGAGCTCCGCCCTTCAAATAGATCCAGGCCGGCTTATCGTAGGTGCCGTTGGTTGGCGGGTTTTGCGCAACCACTTCCGAAACTTCGAAATGGTCGTCGTCATTGTCGCTGCTCTCGACTGGCGCCGCCTGCTCCGGCGTAGTGCGCTCGATCTTCTTTACTTTTTCTTTCGCGAGAAGATGGCTGAGTCCGCCCTGGCGATACCAAATACCCTGCGGTGATTCCCAGGCGTCATCGACCGTCATGTACGAACCGTCAGCAAGCTTCAGCCTGACTTGTGTCGTCTGCGAAATCACCTGGCTCGCACACACGAGCACGATGAACAGACAAGTCGCCACAGATGAACACGGATTTTTAAACACGGATTTGGTTACAGTTCTAATGGATCCGATAGACCACGCTCGATCATTGTTTCCTGCGTCTGCACCGGCGCGAACGTGTGCGACGTGCCGAAGTAATTTTGCCAGGCGATGTCGACGATCTGTGGCGTCAGTTTGAGACTGTGTTTTTCGAACAAACAGATATCAGTGGCGCGATCGAGCAAGTCGCGTGGCTCGCAACCCTTCATCTGCCGTCGCTCGACACGATACTTCATCAGAATGTGGTCCAACACCGGCTGCTCGACCGCGATGCCGCGCTTGCCGGCCTGGTACTTGAAGATTGCCGTGTACGCACCCGGCGTTGGCGGCTCGACGCGCGCACGATATCCCATGCGTCGCAGAAAAGCCTGGTCGGCGAGATCCTTTTCGTCGAGGTTTGTCGAGAACACGACGAGTTGCTCAAAGGGAACTTCAATCTTCTTTCCGGTGTGCAGCGCGAGATAGTCTACGCGTCTTTCGAGCGGCACGATCCAGCGGTTCAAAAGATCCTGCGGCGCAACTCGCTGCCGGCCGAAGTCATCGATCACTAACGTGCCGCCGTTTGATTTCATCTGGAACGGCGCTTCGTAAAACTTCGCCGCTTCACTCCACGTCAGGTCGGCATTCTCTAACGTCAACTCACCACCAACCACGACGAGCGGTCGTTGAATCAAAACCCAGCGGCGATCGAAATCAATCGGAGTTTCATCCGCGGGCAGTGGCTCGTGGCAGTGTGAATCGAAAACTCTGATAATCTGCCCATCGATCTCCACTGCATACGGGATCCAGATGCCACCATCCAAGGCGCCATTAATGCGCTCGGCAACGGCAGTCTTTCCTGTGCCCGGCAGTCCGGTTAGAAATAGCGAGCGACGCGAGTTGATGACACAACCCAACGTTTGCAGCAGTGATTCCGGCAGGACCAGATCGTGAAATGCCTGGCGCACAGTCTCCATCGAAGCCGTGTTGGACGGAATCGATTGCAGCCTCATCATGTGCGAGTAGTCGCGCAGAGAAACCGGCGCTGGTCCAACATAACCGCAAATCGATAACAAGCGCGTGAGTCGATCCCAGCCGTGGTCCAGCATCGCGTAACGCGTCGAACCGATCGCCGACTGCATCTTCACTTCGATCAGCTTTTCCCGGTACAGCTTCTGGAGCAGATCCTCGGTGAGCGTGCGCGGCAGATGGATACGTTCCGAGACGGACGTAGTCGTAGGCTCGGGCAGCATGGCCACGTGCTTCAACGCGAGATCGCAGAGAAAGCCTTCCGAGATACCCGTGTCCGCTGTTTCCTCGGGAAGTGGCGGTCCCATGCTTTCGATTTCCGCGCGCGTCAGAATTGCGGTGTGCGACATGTGAGCTGTTCCTTTTAATAGGTCAAATAAGTCCTATAAGACCTATTTTCCCGTGGTGTTAGGGCTGTTGTTCAAAGCGAGTGCGAGCGCGGTGCGAGCGGCGTCGGATTCTGTCCCACGGCCTACGCGCTGGTAGAGATCCGCCAGGCGCCGGAGCGCCATCGTGTTGATTGGATCGATGTCACGCGCCGCTTCGTAGTAACGAATCGCATCGTCTTCGCGGCCGAATCTCTCGAGCATCTTCGCGGTGTTCAGATTGCCGGTTAATGGACCAGTGGCTCGCGCGAAGGCTTTGTAAGCTTCGTCGATCTTGCCCATACGGCAATACGCCAGGCCGAGATTGTTCAGAATGCGCTCGTCAGTCGGCGCGAGCTTAGCGGCGCGCTTCAGGCGATCGATAGCGGCGCGATAGTTACCACTCTGATACAACGAGAAGCCGAGGTTGTTGAGCGTGTCAGCATCTTCTTCGAGCTTTATAGCGCGCTCAAACGAATCCTTCGCACGATCGCTAAAGCCTTTCTTGTCGTACGCCACGCCTAAAAGATTGTGAGCCTCAGTCAGCTTCGCATCGAGTGAAACAGCCAGGGACAACTCTGAAATCGCTTCGTTGTAACGCCCCTCGACCAGGTACTCACGTCCAGCTTCCATATGCTCGCGCGCGGAAGCATTCGAAGTGTCTCTCTTCACTGACTGATTGTTCACATCATCGATCTTCGTCACGCCGACACTCGCAAAGCGCTCGGCATCCTTCTCCGTCATGCGATGGATCTTGTTGCGGTCGTCACCGCCGCCAAACAGTCTTCCGACAGCCTTGAACGGCGCTGTCAAAACTTTGACTACCTTGTTGCCCTTTTTCTGCGGTTGATCGACGCTGCCCGCCTCAGAACCCGAATCTTCAAGCACGATCGCATCCGGATCTCCCTCGCGCTGGATCGTGGAAGCACTCCACATCGCCGTCGCGGCAATGGTCAAAACCAAAGCGATTAGAACTGCAATCAGTCTACGTTTGTTCATTGGTCCACTCCTCTACATCATGTCGAGAACGTCCGCGAGGTTAAGGGCAGCGGGGCCAAGGATAGCGATAAAGAGCGTCGGGAAAAGGAAGCATGCCAGCGGGAACAACAGTTTGACCGCGGCTTTCTGTGCTTCCTGTTCGGCTCGCTGGCGGCGTTTAGTGCGCAGCCCATCTGAAAAGATGCGCAGTCCTTTGGCTATCGAGGTACCAAACTTATCAGTCTGAATCAGCATCGCGACGAAACTACGCAAGTCGTCGACGCCGGTGCGCTCCGCCAGATTGCGCAACGCTTCGTCACGCTCGCGTCCGACTCGAATTTCGAGATTGGCGAGCTCGAATTCGGTCGCGACGTGGCTGTGTACATCTCTCAACTCGGTCGAAACTTTCATCATCGCCGCGTTCAAACCCAAACCTGCCTCGACGGAAACGACCATCAGATCGAGCGCATCTGCCAAGCCCCAACGGATAAGTCTTTGGCGTTTCCGGATAGCTCGATTCAGGAAAAAGCGCGGCAGGAAAAAGCCGACCACGAAAGCCAGGATGATATAGACCAGCGCATTGTTCAGCGGCCGCGCGGTCAAAGCGCAAACGCCCGCGACAGCAAGCGGAAAGCCGGCCATCGCGGTGAGCTGAATCGCACGGTAGATGATCGGCGCTTCCGCGGAACGATAGCCGGCGTGCATCAGTTGCTTTTGCAGCTTGCGTGCTTCGGTGGCGGATGGGGGTAACAGCTTGTTCAAGGGCTCTGCGAGCCTTTGGGCCAATTCCGTTGCCGGACGGTCATCCGGGATTGCTACCGATTGCGCCGTCGAGACATTGGCGCCTTCTCCACCCATGCGGCGCAGCCTTTCAGTGGCTGCACTCTGCGGTTTGTAAACCAGCCAGTAAACACCCAGCAGGCCGAGTGAGATACAGACGAAAGTTGAGATGGCGATTATGATTATCATGTTCTGCGCCTGTGTTTTTGTTTGGTTAGATCTGTATCTTCAAAATCTTTCTCACAATCAACATGCCCATGATCTGCATGAACAGCGCCGCCGCGATCAGATAGTGACCGCGTGGATCTCTCCACAACACGCTCATGTAATCAGGGTTCATCACCGTGACTGCCAGGGCCACGAAGATCGGCAACCCGCACAGCAGCCAGGCTGACATTCGAGAACTTGTAGTCAACGTCTTCAAGTCGCCCAGGATCCGGAATCGTTCGCGAATCGTGTAAGCAACTTTTTCGAGGATCTCGGCGAGATTGCCGCCCGTCTCACGTTGAATCAGAACCGCGGTCACACACATCTTGAGATCGAGTATCGGCATTCTCTGCGTCAGGTTCTCGAGCGCGAGCTTCACTGATAAACCCAGGTTCTGTTCTTCGTACGCTTTGCGAAACTCAGTGGCGATCGGATCCGGCATCTCCTGCGAGACCATGTGCAATGCTTCAGAGAACGCATGGCCCGCGCTGAGCGCCCTGCTAACCAGGTCGAGCGCGTCGGGAAGCTGTTCCAGAAAGGCATCGAACCGCTTCTTGCGCCGGTACCAAACATGCAGAAACGGCACAGAAGCACAAGCGACGCCGGCGAGGATCATCAGCGGAATAAAAATTGTTAAGACTGATGCTGCCAACCCGCCGAGCATGCCCGCCATGAACGAAAACATCAGCAGGCGCGACGGAGTGATGTGGAGATCAGCCTGGTCCAACATTCGCTTCAGGTGGAACGTGGCCTGAATGTTGATCAGCGTGCGATTAATCCACGGGATCTCGCTCATCAACTCGTTGCGAGCGAGCACCACGTCGATGTCTTCGGTATGTGACGAATGAAGCAGCGCCTCCGACAGCCGTTTTTGCAACTGCGCGCGCTTTTTGTCTGTTCCGTGTGTAGCCAGCAGATAAGAGCCCAGGACCAGGAACAGCGCAAACACGAATACGAGAAAAGATACGATCATGGCGAGTTACATCTCCTCGAAAAAGACGCGCGGTAACTGTAGACCGCATGCTTTCAACCGTTCGGTGAAGCGCGGGCGAATGCCGGTCGGACGGAAACGTCCGAGCACCTGGCCCTGTGAATCAACTCCGGTCCTCTCGTATTGGAAGATCTCCTGCATGGTGATTGTCTCGCCTTCCATGCCAGTGATTTCAGAAATCGATGTCACCCGTCGCGAACCGTCAGACATGCGCGCGACCTGCACTACGAGGTTGATCGCCGACGCAACCTGCTGGCGCATCGCACGATCCGATAGCCTCATTCCCGTCATCTGGATCATTGTTTCGAGTCGTGCCAGAGCATCGCGTGGAGTGTTGGCGTGAACAGTGGTCAAGCTGCCGTCGTGACCGGTGTTCATCGCCTGAAGCATGTCGATCGCTTCACCACCACGGACCTCACCGATTACGATGCGATCGGGACGCATACGAAGCGCGTTGCGTACGAGATCTCGCTGCGTAACTTCACCGCGACCTTCGATGTTGGGCGGCCTCGTTTCGAGTCTCACGACGTGCGGCTGCTGGAGCTGAAGTTCCGCCGAGTCTTCGATGGTGACGATACGTTCGTTCTCGGGAATGAAAGCCGAGAGCGCGTTGAGCAGTGTCGTTTTACCGGCGCCGGTACCGCCGGATATCAAACAATTCAGGCGCGCGGTCACGACCATCTGCAACATGTCGGCGATATCTTTGGTGAGCGCATTCTTTTCGACCAGCGAAGACATTTTCAGTGGATCGGCGCCAAAGCGACGGATCGACAACACCGGGCCATCGATCGAGAGTGGCGGGATGATGGCGTTGACACGTGAGCCATCCTGTAGACGCGCGTCGACCATCGGCGACGACTCATCGATACGCCGGCCCACTGACGACACGATGCGCTCGATCACACGCATCAAGTGCTCATCGTCTTTGAACCTCACGTTGGTCGCTTCGAGCTTGCCGCGACGCTCGATATAGATCGTGTCGTGCGAGTTAACGAGAATGTCGGAGATCGTCGGATCTTTCAGCAGTGGCTCGAGTGGTCCGAGACCGAAAAGCTCATGCTGAACGTCACTGACAAGTCGTTCGCGCTCGGATACCGATAACGGCATCGCTTCCTGAGCAAGAACAGCCTCGGCCAAACGCGAAACTTCCGCATGGACCTGGTCCGGAGTCAGCGTTTGCAGCTTGGTCAAATCCATCCGGTTGATTAACGTCCGGTGCAGACGCGACTTCATTTCCTGGAACGAATGTTGGCCGGATCCATCCGCTACGCTTGTAGGGGCGTTGTTATTACCAATTAATCTTTCACGTAGTGCCATGATGTTTGCTCAGGTGTGGCTTGCGTTTGTTAGACCTTTTCCATTGAGGCTTGAAGTTTGAAATTCTGCTGGGCTGACTGTTTTTTGAGTAACGAGGCCCAGAACGGACGGCGTTGCTTCGACTCGTCGATCGGCGCAACACCCAGCGACATCTGCTGCGCTATGCGACGAATCTCCAGTGCGATTTTTGAAGTCGGCTCGGCTTGGATCAGCGGTGTGCCGAGGTTGATCGAACCGACGGCTGTTTGGTAGTCACTCGGCACAAAACCGACCACCGGCTCACCGAGAAACTTTTCGACTTGCCTGAGATCGAGATCGATCTGTTTGCTCCAGCGATTGACGACGATCTTTACTTTCTTGCGCGGATATCCGAGCCGATCGAAGATCTCGAGCGCTCTTTGCGTGCTGCGGATCGCGGGAATGTCGAGTGTCAGCACCAGGACGATTTCATCGGATTGATCGAGCGCTGCGAGGGTAATCGAATCGAATGTGTGTTGCGGATCGAGCACGACATAGTCGTAGTGCTCGCGGAGTTTCTGTAGCACTTCGAACACATGTTGCGGTTCGATCTCGTCAGCGGAATCAGCTTCGTGCGGAGCAGCCAGCAACGAAAGATTGGTCGAATGTGGCGTTACGAGACTGTTGATGAGTGTTTCGTCGAGACGCTGGCGTTTTTCCACCATATCGGCGATCGAATACTTCGCCTGCAGTCCCAAAAACAGCGGCAGATCACCGGCCTGAAGATTGAGATCGACGAGCACGGTTTTGGAAGCGGTCGCTGCCGCAAGGTTTGTAGCGATGAACGACGTGCCGCATCCGCCTTTACTTGAAAACACGGCAACCATGCGGCCTTTCTTTTTCGGCGTCTCGACCTGTTTAGTCGCCAGCTCCGAAACTCGATCCAACACCGTGCGCAGCTCGTCGGCGCTAATCGGAATGCGTAGAAACTCACGCGCACCGGCGCGCAGACTCCTGAGAATCAGATCGGGAGAGGCATCCTGAGCGGCTGAGATAAGGGCAGTTTCCGGACACTCGGCATTTAACTTTTCAATGAACCTGACTGCCTGATCCGCATTTGGACCAAGCGCGATGATCGCGGCTGTAGGCTTGAGCCGAACGATCTCTTCGTAAAGCTGATCGGTGTCGTTACCGCCGGCCAGCAGCTTCACCCGCGCTTCAGCGGACAAAGCGCGGCGAATGTCTTTGAAGTTTTCGAGTCCGGTGCTGAGGACTACCACTGAAATTGGTTCGGTCATCTTTTCCTCTTGAGGCGAACTTCATTGTGATCGAGCTACTACAGGTTGGCCGGAGTGAATCCCGCACTTTCACCCGTCAGGGTCGTGTTGTAACTCGGCATCGTGATCTTGGTGCCAACGATGGGAATGACAAACTGAAACTTGTAATTCGTGATGCTCACTGAGACAGTTCCATCACTCAAACCAAAACCGCTGTAATTGACATTCACGTTTGTGGTGCTCAAGTTGTGCAGCATGGGTTGGCCGGTACCGGCCGGATTGCCGTACACAACAACGTTCTTCACTTGCGCTACATCCCCTGAAGAATGCATCACGGCGTAGCGAGCGCCACGCCGTGCAGCATCAGTCAGAGCGTTGTGAACCCAGAGAGCACGACCAAACTCGAGGACAGCAAACATCGCGGTCAGAAATACGGTCGCACCAATAGCAAACTCGACCAGGGTGGAACCTCTTTCCCTCTTTCTGGATAAGATGCTCATCATCGTCGGTGCTCCTAGATTGAAGGTTGTGTGATTAGATAGCGCATGGTGACGCTCGGCTTCACATCAATGTTGAGACTCAACGTTTTGGATTTGAGCATCTTGCCCAAGTCAAAAATGGGCTGATGCTTATACCCGACTATTTCCACAGTCACCGTCTCCGGAAGCAGTGGCACGCCACCCTGCCGTGTAATGACGACGTTACTGGCATTGAGTCCGGTCAAGACCGGATCACCGGTACCGGCAGCATTGCCGTAGATAACAAGGTTCTTGGCTTTGGTGTCTTCGGATGCTTTGACAGTAGCCGATGTCAGATACCGCGCACCGACGCGAGCAGCCTTTGCAATGGTCGTGTATTCGTAAAAGTAACGGCCAAACTCTGCTGTAGCTCCGAACAAGAGCAGTAGTATCGGAACGACAATCGCCACTTCGACCAGTTGTACTCCCTGCTCGTTCCTGCGAAAGTGGTTCAGGAAATGAAGTCGTCGCAGGCGCCGGTAGCTTCTGATCTTGCGTATTCGATGGTGCATGGTTCACCCCCCGACTATTTGTACAAGACTGGAACTGCCAGCTTGTTGTTAACCGTGCCGCCGGCAGGGTTGAAGCCGCCTTTGCCGGCGATAACGATGTCGTCGATGTACTCAGCGACAACGTCGCCGCCATTTCCGTTGCTAACCTTGGTCTGGAGAAAGAACTGACCAAACCTATCGAACTTGACCGTATTACGTCCCTGGTCGTATTCCGCATACTTGACGATGGGAATAATCACTACTCGTCTGCCCGGAACCGGTGTATGTTTCGGCGCCTGGGTTGGACTTCCGTTGGCATATTGATCGTGAGTGATGTTCTCTTTGATGTTCGCATCCGGAGGCATTGAAACCGGATCGACCTGACCACCACCGTATTCGTCGAAGCGAGTGTTGAGACCTTGTCGCACTGGTCCTGAAGTCACGCCGGGCTTCGTGTCGACGTCATAAACCGCACCCGGCTCGGCGCAAACATCTACGCCCATGCCCAAGCCTTGTCTGACGTCCTTACCACCCTTACCCGCAACTGCCAGGATCTGGTAATTGCCCGGCGAGACCTTGTTTCCCGGAGCAGCGCGGATTGTGTATGTCTGCCCTGGGACCATCGGAACATCGAAATCGATCACCGATAAAGGAATCCAGTTACAGAACACATTGAGCGGGACTGAAAAACCCGCAGTCGCTGACGCGGTCAAATTCTTACTCTTGCCGAGGACCGGGAGTGCAAAGGAAACACTGACCGGGCTTGGCGGTGTAGTCACTTGAACGAAGCGAATGTTAGCCGGCGATGCTTTTGCCGCCGACTCACTCATGTATGGACCATTCAGATTAACGGCAAACAAAACGTTTGTGCGTGGGAACGTCACGCCCGTATGGTTGAAAGAGTATTTGTTCATGTTCTTAACGGCACGATTGGCGGCTTCTGTAATACCGCCCGCATTACCGTTGAGAGCAGAAACTGCGGCCAATGCTGATGCATCGACCGCATTCTGTAGTTCAGTCTTTGTCAGGTAGAACCTGCTGATATCTACTCCCAGTCCAACCGCCAGCAGTATCGACAACATTCCGATTGCTGATGTGGCCAGAACTGAGCCTCGTTCTTGTTTTCTCGATCTCGCTTGTTCCACTGATCTGTGCTTCATGTTCTTCCCCTCTTTGTTTCGAAGTGATCGGCTCGAGAAAAGAGAGTTGCGATTACCAGGGCCTGACAGAACTCGGATTCAAATCCATCGTTACTGCTTTAGCGACTGGCAGGGCAGGATTACTGTTGCGCACGGCGCCGACGGTACCGTTGCCTTGAGTAACAGTGTCGGTCGTCGTGGTCCTGGTCTTGGGCTCTGCAACCTTGACCGGCGCTGCGACTGGAGTTTGTTCGTTCTGTCCGGAGACTTTGAAACCGGTCTGGCCCTGGATGCCTTCACCCTTCGGCTCAAGGCCCAAAGGCGAACCGTTTTTCAGACCATCAATGCCACGCATGGTTGGCAGATCGTCACCATTAACCGGCTTAACCATGTGTGCGGTCACGAAGAACATCAGCTCCGTCTCTTTCTTTTCGAAGGACTTCGACTTGAAGAGCGCTCCGATCACCGGAATGTCACTGACGAGCGGAATTCGCGACAGAGTTTTGGTTTCAGTGTTGTCGAGCAAACCAGCAAGTGCAAACGATTGGCCATCGCGCAGCTCAACGCCGGTCTTCGCGCGACGAGTGCGAAGTGCGGGCACAACGAAACCGTTGAAACGCACGCCGTTATTAAAGTCGATGGTGGAAACTTCCGGTTCGAGCTCCAGACGGATGTGGTCTTCGTCGATGATCGTGGGTTTGAAGTTCAGGCGGATGCCATACTCTTTCCAAACAACAGTAATACCGCCGCCGCCGCCGAGGTTGGTCTGAAGAACCGGCACCGGAAACTCACCGCCGGCGAGGAAGCTCGCCTGTTGGCCGTTCATCGCGATCAGATTTGGCTCCGCCAATTCGCGGAAGGCGCCTTCCTGGCGCAGCATCCTGAGAAAAGCCCCCGTATTTGCCTGTCTGTTGAAGATAAAAAGATTAAGAGCCGGCTGCAAAACAAGGTCCAGCGCTGCGCCGGCCACGCGACTGCTCGTGGCTTCGCTCAGAACACTTGGACCATTACCACTGTTTACGTATCCACCGGTTCCTCCTGCCGGCAGGGCGGTGAACGACGTGCCGTAGTCACGCAGTTTGTTGCGATTGACTTCAGCGACGCGCACCTCGAGTTGAATCTGGGACGCGCCCGAAACAGGCGACGTCAGCATGTTCACGACCTTGAAGTTCGCAGCTTCGATAACGCTCTGCACCTGCGCGGCGGTGGCTGCGTTCGCAACACTACCGGAAATTACAACTGAGCCATTCGCCTGGCTGAGACGAATGTCGTCTTTCGGAAACAGCGCGCGGATTTGCGAATCGAGCAGCGAGAGATTGGCGCGGACGTAAACGTCGAACACCAAAAACTGACCGCCGGTTTGCTCCCACGCGATAAAGTTGACCTGACCGAAAGCTTTTCCATTTACGAGCACCTGGTCGGGAGTGACGAGCACGGCTTCAGCGATATCCGGATTCGAAACCGAAAAACGTCCTACCGGGCGATCGAAATTGATCACGCGCGACTGTCCCACCAGAACGTTGACGTTAATCGTCTCTGTGCTCTGGCTGAACGACGCCTTGTAGGATTTTTCCTGGGCATGCGCGATGGAAGTGGCAAAGATGGTAATCAGGGACGCCAGCAATAAACTCACTCGGCGTGAAATTGGGGAACGGCTCTGCATGATCTTATGCTCCTTTGTTTCAAGCGATCGTCAATGCGATCAACTTCAATAGTCAGTTAAGTGTTGAGTGATCTATGGAAACTCGACGCTGCGCTTCTTGGCGCCTTCGATCATTTCCACTGACGCACGCGGAGTGGGTTGAGGAGCTGGGGCTGCTGGCGCCGCTGGCTTCGGCGCCGGCGCTGATCTGCGCATCGGCTTCTCCGTCTTGGGCTGTTCACTCTTCATTGCACCCGGATCGGGAATCGGCTGGGCAGTGTCACCACCCAACAAGTTGCGCTTGTTGACGCCTGGAGTTTGCTGGTCGCCCTGGTCCACCTGGTTACGCATCACGAGCTGCAACTTGCCTTCCGTAGCAGCGAGTGCAAGCTTCTCGGCTTGTTCCGGAGTAACCTGAAGGGTGACGGCCTTGACGGTATTCGCTTCACGCTCGTTTTCAGGCTTGTCGATGTTTTGACCGTTGGCCAGGACCTTGATGTTTTGAAGAACGATCTTGGAAACCGGATCCTGGTGGCCGGAACCTTCGCGCGGATCGATGGTGACAACTACGTCAACCAGAGAACCCGGCATGATGAATCCGGAGATGCCCGCCGCATCGTCAACCTTGACGGTCATGGCGCGATAGCCTTCCGGTATCACTGCCGACAGACCGGCTGCGGTGCCTTCGGCTGCCAGTTTCGGCTCAGTGACTGGCTCACGCGCAGCGATGTTCACCACTGCCACACGGCCGGTCAGCTTTTCAGGTGTGTCGAACGCTCCGTCTGGAGTTGATTCTTTGGGAAACTGGACCACCATGATCTGCTCAGGAATGATCTTGGACCCGATCGGTATCGCGACTTTCGCCACGGCTACCTTGTTCAGATTTTTGGTGTAAGCCTGTGCGCTCGATAAGTATCTGCTGACTGATACGGCAGCGAGCACTCCGAATATCAGCGCCCCTACCAAAACTATGAAAAAACGTTTGTTTCGCATTGGAATCAACTCTCCGTTCTCGCCAGGCCGGGCCTGGTCAATAGCGCTACTTAGCCGCTGTTAAGGGTGAAAAATCGCGGTCGCGATAATGGCGCCGATTGTGATCGCCGCACCGTATGGAATCGTGAGACGACGATCAGCGGGGACACTGAACTTGGGCATTTGCCACCCTGGCAACAAGCCAACGAAGATCTGCAGAACGCGATGACACGTGGTCCTGAAGATCCCCGATCGCAGCACGACAACCAGAGCGAGCAAACCGCCCGTTAGAACGACGACTACGAACGTCGGCAGAACAAGATGGGCGCCCAGTACTGAGCCGATGGCGGCGAAGAGTTTGACATCGCCCGCACCCATTGCTCCGAAGACGTGCAACATGAACATTAAGACAAATGCCAGCACGCACCCGCCGACGCTGGTTACAACACCTCGCCAACCCCCGATTGCGAAGTTAAAAATCAGGCCGGTGATGAGTGTGGCGAGTACGAAGGGATTAGGAATGCGGCGATAGCGCACGTCGTGATAGATGATGAGCACGGCGAGCGGGATCAGGAAGAGTTCAACAATAATTGCTGTAGGGCTGAGCATTTCGGGTAAAAAAGAAATCCCTGAATGTAGGAAAAGTGGAGGCGCGCTCGTGCAAGTTCTCAGACTTCACAAACGCGCCACCCGGCAATGGCAATTCACTCTTTTGAGTTCAGCCGGCAGCAGGAATTGCCACTGCCGGGTAGCTTCAACTTTGGCAAGCAACTACTGAACTATCGTGTTCGCGAGTTCGTTGATCTTGGTGGCAATGTTTCCACCCAACGTCTGGAAGGCCAGCACAGCAGCCAACGCTACGAGCGCTGCGGCAACTGCGTACTCTGAAAGTTCAAGACCAGTCTCATCACGGAAGAATCTCTTAATCATTTTGTTGCTCCTTTTAGATTTCGGTTAGGCGTTATTACTTGGATAAGCCGGCAAACATGACGCTAACCGTGGAAGGCTCAGCACCATTTGACTTTGTGTTCGCTGGAGAAAGTTGAACCGCTGTAGCCGTGCGGCGGCCAAAGCCGTTGATTCCACTTAGAACAGCACTTAACAAAGTGAGCACTAGCAGCAGGGCTTCGTTATTCCGCATTCCCAGGGTCTTGATGCTGATTAGAATTGCCAGCGCCAGGATTGGGGAGAGAATGACGAGCATTACCGCTGATGTCAGATTTTTTTTGGTGTTAGTCTTCATTAGGTTTGTCTGCTCGACCGTTGATGCGATGCGTTGTTGCTTCGCGACGAGCATCATGGTTACAACCACTGTGCCAGTGGCCCAACTGCGGTTTTGCGGGATTAGTGGTGAGGATTTGTAGCCTGCGGTTGACAACCGCGGGTGGTCCAGGTTGGTGAGATTGAGAGTCGTTGGCGCTGCAACTTCATGTCTGAGTTACTGTTCACTCATTGTCGCCCACAGTTGACAACCCTCACTGGACCATCGCCGACGAGTTAACAGCGCTCAGCCGACCCTAAGTAGGAACAACAGAATCTTCGGATAAGTAAGTCATAGAACCAGTCAGGAACTTTTAAATAAAACAAGTCCGGAAGGGCGGCTTGCCCCCGCTCTAGCGCTTATCGAACCTGCGGGGGCAAGCCGCCCTTCCGGACTTGTTTTATTTTATGTGTCTTTTGTGCCTTCTTGTGGCTAACTCTTCTTGTACTTCTTTGGGGCTAAGCCCGGTATTGCATGCCGGGCTCGGTGTCTTCCTGGAGAAAGTCGCCGATGTCGATTGCCAGGCGCTTCAGTTTTTTGTAGAGCGTCTGTCTTGAGCCCAACCCGAGTGCTTCGCTTGCTTTGGCGACATTGCAATCGTGACGCTTCAACATTTCGGTAATCACGCGTCGCTCGTAACTCTCGAGCAGATCATCCAACCTTTCACCCGTGACTTCATTATGGTTTCCCTGCGGATGAATCCTCGTACTGATGTTCTCCGGTCGAATGTAACCGTCATCCTCCGCGTACAGGACCAACCGCTCGATCTCGGCCGCGAGCTCGCGAATATTTCCGGGCCAGGAGTAAGTCTCGAGAATCTGGATCGCCTCCGCAGTAATTCCTGAAATCGGCCGCTCATTCTTCCGCGCGTAGTGACTGATGAAATGTGAAATCAACGCGGAGATGTCTTCGCGGCGCTCTCTTAAAGGCGGCACCTTCAAAGTCAACGTCGCAATTCTGTAGTAGAGATCTTCACGAAAGAGCTTTTCACTAACGAGCGTTTCGAGATCTTTGTGCGTCGCGGCGATCACACGCACGTTCACTTGCCGTGGCGCCCGCTCGCCGAGCGTGTGAATCTCACCTTCCTGCAAGAACCTGAGCAGTTTTGGCTGAAGTGGAAGCGGCAGGTCGCCAATCTCGTCGAGAAACAACGTTCCATTCTCAGCAGAGCGAATCAGACCCGCCTGATCCGACATCGCACCCGTGAACGTTCCCTTCCGGTGTCCAAACAACATGCTTTCGACGAGTTCGGCGGGAACCGCGGAGCAGTTGAATGGAATGAACTCACTCTCCGATCGCCGGCTGAGCCGATGAATCGCACGCGCGATCAATTCTTTGCCTGTACCGGATTCGCCGGTAACGAGGATCGTCGAGTTTGAATCTTTAATGCGCTCGACGTTTTTCGCCACGTCCACCATGGCACGACTACTGAAGACCATTCCCGGCAACGAACTTATCGAAGTTACAGTCGCGGGTCTGGTCCCGGTTGTCACAACGTTGGAGGACTGATGCGTATGGGCCAAGTGCGCCACGTCGCTGAGCGCATTGAGTTCTCTTGCTTGCTGGCTGGTTAATGGTCTGACACAACGTCCGTACAGTGCCGCCCCTTCACGCATGCTCGACGGCAGCGCCAGCAAAAGACAGATTGCCTGGTCTCCTTCTTTCGCAGGTTGCGGTCGACCCTTACACGAAAAGATTTCGGCCACGGCGCTTTCGCCCAGTGCGATCTCCTGTTCTTCGAGTCCTTCGGCCCAGCGTAGCGTTGGTTTACCCGAATCCGACGTGGCCCAAATCGATAGACCATAGGTCGGCGCAGTCGCCTCAACCATCAGGCTCATCTTGATCATCACCTCATAGAGGAGATCCGGCCCGCCATTCGCGGCTTCACAAACGGCTCTTACTATTGAACTGATGGGTAGTTGGAGAGAACCAGACTCGGAGACAGGGGCATCCGGACTTACGACCGAAGAGTCAGACATCTACACCCTTCCTTAACTGTGCTCGAAAACCGTGGAGGATCTACTTTTCGGTGAGAATGCCGCGGGACAAGAAACATCAATCGTGTTGCCAAGGGCTTTGCAGCCCGCAGAGTTAGGAGTCTAGTTACCCCAAGGCACAACTGTCAACAAGTTTTAACTTCTCGGGATTTTCGTTCGCCCACCGTTCGCCAAATTTCAACAGTTAAGCGCTCTTAGTTGAAGTAAACGTTCAACTTACGCGGTTAAAACATTGATTAGAAAAGGGTAGAAAAATCTTTACACCCATTAAGCACGGTGCTACAGTCCGGCGATATCGCCGCTAAGTTGTTGAGCGGCAAGTAATTGACAAGCCGCAAAGTACATTTAGTTGGGGCTGCGGGCTACGAGGAACCCGCTATATTGTGGCCAAACCCACAGATTCCGGTTAAGCAGCCTCTTAACTAAAAGCGCATGACAATCTACTCGGGCCATGGGGGATGGCAAGCCGTCGATACGGAGCCCTTCACCTTTGCCGCAGTTGGCATGGAGCTGGGGTACGAACTGGGCAGATTCCGAATGGCAAAGGATTGGGAGGTGTGAGGTGAGCAAGGTCGCAAATTCTTACTGGGTTGACGAGCGAATCAGAGCGCAACGCGTGGCGCCGCGCACAAATTCATTGGCTTCGGTGCAGCAGATTTCTATCGATATCCTCGGCACGCGCACGGAGGTGCGCCGGCGGGGCGGAATAATACCCTCCTGGGTCATTTTCGGAATGATTCTTCTGGCGACTCTTGCTGTTTGTGTGACGGTAAATATGCGAACGCGAGCCAGAGTTCACGTTGCCACACAACAACTTACCGCGATGCAGACGGACGTTGAGGCATTGCGCAGCGTGAACCAGTCGTTGAAATCAGAACTGGAGAAATTGCGAACAGATCCTCGGACCATTGAACTCGCGGCACGCGCCCGATTGAACATGGTTCGCAGTAATGAATTTGTTGTTCCTGTGGAGTAATTATCTCAGTGACTTACGGACAATTCGATTTCTATGCCTGCCGAAACCTGCCAATAGTCTTTCTCTGCTCGACATCCACGCAACCGGGTTAACCTTCCGAGTTGGCGCGGCTGTGACTGCCATCGCAGCCGCGCTCCCCTCTAAGCCACAAAGAAATTCAGCCACAAAAAGGCGCAAAGTCACAAAATAAAATTTGCTTCCGAACGCGCCGAATTCCAATTTAACCTTTGTGCTTTTTGTGCCTTTTTGTGGCTAAATTTGCATCTTGTGCTTTCTTGCGGCTAATATCCGGGGGATGGAAACAAAGGAAGGCTCACCTGCTGAGATAGAGCGAGAGCGTTGGGAGCAAGAGACTCTCAAACCCGCCCTCGAGAAACATCCGGAACGAAAAAAGAATTTTCAAACCGTGTCGCTCGACGAGGTCGAACGCCTCTACACTCCGGCGGATACGGCGGATCTCGACTTCGATCGCGACATTTCTTTTCCGGGTGAGTTTCCCTACACGCGCGGCATTCATCCGACCGGCTATCGCGGCAAGCTCTGGACGATGCGCCAGTTTGCCGGCTTCAGCACTCCCGAAGAAACAAACACGCGCTTCAAGTACCTGCTGGAGCAAGGTCAAACCGGACTGTCAGTCGCCTACGATCTTCCGACCTTGATGGGCTACGACGCTGACTCGCCGTTGTCTGAAGGTGAAGTCGGCAAATGCGGCGTAGCAGTGTCGTCGCTGGCTGATATGGAAGTCCTCTTTAATGGAATTCCATTGGAGCAGGTCACCGTATCCCAGACCATTAATGCTCCGGCATCGGTGCTGCTGGCCATGTATCTCGTGGTCGCCGAAAAGCAGGGCGCGCGTTGGGACAAGATCTCGGGCACGCTTCAGAACGACATTCTCAAGGAATACATCGCGCAGAAGGAATGGATTTACCCGATCAAACCAGCGATGAAGCTGGTGATCGATACGTTTGCGTTCTGCACTGAACACGTACCTCGCTACAACCCGATTTCAGTAAGCGGGTATCACATTCGTGAAGCTGGCGCGACTGCGGCGCAGGAGCTCGCGTTCACTTTACGCGATGGCATCGAGTACGTTGCGTGGGGCGTGGAAGCAGGTCTCGACGTGGATCGTTTCGTGCCACGCATGTCCTTCTTCTTCAACGCGCATAACGATTTCTTCGAAGAGATTGCGAAGTATCGCGCGGCCCGCCGCATCTGGGCTCGCGAAATGAAGAGCCGCTTCGGCAGTAACTACGAGCGCACACTGCAACTCCGTTTCCACACTCAAACTGCCGGCGTCTCGCTGACGGTCCAACAGCCGCTCAACAACATTGTTCGTGTAGCGATCCAGGCGCTCGCCGGCGTTCTTGGCGGCACTCAGAGCCTGCACACCGATGCCTACGATGAAGCGTTGGCACTGCCGACTGATCGCGCAGCGTTGATTGCACTGCGCACTCAACAGATCATCGCTGAAGAGACTGGCGTGGTGAACACAGTCGATCCGCTCGGTGGCTCTTATTATCTCGAGTCACTGACTGAAAAGATGGAGCAGGAGGCGCTGGAGTACTTCCGCAAGATCGATGCGATGGGCGGCATGGTCGCCGCAATCGAAAAAGGATTCCCGCAACGTGAGATTCAGGATTCGGCTTATCACTATCAGAAAGCCGTTGAGCGACGTGAGCAGGTGATCGTCGGCGTCAACAAGTATGCTATGACCGACGAGCCTTCCGAAGTCCCGATCCTCGTGATCGACGAATCAGTTCGCACGCACCAGGTCGAGAGACTCGAAGAAACACGCACACGTCGCGACGCTGGCACCGTTGCCAACGCACTCGAAAAACTGAAAACGGCGGCGCGCAAAAACCAAAACACGATGCCCGCAACGATCGAAGCGGTGCGCGCGTACGCAACGCTCGGAGAAATCTGCTCAGCGCTTCGAGATGTCTACGGAATCTACGAAGAGCCTGCGTTTTAGACCACCGATGTCCAATCGAAAGATTCGCGTTCTTGTAGCTAAGCCCGGTCTCGACGGTCACGACCGCGGCGCCAAAGTCATTGCGCGTGCGCTGCGCGATGCGGGCATGGAAGTAATCTACACGGGCCTGCGCCAGACGCCTGAGATGATCGCAGCCGCCGCTCTTCAAGAGGACGTTGACGCAGTCGGCGTCTCAATCTTGAGTGGCGCGCACAATACCCTTTGCCCGCGGATCGTCGAGTTGCTCCGTGAAAAAGGAATGAACGACTGCCTGGTCCTCGTCGGCGGCATCGTTCCTCAGGAAGACCTGCCAAAACTCAAGCAACAAGGCGTCGCCGAAGTCTTCCTCCCCGGCACCTCTACCGAAGACATCGTCAAATTTCTCCAGGACAACGTAAAGCCACGGGAATAAACCCGTGGCCCTACGATTGATCAATTGTGCAGGCGCGTTACGGCGTCAGTTCTGACGTTATGATCGCTCCATTAAGATTCGCAAGCACAGCCGAAACCTTCAACACTTTTCGACTCTCCTTATCGATCCAGATAGTTTGCTTATCGGCATCGTTGTCGGCCGCAAGTATCTCCACCTTATAGGCGTCAAAGGTGCCTGCCGGAACAGTCACACTTTCCGTTCCGACTACCTTCAACTGTTTGAGCTGCGCCTTCTGCTTTTGCAGGTCGAAATTTCGAAAACTCAAACTGTAGCCATCCGCCAACGGTAGCGAAGCGATCACTTCATAAGCGCCGGCCCCGTCGGCAAACAAAGCGCCTCCGGTCTCCACGGCAAGCGGTGTGGATTGACCGTCCCTGGTCGTGGTCCCGGTCACTTGGTTAGGCTCAACCTTCAGATCGATTGTCGTTGGGCCCTGTTTTATCAAGCGACGCTTCAACAGCAGACTCCCTTTTTCGATTGTACTGATATCGACGACCTCGCCTTGTGGAGTTTGTACCGTGTCATTGACGGTCCATGCCCCGTTTTCTTCTTTGATGTCTGTCTTCACGGTGAGCGGAATTGATTGTCCACCGAGCGCAATCGACGCCTTGTAATTGGAAACCCCGGGTCGCAGATCGACTGCAGGCTTCGGAACTTCAGACGTCGCACTAATCATCTTCGGCAACGTCACCGTCTTTACATCTACGCTGATTTCCTTCAAACGTTGAGCCGTTTCAGGAGTCATACTTTCCTGATAACGGCCACCGAGATATTTCGCGAGAAACTTCTCGGCACTGGCAAACATCGCCATATTATTCACCGGACGTGCAAAGCCGTGTCCTTCATCCGGCGCCACCATATACTCGACCGGAAATCCTCTGTCCCTCAAAGCAATTACGATTTGGTCCGATTCGCGTTTGTTAACACGCGGATCGTTCGCACCCTGAATCACAAGCAGAGGGGTCTTGATCTTCGCAGCCGCAGTTAACGGCGACTGGCGCATTAATTGGGCCTTTCCTTCAGGCGTGTTGGGGTCGCCCATGCGCTCGTAGAAGACCTTTCGAATCTGTTCCCAGTATGGCGGAATCGATTCGAGCAGCGTGATGAGATTTGATGGTCCAACAATCGAAACTGCGGCGGCGTAAACGTCAGGGGTGAAGGCAACTCCCGCGAGCGTGGCATAGCCGCCATATGATCCACCCATTATTCCGACGCGCTTCGGATCGGCAATCCCCTGGGCGATGAGATACTTCGCGCCCCAGGTAAGATCGTCCTGCATTTTGTCGCCCCACTGCTTGTTTCCCGCGTCAAGAAACTTCTTGCCGTAGCCGGTTGACGCACGGAAATTGGGTTGCAGGACGGCATAACCGCGATTGGCGAGAAACTGTGCAAACGGATCGTAGCCCCAGGTGTCGCGGCCCCATGGACCACCGTGCGGAAGAATCACCGCGGGAAGATTCTTACCCTCAACGCCCTTGGGTAAGGTTAGATAAGCCGGGATCTCCAACCCGTCTGACGACGCATATTTAACGGGCTTCATCGGTGCCAGATACGCGCGGTTCAACTTGTCGTATATCTGATACTGAAGCGTCAACTTTTTGGTGGCGCGATCATACAGGTAGGTTGAGCCGGGATCTGTATCGGCGTTTGCAGAAACGAGGAATAGCTTTTCGTCTTTAGTTGAAGATGAGAAATTAATTTCCTTACCGGGAAGTTGTTTTTGTAAGTTCTTGTAATCAGCTTCGAAGCCTTTGTCTTTCCAATAGAGACGTGTGCGCTCATCCACGTAGGAGGTGGCAATCAAATCATCGGTAACTTCTGAGAACGACGCATTGCCGAAGTCAACGCGTTTCAAAGGATCCGATTCAACCAACTCTTCTTTACCCGTGGTCGGATTGAATAGCTCAAGACGGATCAGATCGACGTCGCTGCCCTTGTTTGTCCTGAAGTAAACTCGTTCGCCATCTTTGTGATAACGGATCGGACCGCACGACTCAAACACTCCACAACTGTAAACCTTCGTAAACTTGTCCGCGTCAACACGCAATACTTCGGTGTCGCCGTTTTCTGCCGATCTGGTCGCCAGTCGCAACTGGTCTTTGAGATCGAAGAAAAAGGCGGTGATGCGTTCCGTGTTCTTGCGGATCAGCGTACGCTCGCCGGTGGAGATTTTAACTTTGTAGAGATCGTGCCATGCCGGATCGCGATCGTTCAGACCGACGTAGATCGCATCGGGCTCAGTCCGCGGCACCGCATATATAAAGGCCCGTGCGCCTTTTACGTCCGTGAGATTCCGAGCTGCCGGCACCTCCTGTCCTGAGGCGGGCGCGTCCGCGGGATTGACTGCGTAGACGTTGTAATTCTCGTCACCGCCCTTGTCCTGCACGAAGAGGATGTACTTACCATCGCGAGACCAGAAGTAAATGGGAATCGGTCGCTTGGTGTCAGCCGTGATGGGTTTCGCGTTGGTGAACGGCTCGGCCGTCTTCTTTACCCAGATATTGCGTGTGCCTTTGAAAGGTTTGATGAACGCGATGAAGGCCCCATCCGGGGAGATCTGAGCACCGGCAATCTCCGGGTCGCCGAAGAACAGCTCGCGGTCAATTAGTGGCGGACTCTGCGCCCACACCGGCGCCCCAAGCGCCAGAATCATCAGAATTGAAAGTATCAGCAAGCCAGGAATTGAACGCATAACACCTCTTTCGTTGAATTGAGTTGATTTGATAGGTTTACCACAATGAGCGAAGAGTTCTCTACGCAGTAAAAGTGGCTGGGGTTTCAATTAAACTGTTAATTGACGGGTTAACTCTTCTGGAGGAACTTCGCGATGCTTTGCTGGCAATCCTCTGTCATTCGTGCGATGACGTTTACGTCGGCTCCTGTTTCTAATGCTTCCGGGAACGACATTCCGTCCATCTGATAAAGCAACGTCTTGGTCAACGACATCGCCGAGCGGCTCATCTTTTCAAACTCACTGACATAACGCGTCACGTCTTTGGCAAAGCTTTCATCAGAAAAGACCTGATTCACGAGGCCAAATTCCCTTGCCTGCTCGGCTCCGATCTCGGCGCCGCGTGTGACGAGTTCGAAAGCGCGCTTCTCGGAAACGTTGCGGCGCAGTATCGCCATCACCATCGCCGGAACAAAACCGATCTTCACCTCCGGATAACCAAAACGCGCCGACGCAGACGCGAGCACGAGGTCGCACGCCGTTGCCAGTCCACAACCGCCGGCCAGCGCCCTTCCCGTTACCGCGGCCACGACCGGAATCGGCAGTTGCCGGATCAATAAAAACAACTCCAATAACGTGCGCGCGTCCTTCGAATTTTCAGCGACTGAAGCTCCGGCGATCTTCTGAAGCGCGGACAGATCGGCGCCCGAACAGAAGTCCTTACCCGCGCCTGAGATGACGACAACTCTTACGCGCTCATCTGCCGCAGCGTTTTTCAGTCCCTGCTTGACGCCCGCGATGACGGCATCGTTCAACGCGTTTCGTTTTTCAGGACGATTGAGCGTGAGGCGCGCCACAGCGCCTTCAACTGAATAAAGGACTGTCTGATCCGTGTTCATCCGTGTAAATCTGTGGCTTCCTGCTCGCTGATCTCAATCTCCATCCGCAGCAACGCAGTCGAGAAAGTCTTTCCCTGCGCATCCGTCATCAACGACAACGTCCCACCGCCACCAAGACTCTCGTGCAGCAGAAAATTGAGCGCGCCCAGATTCGGCAACTCAAACCGCTCCACGTCGCCATGACAAATACCCTTGAAGTGTTGCTTGACCCGTTCAGCCGTAACCTCTCGAACCAGGATCGGATACAACTCATCGCGCAAAGCAATCAATCCGATGTTTGCCGTATCGCCCTTGTCACCCGAACGCGCATGGGCCAGTTTTGTCAGTTGTACTTTCACGTCTCGAGCACCTCAACCACAGGCTTAATCTCTTCTTTCGGAATCAACGCCGGCCAGTAAGCGACGATCTCTTCGACCTTGGGCCTGCCGCCCGCAAAACCTGTCACGGCCGGTGGACCAGTCAGAATCAATGGAGCGATCTCTTTCGTGAATCTCTCGATCGCGCTGCGGTCCTGGCCACGCACACCGACGCGCAGTTGCACCTCGGGAATGTCTGGATGCGGCGGTCCGGCGAGTGGACCATGCGTCGCACTCACGCCGACAAACTCCGTCAACACTTGCTCAAACTTCAGCCCTAACCTATCGAGTCGCCGGCGCAAGATTCGATCGGCCGCCTGTGCTTTGTCGTAAGCATCCGGCCAGGCATAAACCAACGTGCCGACAGCCTTAAAACCAGCCGAATAGCTGATCGAAACTTTCAAAAACTCCGTCGCCGGCCGCCCCTCGATACCATAAACACGAACACGATCACGGCCTTCGTATTCCAACCTGACGGTCGTGAAATCAGCGACGCAATCCGGCGTGATGTACTCGCGCGGATCGCCCATCTCGTAAACCAGTTGCTCCTTAATAGAAGGAATGATGATCCAGCCGCCGGTCCGCTCGTGCTTCGTAATGACAAATGTCCCATCCGGCGAAGCTTCAACAATCGGAAACCCGACGTCGGCAAGATTCGGAATGCTGCGCCACTCGTACTGGCAGTTGCCGCCTGAAGCTTGTGCGCCGCATTCGATGATGTGACCCGCGATCGTGCCCGCGGCAAGGTGATTCCAGTCGGTGTTGGACCAGCCGAACTCGTGAATCAGCGGCGCCAACGTCAGACCAGTGTCAGTAGCTCGGCCGGTGATCACGATCTGTGCGCCCTGATTCAACGCTTCAACCAGTGGCGACGCGCCGAGATACGCGTTGGCGCTCTGGATCTTGTCGCGCACGGTCGAGAGGGGCGCGCCAGTATCCATGTTGCGCAACTCGACACCGCGTGACAGCAGTTCATCGATCCGCGGCATGATGTCGTCGCCGGTAACAATCCCGATGCGAACTTTTCCTGCGAGTCCCAGCTCGCGTGCCGCTTCGATTACGGCATCGGCACATCCGCGCACGTTAACACCGCCGGCGTTGGCAGTAACCTTGATGCCTCGCTCAACACAAGCCGGCAGGATCCGTCGCATCAACGGAATGAAATCCCTGGCGTAACCCGCGTTCGGATCGCGTGCCTTCTGCTTCTGCATGATCGACATCGTGACTTCCGCGAGGTAGTCGAGCATCAGGTAATCGATTGGTCCACCTTCAACCTGACGCACGGGCGCGTCAGGAAGATCTCCCCAAAAGCCTTGTCCGGCTGCTATGCGTATTTTTTGTTTCATCTGGAGTTTGGATTATAGCCACAAAGAAGCACAAAAGGCACAAAGGGGTTAGCTGAACCTTTGTGCCTTGTGCCTTTTTGCTTCGACCTTACATTCGCGGAGTAGGGGTTGGAGTAGGACTCGGAGTCGGGCTTGCACTGGGGCTCGGGCTTGCACCTGGAGTCGGACTCGGCATCGGCTCACCAGGCGTCGGAGTCGGCATTGGACTCGGTGCTGGTGGGGTCCCACTCGGTGTCGGACTCGGACTCGGGCTCGCCTCCGGACTCGGATTCGGCGTTGGCGTTGGCGTTGGCGAAGGAGTCTGAGCCGGCATCGGGGTTTCAGCCGGCACTGCACTCGGCACCGCAGCCGGATTAGCTACCTCCGTACCGGTCGCCGTAGGCGTCGTTTGACCTCTACGATTCCGCGCCATGCTGCGCCCCGGAGTAAATGAACACTTCATCGTCGACCCTGAAGCCGGTGTCAGCGTCAGGCGATTACCTCGCTTGTGTCCACGCATTGAAATGACAGTCGGCGCAGCAGTGGGATCACTCCCCGACATGCTAAGCGCCACCGCCGTATAGCCACCCGTTGTCGACGCGACAATCCGTCCCGTCTTTCCATCGGCGGTCGTAAACTCGTTTCCGTTTATCGTTAGTGTCGTATCGCCGGTGAGACCCGCCGCGTCGCATCTAAACGTCCCTGTATAGGTTCCTGATAGATCGGTCTGAGTCGTGGCCGCGGCAGTGGAAGTGGCGGTTTGGTTTTGTTGTACCGGATCCTGGGCAGCCTGAAGTGCCCAGAAACTTCCTGCTAACGAAAGACATAATGTTGTCCACAACAACATCTTCTTAGTCATTGTTTCTCTCCTCCCATGCACGTTCGGCGCGCAGTGCTACGCCCTGCGCACGCTGTACTGCTTACAATCAGGGGGTTCTGTCTACAAGAAGGAGGGAACGATGTAGATCTTGTACCACTCAGAGCGCCAAATCTCAACCTGAAAGCGAACTCGCGAATAGAACAAGTCAGGAAGGGCGGCTTGCCCCCGCTCTCGGCAACGGGCGGGGGCAAGCCGCCCTTCCTGACTTGTTCTATTCGCAGAGGGCACAGAGTTTACGCTTTGTCTCTTGCAGAGTTTGTGGTAAACACTTTTGCGAACAACCCAAACTAAGTACCGAGGAACCCAATGCGACCAGAAAACTCCATTCGACTGTTCTCTATCTTTGTTTGTACGTTGCTGCTTACACTCGTAATCACAGGCTGCCAGCCCGCGCCTTCAGGCGGAGGCGGAACCGGCGGCGCCGGTAGCCCTGGAACAAAGCACAAACTCGCTTTCGTGACGAACAATGCGTCTGACTTCTGGACCATCGCCCGTAAAGGCACTGAGAAAGCTGCCAAGGAAATTCCGAACATTGAAGTCGAATTCAGGATTCCCGCCGACGGTACCGCCGCGGAACAACAGCGCCTCGTCGACGACTTGCTGTCAAGAGGTATTCACGGCATCGCCATCAGTCCTGTTGACCCGAAGAACCAGACGGCGATGCTTAATCGCGCCGCCGCGCAGACACTGGTAGTCACACAGGATAGCGATGCGCCTGACAGCAATCGCTCTTGTTACATCGGCACTGATAACGTGGCGGCAGGTCGCCAGGCCGGCGAGTTGGTCAAAGAAGCGTTGCCACAAGGCGGCAAGATCATGGTCTTCGTCGGCGTGCTCGACGCTGCTAACGCTCAGCAACGTTATCAGGGTTTGAAGGAAGCACTCGCGGGATCGAACGTGCAGATCATCGACGTGCGCACTGACAACACGGAGCGCGTGCGCGCGAAAGCAAATGCAGCCGACACCCTCGTGAACTATCCTGACATCGCCGGCATGGTGGGATTGTGGTCGTACAATGGACCAGCAATTCTTGCCGCTGTCAGAGAAGCAAACAAGCTCGACAAAGTTAAGATCATCGCCTTCGACGAAGAAGACGATACGTTGACGGGAATCAAAGACGGTGCGATTTACGCCACCGTCGTGCAGCAACCGTTTGAGTTTGGCTTCCAATCAATGCAACTGATGGGGAAGGTCCTGGATGGCGACAAGTCTGTGATTCCAGCCAGCAAGCAGATCTTCGTGCCGACGATTGCCATCAAGAAAGCGGACGTCGAGGAGTTTATTAAAAAGATCAATGGTCTTCGCGGGCGCACCTAAACACCTGTGGCCACAAACATCCCAATCCTTGAAATGGAGGGAGTCAGTAAACGGTTCCCAGGGGTTGTTGCGCTCGATAACGTTAGCCTGAAGATCGGAACGGGTGAGATCGTCGCACTGATCGGTGAAAACGGCGCCGGGAAGTCGACGCTGATGAAGATCCTCGGCGGCGCAATTCAACGCGATGCCGGTACGATCAAGATTAACGACGAGCCCGTTGAGATTCGCTCACCGCGTGAAGCGAGTGCGCTCGGTATCGAGTTTATTCATCAGGAGCTGAGCGTGCTCGACAATCTCGACGTCGGCGCGAACATCTTCCTGCGTCGTGAGCCAACTATCGGCGGTCTCCTGAAGCTGATCGATCGGAAACGTATCTATCGCGAGTCAGACGAGATTCTGAACCGGCTCGGTGTCGGCGTTTCGAGCCGCACTCCTCTTAGTCGACTCTCAATCGCTCAACAACAACTGGTTGAGATCGCGCGGGCGCTTAGTGCAGGCGCGCGGATCATAATCATGGACGAGCCGACGTCGAGTTTGACGCTGACAGAAACGCGGCGACTGCTCGAGCTCGTGAAAGATCTCAAAGAACAGAACGTCAGCATCATCTACATCTCGCATCGGATGCACGAAGTCAAAGAGATTGCCGATCGCGCTGTCGTGCTTCGTGATGGGAAAAATGCGGGTGAGATTCAGGGCAGCGAGATTACACACGAGCGCATGGTGCGCATGATGGTCGGGCGCGATTTGAAAGATTTCTTCAAAGGCGCTTCTACTAATGGTGGAGGGGCCAAAGATGGCGGCGGTTTTGAAGTGCGACGCTTGCGCACGTTGAGGTATCCGAATCACCGGCTTTCATTTAATGTCGCGAAGGGTGAAGTGCTTGGGTTCGCGGGACTGGTTGGAGCGGGGCGCTCTGAAGTTGCGAGGGCGATCTTTGGCGTTGAGGAAGCGATCGAAACTGAAGTCGTGCTCGACGGAAAGGCATTGAGTATCCGCAATCCGCAGGATGCGATTAGTCACGGCATCTATCTCATTCCTGAAGATCGACGCCTTTCCGGACTCATCGTCGATTTCAACGTACGCGAGAATATTTCGTTGCCAAACCTCGAGAGCTATTCGTCGGCCAAGATCATCAACTTCAGCAAGGAGTCGAAGGCAGCGCTCGAGGCGTGTAAAGCAATCAACATCAAGACACCCACGCCTGAGATGCGCGCGGCAAATCTCAGCGGCGGCAATCAGCAGAAGGTTGTGCTGGCTAAGTGGCTGACGTTCGCGCCGCGAGTGCTGATCTTTGACGAGCCGACGCGCGGGATTGACGTGGGTGCGAAGGCTGAGATCTATCAGCTCATCCGCAACCTCGCCGCGGAGGGTGTGGCGGTGATCGTTATCAGTAGTGAGATGGAAGAGGTGCTCGGCATCAGCGACCGCATAGCAGTGATGCACGAGGGTCGTTTGACCGGAATTCTTGAACGCGCACAGTTCAGCGAAGAGGCGGTCATGCGTCTCGCCACCGGCACCTAAAGATAGCCACAAAAAGGCACAAAGTCACAAAATAGGTCCTATAGGACGAATACGACCTATATTTAGATCGAACAATTCGCTTTTTCTTTTTTGTGTTTTTGTGCCTTTTTGCGGCAAATATTGAGGATAGTGGCTATGAAAAAAGAGCTTGGCATCTTTGTCCTGCTAATCGTTCTCTGCATCATCGTTTCGGTCATCAACCCAAATTTCCTGCTCGCGATCAATCTTCAGAACCTCGCACGGCAGATTGGCGCGTTTGGGATCTTCAGTATCGGTCTCGGGCTGGTGATCATTACCGGCGGCATCGAGCTCTCGGTAGGTTCGATGATGGCGCTGCTCGGCGTGTTGTTGTCGATGATGCTGACGGAATGGGGATTCGGCGTGCCGCTGGGGGTGCTGGCGTGCATTGGAATAGCGATGGTGCTGACCCTGGGCCACGGTCTGCTGATCACTCGCCTGAACATGCAGCCCTTCATCGTCACGCTCTGCGGGTTACTATTTTATCGTGGCCTCGCGCGCTTCATCACGAAAGATGAAACAAAGGGCTTCGGCACTGTTGCGGGCCTCGACTTCCTTCGCTTCCTGGCAAACGGAAATCTACTCGGCATACCGATGCCTTTTGTGCTCCTGCTAATCATCAGCGTGATCACGTGGGTCGTGCTGCATCGCTCGGTTTACGGCCGTTACCTTTTCGCGACCGGCCGCAACGCGGAAGCAGCGCGCTATGCAGGCATCAACACCAACCAGATCATCACTTTCACTTACATGATCGCCGGCGTGTTGACAGCGATCTCGGGAATCATCTTCGCCTTTTACACCAACTCCGTATCACCCGCGAATCACGGCAATGCTTACGAGCTCTACGGCATCGCCGCCGCAGTGCTGGGGGGCTGCTCGTTGCGCGGCGGTGAAGGATCGGTAGTCGGGATACTGATCGGTACCGCGTTGCTGCAAGTGCTGCGCAACCTCGTCAACCTACTTGGCATTCCGAGTTCACTCGACTTCGCGGTGATGGGAGCAGTGATCCTGATCGGCGTGATGGCGGATCAGATCTTCACTGAGCGACGCAATCGACGGCAAGTCGCGCTGATGCGCGAGGCCGGCGCTTTAGGAGAAACTAAATGACACGATTCCGCATATCCAACCTGCTTCTTGTTTTACTGTCCAGCGCCCTCATTGCGCACGCACAGACCACCGTCACAAAGGAAAGCTTCGGCAAAACCGCCGACGGCGAGAACGTCGATCTCTACACACTGCGAAACATGCACGGCGTCGAAGCCAAGATCACCAACTACGGCGGCATCCTCGTCTCGCTCAAGGTGCCCGATCGCAGTGGCAAGTTTGACGATGTCGTGCTCGGCTTCAACGATCTCGACAGCTACCTGAAAGGACATCCCTACTTCGGCGCGCTCATTGGCCGCTACGGCAATCGCATCGCCAAGGGACGCTTCACGCTGAACGGCGTCGAGTACAAGCTGGCAGTCAATAATGGCGAGAATCACCTGCACGGCGGCATCAAGGGCTTCGATAAAGTTGTCTGGACCGGCAAAGAGGCCAAAACCAACTTAGGACTAGCCGTCACTCTCACTTATCTCAGCAAGGACGGCGAGGAAGGTTATCCGGGAAATCTCAACGTCAGGGTTGTTTACACGTTAACTAACAAAGACGAGCTGAAGATCGAGTATTCAGCCACAACCGACAAAGATACAGTGACTAACCTGACTCATCACTCCTATTTCAATCTTGCCGGTGAAGGCAACGGTGACATTCTCAATCACCAGGTATTGATCAATGGCAATCGCTTCGTGCCAACCGATGCGGGCTCGATTCCGACGGGAGAATTAAGGATGGTGGCGGGAACGCCATTCGACTTCCTGAAGCTGACGGCAATCGGCGCACGGATCAATCAGGATGAGGAACAACTAAAGCTCGGCAACGGTTACGATCACACGTGGGTGATCAATGGCCGGCCTGGAACGATGCGACTGGCAGCCCGGGCGTTCGAGCCCACGTCGGGACGCAGGATGGAAGTATGGACCACCGAACCGGGAATGCAATTTTATACGGGAAACTTTTTGGACGGAACGCTAACGGGCAAGTCAGGCAAGATCTATCAACGCCGCTACGGTTTCTGTTTCGAGACCCAGCACTACCCCGACTCGCCAAATCATCCTGCGTTTCCGACCACGACGTTGAAGAAAGGCGCGACGTACAGATCGACGACGATCTATAGATTCACTCGATAAGATCTCACGCAAAGGCGCAAAGGAAGCAAAGAAATCGATTCTTCTTTGCTTCCTTTGCGTGATCATAACGGCAATCGCAAGCGCGCTTCGCAGCCCCGAAGCTGCTGCCGATTCTCGAGCGTCAACGTTCCTCCGTGCGCTTCCGCGATCTGCCGCGACAGTACCAAACCAATCCCCGAACCCTGCGCCTTCGTCGTAAAAAACGGCACGAACAGGTTCGCGGTGCTGGCCAGTCCTGGTCCTTCATCGCGCACCCAGACCTCGACCTGCCCGTTCTTCTGCTGCCAGCCCACATCGACTTTGCCACGCGTCTCCATCGACGCATCGACAGCATTGCGCACGAGGTTGATCAATAACTGTTCGAGCTGCACGTCGTCGCCCTGGACCACCACGTCCGGACCGGCAACAACGTTCACCGGCAACCTCGTTTCCAAACTCGCCACTCGCGACACGAGCGCGCCTATTTTCAACGGCTCGAGTCGCGGTGGAGGCAGACGCGCCAGCTTCGAGTACGACTCAACGAAACGCGCCAGCGAATCAGCGCGCGAAGAGATCACAGCGAGACCGCGATGCATGTCTTCACGCCAATCCGGCGGCTCCGGTTCCCTGCCCAGCAAGTCGGCCAAACTTCCCGCCACCGATTTGATCGGCGCGAGGGAGTTGTTCAGCTCATGGCCTAACACGCGCAACAGGCGTTGCCACGCGGTGCGTTCCTCTTCGCGAAGCGTTTGACTCAAATCCGTCAGCACGAGCAACTGGTGTTGCGCGCCACCTTCGCGAAACGTGCTGCGACGAATGTCCCAGCGTCCCACGCCACCTGGAAAGACCATCTGCATTGTTTGCGGCGCCGAGCCCACGGATGAGTTGAGACAAGCTGACAGTCCGAGCTCTTCGGCGGTGCGCCCGAGCAAACGTGCCGATGGTTGGGCCAACAGTCGTTCTCCAGCGCGATTGACGAGCTGCAGTTGTTGTTCGCCGTCGAAAGCAAAGACCGCGACGTCGATCTCGGCCATGACGGTGCGCAGCAGTGCTGTGGCTTCCATCGCGCCGAGTCGTTGTTCGCGCAACGTCTGGCCGAGGTCGTTAACTTCCAACATCACTTCGCCGAGCGCGTCACCCGTGAGCGCGCGCCGCCCGCGAATGGAATAGTCGCCTTCGCGAATGGCGGCGAGAATGTTGGAGAGCGTTTGCAGCGGACGGACGATGCGGGTCTTGAGATTGAAGGCGACGCCGAGCCACAGGAGCACGAGCAGCAGATCGATGGTCCACTGCACCTGAGCGGAGTAGTTGTCGTACCAGAGCAGAAACGCGCATAAACCGACCGCGGGGAAACCAGCGAACAGCGAGAGGATCGTAATCCGTCTTTCGAATTTCAGACGATGGCCGTGCCTGAGCTCCGGGTCGAGAGATGATAATGTCAGGACCTGCTTTGGTGGCGGCTTAACGGGCGTACTCACAGGCGCAATCATAGCCACAAAAAGGCACAAAAGTCACAAAAATAGGGCCTATAGGACGAATAGGACCTATATTAAAACTGAATAATTCTTTTTGTGATTTTTGTGCCTTTTTGTGGCTAAGAACCGAGGCCGTACTTCTGTAGCCGGCGATAGAGGGCGCTGCGGCTGAGGCCGAGGGCTTCGGCGGCGCGGTTGGCGTTGCCTTCGAAGCGAGCGAGGGCTTTTTTGATTAGCAGTCGCTCGGCGTCTTCGAGGCTCATCTCTTCGAGTCGCGCCGACAGACGTGCATCGGGAGTGGCCTCGAGCGCGAGATCGAATGCGGTCACGATGTTTCCCGGGCTCATCAGCACTGCGCGCTCGATCACATGGTCCAGCTCGCGCACATTTCCCGGCCACAGGTGTTGCCGCAAAGCATCGAGCGCTTCGGGCGTGAAGCCCATGATCGGACGTCGATAACGCTCGCGGTGCAGTTTCAGAAAATGCTCGGCGAGGATCGGAATGTCCTCGATGCGATCGCGCAATGGCGGCAGACGGATCTCAACCGTGTTGAGACGGAAGAGCAGGTCCTGACGAAAACGCCCTGCTGCCACCTCGGCGTGCAGATCCGCATTCGTCGCTGACAGCAAACGCACGTTGACCTTCTGCGTCTTCGAAGATCCAACGCGCTCAAACTCACCAGTCTCAATCACGCGCAGCAACTTCGCCTGGAGATTCAGCGGCACGTTTCCAATCTCGTCGAGAAACAGCGTCCCGCCGTCTGCAAGCTCGAAACGCCCAACGCGGTCGCTCTTCGCGTCAGTAAACGCTCCACGCACGTGGCCAAACAACTCGCTCTCAAACACCCCCTCAGCCAGCGCCCCCGCGTTCAAGGAGATCAGCGGCTTCGAACGTCGCGACGAGATCGAGTGCAACACTCGCGTGATCACTTCCTTGCCGGTGCCGTTCTCGCCCGTGATCAGCACGTTTGCATCCGCCGGACCGATACGCTCGACGAGATTCAAAACCGACTTCATCGCCGGCGACTCAGCAACGACTTTCGGAATATCACTCGAAGCTTCGGAAACACTGTCGCGCAGCGCGAGGTTTTCCGCTTCCAAACGCCGGCCACGACGTAGTGCCTCGCCGAGCTCGACTTGCGTACGCAACACGGCGAGCAGGCGCGCGTTGTCCCAGGGCTTCTGTATGAAGTCGCGCGCGCCGCGACGCATCGCCTCGACCGCGAGATCGACGCTGCCCCACGCCGTCATGACCACGACTGGAAGCGTCGGGTCAGCGGCGCGGATGCGCGTCAGCAAATCCAACCCTTCACTGCCTGAAGTTGTATCGCGAGCGTAGTTGAGATCGATCAGCACGACGTCGAATTCGTGCGTGTCGATCGTTCGGAGCACACCTTCAGGCGAGGACGCGCTCTCGATTTGAAAACGCTCGCCCTTCAACAACAGACTTAGCGCGGCCAGAACATCGGCCTGATCGTCGGCAATTAGAATGCGAGGCATAAACTTTTATAGGTCTTATATGACCTATTCATAGCGCAACGCAACCAGCGGGTCCACCCGTGTCGCGCGGCGCGCCGGAATCGAGCACGCGAGCAGCGCGGCGCCAAGCGAAACGAGCAGCACTATCGCATAAGTCGCCGGGTCGGAAGCTTTGATACCAAAAAGCATGCTCGACATCCAACGCGTCAGCACAAAAGCTCCAACCAACCCGATGAAGGCTCCAATGAGCGTGAGCATCATTCCCGTCCGCAGCACCATCAGCAGAATCGCCGGACGGCGCGCACCCAGCGCCATGCGAATTCCGATCTCCTGCGTGCGCAGCGTTATCGAATATGAAATCACACTGTAGATTCCCAGCGCGGCAAGCAACAGCGCCACTGCCGCAAACACGCCGAGCAGCAAAGTATTGAAGCGACGCGGCGCAGTCGTCGCTCCGATTACTTCGTCCATCGTCTTGATACTCGTCAACGGCTGGTAACGATCGATTGTCGTTACCGCATTGCGAATCGCGGTCGTCAACGAAGCGGACGGCAATGCGCTGCGGACAAACAGATAGCGATGTCTTTGTGGCGACACGACTCGCGACGTGTACCAGTCAGGCTCGGGTTGTGAATCGACGGCGCGATGAGGCACGTCCTTCGCGATTCCGACGATTGTGACCCAGGGATTGTCCGGACGTGGCAGGCCGAGCGTGATGCGGCGCCCAATTGGATCTTCGTTGGGCCAATAACGCGCAGCCATCTTTTCGTTGATGACGGCGACTGGAGGCGCGCCCGGTTGCACGTCTTCGGGCGTGAGGTCACGGCCTTTGACGAGTGGAATGCCGAGCGTCTTGAGATAATTGGGGCCGACGAGTTGCCAACCCGCGGACGTGAGATTTGTCGGATCGAGCTGCCGTCCCTCAATCGCAAAAGGATCGCTGCCGGCGCTGCCGCTCAAAGGCTGCACCGTACTGAAACTAACTGCCTGCACTCCCGGCAGAGATTCAACCTGGTCCGCGAGACGGCGATAAAAGTCTGAAGCGCGACCGGCGTCCTGATAAGTGGCGGCGGAAAGATCGATCTCCGCACTAACCAATTGATCCGCAACGATGCCCGGATTCGTCCTTTGCAAGTGCAACAGGCTCTTAACCAGCAATCCTGAACCAACGAGCAACAACACCGCGAGCGAGACTTCGGTGACGACCAGAACGTTGCTCCATCTTTGCGAACGCGCGCTGCCCGTCAGACGGACACTCTTCAATGCTTCGTGCAGATCGACAGGTCTGGCCGCCACGAGACCAAATCCAACACTAATCACCGCCACAACCAAAGCCATAAAACCAAACACGCGCGCATCGATACTCACTTCCTGCGCGCGTGGCAAAATATTTGGTCCAATCGCCGCCAGCAACTCGATTCCCCAGCTCACAAACCCAAGCCCTAAAGCTGCCGCCAACGTCGCCAGCACTGCTCCCTCAACCAACAACTGCCTGACAATCTGCCAACGACTCGCACCCAGCGCCGCACGTATGGCCCACGCCTTCCGCCGCTTCGCCGAACGCATCAACAGCAGATTAGCGACATTCGCACACGCGATCAGCAACAACAGCCCTACCGCAAACAGCAGCACCAGCAACGCGCGCCGTGCGCCGCCAACGATCTCTTCCTGCAAAGGCGTGACGGTGATCTGCCAGCCGCCATCCTCACCGTTCGGCCCACGATAACCACGCAGCTCGCGCTCGAACCGTTGCCCCAGCGTATTCATGTGCGCGCGTGACTGCTCCAGCGTTACTCCCGGCGCCAACCGCGCGAGGACATTCAGAAAGTACGGCCCACGCCGGTTCGTCGCCTGCTCCTGCGTGTACGCCAACGGCACCCAAACGTCCGCCGGCTCTCCAGCAGAAAAACTCGGATGCGGAAACTGAAACCCGGCAGGCATCACGCCCACCACGGTATAACTCTCGTTGTCGAGCGTGATGTTTTGATTGATAACGTTGCGATCGCCAGCAAAGCGTCGTCGCCAAAAACCATCGCTCAAGACAACAACGCGCTCTTCTCCGGTTGTAAACACTCTGCCCGCCGCCGCTTGTGTCTCCAGCATCGGAAAGAGGTTTGCTGAAACTGTCGCGCCGCGAACGCGCTCCGGCTCGCCGCCACTCGCGACATTGAAACTGTGATTTGCGTAAGCAGCGACAGAATCAAAGACCTGTGTCTGTTTCGCGTAATCTTCGTACTCGGCAGCCTTAGCTGGCAGGCGTTCGATATTGAGGGCGCGGTAATTTCCCCAAACCACTTGCAGGCGGTCGGAGTGTGGAAACGGAAGTGGCCGCAGCAGGACGGCATTAACAACACTGAAGATCGCGGTGCTCGCGCCGATCCCGAGCGCAAGCGTAATTACAACCACAGCCGCAAAGCCTGGTTGCTTCAATAAACCTCGCAGAGCAACGCGAAAGTCTTGAATCATCGTGTAATAGGTCCTATTGGACCTACTCGTACCTCAACGAAATCGTCGGCTCGACCTTCGTCGCGCGCCGTCCCGGCAGATAACACGCCAGCAGCGCCACCGTGATCAGTATCGCCGTGATCGCACCAAACGTCGTCGCATCCGTCGGCTCGACACCGAACAGCATCGTGACCATGAATCGTGTCACCAAAAACGCCAGTATCAACCCGAGCCCAACGCCAATCAACGCGAGCTTCATCCCGTGTCCGAGGATCATCTTGAACACGTCGAGCGGCCGAGCGCCGATCGCCATGCGAATGCCGATTTCGTGCGTGCGTTGCGTAACCGAGTAAGACATCACGCCGTAAATCCCGACAATCGCCAGCACCAGAGCAATGCCCGCAAACAGACTCAGCAACGTCAGCGTCAAACGCTCTCCCTCAACAGACTCAGCGCGAATCTCGGCCATCGTGCGCGGGCTGTAAATCGGCTGATCCGGATCGATCTCCTTCACGGCATTACGCGCGGAGGAAATCAGCAGATTCGGATCCGATGAGCCCTTGATAATAACAGTCAGGTCTCCGCGCGGAAGCTGATTGAACGCCAGATAGCCCTGCACCCGATCACTGTTCTGGTTCAGGCTTTCCATCTTCACGCGGCCCACAACACCCAGGACCGTGAGCTTCGGCGCGTCGGCATCTCTTCCTAACTGCACGCGCTTACCGATCGGATCTTCGTTGGGCCAGTAACGACGGGCGAACTCTTCGTCGATCACGATCGAATTTACTCCTGCGGCCACACGCTGGTCCTCGTTCATCTTGCTCAGATCACGTCCGGCAAGATGCGAGCGATCATCACGATCGGTGAACACGCGCCCACGCAGCACCGGAATATTCATCGCTTTGAAGTAGTCGGGCGTGACCAAACAGGCTTCCACCAGTGGTGTCTGATCGCGCGGCGGAGCAGGTTGCCCGTCGATCAAAAAACCCATCTGCCACCCGTTGTTACCAAGCGGTAAACCCGATGCGGCGGCAGCGGATTCGACACCGGGCAGCGCCCGAACATTCTCCAACAGGCGTTTGTAGAAAGATTCAACAAGTTCCGGAGTTGCATACTTCTTTTCCGGCAGCAAAATACTAAAGCTCGTCAAACGTTCGTGCGAAAAGCCTGGATTGACTTGCTGAAGCTTGTAAAAACTGCGAATCATCAGGCCGGCAAAGATCAGCACGACGAGAGTGGTAGCGACTTCACCAACCACTAGCGAGCTCCGCAGCCAGTTGCGCCCGCTGGTGCCGCGGCCAGTCTCCTTCAACGTCTCGTGTACGTCGACTTCGCCGGCTTGAATCGCGGGAATCAAGCCGAAGAGAACGCCGGTGACAAATGAGACGCCTATCGTAAAGGCCAGTACGGTCCAATCGATACCAATCTCGCGCGATCGAGGAATAGCGTCCGGGCTCATGTACAGAATCAGTTGCACTCCCCAGTACGCCAGAAATAACCCGATGGCGCCGCCAATCATCGAAACCAAAATGCTTTCGGTGAGTAACTGGCGAGCGATACGCCAACGGCTCGCGCCCACTGCCGTTCGTATCGCCATCTCTTTCCTGCGAGCCGTGGCCCGAGCCAGCAACAAGTTCGCGATGTTGGCGCATGCAATCAGCAGAACGGCTCCCACCACAGCAAAGATGATCCAGAGTGTGCGGCGCGCGTCAGCAACAAAGATTTCCATGAGCCATCGCATTCTGACTCGATTGCCGGTGTTGGTATCGGCGTACTGTTTCTCGAGCCCCGCGGCGATGTTGTTCATGTCCGCCTCAGCCTGTTCGAACGTCACGCCGGATTTCAAACGCGCGACGCCATACAAGCCCGGATGATTATCACGCTCCTGATAGCCCGGCTGGTCCGTTAGTTGGCCCACCGGCACCCACATCTCCACGCGGCTTGGATACCGATAACTCTCCGGCATGATGCCGATCACCGTGTAGCTTTTGCCGTTGAGCGTGATGGCCTGGTTTAGAATGCTCATTTGCCCGCCAAAGCGACGTTGCCACAAGGGGTAACTCAGCACGACGACGGGCGTGCCGCCCGCTTTGTCTTCATCGTTAGTGAAGACGCGCCCGTGAAGAGCGTTGACGCGCAGCACCGAGAAGAGATCGGCAGATACCTGGCCCGTAACGATTCGTTCGGCTTCGCCGGCGCCAGTGAGGTTGTAACTGGCGCGATTGTAGACGCCCATCTTTTCGAACGTCTGATTGTGGGTGCGCCAGTCAATGAAGTTGGGATACGCGATCGACATTTCATCGAGCACCGGGCTCTTCTCGTTGAGAAAGACCAGCCGGTCTGCCCCCTGGTAAGGCAGCGGGCGCAGCAGCACTGAGTTAACAACGCTAAAGATCGCCGTGTTGGCGCCGATGCCAAGCGCGAGGGCAATGATCACGATGATCGTGACGCCCGGATTTTTCAGCAGCATTCTTGCGCCATAACGGATGTCTTGCCAGAGTGTCGATATCATGTTTGATCTCCGTAGGAATAGGTCCTATTGGACTTATAAGACCTATTTTTTACTCGTACCTCAACGCCACGCTCGGATCGACTGCCGTCGCCCTGCGCGCGGGAATATAACAAGCGATCAGCGCCACGAGCGCCAATAACAGCGTCACGCTCGCGAACGTCAACGGATCGATCGCGCTGACCGGGAAGTTGATCTCCATTTCAACCAGCGAGCTCGCCAACACGCGCGTCAGCGCGAACGACAGTAGCAACCCGAGTCCCAGGCCAACGATCACGAGGATCATTCCCTGGCGAATCACCATCTTGAGGATGTCTTTCTGCAATGCGCCGAGCGCCATGCGAATGCCGAGCTCTCGCGTGCGCTGCGCCACTGAATACGAAACGATTCCATAGATCCCGAGCGTCGCCAGCAGTAACGCCATCACACCGCAACTACCCATCAACACCGCCAGCATGCGAAACGGATACAGCCCGAGACTGAAGAAGTCATTCAACGTTTGCACATCAGCCACGGGAATTTTTGGATCGAGCTCGCGGATGACGTTGCGCACCGGCACTATCAAGTTCTTCGGATCGCCGGCTGTATTGACCATCAGCATCGCGTACTGTCGATTAGACTGTTGCAGCGCGAGCGAGTAGAAGGGACGCACCTGTAGCTCCAACGACTGCCACGCGTTATCGCGTATAACGCCGACAATCTCACACGGCACTTTGAGGTTACCCTGTCCAAACTCGTGTTTGGTTAAGTGTTTCCCGAGCGCAGCGCCTCCCGCAAAATATCTTTGGACAAACACTTCGTTGACTATCGCGACACACGGCGCGCCTTCTCGATCCCGCGCCTCAAAATCGCGGCCCTGGACGATCGGGATTTTCATATTGGTGAAGTAATTTGGACCAGTGAAGAAAGCATCAATCTGCGTATTCTCGTCCGGGGCAAACTTATACCCTTCGATCTCGATGCTGCGACGCGAACGTCCCATGAAACCGCCGCCCATTTCATCGACGAGGCTTGCGGATTGCACTCCCGGCAAAGCGGCGACGCGCTCGGAAAATTGCCGGTAAAACTCCTGGCTCTTAGTCCGATCATACTTCGTTTCGTCCAACGTCACCGGCGCAAGAAGCATGTTCTCGGAGCTGAAGCCCAAACGCGTTGGTCTAAGCATCTCGAGATTACGCAACACAAGGCCGGCGCCAACCAAAAGCAACAAAGAAAAAGCAACCTGGACCACTACCAACCCCATTCGCAAACGCGATTTGTGATGGAGGCCCGCAAACAAGCTCGAGTCGTCCTTCAACACTGTCGAGACGTCGGCCCTGGAACCGTGCAACGCCGGAGCGAGACCAAAAAGAATTCCGGTGATCGTTGCAAAGGCGATCGTATAGACCACTACACGCCAGTCGAGGTGAAGATCGAGAGCGAGGCGGATGCCTTCCGGCAATGGCGGCATGAACGCGGTGAGCAAATTGAGCAGCCATACGGCCAGCAAGATCCCCGCAGCGCCCGCGATTAACGACAGCAACACGCTCTCCGTCAGTAGCTGGCGAATGACTCGGAAGCGACTTGCGCCAAGCGCTAGCCGCACCGCTATCTCTCTGCGTCGAGTCACGGCCCGAGCGAGCAGGATGCTCGCGAGATTCATGCAGGCGATCAGCAGCACCAGATTCACGACCACGAAGAGCAACGCGGCAATGCCGTACACGGCTGAATATATGTCCGGAAGAATGCGAGTCTCACTTTCCGGAAGCACGGTAATTAACAACTCACGCACGCGTCCCGTGGAGTCGCTTTTCTCCATCCACTCTTCAGGATGCGCCGCGCGCATATCGCGAGTGAGCAGGTCAAAACGCGCGCGCGCCTGGTCGAAGGAAACGTCGGGTTTGAGTCGTCCGACGAGTGTAAAGCGGCGGTTACGGCGGCTGAGCCATCCCTCGCCCTGTGGATCGAGCGAAGGCATCGTCATCGTTGGAATCCAGATGTCGATTCCGAAGCCCCGGATCATTCCGGTGTATTGCGCGGGCGCGATTCCGATTACGGTCACGTGCCCGTCGTTAATGTCGATGGTCTTACCGATGAGATCAGGGTCTGAATTGAATCGTCTTTGCCACAAACTGTGGCTGATTACAGCTACCGGATTCTTGCCTGGCACAACATCTTCTTCGGAAAGAAACGTGCGGCCTTTCTGAGCGGGAACACCGAGAACATCAAAATAGTTTCCGGAGACCACTTCACTCCAAATCTGCTCGATGCCTTCAGAAACACCGAGCTTGACCTGGAGAATGGAATACGCGGCAGCCCCGCTCAGAACCTCGTTGCGATCGCGGAGGTCGACATAGCTCGGATAGGAGGTCGTTTGATAAGGATGCTCGCCTTCGCCGACGTAGATCTGGACGATCTGTTCGGGATGCGAAATCGGGCGCGGGCGCAGCAGGATCGAATTGACGAGACTGAATATCGCGGAGTTTGCGCCGATACCGATCGCGAGGGAAACCACCGCCACAATCGTTACGCCCTTACTCTTCCAGAGCATCTTCGCGCCGTAACGAAGATCGTTGAGGATTGTGTCCATATGTCCTACTGGTCCTATAGGACCTATTCATACCGTAATGCCACGAGTGGATCGACTTTCGTGGCGCGACGCGCGGGAATGTAACAGGCCAGGAGCGCGACTATCGTTAATACTCCAGCAACTACGACAAACGTCGTCGCATCGTTCGGTGTAACTCCAAACAATAGCCCGCGAATGAGGCGGGTCAGAAGAAACGCTCCGGCCAACCCAATCGCCTCGCCCACGAGCGCGAGCGTCATTCCCTGCTTCAGCACCAGCTTTAGCACGTCGCCGACCTGAGCGCCGAGCGCCATGCGAATCCCCATCTCCTGCGTGCGTTGTGTCACTGCTTGCGACAAGAGACCGTAGATGCCGACCGCCGACAGCAGCATCGCGAGGCCGCCAAACAATCCCATCAGCAGCATGTTGAGACGACGTTGCGCGATGCTGTCGTCTATAACTTTCTCCAACGTGCTGACATTCGAGATTGGTTGGTTGGGATCAATTGACCAGACTGCCTGTCGCAAAGCGCCAACCATTGAGAGCGGATCGGTGGTCGTGCGCACGAGAAGGGTCATGTCTTCCAGCGGCGCTTGCGAAGCGGGTACGTAGTAAGCCGGTTCTGAAGGAGCTTCGAGACCAGCGAGTTTAACGTCGCGCACAATGCCGACGATCTCGAAAGAAGTGAGCTTCTTGTTCTTCCAGATTCGTCCCGGTGGACCAAGCCTCATCCTTTGCCCCAAGGCATTCTCGTTGGGAAAGTAATGTTTGACGAACGATTCGTTGACAACGGCAACGCCCGGATGATCCTGATCGTCCTGCGGCGTAAATCTTCGCCCGCTGACAAGCTTGAGGCCGACAGTGTCGAAATACTCTGGTCCAATCGGAACAAAGTTAGCCGATTGCGATCGACTATCAGGCGGCAAAATCCTGCCCTCGATTTCGAATGAATCGACCCAATTAGACGCGAGGGGATGATCGTAAGCGATGGTGGCGTGCTTCACTCCCGGAAGCGCAGAGACTCGCTCGAGCAACTGTTTGTGAAAGTTGTTGATTTGCTCCGGCTCGGAATACTTTGAAACCGTGAGAGTAAGCCCTGCCGATAACACGCGTTCGCTTTCAAACCCGGGATCCACTCGCTGCAACATCCAGAAACTCTTGATCAGCAGTCCCGCGCCTATCACCAGCATCACCGCCATGCTGATCTGAAACACAACCAGAAGCTGCCGGAATCGCAGCCGGCTTGCTCCCGGACCTGAGGTGCGACCGCTTTGCTCGAGCGCACTGTTCAAGTCGGGCTTTGAAGTCTGCAAGGCCGGCGCCAACCCAAAAATCAAACAGGTGCCGAGCGCAATCAACATCGTGAAGCCAAGCACTCGCCAGTCAAGACCGACTTGAGTCAGACGCGGAATGCCCGCCGGCACAAACTGCAACAGCACCTTCGTTCCCACCGCTGCGAGAGCGAGTCCGGCCGCCGTTCCCAGCAATGAAAGCAGCAAACCTTCGAGAAAGAACTGCCGCACCAAACGACCTCGACCTGCTCCCAGCGCCGCGCGAATCGCGATCTCTTTGCTGCGTCCGGCGTATTGGGCCAACAAGAGTCCGGCGACATTCGCGCATGCAATCAACAACACAACCGCAACCGCGCCCAGCAGTGTCAACAGCGCCGGTCTGACATTGCCAACCACCTCGCTCATGAATGGATTGACCAGAATTCCTTCGCCCCGATTTTCGGCATACTCTTTTTCGAGACGCACGCCAATGGCATTCATCTCTGTTGTGGCTTGCTCGATGGAGATTCCCGGTTTGAGGCGTGCTACGACGCCGAGCACGTGCGCTCTTCGCGCCGCGGCCCACTCGGCCGTGAACGACATCGGTATCCAGTAGTTTTGTTCCTGCTCGTCGAAAGTGAGGTGACCGGGATTTAGCGGTGAAACCGGGTAAAGGCCCGGAGGCATTACACCAACGACTGTATAAGGTGCGTCGTCGAGAGTGATATTACGATTGATGATATTGCGGTCGCCGCCGTAGCGACGCTGCCAGAGAGCGTGGCCCAGAATGACGACGCGTCCTTTTCCCGGTTGGTACTCTTCCGCAGTGAAAGCACGCCCGATAAACGGCTCGACGCCAACCACCGCAAAATACCCGGAGCTCGCCCGCGCGCCCACGAGTTGTTCCGGTTCGCCGTCGCCGGTAAGCGTCAATGAGCTCCGGCCAAAGGCGGCGACGTCTTCAAAGACGGTGTTCTGCTTTTTCCAGTCAAAGAAGTTTGCCGGGGCAACTCGCCAGCGCCCCTGATTCGGAACGTTCTCCCACAGCGAGACGAGCCGATCGGGTTCACGGTACGGCAGCGGGTTGAGCAACACCGCGTTCACAACACTGAAGATCGCGGTGTTCGCGCCAATGCCCAACGCGAGCGTAATGACGGCGATCGCCGTCACACCCGGATGCTTCAACAGCATCCGCACGCCATAGTGCAGATCATTGATTAGAGAATTCATGGGCTTAATAGGTCCTATTGGTCCTATAGGACCTATTCCTTTCACTCATAGCGCAGCGCGACCAGCGGATCGATCCTCATCGCGCGCAGCGCCGGAACCAGGCACGCCACGAGGGCAACCAGCGCCAGCACCAGCGGCACCGTCACAAACGTCAACGGATCGGAAGCCTTGACTCCGAAGAGCAGCGAGCTCATCAGACGCGTCAGCGCAAACGAAGCAGCGAGGCCGATGCCAACACCAACAAGCGTCAATACCATCCCCTTCTTCAACACGAGAAACAGAATATTCCGCGGCGTGGCCCCGAGCGCCTGTCGCACGCCGATCTCACTCGTGTGTTGCGTGACGAAGTAAGCCAGCACGCCGTAAATGCCGAGCGACGCCAGCAACAACGCGAGCCCGGCAAAACCCGCCAGCATGATCATTCCCATGCGTCGTTGCGCGGCCTCGGTGCCCAGCACTTCCGCCATCGTGGCAACATTCGAAACAGGCTGATCCGGATCGACTTCTCGTATCGCCTGGCGCACCGAGCTGACGAGGTTTGCCGTATCACCTGAAGTGCGGATCGTGAGGTCGCGCGGGATGTACCACGGGTTGTTATCGTCCTGCTGGTAAGGAAAATACATCTCCGCCTTGACCGGCTCGTCGAGACCCATTTGTCGAACGTCTCCGATGATTCCAACTATCTCAATCCACGGAGTGTCTTCGCGAGGGTCGCCGAGTTTGAAACGACGCCCGAGCACGTTCTCGCCGGGCCAGTACTGTCGCGCCATTGTTTCGTTGACGATCGCGACCGGCATGGATTGCGCGTTGTCGCGATTATCAAAGTAACGTCCCTGACGCAGCGGAATGTTCATCGTCTGTAGATAGCTCGCACTGACCTGACGGTGATTAGCGTCGTACGCCATTCCCGGAATCGGCGACTTCAGACCTTCCGGATAAAAGCCACTCGTGCCACCTTTCCACAAGAGCGGTACGGAGGTGGTGTATCCCGCGGAGACAACGCCGGGAAGATGCTCGACTCGTTGCAGCACCTGCTGATAGAAGTTGTCGCGCTGTTGTAGCTCCTTGTACTTCTGGCGCGGCAGAACCGTGCGCATTGTCAAAACCTTTTCAGGTTCGATCAGTGAATACTGCCGGAAGAGCTGAAAGAGCGTTTGAATGAGCAGGCCCGCGCCGACCAGCAGCACGATCGACAGTGCGACTTCAAACACGATCATCGAGCCGCGCAAACGTCCGGTCGACGTCGTGCGTGTGCTGCTTTGTTTCAAAGCATCATTGAGGTCGATATTGGCGGCTTGCAGCGCGGGTACGAGGCCGAAGATGATTCCCGTCACGGCTGAGATTAGAAGCGTGAACAAGAGGATGCGAGTGTCGAGCCTCAGAGTGGTTGATACGGCCATCTCTTCAGGAACAAGTCCCTGGAGAAAACTGAAACTCCAGTAAGCGAGCAACGATCCGAGCACGCCTGCGGTGATAGCGAGCAATAGACTTTCAGTCAGCAGTTGCCTGATAACGCGCCCGCGCCCTGCACCCAGTGCGACTCGGAGAGCGATCTCGCGGCGACGTCCGACAGCTCGCGCCAGCAGCAGTCCTGCAACGTTCGCGCAGGCGATGAGCAATACAAACGCGACTGCAACCAGCAGCACGATCAACGAGCCACGCGCATCGCCGACGAATTCGTCGCGCAACGACAGCACGATCACACCGACTCTGCCTTCCATGGTTTCTTCAGGATGGTCCGTGCTGATGCGACGCATGACCGCGTTCATGTCTGCCTGCGCCTGCGACAAACCAACACCTGGTTTCAAACGCGCCACGACCTTCAGATAGTGGCCGCCGCGATTCGCAAGTTCTTCCGGGCTTAGCGCCAGCGGCACCCACAACCGCACCTCGCTCTCGAAAAACTGAAAGTTCGCAGGCATCACACCGACGACCGTGTGCTTTTCTCCGTTTAGCAGAATTTCACGGTTGATGATGTTGCGATCGCCGCCGTAGCGACTCTGCCAGAGGCTGTAGCTAAGTACGGTGACCTTATCCGATCCGGGCCGATCTTCTTCCGGCAGAAATCCGCGACCGAGTAATGGCTGCACGCCAAACAGCGGAAATAAGTTGGCATTTACTGCATACGCGAAGACGCGCTCGGGCTCGCCGTCGCCCGTGAGATTGAAGCTCGTCTCGTGGCTTGCGGCCATGTCGATGAACGACTGATTTTGCGTTTTCCAGTCGACGTAGTTTGCGGGCGCGGGAGTGTTATGCGGAAAACCTACGAAAGCGGCGTCTTCCCAAACGATCACCAACTGTTCCGGATCGGTAAACGGAAGCGGCCTGAGCAGCACGGCGTTCACGACGCTGAAGATCGCGGTGTTGGCGCCGATGCCGAGTGCAAGAGTGATTAGAGCGATGACCGTGAAACCGGGGCGTTTCAACAACCCTCGAATACCATAGCGAATGTCTTGTAATAGCGTTTCCATGATCTATAAGGACCTATTCATTTCTAAGAGCTACCAATGGATCGACTTTCGTCGCGCGACGCGCGGGCAGGTAGCACGCCAGCAGCGCCACGCCAACCAGCACCACAATCACCGATGCAAACGTCAGCGGATCGGTGGCGCTAATACCAAACAGCAAACTCTTCAACACCTGCGTCGCCGCCAGCGCGAGTGCGAGACCAATCCCCGCGCCGATCGCGATCAGGACCATGCCCTGGCCCACGATCAATCTCAGTATGTCGCGTTGTTCGGCGCCAAGCGCGATGCGAATGCCGATCTCGTGCGTGCGTTGCGCAACCGCGTAACCCATCACGCCGTAGATACCGATCGCAGCGAGCAACAACGCGCCGGCGCCGAAGACACTCAACAACACCGCGATCGTGCGATCCGCGGCAAGCTGTCCGCCGACGCGCTCGCTCATCGTCTCCACCGCGAACAACGGAACATCTTTGTTCAGCGCCCGCACCTCGTTGTGCAGAGCGCCAACGAGCTCTTCCGGATCGCTTTTTGTACGAACGAGCAGCGTCATACCCGACTCATATTCCTGGGCCATGGGAATGTAAATGAAGGGCAACGGATCCTCGCGCAGGTTTCGATACCTCGCCGTCCGCGCTACCCCGACAATCTCGCGTGGAGGAACATCCGATCCGATTTGAAGTCGTTTGCCGACTGCGTTGCCGCCGTAATAACGTCGCGCCAATTCTTCGTTGACGATAACGACGAGCGGACTGCCTTCCCTGTCCTGCGCGTTGAAGTCGCGTCCGACAACGATCGGAATACCGAGCGTGTTGAAATAGTTGAGGCCGATGGTGTTGGTGTTTAGCTCGGTGTCTTCGTTGGGCTGAGGCTGATAACCTTCCAGCTTGATCATACGCCGGTAGCCGCCGCCGCTGAGTGGAACAATCATACTCAACGTCGCCGATTGAACACCGGGAAGACTGCTGATGCGTTCGAGCGTTTGTTGATAAAACTCCTGGCTTTGTTGTTTGTTGAGATGCGCGCCACGCGTCTCCATCGCAGCCGCGAGCAGATTCTCTGTCTTAAATCCCGGATCGAAAGTAAGCGCCTGCCGCAAGCTACGCACAAACAATCCGGCGCTAACCAACAACACCAGCGACATCGCTAGCTGCGCAATCACCAGCACGTCGCGCAAAGCGATGCGACGCCGTCGTTGACCATAACCAGCAGACTCGGCCTTCAACGCCGGGAGGAGATTCAGCCGAGTCGCTTGTAGCGCGGGAGCAAGACCAAACAGCAGTCCGGTCAACAATGAAACGCCGAGCGTAAAGAGAAGCACGCGCCAATCGACGCCGAGATCCAGACCACCAACCTCGTTTGCTTGGAAGAACTGCGGCAGCAGACGCACGCTCCACTGCGTCGCAATCAGACCGGCGACGCCACCTAGCAGCGCCAACAGCAGACTCTCAGTCAACAACTGCCGGATCAAACGACCACGACTCGCGCCCAGCGCCAGGCGCACCGCGATCTCTCTGCGTCGCGCAGACGCGCGCGCCAAAAGCAGGTTCGCAACGTTCGCACACGCGATCAGCAACACCAAGCCAACCACTACAAACAGCAACAACGAAATGCGCGTGATAGCCACCTGCCCTTCCGGCGAGATGCGCGATTCACGCACCACCGTCACCGGCTTCGGCTCTTTTGGTCTTTCGAGTGTTCCTAGATTCGTGTCGGGATAAGCTTGCGCGAGCCGCGCCGCAATCGTCGTCAACTGCGACTGTGCCTGGGCCACAGTCACGCCGGATTTGAGCCTGCCGATCACTTGAATGCCGCGACTGTCACGTGCGCCCTCCGTGATATCGGCTGTAACCGGCATCCAGAACTCGGGCGGCAAGCCAAGTCGGAGGCCACGAAAACTCGGCTCCGTTACGCCGACGATCGTGTAAAGCTTGTCGCTGAGTCGCAGAGTGCGGCCTACAACGGTGGGGTCTGCATTAAAGCGACGGCGCCAGAGACTATCGCTGATGACAACTGAAGCCTGATCGTCCGACGACTGCAACATGCGCCCAAGCTGCGCTCTCGCGCCGAGCACGTCGAAGTAATTTCCAGTGACAACGAAACCACGCAGCCGTTCGGCTTCGCTTTCGCCCGTCGCATTGAGCACGGTTTGATCGGCGGCAGCGAGGTTTTCAAACACGTCCGTCTGATCGCGGAAGTCCACGTAGTCCGGATAAGACGACCCGCCGTACAAACCACTGCTGTAATCGGCCGTGTAAACCGCGACGAGCCGATCCGGATCTTTAACCCCAGTCAACGGCCGCAAAATGAGACCGTTGATGAAGCTGAAGATCGTCGTGTTTGCACAAATACCGAGAGCGAGCGCCAGCGTCGCGAGCACCGTAAACCCCGGCGCCTTTGCGATCATTCGTAGACCGTATCGGAGATCCTGGACAATCGTCATTTTGATTTCCTATTGAGTAACACCGCAGAACAGGTTTTTAGCCACAAAAAGGCACAAAAGTCACAAAATAAACCCATGAAGAAGCATCAATCAGCTTTTGTGCTTTATGTGCCTTTTTGTGGCTATTTTAATGCTTCGAGTGGGTCGATCTTCGCGGCCCTTCTGGCCGGCACAAGACACGCAACCAGCACAACCACCGCCAGCACGACCGCAACTGCCACGAACGTGATCGTGTCGATCGGCTTCACGCCAAACAGCAACGTCGTCATGTAACGCGTCACCGCCACCGCGCCCGCAACACCGATCCCAATCCCGATCGCAGCGAGCAACATCGCGCGGCTCAAGACGAGCTTGAGCACGTCCGTAAGCTGCGCCCCGAGCGCCATGCGAATGCCGATCTCGTGCGTCCTCTGCGTCACGTAATAAGAAGTGACGCCATAAATCCCGAGCATCGCGAGCAGCATCGCCACGCCTGCAAACACGCTCAACAGCAACATCGGTACACGTCGCGGCGCCGCCGATGCAGAGACCACATCGTTCATAGTTTTCAGGTTGTAATTCGGAACTGCTTTATCGACTGCGCGAATCGCTTCACGCACTGAGCCCGCCAGCGCCGTCGGCTCGCCGGCCGTGCGCACCACGAGGGAGAGACTGCTCCAGTTAGGATCCTGCGCGTACGGCACGTACATCTGGCCTTCGGCTGCTTTATCGAGTGTAACCTTCGTGTCGCCGACAACACCGATAACTTCACGCGGAAACTTCTCGTCATGCCACGCCGTGAAGCGACGTCCAATCGGATTCTCACCGGGCCACAACTGCCGCGCCAGCGTTTCATTGATGATCGTGACTTTCGGTGACTCGAGCGTGTCCTGTTCCGTAAACGTCCGTCCGGCTTTCAGTGGAATCTGAAGCGTTTGAAAGTAATCAGGCGTGATGGCAAGCCACCGCGAGTTTATCTCCTCGTCAGCTGTCATGGGCCGGCCTTCACGAATCAAACCACGCCCGAGGTTAAACTGATCACCACCGAGCGGCAGGCTGAGCACCACTGCCGCAGACTGCACTCCCGGCCTCGCCTTCACACTCTCGATCAACTGTTTGTAGATCTGCGCGCGCGGCTCACCCGGCGCGTATTTACCCGGCGGCAGAGTCACACGCATTGTCAGAACGTTGTCGGGATTGAACCCGGGATCGTTCTCCCTGAGGTGCAGAAAACTCTTAATGAGCAGGCCCGCGCCCGCAAGCAAAATGAACGAGAGCGCGATCTCGGAAACGATCAGCAAGCTTCCGACTCGGTTGCGCCCGCCGGTTTCCGCTCCACGCTGTCCGCTGTCTTTGAGCGTTTCATTCAGGTTCGGCCGCGACGTTTGCAGCGCGGGAAACAGTCCAAACAAAAGACCGGCAAGGACCGTCACACCAAGCGTAAAACCAAACACGCGCAGATCGATCCCGATCTCATTGATGCGTGGCGTGGTCTGCGGACTGATCGCAACCAGCATTTTGATCAGCCAGAGACTTAGCGCCAGGCCCAACACACCACTGACGATCGAAAGCATTACGCTCTCAGTCAGCAGTTGGCGCACGACACGCAAGCGACTGGCGCCCAGCGCCGTGCGCAGGGCGATCTCTTTCTGCCGGTAAGCCGCCCGTGCAAGTAAAAGATTTGCGACGTTCGCGCACGCAATCAGCAGCACAAACGCGACCGCCCCCAGCAGGATCAGCAACGACGTTTTCAACTCACCGACCAGGCTTTCACGCAGCTCGATCAGTTGAATACTCCAACCTCCGTTTGATTCGCCGTAGCTCTGGGCCAGACGTTGACTGATCGTGTCCATCTCCGCCTGTGCCTGCGAGAGCGGCACGCTCGGCTTCAGTCGCGCCACCACCGACAGGAAACGATTTACACGAGGTTCAGTGTCAGGAGTTAGCGGCAGCGCTGTCCACACTTCGCAGTCGTTTGGATAGGTGAATCCCGCGGGCATGATTCCCACAATCGTCACGGCTTTACCGTTCACGGTAACTTTGCGGTTCACAACGTCCGCGGTTCCACCAAACCGTCGTTGCCATAGTGCGTGACTGATCACGACGCCGGCCTCACTGTTTGGGCGCATCTCTTCCGGCAGAAAAGTGCGGCCACTGATCGGGCTGGTCTTAAAAAGCGGAAAGAAATCCGCCGTCACAGCCGCTGCGCGGACGCGTTCAATCTCGTCGCCGGTGCTGATAAACACGCCGCCGGTAAAGAACCCGGCTATCTGCTCGAACGATTGGCTCTGCTTTTGCCAATCAGCCATGTCCGGCATAGACATGGAGCCATCGGTAATTCCCATTCGCGGATTGATGCCGTTAAAACGCACGATCCGTTCGGGCTCGGGGAACTGCAACGGCCGCAGCAAAATCGAATTGACGACCGTGAACATCGCCGTCGTCGCACCGATTCCGAGCGCGAGCGTCGAAACTGCGATCACGAGAAACCCCGGCCGCTTGAGAAAACTACGTACTCCGTATCGAATGTCTTTGATTAGTGTTTCCATCTGTGTAAATCCGTGGCTAAATTTTTTACTCGTTGCGGAGCGCGATTAGCGGCTCCACTTTCGTCGCGCGTCGCGCCGGGACGTAGCACGCGATCAGCGCTACCCCAACCAGCAACAACGAAACAAAACCAAACGTGAGCGGATCGGTCGCGCTCACTCCGTAAAGCACACTCGTGATCGCGCGTGTCGCGAGATATGCGCCGAGCAATCCAAGCGCAGCGCCGATCATCGTCAGCTTCAGTCCGTGACTGAGCACGAGCTTCAACACGTCGCTCAACTGCGCTCCGAGCGCGAGACGTACTCCAATCTCATGCGTACGCTGCGCAACTGCATACGACGTGATCCCATAAACTCCGATCGCCGCAAGCATCAGCGCCACGACACCAAACACGCCGAGCACCGTCGCCGCAACTTTCGACGGAAACAGCGCCAGCTTCATGTGCTCGCTCATCGTCTTCACGTCAAACAACGGCAGATTCGGATCGAGCGACTGCACCTGCTCTCGAACCGCGCCAAACAACGCCTCAGGATTGCCCTTCGTTCGCACCACCAAAATGCCACCCGAGCTGTAGTCCTGACTCATCGCCACCCAGACAAACGGTCGCGGCTCTTCGGCGATGTTGAAATACTTGCCGGTCGGCGTCACACCGACGATGCGAATGAATGGTCCATCAGCCCCACGGAAACTGAAACGTTTTCCCACAACCTCCGCGGTGGTTTGCAGCTCCGGCAGCATACGCCGTACGAACGCCTCGTTAACTACTGCCACTCGCTCGGACTTCTCCTGGTCCTGTTCGGCAAACTCACGCCCGTACAAGATCGGCGTCTTCATCGTTTTGAAGTAACCTGGTCCAACGCTGGCGTTCATCGCCAACGGCACGTTCTCACCACGTTCCGCAGGTTTTCCTTCGACAAAAATCGGGCTGCTGTTGTAGTTGAGACTGAGTGGGATGTAACTCATGACCGCCGCTGATTCAACGCCGGGAAGTGTTTGCAGGCGTTCATTCAGTTGCCGGTAGAACTGTTGGCCACGCGCTTTGTCGTATCCCTGTAACCCGAGATCGAACGACATCGTGAGCCCATTTTGTGAGTCGAAACCGGGGTTCATCGTTTGCAGTTGTTGCAGCGTGCGAATGACAAGTCCCGCGGCAATCAACACGACGAGTGAGATCGCGATCTGTGCCACGACGAGCACGCTTCGCAAGCGTGACTTCGCTGCGCCACCCTGCGCGGCGGTGTCTTTCAACGTCGTGGAGACGTTGGCCTTCGTGGCTTGCAGCGCCGGTGCTAACCCGAAGATCGCGCCCGCGGCTAATGACACTCCGAGTGAGAAAAGCAACACCCGCCAATCGACGTCGACATCCAGTGCGAGGGGAAAATCGATCGGGGGCCTGAGTGTCAGCAACGCTTTCAGAATCCAGACAGCAAGCAACACGCCGGCGGCCCCGCCAACAAACGAAAGCAAAATACTTTCCGTGAGAAGCTGCCGGATCAATCGCAGACGATTCGCGCCCATCGCCAGGCGGATCGCGATCTCTCTGCGTCGATCGGTGGCGCGCGCGAGCATGAGGCCGGCGAGATTGGTACACGTAACCAGCAGCACGAGTCCGACAGCAGCCATCATCACCCACGTGAAACTCACCACCGCGCCACGCAAGTCGGGCAGAATGAATCCAGGCGAGTCGATCTTGATCGTCTGTCCTTCGTTGTCGTCCGGATACTCTTTCGCGACTTGTTGGGCCAACAGGTTGAGTGAAGCCTCCGCCTGCCGAGCGCTGACGCCATCCTTGAGACGCCCGATAGCAAAGAAATTCTTCATGCCGCGACTGTCGAGCCAGGTGGCGCCAGGCTCGGCCCACTCGATCATCGAAGCAAGCAACCAGATCTCCGGCGAGTAGACAAACTCAGTTCCCTTGAAACCTTGCGGCGCGATGCCGATCACTTTGAACTGGTGATTGTTGATGAGGACTTCTTTGCCGACGAGATTCGGATCTGCGCCGAAGCGTCGCTGCCAGGAGTCGTAACTGACGACGATCACGGGAGCGGTCAGCTTGGTTTTGTCTTCGTCGGGAGCAAAGGTGCGGCCTTGAATAGCCTTGACGTTGAGCACGTCGAAGTAGTTGCCGGAGACTTCATAACCCCAGACACGCTCGTTCACGCCACTGCGACTCAAGCTCAGCGGCACAAAGCGATAGACGAGCAGACCCGAGAGCACGTCGTTGCGATCGCGAAAGTCTTTGTAGTTGGGATACGAGAAGGCCGACATCGAATCGTCCTTGCCTCGCACGGCAACGGAAACGATCTGGTTCGGTCGATCGACCGGCAACCCTCGCAGCAGCACCGTATTCACGAGACTGAAGATCGCGGTGTTCGCGCCAATCCCCAGCGCCAGCGTGATCACCGCAATCGCCACAAACCCCGGCCTCTTGATCAAGCCTCTAATCGCGTAACGAATATCTTTGATCATAATGGTTGTTATAGGTCCTATCAGTCCTATAGGACCTATTCCTTTCACTCGTATCTGAGAGCCACGAGGGGCTCGACCTTCGTCGCCTTACGCGCGGGCAGATAACACGCCAGCAGCGCCACCAACGTCAGCAGCACCGGAATCACCGTAAACGTAAACGCATCGGTCGTGCTTACGCCGTAAAGAAAACTCGCTAACAAGCGCGTCACTATCAACGCCACCCCCAACCCAAGCACCAGCCCGACGATCACGAGCGTCATTCCCTGTCGCAACACCAGCCGGAAAACGTCACCCGGTCGCGCGCCGAGCGCCACACGAATCCCCATCTCGCGTGTGCGTCGCGACACGGCGAACGACAGCACGCCATACAAACCAATCGCTGCGAGCAGCAACGCGAGACCGCCAAACACTGCCAGCAGGATCGCGCCCATGCGCGCGGCGTAAAGCGAATTCGCCACGCGCTCGCTCATTCGTTCGGGATTGCCAAGCGGAAGATTTCTCTCGAGCCCCTGCACTTCATTTCGGATCGCGCCGGCAACACTCAACGGATCCACAGTGGTGCGGACGTGCAGCGTCATTCCCGTCTCGTGATTCTGTTGCAACGGCAGGTACGCAACCGGCGTCGGCACTTCACCGAGACTGATGTACTTGCTCGTGCGCACCACGCCGACGATCTCGCGCCATGGTCCTTCCGCCCCGTTGAAACTCAAACGCCTCCCGATCGGATCCTCCGACGGAAAATGACGGCGCACGAAAGCTTCGTTGACGATCACGACTTTCGGATGATCTTCGGTGTCCTGCGCGTTGAAGTCGCGACCTTGCAACAGCCCGATGCCCATGGTCTGGAAGTATCCCCGTCCAACCACGTTCGAGCTTACCGATTGATCGTCTCCCGGAGCCGGACCTGCACCTTCGCTGCGAAATTGATTGTTGGAACCGGCACGTCCTTCAATCAACAGACTGCGGACGGATGAACCGCCGCTGACCGCAGCGACGCGTGCGAGGCTCGCAGATTCGACTCCGGGAATCGCTTCAACTCTCTCCACCACCTGGCGATAAAACTCGCGTCCCTGGGTGCGTGTGTAGCGAAGCAGATTGATGTTGAGCGGCAAGTTCACGATCTTTTCCGAGTCGAAACCCGGATCGATCGTTTGCGCCTGCCGCAAGCTGCGCAGGAACAGTCCGGCAGCGATCAGCAACACGACTGATAGCGCCACCTGCGTGATCACAAGCAGGTTTCGTATGCTGAAGGTCCTGGTGCGCTCGAAGAACGCGGCCGCGTCATCTTTGAGAGCCGGGATTAGGGCCGGTCTCGAAGCGCGCAACGCGGGCGCGAGTCCAAACACGATGCCCGCGAACAGCGACAGGCCTAATGTGAACAGCAGCACACGCAAGTCGATTGAGAATTGAAGCGCCAGTGGTAAAGCGCCGGTTGGTGGAGGCGCGGCGCTGAACGATCGTGTGGTCCACCAGGCGAGCAGCAGTCCCGCGGCGCCGCCTAACGTTGCGAGCAGCACGCCTTCGGTGAGGAGTTGGCGCACGATGCGCCAGCGCGTCGCACCGATTGCGAGTCGCACCGCGATCTCTTTGGTGCGTGCCGAGCTGCGCGCGAGCAGTAGATTCGCCACGTTTGCGCAGGCAATCAATAAAACAATTCCGACTACACCCATCAACAAACGCGCGACTGACGAGAGTTGCCGGAGGGTGGTTGGGTCGAAGCTTTCACTCAGCGCGGAAACCGTCACCCCTCGACCGCGATTTACCTGGTAGGCGTCTTCGAGCTGTTTAGCGATGAGAGCGAGCGAGCTCTGCGCCTGCTCTGCGGAGACGCCGGGTTTCAGTCTGCCAACGCTGTAGAGCCAACGATTGCTGCGCATTTGCAGCAGATCGGGATTCATCTCGCCGGAATAACCGGCGCGCGGCGGACGCATCGTGGCCTGCATCATCATCGGCACGTAAAGGTCGCGGACGACGCCGATTTGCATACCATCGAAACCCGCGGGCAACACGCCGATCACGGTGAATGTGTTTCCGTTGAGCAGCAGTTGGCGACCGACGACGCTTGGATCGCCGGCGAAGCGCTTCTGCCACAGGCCCTGACTGATTACGGCGACAGGATGTGCGCCGGGAATCTTGTCGTCTTCGGTTGAAAAGACGCGGCCTAGCTGTGCGCGCACGCCGATTACGTCGAAGAAGTTTCCGGAGACAATCGCGCCGGTGACAAGATCGGTTTGGTCATTGCTGTTGAGACTGGCAGTGATGCCGCCCCAGCAGATCAGGCCGTCGAAGACGTTATTCTGGTCGCGCAGCGCTGCGTAGTCAGGATAGGAGAAGACGCTGCCCGCTGGTCCATTGAAGACAAACACCAGCCGCTCGGGATCGTTGACGGGAAGCGGCCGCATGAGCGTCGCGTTAACCACGCTAAAGATCGCCGTGTTTGCGCCGATGCCAAGCGCGAGCGTGAGCACCGCGATGGCCGTAAAGCCCGGGCGCTTGAGCAGGCTGCGGATTCCAAAGCGAAGGTCTTTGATTAGCTGGTCCATGATGTCTCCATAGGTCCTATAGGACTTCTTTCCAGCACAGTGGGATCCGAAGCTTGGAATTCACGTGACTTGAAGTCGCGGC